>WLWD01000338.1_pt1 | contig 130784 bp, 71 predicted proteins | sample 6712731 | NCBI WGS metagenome assembly WLWD01 (sample SAMN12718690, study PRJNA576275) | sponge metagenome | isolation source: marine sponge | host: Mycale hentscheli | place: New Zealand: South Island, Marlborough, Capsize Point | collected 2014-11-01 | reverse complement strand
GGGGATGAGAAAGTTGGCATAATATAATAAACATGAGAACCCCCCAAGATTTTAAAAGCAGTTAACGTAAAATAGTTAAAATATTAAACCTTACATCACGCCCCCTTTATTCAAATATTTCTTCTCTATATCTAGGTACAAGTTTACCATCATAGCTACTACTTCAGATGTCACCTTTTCTGCCTTTGTTAGAGCTTAAACTCTTTATACCACCCTAAGAGTTAATCCTCCAGGTGATAGGGAAGTCCCAGTAACTCTGGTCCTATTTCAAGTGTTCTTCAGTTCACCCTGACCAGCCCTTTCTACTAGACTGCCTTCACTGCTTTAACCGTGACTGACCAGCTTTCCTCACACAATAGACAGCTGCATTTAGGAGCAAAAATATTCCATCATAATAATGTTATTATAACTATAAATTAAATATTGTAAAATGTGCTAAAAGCCCACTTGTCACCTGAACCATTCATTGTAATATGTTCACTATTGCTACTATGTGGGATGAGATAAGTGATTCTTGGTTGGTTTGGTAGTATGAGAGTATAACATTTCAACAAGTTGGTCTTCCTCAGAACAATACTTATTACTTTCTTAGGTAGCTATAGATTGGTGCTGGCTCAAAATTGGTTGTGTACAGCATAAGAGGTGAAATGCTTACTAAAACAAAATGGCTACTTTGCTAATAACAATAAAAACAAGTAATAGTACAACATATGATAATGAAGTGGTAAAAATGGATGACATATTAATGTTCATTAAAACTTTTGTACAATTGGAAGATATTTCTCGTAATAATCCACAGCAAATTTCTGTGTGTTGGGCAAGTCTTCATCTCGTGTTCTGAATTTATAACACTTCTTAACTGGAAAAGCAACACACAGTGTGAATATTACTGTCAACAATAACAACGTCACTAGTGAGAATATGCTACAGTACGAATTGTCTGAGTAAGTCTGCACATATCTGTCTTTTATACTAGAAACAAATTTGTTGCTTAAGTCAGTCACTTCATAAGTGGAGCCGTAGTGTATTAATACAATGCCAAATATAAATCCCCTCATGGAGTATGGAGCTTGAGCATATAAAAGCTCAAGTGCACCACAAAATATTAGAAATGTCGATATACTTAATAGAGAATCTATCACAAGGAGCCAGTTCATGTTTGCATTGAATGGTTGAGGTAAGGGTTGCAATGATGGCTGTTGATAGAGATCTATTATGCAAGTAGAATTGATATTTGGAGATAGTTTAAGAGACACTATTTCCAGAGTTAAAATGCTAATTTCACACATAAGAAATAACATACCTAAGAAAAGTTTGTGATATGTATTTACATTGACTAAGCAAGGTAGCTTCTTCAGAAAGCAATTTAAGATTAATCTTATTATAGGGAAAAATATTGAAATGTAGAAACCACTGGAATTTCGAATTATTATGACATTCCAACAATACTTCATGTAATCTATAGCAGAACTGGAACTTTGACACATGGCGTAATTAGAGCTCTCAAATTGGAGATAGAAGTAAGTCATGATGCAATTTACACTATTCATCAAACACAAGTAAGGGAAAGTGACAACTAGTACAAATAATAATCAGAAGAAAGTTTTAACATCTTCGACTTGCTCAGTTGTAAAAGGTCCGCCATATTTACTCTTACCTAGATCAATTCTGGAGTAAGGCTTGTCCTCCCAGTATGTGAAAGCACTTCGTAGGCGAGGATACTTGTTCTTTGCAGCATATCTTAGGACTTGAAAAATCAGTTTCAGGGGATTATGTTTTATAGTTTCCTTAACGAGATATCGTTCTAGAAAAATGTCACAAAGAATAGCAACTGTGCAGATCAAGGGTTTAAGAAAAAAGCTGAGATACTGTGTATATACTCCACAAGTGCATGAAGTAGACAGCCAGTATATACTAGCAGCGAAAGAGTAAGTCCACACTTCCAACTGAATAAAAGTAATTATGCGTGAGGTAGATGCATCAGTTAACTGATCGATACCAAGTTGAACTACACTGAGTACAATAAGTACTGCCGCCACTGCTCCTATAGCAGTAATAAACTGAAGAAAAACTATTAGAACAGTAGAATAAACTTGAACAAAAGTAATAACTATATTGTCAATTATTAGAGAGATCCACAAAATTCTCATGCAGTACTTGATGATTCTGTAGCGTCCAAGATAAATGTCTCCCAACCATCCAATAACAGGAGCAATAATAAGAATTGTTGAGGTGTAGTTATACAGAGTGTTTATTCTGTCGGGAAGTATAAAGAATGCAGTAAATGACCAAAACAGTACGACTATAATAGTTTTAGAATTAAGAAATGAAGTTGTATGACATGCCATTTATGAAGTGGAGGAGACAATGACAAGAAAATGTAGCAGTACTCAATAAACCTGCAGCTGCATGCAGTTGTCTAGAAGAATATTCAGTAAGCAATGACGGTGTTATTGTGCTGCAATTTTTTTTTATAGAAGATCAAATGATACTATTGTTGGCTTTCAATATAGACTTTCTTTGTTTTGATTCATCACATGATACAGTTCAAGTCAAGTTTCTATTTTAGGCAGTCTCTTCATGTTAGTTACTGATAACAGAGTTAGCTAGTAATTTTTTGAAGTTGATTGCATCTTTACTGTAGGGAGTTTACAAAACATTAGACTAAATATGTCCTGTCCTATCCAACCTTGACAATGTAACTTGCTTCTACTGATTGATACTGTTTTTGTTTGTATGTGTGTGCACATAAACACGTATGTAATAGGTGGGGTGTGTGGTGAACAAGTTCTGAGTCTTGCACACACGTACAAATAAAACACTATCAGTAGAAGCAAGTCACATTGTTACGGTTGGGATAGAACAGGACATATTTGTCTAGTGTTTTGTAAAGTTCCTACAGTAAAGAAAAGGAATCAATTTCTAACAAAGAATACTGACTCTGTTCTCTTGTGTGGAGTGTGTGAGGAGAAGGGAAGGGGAGGAGAATGCAAGGCTGGAGGAATGCTATAAATACTTGCTTAATAGTAGCAAATTATGACATTGAATTCTCAGCGGTTTAAGGAACATGTTTCAGTATGAGTAGGCTCCAAGAACATTGTGGTGCTGGTGTTCATGTGAGAAATTTTTGTTTCTGACAAATAATTATGCAACAATTTCTTGTGGTTTAAGAAATAAAAAAATAACAACCATTTTGTGTTTTATGTGCTTGATTTTTTCATTTGCATTTGGGTAGAGATGTAGTAAAATTATGCGAGGGGGATGAATGTGAATGTGTAGGGAGCTCTCGTGGGAGCATGGGGGGGGGGGGGGGGTGGGGGGAGGGAGGCTAAGGGACAATTGAGAAGATATAATTGTAGATTGCATCAATTAACTAAACTGATCAAGTTGTGTCAGCCAGACCTTATGAAGCGATAGTGAACAAATTGGCTGACTCACCACTGTCCAGTCTAGTTTGTCGAAACAGTGCTTACAGGATTTCGTCCAGTATCCTGGTGGGACTGCAGAGCTGTTGCTGGAAAGAATTTAAGTTATATTTCTGCCAACCCAATTCTTCATCCTAGTAATGCTGACAATGAAAAAAAAAACTACCACCATCAGTTGCATAGCTCATTCAACTATGCTCCTCTCTGAGTTGACAATTGTAACCACCACTGCATTGTCACAGCGACACAGCTGGTAATTTTTAGGGACCAACAAAACCTGTTCACTAGCCCTCTCTCATAATTTCTCCTATCCAAGGTGCCCATAACTCTGCCCAAGTAGTTATTAATTATTCTCATCCGCGCTACTGTTGACTGCCCAAGTAGTTATTAATTATTCTCATCTGTGCTACTGTTGACTGCCCAAGTAGTTATTAATTATTCTCATCTGTGCTACTGTTGACTGCCCAAGTAGTTATTAATTATTCTCATCTGTGCTACTGTTGACTGCCCAAGTAGTTATTAATTACTCTCATCCGCGCTACTGTTGACTGCCCAAGTAGTTATTAATTATTCTCATCTGTGCTACTGTTGACTGCATGAAGATTGAGGTACTAGTGCTTGCACACTTTCCATACAGAAAATAGCAGTCTTTGCAGAAGGTAGTCCCTAAAGGCCACATCAGGTTGCTTCCTTAGCTGCTATGGTGAGACACAGGGCACACTATCTGGATACACTGTCTGGCAGCACTGTGAGCACAATTTAGTAGTCACTATGCGTCTCTTATCAAACTCCAGCAGGTGAAATGTGCACACATACAACTCTGCACCAAGACACACATCATCCCATCACACAGTGGCTCACATCTTCAGTCACACTTCACTCATTTATTTCAATTACCACTAACTGTTTGCTCACAATTATGCCACTTGTACACTTGCCATCATTCCAGGCATAGCAAGGGTCTCCCCTCCTCCTCCTCCTCTTGTTGCCTGACTCCACCATTCTGCAAGTTTTGTGGTGGCCCCTCGAACTCTCTGCCAGCCTCTTCCCTCAACTGGCCTCTTTCATACCCAGCCGGCTGACACTTTTCACAGCCATGGGCACATTGAGGAAGGTGGTAGGGTATCCACCATCCTGAAATCTGCAGACTCTATCAAGACACATTTGCTGCTGGAACTTAAAGATGCCAGCCACTGCCTCCAACTCAATGGTATTCTGATGCCATTACTCCAAGGTATGTCCACAGTTATTTCCTCTTCTAGGGAACTTGCTCTGCACAACTAACACATAAAGAGGAAACATTGCACCTAGCTTATGAAATCTCTCCTCTGCTGAGTGCTGGTGCCCCAACCTTTCCAGGCTCTAGTACTGCCTGGGCTCTTCTCCTCTCTGCTTCGAAATGGTCTAAGAGGAGCTGAGCCATGTCCACGAAATACCTTGTTGTAATTCTAACCACAACAGAGTTCAGCACAAATGACAAGCTCTCTGTGTCTCTACCATTGCTGTCTGTCCCAACTGGCTTCACTGATTTTAATCTCTCAGCACTGGGACCCTCCACACTTATTGGACCACCACCTCCAAAATAGTGACAGTCCATTTCTGTCAGTTCATCTTGCCTCAGATCGTATCCTGCACAGTGACGAAAAAACTTTATTATACCAACACTTGTACTCAATGGGAGGTTCGCTAACCCATTCCCCTCTATAAGCTGACACTAGGGCCGCATGCCCATAAACTTCTCACTGAAAACCCAGTTGCTTCGCAGTGGCTGTTTCTGCCCCAAGGCCATGGCTTCCCTCACACATGCTAAACCTTCTGGGAAGGTAGATGCCATGCTAGGTTCATAAACATCATTTGCTCACCCTCAGGCCTTGGATTTTTCAGCCCTAGAAACTTCCGCTGGTCATCAGACCTACCGGCTCATGGGTTACCATGTGCCCACTTAACCTTTACAATTTTCAATCTACCCTGTCTTCCTTTAGACATCAGTTGTCATCCAATCCTAAGCTAGAATCTGCTTCTGATCCTCCAGACACTGGAACCCCTGAGGCTAGCACAGATGCTAAACACTTCTTCTATTGTTGTTAGTGTGAATGGCAGCTTGAGCCAGAGTGATCTCAGCGCTTGAAGCATTTGGGTTTTCTTCCCAATCAACTCTCTGTTAGTCCATTTCACATTACTAGCACTGACCACCCAAAATCTCAGGCTTTTTTTTGCTCCTCCTTCAATTTCAAACTGAACCTCTCTCCTAGTGCGTATGCTCAAGGAAGGGGACTTTCTGACTCCCAACTAATTTCTGGACTCCGCCCAGCATTAATCCTGTCTATCTACGTTAACCATACTCTAACTAATGTGCTGTGTGTGATTAGATTTAGCTAGTTAATAGTTGTGAGGAGAAAAACAACAACAATATGGTAGTACAAAATAGGCAATCATAGGTTGTGAAAAAATAGTTACTACAGTTTTTTTTTCATATCTGACTGAAACATTACACAATGAACTGGTAGTTTTCTACTAATAAATCAATGAGAGCAATAAAACAATATGTATGAGAATCAAGTGGTAATTTAAAAAAAATCATTGTATAATTGGAGGATATTTTTCATAATAGTCCACAGCAAAATTCTGTGTGTTAGGCAAGTCTTCATCTTGTGTTCTGAATTTATAACACTTCTTCAGTAGAATTACACTGAAATACCACCAGTATCATTAAATAGTATATGCTACAATATGATTCCTTCGAGTCAGTTTGTGTGTATGTGTTTTTTATACTGGAAACAAACTTATTAGTGAAGTTAGTCACAGTATAAGACGAGCCATATAGGATTAATGCAAAGCCAAATAAAAATCCCCTCATGGAGTATGGAGCTTGAGCATTATGAACTCAAATGTACCACTAAATACTAGAAATGTTGATATACTTAATAGAGAATCTATCACTAGGAGCCAGTTCATGTTGACATTGAATGGTCGAGGCAAGGGCTGCAATGCTGGTTGTTGATAGAGATCTATTATGCAAGTAGAATTGATATTTGGGGATTGTTCAAGAGACACTATTTCTAATGTTCAGATGCTGATTTCATAAAAAAGAAAAGAAAAAAACATACCAAAGAAAAGTTTGTGATATGTATTTACATTGACTAAGCAAGGTAGCTTCTTCAGAAAGCAATTTAAGATTAATCTTATTATAGGGAAAAATATTGAAATGAAGAAACCACTGGAGTTTCGAATTATTATGACATTCCAACAATACTTCATGTAATCTATAGCAAAACTAGAATTTTGACACGCAGTGGCAGAATTAGTGCTCTCAAATTGGAGATAGAACAAGGTCATGATCCAGTTTATCACAATATATGACAATATATCAGAATATTCTCAAATTGGAGTCATGATCCAATTTACACTATTGATCAAACATAAGTAAGGGAAAGTGACAACTAGTACAAATAATAGTCGGAAGAATGAAGCAATGAAGTCGTATGACACGCCATATATGTATGGAGGAGACAATGACAAGAAAATGTAGCAGTACTCAATAAATCTGCAGCTGCATGCTGTGGTCTGGTAGAATATTTAGTAAACATTTATTCTGGTAGTGTTAGTGTGCTTTAGTAATTGTTTTCAGAGAAGAACAAATTATACTATTGTTGGCTTCAATATAGACTTTGTTTTGATTCATCACATGATACAGTTCGAGTCAAATTACTTTTTTGGCAGTCTCTTCATGTTAGTTACAGATAACAGAGTTAGCTAGTAATTTTTTGAAGTTGATTGCACCTTTACTGTAGGGAGTTTACAAAACATTAGACTAAATATGTCCTGTCCTATCCAACCTTGACATTGTAACGGTGGGGTGTGTGGTGAACAAGTTTTGAGTCTTGCACACACGTACAAATAAAACACTATCAGTACAAGCAAGTCACATTGTTACGGTTGGATAGAACAGGACATATTTTGTCTAGTGTTCTGTAAAGTTCCTACATGAAATAAAATAAAAATTTCAAACAAAGAATACGTGGAGAAGGGGAGGGGAGTGGGAGGGAAGGCTGGAGAAATGCTATAAAGACTTATAAGTAGCAAATTATGACTTCAAATTCACAGCAGTTTAAGAAATATATATTATAGTATGGGTAGGCTCCAAGGACACCGTGGTGCAGGTGTTCATGTGAGAAATCAAATTTTTAGTTTCTGCCAAATAATTATGCAATGATTTCTTGTGCTTTAAAAAAAACCACTCACTTTATATTTTGTATGTTTTTGAATTTGCATTTGGGTATAGAGATGTAGTAAAATTATGTGAGAGAGATGAATGAGTAGGGAGCTTCCATGGAGCAAATTGGGGATGGGGGGGAGGGAGCAAGGGACAATAGAGTAGTTATAATCTTAGAAAAGCAAGAAAAGCGGAAATGATGAAGGTGCATAATTTCACCATCAGTGGCGTAGGAAGTGGTTGGGGGGGGTGGGGGTGGGGGTGGGCAGGCTCTAGATGTTGGAGCCCCCCATATTTTTTGGCACAACTTAAAAATGTGATTTCTCGCATGAGCACTAGGAAATCACAGCACATGCCCTCTGCACCGACCCGTACTGAAACATCTTCCTATACCACTGTAACTGATCAAGTTGTATCAGCCAGACTTCATGAAGAGATAGTTACCAAATTGGCCAACTCACCCACTGTCCAGTCTTGTTGGTCCACAAACAGTACTTAGGCTTTCATCCAGTATTGCTGCGTGGGACTGCGGAGCTGTTGCTGGAAAGAAGGTAAGTCATTTCTGCCAGTCATCCTATTTTTCACCCCAATAATGCTGACAATGCAAAACCACCACAATCAGTTGCATAACTCATTCAACTGTGCTTCTATATATAACACTTTTAACTTTCAGAGTATAAGGCATCAGCCACTTCCCCTGCCTGAAGTATCAGTGGTCAAGATGCTACGTCCTTCTCCTTCAACTCTAATTTTGGCTGTAGTTCTGGCTGTGGTTATGAGCCTTCAATGTTTCTTTCCTGTTTGCTTTTGTATATTACCAGGACTAATTCTCGCCATTATGGTATGGTGTGTTATGATGGAGTACATGCTTGAACGGGGCAAAATGTATCCCATAGCTAGCTATGTAGTGCCTCAATCTAAGTATGAGTTTGGTATTTGAAAAAATATATATTATTATGGTGTGGACATTTCTAAGTAGTCTAGATCTGGAAACCAGTACTAATATCTTTACACTTCCAGAATTGCATATTTTTTTATTGTAGGGTTATGACTTGGGAAAATTTGAGGTTACCAAACATTCAGCAAAGGCAATCAATGGAGTGTCCATTTGCTGCAGTGTTTCTGCTCTTCTTTGTTATCTTTGCATAGTTGCGTATGGCACTATGGCTACTTTTGGATTATATACAATTTTGTATATTCATAAGTATTTTAATGGTTATTTATAGATCTAAATATTCTATTTTAGCATGTATACTTATTATTAGCAAGTATTTCTACATTTATGGACTTTTTTTAAACAGTTTGGAGTATTTCAATTTGCAGCTATTTATGTATCATAATTTTATCAACATTTTGTTTCCGACTTTACTGTACAATGGTCCACTTCAATAACAAATCCGTAATGTCTACTAGTACTCAGCATTTATCTACATAGACTCTGCGTAGTGGGGCAGATTAAGGGATAATTTGATTGAGATGGGGACACACATGATAAAAAGCACCAAATTTATACAAGAAGGTCTTTTTACACCCGTCAGTGTAAAATTTTGCTAGGATCAAACCCTGAAAGTGTAACTTTCACGTTCTATATTTTTGAAACAGGCAGAGCAATCTTTAGGGACCGTGCAGCTGCTCTTTTACTGGGATAAACTGGACCGTTAGTAAGTTAGAATTGTGTTCACTGGCTATTTGTCACCTCTTACTGTCCACAAGTTTGACCATCACACTTTCCAAATGAATTGGACATTATGTGTGGTATTTCACAAGATTCCAGTGAAGCCTTAGCGTGTCCATTGCATGAACATGACTTGATTTTTAATGAAGCAAAGTGACATAAGTCTTATTATAACAAAGTTAGTGTGTGGATAAGCTAAGAGAAAGAGAAAACAAGCTAACATAGAAGCCATATCTAATGATGAGGGTAGTGCCAAACGTGTGTGCCCATGACATCAGTCACTAGATTAAAAAAATGCCTGCTTTTTTATGACAGTGAAGTGGTAAGTTTCACCAGTTCAGCATCCTGCAATCTGTTGGCAGCTTAAGAAGTATGTCTAAAGATCTCCAAGATACTTACATGAGTGCACAAAGTACTTACAGAAGAGTTGAGCTTAATTCAATAGCTACAGTAAATTTGTAGAAAGAAAAACATTTATACTTCGGAAATATATAGCCTTTTGTTGTAAATGTTATTTTAATGCACCCCTGGCTTTCAGATCTTAGCAGTGGCCAGTAGAGATATAGTTGCTGCTGAAGCCCACTATCATCATTCATGTTATAAGAATTACACAAGAATGAAGCCAAGACCTGAAGATGTGAAAGAAGGTGACAATGAGTTGGAAGAAGCTTATGGTAGCCTCTTTGAGAACATTAGAACTGACATTATATATAATAAGAAGATTGTTCAAGTCACTTCCTTAACTGTGTTCAGGGGGTGTAAAGTCCTGAGCTCAATTAGGGGTGTGGCCCGAAGTGAGGACCACAAGGGGTGAAGGACCAGGAGATCAGGGCCTAATGGCGCCAGGAAAGCAAAGTTACTATTCGCCTCGCGACTACTTTCACTATGTCCCAAAAGCGCGCACTCCCTACGGTGTCTTATAAGGTTTAGGTTATCTGATCACAAAAGAGTACATACGTCTACAGAACATTATAAGGAAAGGGATGATATAATTTACGTGTGGGTTTAATGTTCATGAATATAATTTGCGTGACGACCAATAGGTAAGTTGTAAGTGATAATTGTTATTGTAGATTGTTCTCCTGTGGTTGACTTGTTTGGTCCTCCACTGTTGTGGAGCGACCCGAACAGACTGGGGGGGGGCGAGGGGTTGGAAGGCTTAGCGTCTTCCATGAAAGGAATTAAGTGAACTGTGGCCCTCTGCAACTTCCTGCCGTTGCATAGCACCTCCACGACCCGCGTGATGCCGTCATCCCCGGGAAGGGTTCTTGTGATTCTGGCCAGGGGCCACTGCCTGTAAGACAGAGAGTCCTCCCGAAGAAATACAACGTCTCCTGTCTTGAACTGTCGAGGTCGCTTATTCCAGACATGTCTCTGTTGTAAAGACTGTAAGTATGATGTCTTCCACTGGTGCCAGAATTCTTGTGACAGACGTTGTGTCAATTGCCACCTCCGAAGTGTTGACAGTTTTGATTGTGATACTTGCAGAGTGGGTGGGGCTACCATGGGTCGTCCTATGAGGAAGTGCCCAGGTGTTAGAGCCAGATTATCTGGATCCGTTGATTCAAGTGGAGTGATGGAGCGTGAATTCAGCACAGCTTCAATTTCCACTAGTATGCTTGAGAGTTCATCCGTCCGCAGAAGGTGTGACTGAATGAGTTTCCGCATCAGCCGCTTCATGTTTTTCACGGCTGCTTCCCATAGTCCTCCCATGTGTGGAGTCCTTGGTGGGATGAAATTCCATTTAAGGTTGTTGATTGAAGTGAAGTGCGAGATTGCTCCTTTTGATGATAGTAGCAGTTGTCGGATGCGTTGAAATTCGTTATTGGCTCTCACGAAGTTCGTGCCGTTGTCCGAGAAGATTTCCGATGGGGTGCCTCGTCTTGAGCAGAACCTTCTGAGGGCAGCCATGAACTCCTCTGTAGTGAGGTCCAGACAGAGTTCTATGTGCACTGCCTTTGTTGTTAGGCAGATGAAGATGCAGGCATACGATTTCACCATGACTGGCTTGCGGGTGTGACCTCTCCTTGTGATGAAGGGTCCCGCGAAATCGATGCCTGTGAATGAGAAGGGTGGGGCTGGAGTCGTCCTGACTGAAGGTAAGAGTCCCATGGTTTGATGGACTCCTCTGTCGTATGCCCTTTGACATCGAGGACACTGGCGACTTAGTCCCTTGAGGTAATTCTTGAGTCCTGGGATGTGATAGCTGTTGTTGATAATTGATAGGAGAGTGTTGACTCCTGGATGTAAATATCGGATGTGCAGACTTGATAGTAAGAGTTTGGTCAGAGATGATCGAAGTGATAACGCAATCAGCTTCAGTGGTTGCCTTGAGTCCCTGAAGTCTCTGATCCTGGTTGAGAGAAGCAATGGTCCTGCGTTGTCTCTGGTGATATGATATTTCCGAAGGGCGTGTCCTTTTGGAAGGGGCGTGTCCCGTTCGACTGCCTTGAAGGCCTCTGGAAAATATTCCATCTGCTCAAGTGAGAAGAGCTGATTCTTGGTAGTGTTTACTTCCTCCGTTTGAAGGTGAGAAGTTTTGCGCCTTTGTTCGGCTGATAATTTGGAGTTGTTTATAAACCTCTTGCACCAGGAGACGACTCTGATCATGTGATCAAAGCTTGAGAAGTCGTCCCATAACTTCCTGTTTGTGGAAGCTGGTGCCGAGAGAATTGCCACCTTGATCTCGGGGATGTTTTCTGGTAGCTGGAATTGAGGTGTTGGCCATAATTGTTGTGGCTGCTTGATCCAGGGCGGACCTTCCCACCATAAGTCTGACTTGACTAAGACGTCTGCTGGGATGCCTCTGCTGAGCATGTCCGCTGGATTGAAGGCTGATGATACATGTCGCCATTGAGCGTTGGGGATGAGTTGATTGATGTTTTGCACTCTGTTGGCAACGAAGGCATTGAGTGCATTGGGCGATTTTCGAAGCCAACAGAGTACAATGGACGAATCGCTCCAAGCGATTATGGATTGAATGTCCAATAGTTTCGAACAGTAGTTCAGGAGTTTGGCCAGCATGTAAGCTGCGGTGAGCTCGGCTCTGGGGATTGTAAGTCCCTTGAGCGGAATGACTCTGGCCTTGGATATGATTATGGAAGTCGTTGACATACCATTGCTATGTGTTAGCTTCAGGTAGACGACTGCTCCATATGCCTCCTGTGACGCGTCGGCGAATCCATGTAGTGACTGACTGACTACGTCTGACTTGGAGGAATACCTGCGAGGTATTGGGTGTGAAGTGATTGTATCCATTTGTGCTAACCATTGTTTCCATGAATCTATCACCTGATCTGGGGGCGTGGCATCCCATCCCAGTTGAAGTTGCCAGAGTCTGCGAAGTAGGACTTTGCCCACAATGGTAACTGGGGAAAAGAACCCAAGAACATCGTAGACTTTTCCTAAGTTGGAGGCGATGGTTCGTTTGGTGACGCATTGATCAGCAGAAACTTTCGGTGTAGCAATGGTGAAATTGTCGGAGGAAACATCCCAATGTAGACCTAGAGCCTTGATTGGCTTGTCAGTCGGTGCTATTAGGAGATTCTCCGTTTCAATGATGTCAGTTGGGATGGTTGATTTGAAGCTGTCGTTGCTCGATCGCCACTTGCGCAGAGTCATGCCTGCTATGTTGAGCAAGTCACAAAGTTCTGTTCTGATCCGAACAGCTTCCGCCACAGTGGACGCTCCTGATAGGTAATCATCCACGTAAAAGGAGTTAAGTATGGCTTTGCTTGCTGTTGGATGTGACTCAGCATGTGTCTCGGCCAAGTGTCTGATGACTTGTGTGGCTACGTAAGGTGAGCAGCGAACTCCAAAGGTGAGTCAATTCATCCTCAGATCCTTGATTGTGCCATGGTCGTCCCTCCAAAGGAAACGGTGATAATCCTTTTCCTCGGGATGGAGCTTGACCTCTCTGAACATCTTGCTGATGTCGGCAGAGAACCCAATGGTGTGAGTCCTGAACCTCAGCAAGATGTCAGATAGCAAAGGATAGAGGTTAGGGCCTTGTTGAAGAGTGTCGTTGAGCGAAGTTCCGCTACTGGATGGAGCAGAGGCGTCAAACACAGGCCGGACCTTTGTGGTGGTGGACGATTGTTTGAAAACACCATGAACTGGAAGGTAATAATGAGGTGACGTCATTTGTTATGTCGGAACCTCTTCAGCATGTTGTAGGTAAACGTACTCAGAAAGCGCAGCATTGAACTCTGCTGACTTCCCTTTCCTGTTCAGTGATCGGTCGTTCTGGAGATAACGACGCATGGCCAGATTTCGAGAGCTGCCAAGAGCGGGTGGATTGCTGACTCTGGGCAGTTTCACGATGTATCTGCCATCGGTATCGATCTTGTGGGTGTCCAAGAAGTGCTGAGTGACTTCTTCGTCTTCGGGACACAAGTGTGAGAGCTCTGGAGTACGATCCAGTTCCCACAGGAAGGACAAGTCCTGATGAAGGTTATCTTCAGATGTGTGTATCTGAAGCACAGATGAGTTGTTGGGTGAATGATCTAATGGTCCAGTGACGGTCCATCCGAAAATGGTGGGTTGGGCTGCTATGTCGGAGTTAGTACCTTTGGTTATGGAGCCGACCACACATTTGTTATAGTCGACACCTCCAATTAGCATGTCCAACTGCCCGCCAAATTCGGGATCTGCTAGTGGAAGTCCTTGTAGATGGGCTTCTGCTTTGATGTGCTCTATATTTGATGGTGTTGGAGCTGCTGGTAAGTTCTTGACCACATTGAACTTGGTCGTTATGCTTTTGGTTTCGTCAAGATTGGATTGTAGGGTCAACTCGACGAAGTGCTTGCTGACTCCACCGCCACAAGCGCCTGTGATTGTTAGACGTCGTGGATGTCTCTTGAGGTGAAGTCGAGAAGCTAATTTCTCTGTGATGAGAGAGGAGGAGGCTCCTGTGTCCAGAGCTGCTCTGACAAGACTCTCTCTGTCTCCGTGGATGGCCTTCGTTATGACCGTATGCAAGAATGAAACTTGCGGAGGCGTTTGTTGATCAGCTACTGGGGCTGATTCTCTCGACTGATCCACAGCCATGAAGTTGGGAGCGGAAGCCGGAGCTGATGAGTTTGATGATTGATTGTTTGAGAAGCGATGGAGGAGAGTATTGTGTCTCCCATTGCACTCCTTACAGGTGAAGGTAGAGGAACACTCTGGGGTCGTATGATTTAGACCTAGACAGTTGACGCATCCCTTCTTGTCCTTCATGTATTTGTGCCGGCGTGCTGGGTCATATCCCAGGAAAACCGGGCACCTGAACAATTTGTGTTGCTCCTTGCACAGAGCGCACACTGTTGAACTGATCTTGGAGGCAGCTGATGGTGCCTTTCTGGATGATGAACTCTGAGCGAATGGTCGAGCGAATGGTCGATCATCCAGTGTGAGTGATTGGATGTTGTTCTCTAACGGTTCTAAGAATGCTGTGATATCTGCTAGAGAGGGAATGTCGGACACTGTCTTGTAAAATTTGGTCCACTCTTCCCTTAGATTGTGGTCAAAGTTCTCAAGAGCCAATGATGCGGCAAATTGAGATATGTCCACGCACTTGAGCTCCTGCATAGCCTGCAACGGAAGTATGTATTTCTCCCGATAGCGAGCGAAGCCCTGTTGGTTGAACGAGATGGTCTCTTTCGAAGTCATTTTATGAACGAGATGAGGAAATACCTTCTTGGCTGAGCCGAAACGCTGTACCAAAGCTTTGATGGCCTTTTGATAACCATCTTCAGCAGTGGCATGAGATTTGACGATCTGTTCGGCCTCAGGACTCTTCATCGCTTTGATCAGAAAGCAAGCTTTCTCTCGGTCTGAAAAATCATCGCCTGCTCTGTCCAAAGCTGAGGTGAAGAGCTGGTGGAAGTGATGCCAATCCAGCGGATGACCCGAGAAATCTGGAAGATCCAGTCTGAGTTTGCTGCTTCTGGATGGCCTGGGTGCCTCTGACGTAGATGTGTCAGCGGCTGAACTGTCTCTTTTGTCTCTCCTTGAACCTCGGGAATTGTTGAGTCTAGCAACGATGTCCATCTCATGTTTGATGAATGTTTCCCTGATGTTCATGATACTAGGCTTATTGAAGGAGGCTGTCTGGTTGAGGAAGACTGATATCTTTCTCTGAACCTTGCTGCAATCTTTCTCAAACTCCCCGACAGAGGGGTCTGAGACCTCGACCAATGTGTCGTACTCTCGTTGGATGCCTTGGGCTTCCAAGTAGTGTCCCAATGTGACCTTTAGAACATCTGCTTGATGCAAGATGTCTGAGTGGAGATCGTTGGATTCCTCGCCTGTCTCGATCTCTTTGGTGATCTGTTCTCCTGTGACTCCAACCTTAGCCTCCAACAACTGCTCACATCTGTACTGAAGAGCTTCATGTAACTTCTTCTCTTTGTAGAGGTCATCGCGTAGTTTGTTAAGACTATACGACTGCAGCTCCTCGAGAGGAGTGAGGGCAAATTCATCCAAACGCTTCTTAAGGCGCGTGATTTTGCCCTTACGGGCTGATCGCTTGGCTTTAGCTGTCTCCCAGTTAGTAATGGCTGAGATAGCTTGGAGGTCGTCCATGTCCTTGTTGACTGCAACTGGATGTGTCAATGAGGATTTCTGACACTTGCTTGACTGAAGTGTGAAACCTCTTGCTTGTCGTTTCCTTCGTGATGTCTACAGAGAAAAAACTGCACTTTCTCTGCAGACCCGCTGGTTCTCCTAAGCTCTGGCGGAGAGTATCTCCACTCAGGGGAAAACCTCGTCGAAATTAATCGAACGAACGTGAAGTGAAGGGACGAGTTGCGCGAAGTGATGGGCGCGATGTGAAGACTTGTGGTGATGATGATGATGATGGACTAATGAAGACAATTGCTGCTGTGGCGTAGTCAAACAAACGAACAATCGACTAGTACTGACTGATAAACAATGCACTATCACTTTGATTAGTCTAGCTGCAAGCTTACAAACAAATTTCTAACAAACTGCTAGGTGAACGAACGAAATAGAATATTAGGAAGCTGCGAGACAAACGATACGAATAGTGTGTTAGATAGATACTGAAAGAGCTGCTGGGCTCTGAATGACTGCTAGGTCTGGAACTTCGATATCAGATGGTGTGAGCTAGGTCACTGATCTTCCTTACCAAGACCACAATGATCCGGCTCGAAGGACCAATGTTCAGGGGGTGTAAAGTCCTGAGCTCAATTAGGGGTGTGGCCCGAAGTGAGGACCACAAGGGGTGAAGGACCAGGAGATCAGGGCCTAATGGCGCCAGGAAAGCAAAGTTACTATTCGCCTCGCGACTACTTTCACTATGTCCCAAAAGCGCGCACTCCCTACGGTGTCTTATAAGGTTTAGGTTATCTGATCACAAAAGAGTACATACGTCTACAGAACATTATAAGGAAAGGGATGATATAATTTACGTGTGGGTTTAATGTTCATGAATATGATTTGCGTGACGACCAATAGGTAAGTTGTAAGTGATAATTGTTATTGTAGATTGTTCTCCTGTGGTTGACTTGTTTGGTCCTCCACTGTTGTGGAGCGACCCGAACAAACTGCAAAACTTAAATTCTGTGTGCCATCAGGTGAAATAAGTGAGTCAACTAGGAAGAATATCCGCAGGAGACTAGAATCAGAGTTTGAGAATTCAAGTGCATATGCTTCCTGATGACAAGGGGTAGTTGTTGATGGTTCCTGTCAGTGTAACATTACAAGATGTTGTCTTGGAGAATCAAAGTCTACAGAAGAAGCATGAAACCCACTCCTTGGCCTTACCACCCATCTGACGTTAACAGCACCTGCATACCGCACTACCTAGAGCGCTTTCTCACTGGGCTTTTGACTGGAGATCCTGATGTTAAGAGTCGATCACACAGGGTCAGCACTCTTGTGCAGTCTTTTAGTCAGGATATGATATATGCTGTGTCACACGGTCAACACAAACCACCAAAGCAAAATGGAAGATATCTTATCTCATCCCCTTGGTCCTTTACCATGGGCCTTGTCCACATCAGATGGACTGCTGAGGAAGACTAACAAAGCTTCTTTAGCAGCAACCAACCTTCAGAAGGGTATGGCTGTTGCAGAGGAACACCTGGAGAATTGTGCTTCAATATAGTTGATGGGATGAACTTGGTTCAGGGAGTCAAGGGTGATCAGGCCACCTTTGGAGACATTGCCTCTTCTATTTTGTTGATGGCACTGAGAGAATGAAGCCAGGGCAGATGGATAGATATTGTGTTTGACACTTACCAGGAGAACTCAATCAAGAATAGCTGATGGGCGATTACTTCTGCATGCTGTTCATGCTGCAAGGGAATGTGAAGCTGTGCTAGTATGTTCAGAGGACACAGATGTCTTCATCTTGTGTTTGGCCTTCCATGATAGGATTAGGGCACCATTGTTTCAAAAGTGTGGTACCAAAACTGGGAGAAGAATCGTTGATATCCAGAAAGTTGCTGCTACTGTTGGTATTGATGTCTGTAGAGCCCTTGTTGGCATGCATGCATACACTGGATGTGATGCAGTCAGTGCATTGCAGGCAAAGGTGAAGTAAAGGCCCTGAAGTTGTTAACTAGCAACAAAGAACACCAGAACACTTTCTTGAAGTTGGGCCAGGAATGGGATCTTTCTGCTGACCTTATGGACAAACTGGAAGCATTTACATGTCTCCCTCTATGCTCCCAAAGCTTCAACAACCAAAGTCAATGATCTCAGGTACAATCTGTTCTGTGCTAAGAAGGGTGAGATTGAGAGCCACCAACTTCCACCGTGCAAGGACTGCTTGGCTAATCATATCTTCAGAGCCAACTACCAAGCTGGCATATGGAGAAGATGTCTGGAGCAGAATCCTCAAATACCAAGTCCTGTTGGAAGCGGTTGGAAGATTGAGAAGGATGGAGCTGATGAACATTGATGATACACTGGATGGATGGTCAGCCAGCACCTCAGGCCATTCTTGATCTATTGGCTTGTAACTGCTCAAAAAAGTGTGTACTGCCGAATTGTGAATGTTTAGCAAATGGACTTAAATGCACTGATATGTGCAGATTACCAGACTGTGAGAACCAAGCCTTACTAGTTAATGAAGATTGTATTACTAGTTTAGATGATGAACCGGAAGATGACTGTGAATACTAGTTTTTTCACTGTAATTATGTTGTTGTTTTTAAATAAATGCTGACACACATGCATAATTATCAGGTAACAATAACCTCTGATACCTCGAGAATAATGTTAGCATCCATTTTCTAACTCTGGTGTTGCATATCTTCTTCAAAATCTCTTTACATTACTTGTTTAGCCCTGTAAAAACCTGTAACTAATTATTGCTGACATCTGCACATTTTATTCAACTATAGAAACCAAGAGCTACTCCCAGAGCAATGCTATTACCAATTTCCCAACTCTAGAGTTGCATGAACCTTAGTCCCCCAAAATGATACCGGCGGACCCCCCTGGCACATGGCCTAGAACAACCACTTGCTGTATTGCTCCGTACACGCATGTGAAAACTGAACTGGGTCAGTCAAGAGACTAGTTTGGGATGTGGAATTCCTCATGGGTCAAGTGTGGACAAGACAGTTTTACAACTCAGCACAGAAACGGTATGTAACATTCTGCCTTTCATGTCCACCGTTCCCCAATATGCCAACAGTAACTCTTTAGAGCCTAGCCTGACACAGAGCCTAGTCTGACACATGCATGTGCAAGTTTAGGAGGAGCTCCTTGACTTTCTGGCTAGAATGGCAAGAACAGGTTTTATTCAGAATAATCTTTATTCTCATTCTAGGCAGGTCACTGCCACCGGCAGTCATACTTCCCGATGCCCAATAGAAGTAAATTCTTGGTTCACTAAGTGATATCATGACTAAGATGAGATGCAGCAAAAATACACAAAATGATGCTTGGTCAGCCAATATAGAGAACCAGCTGACACAAGTGAAAAGGATAACATGAAGAAAAAAAACATGAATGTATTAGTGGGAATATTATATCATTACATAAATAGAAAGTGAGAGCATTGAAGTTCATCAAAGTCATCAGGTTGGTGTCCATTACGCCACCAGTGCATCCAGTAAATGTTATTGCAGTAGTATGGCATGAGATTACTCGGGCATCAATGGCTTGGCTAAGCTAGAATTACTGAGAGGTGTGCACGCATTGAGAAGTAGACTGTCAGACTGTCAAATAAATGTAACATGTAAAAATTGAATATCTAAAATGGAGACCCATTGCAAGTAGCAGTAGATATATTGGCCGGGTACACTGTGTACTATGGCTATCCTCTGTGTACGTTCACAGCATCGAAACAGATGGTCTACAGGAGTGATGGAAGTTGTTTCAAAGTAGGGGGATGGGCGCTACCAATTTACTCTCAGAATTATATGATGTAAATTTTTAAGATTATAATTTAGTCAATTAATTTGTTCCTTAATTTTATTCTTTCACTTCTTTCTCTGAATTTCTTAGTAAATGTCTGTCAGTTCAATGTTGTCTGTTCGTCTTAACAAATGTTTACCAAAATTATGAATAGATCAACCCTCTCCCAACTTTTTCTCTCCTATACTAAAGTTTTAGACTCATTTGACAACAAACACCGGTCGTTGTGAATCATATTCCTTGATTTTTCAAAAGTATTTGATAACATTCCTCATAATAGAGTTGATATTCTAGCTATCTATGATCGGTATCACTGATCCATTATGGTTGTTCTTTGAAGACTGCTTGAAAAACAGACAACACTGTGTTGAATTAGATGGGTGCAAATCATCAGAGCTGCTTCGTGTCCATTATGGAGTTCCTCAGGGGAGTGTCCTTGGTTCCTTACTTTTTCTGATATATGTCAATGATATTCCTTCTGTGTGTGCTCCTTTTCTTCAGTATTTATGTTTGCCGATGGCACCAAGCTAGCATCTTCTATCAAAATCAATTTTTCAGAGTGTGGTAATGCAGAAAAATTCTAGACGATCAAGAAAATGGTTCATACTTATCTCTGGCACCCCTTCATTCACAGACTTCATCCTAATAATATTTGCACTTTCTCTTTATTGTGTCCATGTGTTAACTGTTGTTTCACAACCTTTAACTTTTCTCTTTGATTTACTTTTTCATCTCTTTATTATATCAGCTCTAGATCTTAGAGCCTGACCCTCAGCCATCTCACTGCACCATTCTTTTGCTGCTATCATACCACTTACTGGTTTCAAAGCTTTAAAAATAAATAAATAATAAATAAATAAAAATAAATAAATAAGTGAGTGAGTGAGTGAGTGAATGAATAATGAATGAATGAATCAATGAATGAATATATAATATATATAAATAATAAATAATATAAGTAAATAAATGAAGCACTGCTATTAAACACTACCTAGCTATTACAATATCATCTCCTTCCAAAAGAACAAGCAATCTGTTAACTATTTTAATGAGGTATCAATTTATAGCTCGAGCAATGAAAATGGTACATGGAAACGCTGACGTGACGCTAGGGGCGTTATCCACAAAAGCTGGTACCTATGTACACGGAGCATCGCGCATGTGCGTTAAGGATTAATAAATAAAGATTGGAGGCTTTGCAAGCGCCTGGCTGGACCTTTTCCTTCCCACCGTCCATATCTGCGTTGTTTCTTATCTGCTTAGAGACTGGAGTGTGAGCAACTGGATAAAGAAATCAAAGCGCCAGTTGAGCACCCTCCCGTATAGAGTATAATGGCTGCAGTATTGAAAGTCGCAGTAATTGACCCCGGAGATAATTCTGCAGTGGAGCAAAATGGAGGTTACGAACATCATGTGCATAATGACAAATGCTGCCAGCAAATAAGCACGGAGAATTCGGAAAAAAGGAGCGTTTCACCTGGTGCCTCCTCACTTAGCAAAAAGAATGTTGAAGTACGTGAGCCAAAAACGAATTCCAGAATGGAGCAGAACGAATGTTGCGAAACTGTTTTCTGTCTGCAAGACAACCAATGCTACCAGAAGTCTAAAATTGAGAATTTTGAAGAAGAAAAAGAAAGGAAAGTCTCTCCTAGTGCCTCTACCCTTAGCATAATGAATGAGCCCAATGATATGCCCACAGTGGAGCAAGATGAATATTACGAGACTGTCTTCTGTCTGCAAGATAACCAATGCTACCAGCGGACAAAATTGGAGAATTTAGAAGAACAGAATGTTTTACCTAGTTCCTCTTCTGGCATTATGAATGTTGAAGGAACTGTCCCCCAAAATAATTCCACAGTGGATGATAATGTAGGCTATGAAACTCTGTTTTTCCTGCATGAAAACCAATGCTACCAGCAGATAAATATGGAGAATCAGGAAAGATGGAATGGTCCAGGAATTGAAGTAAGTTCAGTATGAATTTGGTCAGCTTTGTATTTTTTTATACGTTTTAAAGAATTTTTTTAAATTTTAAATTGAATCGCATATAGCTAAATGACATAAAAGAACTTGTATTTAAAAAATAATATTCAATACTCACACTAATTATTTTTGTGACTAATGAAGTATTTAGGCTTAATTTGGTATGCATTGTTATTAACACTAAGCATGCATGTGCGAGAGTGTAATAGTAGTCCTCCTATATGTCTGTCTGTTTGTCTGTCTGTTTGTCTTTCTGTTTGTCTGGCTGGCTGGCTGGCTTGCTGGTATGCTCTGATTTTGGAGAGTACTACATTTCCATTGATTTAGGTATGAAAATACCCAGAGAGATAGTTTAAAACCTTTTATTCAACTTCTTTTTAATTTATGGCTGATTTATTTTTTTTAAAGTGCAGCTTTCAGCTACGCATAGGGTACTAGCTTATTGGGTAGCCAAGCCGTAATCATGTGAGCAAATATTTTCTTGCTGCCCATGTCAGTTTTGCTTTATACTGAAAAATCAAATGCTGGAAGTGGAGTTTCATTTTGAAAATATACACCAGTGAGTGTCTTTGGTCTGTTTAGCTTCTTCTCTTATGAAGAAGCATTTACCTGTACTGCCCCGTGTTTTTGCTCGAGCTATATTTATACCTGATTATAATAGCTAATAAACTATTCTTTTGGTCTGAGAGGGCATAGTGATGGTGTAGATAGGGGAACAGCTGTGCTGAGTTGTTCAGTAAGCTTATAGCTGTGGGCTTGTTTAAGTTAGCTAGCAATATCTGATGAGTCTACTACTTTCTTCTGCCTCAGACTCATCATTTATTCCTAGCTACTAAAACAAGCCCACAGCCATAAGCTTACTAAGCAAACTCAGCACAGCTGTTCCCATAGTGCTGTATTTGTTGGATCTATAACAAATATGAATTAGAGAAGCTATTTTTTTTGTATCAGGTAGCTTCCACAATTACTTGGATGGTTGTTTACAATGGAGATAGTATTAAGCAGCCCAGGGTAAAGTTGCTATCACCTATATAAGCATGCAATGCAGCTGAGCATCTTGAAAAGTGAAAAAAACTGATTTTTAAAAGTTATGACTTCATAACTAAGTAAACGTAACCATTAAAACTGAAACACTACGCTATAAGGAATCTGGCACTTTTGTGATGCCCACCATTACTGCTTATGATGAGCTGTAGTCTGATCTATACTGGCTACTCTTTTCTGCCTCGCCAGTATAGATCAGACTATAGCCCATCAGAGGCAATAATGGTGGTATAACAAAAGTGCCAGATTCCTTATTTGCAGTGTTTCAGTTTTAATGGTTACATCTACAAGGCCGTAGCCAGGGGTGGGGGTGGGGGGGGGGGGGGGGGGGGGGGGGGGGGGTTCAGGGGGTTACATGTAAACCCCCCTTTCAAATTAATGATATTCATAGAAGTCTGTCAGTAGTTGTGCCCACAAAGAAAAAGCAGCTGCTGACATAATACACTTATGCTTGCCCCTCAGCACTTGATTGTGAGGTTGAAGTAACTTGACAATGAAAAGGCAGTGCCAATCCAAAGATATTCGATTGTTTTTTAAGAAAAAGTTAGCTGTGGAAGGAGATGGTGAGCATATTATCATGAGCTAGACATTGAAAAGTAAAGATTGTACTATATTATTTCATTCATTATGTTTAGATCATGAGTTAAAAGAGGTACCAGTCCAATTTCCATCGGATGAATCTGAAAATAATGTAGTTCCTTCTAGCTCTCTTCAGAGATCAGATGTTTTGCTAGAATCTACTACTATTGACACTGTTTGCAAATTGTACTTAGAAAAATATCCACGCAGAATGAAATGTGCAAGTTTGTTATTTCAGTAATATCCTCACAAAAATCCATTTGCAAATTTGATGTTTTCATGATTCTCTCAAAATTCAATGTGCTATTTAGTTTTAATATAATGGTTTGTCTTTATGTCAATTTTCTTGATAATGGATGTTAGTTAATTAAGAGGTGTGGTTTGGGTGTGGTCAGATTGTAACCCCCCTTTTGAATAGTCTGCCTAAGGCCCCCTGATCTATATAATTATACGCTTGTGTGTCAGTAACGACGACGACGACCAACGACGGTGTGTGTATTCATGAATAATTCATGAGCTTTGTATGGTTCGGTAAAGCGTCGTCCCATTATGTTAAGTAAAGTGTTCAGAAAATAGAGAGTAGGAGAGGGAAACTTATGTAACCTTAACCAATGGTAGAGAATGATAACTGAGCTAGATAACTGAGCTAGATAACTTGTGCTACTTTGCAATACATCAAGCGCCACTATGTGGCGGGGTACTTGCTGGTTTACTTAATTATGAAGTCATAGTCCTTAAAAAAATCAGCTTTTTTTCTGCTGATTGCTTCACTTTCCAATAGGTGTCTCTGATTTGTATTTGTTACTAGATCCAACAGAGTAAATACAACACACGCACATTATTCATTATGGTCCTCACAATATACCAACAGTCACACTAGATATTGTGTAAAAAGTCTACTATGCTAACCATGATGTAAAGCAAGTCAGTCAGAGTGATTTCTGCTGGCATCTAAATGTGGGGGAACTGGGAAACAACCAAGATAGGCTGCCACCAGAATGCAACAACTAGACAGTTTATCAAGCTGTTTAAATGCTTTTCCACAGCCGAAACACAGAGGTTCAAATCTATGCTTAAAGTTTGCAGAAATTAAGATTTACTCAATAGCAAGAGGTTCCAAGTCTTTATATATGTCTGAGCAGCACAAGCTAAGTGAGTGATGACATGGCACAAATGTAATGGTGTTAATTGGATGTGTGGGAATATATTAAGTGATGAATGCAATATTAGTGATGGCTAATTACAGAACATAATGTTTAGTGTTCTTGTAGTGAGTGTGGTGGTTATACCACACTAAAGCATCACCATTTAAATTCTTTACATAGGTGAAGGAAGGAGTGGGTGGGGCACTGGGGGCATGTGTCTCCCCCACCCCCCCTCACTAATATTTTGAATCTCATATGCATTATTAGAAACAGCTGAGGTCCTTCAGAGAGGGACACCCCGCCTTGTGGGCAGGCTCACTTAGTGTCCATCTGATTGCACTGTTAGGAGCAGTTGCTACATTCTAAATTTAATAGACTTTGTGCAAGTGTCATGAACTACCATTTTTGGGTCCCTCAGGCCCGAACTAGCACCCTTACTATGCTCGGCCACTACAGCCTAGGGCTTTCAGGACTCCAATAATAGTAGTTCTCTCCGAGATAACACCTAACTATAATATAGAAGTCATGCATTGATTAAAAATTTTTATAGAGATGATGGAACAATTAGACACTACCATAAAATTGTGTTCATGTGAATGATAGGAGGGAGTTCCTTAATAAATTTGAATATAATTAATATATACTTATAACTAGCACAAAATATCTTTGCATAAGTGTAGTCTCATTCTAGTGTATTTTTGTCCTTGTCATATAGTGCCCCCAAGAAATTATTCATATACTTATGATCTGAAGTATTATCAGACACTATTGCTTGGCTCATAGCTGTAAGGAATCTGGCACTGTTGATATACCACCATTATACTATCTCTGATGAGCTATAGTCTGATCTTAGCTAACTAAAAGAAGCCCACAGCCATAGGCTTACTGAACAAAATTAATACAGCTGTTCCCCTATCTACTGCATCATCACCAAGCGCCACCCACAACGGGAGGTAATTACGATTTTGATTATTCTCCTTGGTGAAGGGTTCATAAATAGTATTTCTGGGATATATTTGCACATGAAAATAACACAAAAAAAAAGTACAGAAATTTTTATCATGCTTGCCTTTAATTGTTGATATTTTGTTTGCCAAGGGCAATTGCAATTGAAAGATTAATTCTACAAGATTCAGTGTCTATTCTAGAAAACCTTGTTTTGCAAGCCCAGTTTCAAAACTTCTATCAGTATAACTGATAATAAGAACAATAAAAGCTAGTTAATAAAGTGGTGCATAAAGAACATGCATTCAATTGAAATGCATTAATCTAGCTGGTACTAGTGATGTACTTGAGCACAAAGAGTGAGAGAGCCTATGCACAAACGAAACACTTCAATTGAATCTCTCAGTCCATTTCTAAAAGTATAAGTATGTAGCCGTTGTGACCATTATATACTTTCGTTAAAAAATATGGAACTACTTTCTTACATCAATTCCCCGAGTACTGGTATTTTTTGTAGTCTCTGGCTGTCTAAATTATCAGTAGATTTTGACAACAAACACTCACATCTACTAAAAAGGCTGAGTTGTTGTTTTTTAATGAAGTCTGGTAAAGGGTTCAGTATTGTAGTAACAATTCACCATAACATTATGCGACTTGAAAAAAACAACAACAACAAAAGTTCTAAAGAACTACTGCACATTGTTGAGTCTAACAGTAGGTTTTTAAGACCTAAGTGCTTCTTGATCATTCAGAAATAACCTGATACGAAGGGGTAAACAATCATTTTTCCTTAAATGATATGGGATCGCTAAACTGAAAGATTCAGTTTAGTGGAGGAATAGGAAGGGGTAGACCACGAAGCAAACACAGAAAATGTGAGGGTTAAAGTACAAATGACATATGTACGTCCACACATATATTATATTAACAAATAAATATCCCCGATTTTCAATATACATGTATTGTGTTTACTACAAGCAGTTTAGCTACCACCACGATAACAAAATATGAGTAAAATGGTTAATACTTGCAAATGGTTTATCTTTCAGATTGTAAGACACCAGCCACACCACCTACCGGAAGTATCAGTAGTCAAAGTAGTGCATCATTCTCCTTCAACTCTAATTTTGGCCGTAATTATGGTTGTGATGATGAGCTTTCAATTTTTCTTTCCTGTTTTTGTTTGTATCTTCCCTGGATTGATCCTCGCCATTATGGTATGCTAAATTATAGTAAAGTATAAACCTTGAATATTACTACTCCTTGGAACAATAATGGTTTCACACTTTCTTCCACTCTTCTCCCTATGCTCTTTGAGATTTAATGTAAATGAGCATGAAAGATTCATAAGTTATTCAAATATTAATGAACATTTATGTTTGATACATCTTGGTCCCACAAGTTGAATTAAATAGAATACTTAATTGTTTATCAGAAGAAACTTTTTCCAGAATACAGTATGCACTCATTTAAAATAAGCAACAATCGTATGGTGTGATCTCCTTAGTTTGGTACATACGATAGTAATACTGAAGAATACAATGCTGTAAGGAAATAATCAGTTGGAGAATGATTTTCATAATATATATATATATATATATTATATAATATATACATGTAATACATTGTAGTTAGATCATTGTATTTTTCAAAAAACAACCACAACAACCAACTCTTAAAGCATTGATAAGAATAACTTTACAGCATAGACCATATAGTTATAATAGCTACTACATTATGCTAAAATTATTGTGAATAGAGACGTCATTAGGACTTATGTAACTCAGCTTATCCTAAAATAATTTTGTATTGTTTTGAGATGTTTAGGATGATCAATATGTTTACTGCTGCTATATTGCTTTCATATTATATCTCCAACTTAGCTATATATAGCTAGTATAGTGAGTCCAAACAAGTTTAAAATAAGTATGATATAATGATGTTAAAATATGGATTCTAGTCCTGATAACAAAACTCCGTAACTTTTCAGAATTGTATATTTTTGTAGGGTTATGACTTGGGAAGGTCAGAGGTTACTAAACATTCAGCAAAGGCACTCAATGGGGTGTCCATTTGCTGTAGTATTTCTGCTCTTATGTGCTACCTCTACACAATAACTTATACCATAACAATTACTTTTGGATTTTGTGCTTATCTCTATAATTATCGTAATAATTATTATTACTTTCATTCCTATACATACTATAACAACACATACGTTTATTATTAGCGAATATTTCTGTACTACTTTTTTAACTGAAAAACAGCTTTTATATTTTTTTTGTAGTACACTGAATTTGTAGCTGTTATATTATTGTGTATGTTCTATCAACATTTTAAAAGTCTGTATCAAATATTAAATGGACCACCTTAACTGTTATATTCTACTAATACACAGCATGTATCTCATGTTACTCTGTAGTAGCTAAGTAGATTAATATTTGGAGCTCATTCAGAATTTTAATACAGTTTATCTATTTGTTATCAGTAATGGTTAGTCAATGTTCCACAAACAAACCCTCATGCTCATCTGGAGGAAAATCACTACTAGCTAGCTCTAATAATATTGTACATTGAACATCTGATAATAAACTCTCTAGCTAGCAAATTACGTAATAGTTAGAGCATAAGCGCTTCCAGGCAGCCATTAGTTTGAGGGTGATAGGCAGAACTGGTGACATGATTAACTCCCAGGAAAGTTGTCAATTCCTTCATGACAAAACTCATAAACTGTGGGCCTTTGTCACTTAGAATTCTCTCCGGAATGGTTGTATTGGAGAATATGCCCCACAACGCTTCAGCTACTGCTCTGGCTGTTGTTGATTTCAATGCCAATGCACTTGGCCATTTTGTGGCTAAACAGATACTTGTTAAAATGAATTGGCATCCTCCTTTTCCTTTTGGGAGTGGTCCAACCAAATCTATGGCCACACTTTGAAAAGGTTGCGTAATCACTGGCCTGGCCACCATTGGTGCTTTCTTTGGACAATACTTGGAGTTATACTGACATTTGATGCAGCTGGCACAATGGGCATAGATTTCTGTTTTCATGTTTGGCCACATAAACCTTCTCTTGATCACAAGCTACACCTTTTCTCCTCCCAGATGTCCCATATTCTCATGTCCAAGCTCCATCAACTTCTTCCTGAATGACTTGGGAACTACAACAACTTCTCCAAATGCTCCCCACTCAAATTCTCTTCCCTGCACCAAAATACCTTTGTTATATCTAAATCCTTGTAGGCCTTTCTTTCCCAGTACTTTCCAAACTTTGATTGTTGTATCCTTCTCAACTTCTGCCACAAATAATTCTCTTTCTGCTCCCTCCATCACAGGCTTTAATTCTTTCACAAATTTCATAATGCTGTTGGGACTCTTTGTACAACCATGTTTGTTTTTAAGACAACACTTTTTTCTTCCAAAACTGAGATATTTACTGTAAAAATTGCTAAGATATTTTATATTAATCAATGGAATTAAAAATAAATGAAAAAATAAACTTGGCAATAATTATACGAAAAGACAAAATAGTGGTCTATTTTTGAATGCTATTTCATCCATAATATTATTTAGTTTGAAAGGTGATTTTGAAATACATTTCTGAGAATATTTTATAAAATACCTTCAATTCTCCTTTATCATTATGTGACAAAAACTATAAACTGCAACAAAACTATAAACAATATGTATTATGATAAATTATGTATTTTTAACAATATTATGTTTTCTATAAGTCACAATAATATATTTACTACAACTATTACTACCATAACAGCAATGACAACAACTACTACTACTCCAACAAACACTACTACTACTATTACTACTACTACTACTACTATAATTACTACTAATACTACAACTGCTGCTACTACTATTACTACTACTACTACTGTGGTGGCAAGATCAGACTGTCTATTGAACACTAACACAACAAACAAATGTCACCTATTCAGTTTGTTATCACTAATTACACTCTTCATAGTCCATTGATTATGTTTATGTCCGTGCGTATGTGAAAAATAATTAATCTAATCATGATGAACTAAAGAACTATTGCTGCTAAACAACCATAGTTTAAGTACAATAATAACAATAACGGTATCTGCTATCACTGGTGCTATTAACAACAATAATAATTTAAATCTGACTTACCCTGCATCCATTATGTACTCGATAATAGCATTCATTGAAGTTGTAAAAGTAGAAGAGTGTATATGGGAAAGGGAAGTGATGCTGTAGTGAAAGATAAACTGCTCACAGTAGTTGAAGTTGTGATAATTGAAGTACTCATGGTTGAAGTTATTATAGGGACCTCTGCATTACTAGTAGTATTTGTATTGTTTGAATGTAAAAATAAAAGGTAATTTACATCTTGTTGTAGCTGACAAACAATATGTATATGCAAATCATAATTGTATGAAACATTATTACTATACTAATATTAAACACCATCCTACTATTAAAATTCACTTACTGAAGAATATAATATGGGATTGTTCCATTCCAATAGAGTTAAGTGATAATACTTTAAAATTATAAGAGGAACCATTAACTAAATCACTAACTTCCAACTTTGAAGTAAGTTTTGTTGATGCTGGTTGAGAGGTCTTAGTTTCATTTGTTTGTGTTGACATCACATGAAGTATATATTTAGCTTTGATCATAGCACTGTTCAGGTACCTGACAATCAATAAATTATTAGTAAGTTGGTCAATCTAATTAAAGGATAAAAAGAGGAAGAAATGTAAGAAGAAAAGAGATATGAGGAGGGAATGCAGAATGAAGAAAGGTAAGAAATAAAGGAGATTGTAAGCAAGGGATAGGAAGGTAGAAAAGAAAAGAGAAGGATAGTGGAGAGATGAATGATAGAACACATAAAAGGAAGGAAAATGAGAAAAGAGAGGGAAGAAATTTTAATTTTTTTGTTGAATAACTTACTGTCACATTTACTGATAATAAGAAGTTTCTTTCACTTTGAAATAATGTATATGACTAATTCTTTCTAAGGGTAGTATATAAAGTAAAGTATCTGGATAACAAGAAAAAACTCCCTGTCCTGCTATATTTTTGCCTGCTATACAAAATTTGAAAGAATCACATGATCTTTCACCTATTAATGTGAATGTAGTCGTTTCATTATCTCTTATGAAAGCTGTCATATTTTGTAGAGTACTTGGTTTTAAAAGTGTTAGAGTCAGATTGAATGTAACCGTAACCTTGAGAATTTACTTGTTCTAAGATATTTATAGTAATCAAGTGTAGCCATATTAGTTGATAATGTGGGTGCAAATTCATTTTTCCTTTGTACTAGTGATGTGCTTGAGCACAAATGGCGAGCGAGCCTAAAGATTATACTATTGATTTTGACTTCTAACACTGAAGCTACTGAAAATAAGGTCCAGTTTTTTAATTTAGCATACAGGGTAAAGGGATTTCAGTGCCATAGTAACAACTCTCTGCAACTGCTTGGAAGGAAAACAACAACAACAAAACAATACACGTTATTTAAAAGTTTTCTTTGTGATATTCTTTAGCTAAGTAGTGGTTGTAACACACAATGCTTTGACACAACTGGACATGCACTTACACAGACTTACCTTCGCAGTAGTCTAGTGGACAATGTATTTTCAAGTAAATACTGTTGCGCAAGGCTTATAACCATGACAAAGCGCGCATTGACTTACCACCGTCACTAACTCGAATAGAAATGGAAGTCCCTTAAGTTTTCAAGTTTGACTGCACCCGCAAAAGAATTCAAAACGGTAAACAATTCTATTTCTAGGGTGATACGGGTACTGATCGATAAACCAGAGGATTCTGTTTAGTGCAATTTGGGACGGGGTAGACCACATAACTAACACAAAAACGCGAGGGTCAAAGTACAAAATGCCTTACGTACGTCCATACATATATACAAATAAACAAACATCCCCGATTTTTTCATTTTTACCCCTGTAAGTGTCTCGCTCGCTACGCTCGCTCGCCAATTATTTCCATTCCATTATTTTGTATTATTGGCGAGCGAGCGTAGCGAGCGAGACACTTACAGGGGTAACACAATCGAAAATCGGGGATGTTTATTTATTTATTTATTTATTTATTTGTATATATGTATGGACGTATGTATGTCAATTTGTACTTTGACCCTCCGTATTTTTGTGTTCGCTCCGCGTTCGACCCCGTCCCAAACTCACTAAACAGAATCCTCTGGTGTAGCGACCATTACCCGTATCACCTTAGAAATTGAATTGTATACCGCTTTGAATTGTTTTGCCTGTGCAAAAACTTACTGGAGCTCCATTTCTATTCGAGTTAGTGGTGGTGGTAAGTTAATACACTATTTGTCACAGTTATAGCACTACTCAACAGCATTTACTTGACAATTCATTGTCCACTAGACGAACCACGAAGGTAAGTCTTGCGTAGGTATGTTCAGTTGTGTGAAAGTTTTGTGCGTTACAACTACTATTAAGAATATCACAAAGAAATTTTTAAATAACGTGACTTGATTTTGTTGCTTCTTTTTCAATTCAAACAGTTGAGGGGAGTGGTTACTATGGCATTGAAACCCCTTTACCGTATATGCGTAATTTAGCAACTCAACTTTATTTTAGTTTGAGTAACAACAGTGTAGTTTAAAGCTCGCTCGCCATTTGTGCTCAAGCACACCACTAGTAGTGACCAGAAGTAGAGTGCGACTAGTCTCGTCAACCCGTCCGTTCTCCGCTTGGAAAGGGGTGGGGCCAGGGGAAGGAGAACGTACGGTAACTTTCGCCTACAGTCCCGCAGTTCTTATCAAAAAACTCATTTCATTGGTTAACTAGTGGTGCGCTCGAATAGCGCAAATGCATGGCGAGCGAGCAGACTCTTTTTACAGAAAAATAGGACAGAAATTACATCTAACTGTAGTAGTGCACAGTGTAACCCTTTCCATTCTCAGTTAGCATCAGAGAATCTAAAGTCTCTGATCCCAGACTAAACTAACAGAATTACCTGAATAAACTTCGAAAGCAGTGGCAAAGAAGCGCAGCTTGACAAAGACTTCACAATTGTTTCAAGAAGAGAGTAGCTATGAACTTTTTGGTTGAAACAAAGTTGGGTAAGGCAGTGCAGCAGGATTCTCCGCGCTCGTTAATTGAAAAATACTGGAACTGTGAACGCTTTACCTAACTTACGTAATTGGCGAGCGAGCGAAGCGAGCGAGCAACTCTAAGATGTAGTCTATGGAAATCCTGAATACGTCTTTTTTGAATACGTTCATTTTTTTTTAATACGGTACGTCGTCGTTTAAACGCGCGCGCGCATACGTGGTCGTTTAAACTGAATACGTGGTCCTTTAAACGCGCGCGCGCATTCCAGAACTTCGCTCGCTCGCCCAACCAATGCTACACGAGCATTTTCTAGTTAGAAGCGCGGGCGAAATTTTTTGACGTACGTATACATACCTATATATATATATCTGAAATCTCAATTGAACACGACTGAGAGTCAGCTTCGCTCGCTCGCTGAATTAAATCATGTGACCAATTATAGCACCGCGCGTGACCAATTATAGCGCCGCGCAAGGGCTAGGGCTAGGGCTAGGGGACCAATCAGAAGAATTCTTTGATAAGAACTGCGGGATGGCTCACTTTCGCCAGGTTTTCGTGAAATTGTCCTGGTGTACCAATTTAAAATGCGCAGCGGAATGGGATTGCTTAAAGATGACGACCTTACTGAAAGCCACAAACTGTTTAACGTGCTGGTGGAATCCGAATAAAACTTCCCCTTTAGTGGGAAACAAACTTTATGAGAATACAGGAAATGCTCTGTGCCCGTAACAATGCCGAACTCGGTAAATGGTCTAGCTTGCTACTCAATATTACCTACGGCGTTTGACATTTTTAGATCTTCAGTTTCCTCTAGCTTCAAGACTTCTATTGTTCTAGCAGTGCACGCTTTGCTTTGATGAAAAAACAAGTCTTGCTAAGGGATGAGATAAGATTATTGTTAATTGTAATATTTTTGTTATGGAAACAAAGTGGTGAACAGGATGCAATACTATAATTTCAATAATACAGAAGTGAGGACCAGTTTTGTAAATATGAGCAATCAGTAACAACTCAGTATTCAGAGGGTGGAAGTAGAGTGTAAATGCAATCAAGCACAAAGTAAAAAAATTCAATGACAATGAGATAATTTAGGCTTAATTAATGCACATTTTCCTTAAACTTTCTCTCAGTTATTTTCCTATATTCTAATTAATTTAAAAAAAGTATTGATAACAGCCATAGCTAGGGATACTTGTCTATTTGTAAATTTGTGAAGGAGGTAAAACAACAACATGTTTTGGTGACAGTACTGTCCAGCTCCACACTGCCGCTAGGTAACACAACCGCTTCTGACCCGCGAGCCTACCCAAGGAAATAGTAGGTGTAGCTACGCCCACAGTTCCTCCGCGTTTGCGTATTAAAGCCTGCGATGTGCTCGTCCAAAGAGTCGGCACACAGCGGCGAGATAAAAGCATGGCGGCGGTGAATGTTGTGGTTTCGAATCTCCCCGACAATTATCCTACTGAGGAGAAAAATGAATGTTACGAACCTGTCGTTTTTCTGCAAGATAACCAATGCTATCAGCAGGTAAACATGGACGAATTGGAAAAAAAGAAAGCTCCAGAAACTAGAGTAAGTTACCTGTACAAGTGCCAGAGTTCCTGTACAAAATCATAAAGATTTGTTCTTACTGGGCAAATCTATTTAAATAAGCCTTTAAGGAATTTCTTTTATTTGAAGCTGTGGTTAACATGCAGAGCCTCTGTTTATATTGGAGAAGTTGAAAAAAATGTGTTACATGGCTACTTACCAAAAATGTTATACTTGCCTTACTACGCTTTCGTTTATTTGGAACCCAAAATTTAATGCGAGATTGACTTTAGGATGCTTAGAATAATGAACTGGAGCTGATAGGCTTTTTGTAACTACACAATGTTAAATGGTTCAGAGTTATGGGATTTAATTATTGTTATTCTGAACTTCAGTAATGACAAGACAGTTTTGTAAACTACAATGCAGTAAACCTCAGCAGTATGTGTGAAGGATCACAGAACCATCATGCCATTTGTATTGTCTGTATGGTATGTTTTATCTGAACTTGAAAACTTGGGCATGATTAACCATTTTACTTCAATTTTTATAAATATGGGTCATGACTGGTGCAGCTTTTGTGCTCTGTGGTTGCCTTTCCTTTGAATTCATGATGTGTTTTTCAGAAGCTTGCAACTAACTTTGAAAACAAAACAGTTTATACAATAGCATGTTGTTCTCATGCTTAACATATATTATGTATATTATATATTTTTTTAAGGTTTACCCTTACTGATAACCTTTGGTTTAGTTAAATCCTGCAACATAATGCACTGATTATATAACAAAAAAAAACAGTATAATTTAGTGAATAAGGTGGTGTATAAAAATGTGGTGTATAAAGTGATTTATTCTATGCTATATTTTCACTGCATGTGCCATAATGGTATTTTTAGGTAGTGACCCTGTAACTCATGTTTATCACATGTTATCTCACTGCAAGCTCATTACTCCCAAATATACTGGTAGTCAATAGCAACCCTAGCACTTACAGGTTCTCCAGCTACCTTTTACTACAGAGAGCAGTCTTACCTGGTCAAAGAAATTACTATAATATCAGCTAGGGGGAGGGGGGGAGGCACAGCCTACTTTACAAACTGTGTTACCAAATGTGACACACCACCAAAGGATTGAATGAACTCAGGCGGAACAGACGCCAAGTGCTCCCAAGGTAAGATCCTTTCCTTTTCTTTCTACTTGGTTAACTCATCATATATTACAAAAACGGCTCCTTATGTAGAGCCAAAACTGACACAAACAAGTAATTAACACATTATTGATGTTTGTACAAATTAGAGGTGTTGTGAATGAGGTGTTAATAATCAAATTGTAAACAACGTCTTGTTAGAAATAACAGTAAACAAGTTCAGAGTTCACACCAACCCCCTATTAAAAATTACTGCAATGAAGATATCTGGCATAGAATAAACTACTTATTGCACTCTCAGACATGATATGGCAAGACATTTGCTTTATTTTCATTGCATGTGCCTTTGGCTCTGAAAATATATTAATCAGCTCTTGAAATATCTCTCAGATCATATTACACTCTGAGTCATGTAATTATGTATTATGTATAAGGTGGTATATAGAGCGATGTAAAAGCGGTACTCATTTAAAATCTAAAAATCTTGTGCTTGCATCAAATAATGCCTATATACAACCACTATTACCAACAAAATAGAAGCCAGATTCAACACTTTCCATGGTTTATATTTCAGAGAGAAAGACACCAGCCACACCCCCTGTCTGAAGTATCAGTGGTCAAAAAGGTGCATTCTTCTTCAACTATTATTTTGGCCATAGTTCTGGCTGTGGTGATGGGCCTTCAATGTTGCTTGCCAGTATTCTTTTGCACACTACCTGGATTGATCCTAGCCATTAAGGTATGCTGGACTATGATAGTATGCATTTCCACAGAAACAATAATACTAACACGTTTTATCGATATATGGTTTCACACTTCTTTGCTCTCCTTGGTCCACCCTCCACCTTACCCTCTGCCCTCCATTTTTATAAGATTGCTTGTTTCGTGCTGCTTTGAAACTTAATTGAGATTAGAGTTTCTAAGTATTGGGGTAATTTCTGTTAAAAAAATTTTTCTTGTGTTCTTTTTATTTATTTATTTTTTTTTTTTGAGAGGGGGAGCAGTAACTACTACTTATCACTTAGTTTCTTAATATATAGACAGCTCTAAAGCACTACTATCATTTAGCTATCAAACCGGACTTTTTTCAACTTTTTTAAAGGGAGAGTGTGTTAAAAATGCAAATTGCTTGAGTGGCTTACTATCTCATTTATAATGGAAAGATTGTAAATCTGTACCAGCAAAAAAGTTTCACAATGCTTTTCCCAAAATCTCTGAAAGTACCACATCCACATAGCTACATAGTTACCAATTGAAGTGAGGGTTATAAAAAAACCTGACTTAATTATGAATGGTCTAATACACAAATTAGCTCATTCAAACTCTACCTCGTTCAAACTACCAACCTCTGTGGATGGCTAGCTACAGAGGTGTTTGTCTGAGTATGTTCACAACCTAGCTGATTAGCTTACAAATAACTAACAACATTTTTCTGTGTTTGCTAATGCATTCAGGCTTTGAAATAAATAGGGTTATTCATTCTATGAGTGCTTACCACATGTTTTTCTTTTTTTTAAACATATTATTCACATTGGCTAATGTGAAAAAACAACATTTATTAGAATTATGTCATTTGTATAACGGCCAAAATTTTGGAGGCCAAGCCCCCCCCCCCCCCCCCCCCCCCCCCGCCCCCCCCAGTCCCACACAAATTATCCCCTGCACTTATACAAGCATTTTCGTCTATCAAACAAATCTTGATCCCAGTTTAAATGATTTTCAGGGGGAAAAACTCTCACAAAAGTGTTTTTTATTGAATAATTTTATCTTATGCTGAAGCGCCCCTATGTATAATAATACAATAACACACTGCTATAAGGAAGCAGTAACTGTTGGAGTTTGAGAATTTCTCATATGCTATCAATAATATTACATGAGTTTAATTTAAGGAGTCATTCGCATAGTGAAATTGGGTGTAGCTATATAGCTACACCCAAGTTTTTTCAAGTTTCTTTTTTCAAGTTTTTTTTTGTTCAGTGGCATGAAAAACTATACTGTAAACAAAAGTCACTAGATTATGTGTAACTCAGTCAGACTGTTCAGGTATGAAAGTCACTTTTGTAGAATGTGATAAGATATTTGAGATGCTATAATGTAGAAGATATATATTTTTACTACAATATATATATATAATATTATATATATATTCCATGCTAGATATGTTCACCATAGTTAGGTACATGACCCATGAGATAACACATGTTTTCAAAAGCTCAGATATCTCATGCTGTATCGCTATAGCTGAAGCACATTACCCTCATATACCCCAGTAGTTATAGCAACTGGGCCTAGCTTACTTGGGTTTTCCCGGTTTTTATAGCTACCTTTCTCTGGAAATGCCTACCAAATTAGGTAAGAGAAGCTGCTAAAATATCAGCTGGGTACGTGTGGGAAACCCCTATGAACAAACACTCAGAGTTGTACAGCCAACTTTACACCATGAGTTACTAACCCTAGTACAAACTACTACAGTGAAGATATCTGGCATAGAATAAATCACTCATTACACTCTTCAGTGGTGATACAGCAAAATATTTCACTCTCAGGCCTTATTTTCACTCAACTTTGGCACGTGAAAATAAATCAGCCTGCTCGTGAAATGTTTTGCCATATCATACTCTGACTCATGTAATATCTATTATAATTCCAACTTAGCTATAAGCTATGAAATGCCTCAAGTTAGTAAAAGATGAATGTTATTATGGTATTGACATGTGTTCTAGTCCTGTAAACAAGCATCAACTATTATTCCAGAATTGTACATTTTGTAGGGTTATGACTTGGGAAGGTCAGAGGTTGCCAAACATTCAGCAAAGGCAATCAATGGAGTGTCCATTTGCTGCAGTATTTCCGCTATTATCTGCTACCTGTTCATAATTGCTTATGGATCAGTGGTAACTTTTGCTCTTTTTTATTATAATATTTACTATTATAATAATTATTATTATTATTATTACCACCCATCCAGTAGATACTGTAACAACACATACATATATTATTAGCAAGTATGTCTTAATTACATTTTAACTGAAATTCGTTTTGTTGTAGTTAAATGTTTTATTATTTTTATCAACAATTAATGTATCAAAGTTCTATCAATGTTTTCTAATGAGTACTTTGATTTGAAATCCAGACAGTACAATGAAAGGGCTGTAACAATGAGGATGTAACTCAGACACTAGCTATTATAACCTGTACAGTATTTAAAATGAACCACCTTAATTACAAATCTGTATAGTCTACTAATACACTATACATCTAGCTGCATGTATACTGTGTTTTAGCTAGAAATTTAGTACTAATGTTTAATAGATTGTGCTCATAAATTTGTGGAACTATTTTCTTTATATTCTAAAAAAATTCTATAAAATTACAAACTTATTCTATTTAGAAACAAGTAGAAGATAGTGTAACAATTTGAAGTGTAATGAGTATGTAGTTAATTGAGTCAGTGTTCACTAGAATATAGCTCTCTCTCCCAGTCATCTCCACATTACTTTTAATGGTTGCTACGATCTATATCAGCTTTTCCCTCTAATACACTTTCGTAATAGGGGGACTAAATCAGATTTATAATGCCCATGACAAGCGCACTGGTAACGGGTTATAAGAGTATGAGTAACAGGTTATAAGCATGAGGAATAGCACGAGTATCCCGATTGAAATAGCACTCAGCTCCGCCTTGTGCTATTTCAATTGTTTTTTAGAGTCCTATTGACTCCTAATAGCACAGGTTACCCGCGCTATCATTCGCTAATAGTAGGGCAGCCTTTTAAGAAATCGTTTGCAATTGTAGCTACACCGTATCGTTCACTCGTATCTCCTTATTTCAGGATTAGTTTCGCTGACACTTTGTTTCCAACTTACAGCTCCTCCTAATCTGTTGAAAAACATTCCGTCTAATACAGGTAGAGTTTTGTGGTTATGAACGACAACGTCTCCAATAGAATACTACTGAACTGAACGTTCAAGGGTTAGCTCCACATGTGCGCACTTACTGCACTTACTTTCACTTAGCTACGTGGTATTTCACTTAGTTTCCACTTAGTTACCTTGCTATTTCAATTAGTTACGTGCTATTTCACTTTCCCGGTGCGATTTCAATTGAACAGCGATTTTTCCCATACATTTTGAATGTGCAACTTACGCACCGTACTCTATTACGCAAATACACTTTATAAGAAATTGATACTTACAGTCTGGTAGAGATCGTTGGAACTTAAACTTATTAGAAATATTTGAGACATGAGTCAATCATTGCTACATTCTATAAATAGTAAGCTACAAGTCAACTATTGAAAATAATTAAAGAAGTTGAAAATGAATAGATGTTTGTATCGACTTACACAATAAAATATTTATCTCAATAGTATGAAATATTAGGTACTAGTTCTATTAAACCTGATTGGATTAAGCTGATTTAATTAAGCTGACTTGTAGAAACCTCAAGTTATTGGCTAGACTGGTCGGCTAGACCCTTTACCTAATCGCTCCGCTCGGTTACCCCTAACGCATCCGTTTGGTATCCTTCCCCAGGATTCCTGGGAACGTATAAAATGTGTACTTCTTACGTCAAGTTTAATTGTGTGTGGGAGTCTATAAAATGTGCGTACAAATATTTTTAGCTAGTCCCACCTCTGCACTTGTTCTTCTAGGAGCTCCGAGCTGTCCTAAAAATGGAGAGTTCCAAAAAAGGACAATAATTGTAGTGACTGATTCACACACTACTGGCATCGCCTCAGCTAGAACCTTCATTATACTACCCCAGCTAGCAAATATTTATGACAGGACGGTAAGAAAACCTGCAAGATTTAATTTCATTCCAGTATTACAAACGGGTGCGTTAGAGTATTCAGACCCTTCCGAGCGGAGCGATTAGGTAAAGGATCTGGTCCGAGACTAGTTATTGACTTGAATAATATTTGCATAAGTAACAGCTTACTAGTGATGTGGTTGAGCACAAATGGCGAGCTAGCCTAAAGACTATACTATTTTTATATGAATGATTTTGACTTCTAACACTTAAGCTACTGAAAATAAGGTCCAGTTTTTTAATTAAGCATACACTGTGTAGGGATTTCAGTACCATAGTAACAACTCGCTGCAACTGTTTGAATTGAAGGAAAAAACAACAACAAAACAATACACGTTATTTAAACGTTTTCTTTGTGATATTCTTTAGCTAAGTAGTGGCTGTAAAGCACAATGCTTTGACACAACTGAAGACTTACCTTCGCGGTTAGTCTAGTTGACAATGCATTTTCAAGTAAATACTGTTGCTATGGCTTATAACCATGCCAAAGAGCGCATTGACTTACCACCGCCGCTAACTCGTATATAGAAATGGAAGTCGCGTAAGGTTTCACATTTTAACTGCACCCGCAAAAGAATTGAAAACGGTAAACAATTCAATTTCTAGGGTGATACGGGTACTGATCGATAAACAGAGGATTCTGTTTAGTGAAGTTTGGGACAGGGTCGACAACCGAACTAACACAAAAACGCGAGGGTCAAAGTACAAAAATGCCTTACGTACGTCCAAACATATATATAAACTAGTGGTGCGCTCGAATAGCGCAAATGCATAGCGAGCGAGTAAATATATGAGTATAGGTAACGATGAATTGTGAAGGAAATCGCTAAATAATAGCAATGATTAGGCATGAAGAGATAACAATAACAGAATTACCTGGATAAACTTCGAAAGCAGTGGCAATGAAGCGCAGCTTGACAAAGACTTCACAATTGTTTTAAGAAGAGAGTAGCTATAAACTTTTTGGTTGAAACAAAGTTGCGTAAGGCAGTGCAGCAGGATTCTCCGCGCTCGTTAATTGAAAAATACTGGAACTGTGAACGCTTTACCTAACTTAAGTAATTAGAAGCGCGGGCGAAATTTTTTGACGTACGCATTGAACACGACTGAGAGTCAGCTTCGCTCGCTTCGCTCGCTCGCTGAACTAGTGATGTGCTTGAGCATAAATGGGAGCGAGCCTAAAGACTATACTATTTTTATATGAACGATTTTGACTTCTAACACTGAAGCTACTGAAAATAAGGTCCAGTTTTAAAATTTAGCATACAGAGTGAAGGGATTTCAGTGCCATAGTAACAACTCTCTGCAACTGCTTGGAAGGAAAACGACAACAACAAAACAATACACGTTATTTAAAAGTTTTCTTTGTGATATTCTTTAGCTAAGTAGTGGTTGTAACACACAATGCTTTGACACAACTGGACATGCACCTACACAGACTTACCTTCGCAGTAGTGGTCTAGTGGACAATGTATTTTCAAGTAAATACTGTTGCGCACGGCTTATAACCATGACAAAGAGCGCATTGACTTACCACCGCCACTAACTCGAATAGATCTCTATCTGAGATGCATTCAAGTTTTAACTGCACCTGCAAAAGAATTCAATTCCTATCTGAGATTCAAACACGATGTTAATCAAACATACGGAACCTTTATGCTCAAAGTGAACGGTACTAAGTGGAAGGACACATTAAAAATTCCTCACCATCAACTAATATCTAGTTTTTTTGGATCCTCAAAAAATCTTTTAAACACAATAGTAAATGGAAAAATTCTTTCTGATGGCAAAGCTACTTATAACTCTCAATTTCATACGTCTATTAACCAATTCCTATCACGTAATAAACATAAGCCTACTAACAATAAGTTCTTACCAGGAATAATTCGATTAGGACAAGACAAAAAACGAATACCTAAACCAAAAGGGCACTATGGCCCTCAAAACTCTATTTTTTCTCCGCAAACCAACTTGGAGGCTAGTAACAAAAAGGATAATAATAGGAAAATCCTAAAAGAAGCAATTCATTCAGAACATAACAGGAATCAACAAAGTACTATCGATGAATGGACACACCTACCCGTTCATTCTAAATCTATAGAACAGAATATTGACAAAAAATGTGTTCAAAGAACAACTATTTCAGGTACTCTCCCTAGATTTTAGTGAGTTCCACAATATTACAATAGGAAAGTAATTACTCTACATAATTTATTTTTAGCTACTTGAAGTGAATATATGAAGCTTTTCACACAATGGAACTTGATTGCTTTGTCTCATGAAAAGTTTAACACTAATGTTGTGCTGCATATATTTTCTTTTTTTTAATTAAAATATAGGATGTGACTGACAGACAGACGGACAGACAGACAGACATGTTCATAATAATACATGCATACAATCCTCTGAGTAATGCTTTGAATTTTTTAGATCAAGACATCCCATGAAAATACTTTTAAGAAGACCTCACCAAGTAGCTTGACACTAAGTAGTGAGAACAGAAATACTGGAAAAAACCATGGAGATCTAGAAGGTCAAGACAGGAAACTGAATAACCTGTTTACAACAGATACAAGCAAAGCTTCCACTGCAAATTGCCGACAAAGGCACGTCTGCTGATCATGAACATCAATTGGAAAATAGCAACATCATGGTGTGAACTCTCATGACAACAATATCCAAAAATCAGACGGAACTCCATCATTAAGTATTGCAACAGATTTGTGTAAGTAGTATGTAGTTTCAGATTACTTTGCACATTTTCAAACACAATTGTTCAATGACTGCAGCCTGATATTGATGCCTATCTAATTGTAAGGAAATTTTTTAGAAACTGGTGTATATATTATGTAGTACTGGTTTATATTGCTAATTTGAATACGTTATATACTCTTGATTAAATAAAAATGAAGTATTGTGGATATTTAGTAATAAGTTATAATTATTTGTGGAGGTTAAATGAATAGATATGTTTGGAAATTACAATAAAAAAATATAATGAACCTTTTCTTTGATATAAAGTTTGAGCTATATTAGTCTAAATTGGAGTATCCTTTGGCTTTCAAAAGTTTAATACATAATAATATTATCAATACTAGCATCTTTACAAGTAGAAGTAAATGACAAACTCCAGAAATATCATCATCATTTGGTAAAGGTTCCATATGATGCAAAGGTCACATTGAAGTGTGTTTCACCAACTGCCAAGCTACTAATACTACTTTAGACTTTGATCAAAACTTGTGGAACGGACTGTCACCTTACTTGTTCGTATACTCAAATCTTACAATTGATCACTTTGCTGTCAAAAATAGAGGTTTTTACAGCTGTACAACCAATGTGACAACAAAATCGTTACAAAGGACACTCATCACAACCAGTGAGTTTGATCCTGAATTGATGTTTTTGATAAGGGTATCTATATAAAGTTAAATATGGACATTTACAAAATTTAAGTACAAAGCATTTACTGGATTAAGTATGTGCTAGCCAGAATGTATGCAAAATCGATGTTTAAGACTTCAGAACTTAGTTGCAGCTCATTACAATAGCATATAGAAATATACCCTTATTATACGTACAATAATATGTTATCCAGTCAAATATGTACTTCAAAAATTTTGGTTTTATTGAAGATGTTATTAGCCCTCAGTGCGCATGTGTGGGACGATTACATTTCTCAGTTTGTCTGTCAGTCAGTCATTCTGTCACAGGATCTCGAAGATGGCAGCCTCCCAAAATTGAAACAAGAAACAAAATGTTGCACTGGACATTTTAAGTCCCTTTTTTAGTTTTGATTTATTCTTTCAGAAAAAGGTAGTAAGCAATCGTTAGTAATACCCCTTATAGTCACTCTGTATTTACGTGAACAAATAATTTCTTTGCTGCCCACAATATAGTATTGTATTACATTATTTTCAGTTGTTAATTGGAGTGCTTGGAATTTCCCTTTGAAACTACTGGTGAGGTGAGTGAACCTGGTATGTTAAGCTTCTTTTATGAAGACAGCATTAACATATACAGTTTCACTTCATGAGTTGCATATCGACTTGCTCAAGCTTTATGCATTGACGTGTGTGAACATCATATTGACATAGGTTTTCATATTGATACTACTCCAAATCAATTATTCTTATGATCTTTGTAATAGCTAGCAAGTGTTTAGTAATGGTGAGGGTTCGCAGCCTTGGTGCTTCTGTGAAATAATGTTTGAAATATGCAAGCAATTGTAAGAATTGATCACAATTGCATAAACAAACATTAGAAGACATTGACTTATTATCCTAATCGTATGTACTATTTACAGATAAATTTGAAGTCAACATAACAGATTTAATTCAAGAGAGATTGGGCAATTCCATTTATAATACTATATTAGCGAGGTACACCGGTTTTCTCGAGCACTTACTTCAATGGTATGTCAATGGGAGGCCTGTACACCCAGTAAATACCGTATTTGATGTGACCTATCTGTGATACAAACATGATGATAATCAAACTAACGAAACCTTTATGCTCAAAGTCAACGGTACGAAATGGAAGGATATAGTAAATATGCCTCAATCAAAACAAATTTCAAGTCTCATTGGCTCTTCAAAAACCTTCCTTACAAAAATAGTAACCAAACTAGTAAATGGACATCTGCTTTCTGATATAAAATCTACTCCTTTCTCCAAATCTGATACATTGTCAAATGAAATCTCATCACAGAATAACTATAAGACTACTAACAGAAAGTTTATACCAAAAACAGTTCATTTAGGTCAAGATAAGAAACCAAAAAGTATGCAAAGAGGTCAATATATTAGTCAAGACTCAATATCTAGTCCACAACAGCAAATGGAATATTGGATAACAGATAGAAATAATATGAAATCATTTGACCAAAGCTCACCAACTACTCCACTAAATTTACGTAAGTTGAAACAATAGTCAATACACTAATGAATGTATTTTTTTTATTTAATGGTATGTAAAGAGAGAAGGGACATTTTTCTAATCACTTAACGAATAATTTCGAGGATATATATATAATACTGAAATCTGGCAAGTTTAGTCCAATTTTGAACTTGAGTACAATAAAAATAATTTGTTCAGACAACAAAAATGTTGATTAGTTCACTTACAAATTGAAATAGGAATAGTTGACCTGGAGTTATTCACATTTCATCAATTATTATTATTAATATATTTGAAATTATTTTTGTCACACTTTATTTCATTTATATTTTGTTACACATCTTAAATTGATACTTTGAATACAAAATTCAATAGCAGATATGCTTATTTTTTCAGTACTTCCAATAAAATTATTCTTACCTTTTTTTACTAGTTCAATAAGGGAAGAGTGCATACTTATCTGTCAGTATAAGAATTGAAGAGACTGTTGTTGTTTTTGTTCAGGGCACGACAGGAAACAGAAAACAAGGATCAAGGAATGGATGTCCCAATCTTATCAAACTCAAACACCTGATCGCTATGTCAATCAAATGTCTCAACAAAAGCAGATGAACTCTAGGAATAACAATTTTATAACTCAACAAGAGAATTTATACAAAACATTTCATTCTATACATAGTGCTTCACCAACAACTCCACCTGATTATTGTGAGTTGTAGGAAGTAATAACTAGTTTAAAACAGGCGAATACTTATAGCTGAATTGAAAATAAAGCTTGTACATGTATAAAATCGTATTCGACAATTACATTTTTGTTTTAATATTTGATTAAATCTTCGTATTACTATAATGTATTTAAACAGCACGCCCACAAGTCGAGGTAAAGGACAACTTGCCACATACCATGAACAAACAAATTGACAGCAATTTCGGAACTGAAACACATCATTATGGACAGACTAAATAACACTCTAAAATGATCAAGGAATGGATGCCTCAACCCATTCCGAGCAAATCACCAAGTTACAATGTCAATGCAGATTAAACGAATATTCAAAAACAGCAAATGGACTTCAGTAATAGATACAATTACATTACAGCCAAAATTAGCTGTATCCACAACAGATTCTTTACCAGATGATTTACGTAAGTGTACACATATAGCTATTAGCTATTTTGGCTGTACATAATGTAAATTAAATAGTACTTCTCAGAGAATTTTTATAACACAATTTATTTAATCTTTAAAAAAATACAATTTAAATGAAGTTAGCTAAAACTTATATAACCGTGTAATATATGTCTTATTTTTCACATGTATCTTATGCTAAATACGTAATAGAAATTAAAACTCAGAGTGTACATACATTCATTAATTCATAAATTACTCAATTTTCATTCAAAATCAAATGTAATTGATATATTGTGATTACATTACTACTGCTAGACTGTATAATTTTTCAAATCTTTTTTTATTTCTGTTTCTTTATTTAATATTTAAATACTATGCAGCACTCCCCCAAGACGGTGTATGACATATTACAACATAACAAAATCTATCAATCTGACAGTAGACCAGGAACAGGAATGTTTCATTTAGGCCAACGGAATGAAAAGCAAAACATGGTCATCAACCAATGGAAACTACGACACAAAGCCGCCACCATGTCAATCAGATTAACAAAAATTCAAACAATTTTCAATTACAGCAGGAGGACTCAAAAGAAGACGTGACATCATCATGGTATAAGTTAATAGTAGTCATTTTGTTTGTTATTAGTACTAAATCATTGTAGATGCCAACCAGCAGAGTGTGAGAGATGAACCAATAAAAACAGCAGATGGGTTTTACGTCAGAGCTGTACAATATATCGTACAACATGCACCAGAGTTAGCTAATATGATTAAAAAAGGCGTACAATATCTGAGCAAGGAATTCTCAAGTGTAAGGAAGAGACTTTATAGTGCACCAGATCATCCTACAAACCAACTGCAAGAGTACATGGATTCAAGTAATCTAAACAATGAAGTATTCCGTAAACGTTACATTCGTAAACCGTTTTCTGCCAAACATAGACATCCATTCAACTTTAGTAAGTAGCAATAAAATTATTGAAATAATCTAACTAATTCCACACAATGTTTCATAGCTGACTAATTTAGTGTTGATCTGTTTATCATTAGAAATAACATTGTATATTTCCATTATGCCAATCATAAAACATTTAGGTCGGGCAATAAAATTGTTTTTGTAAACTATACAACAATCATTATTAAACCTAGTGATAATCAATTCCCAACAATATTTTTTTCATTCACAACAATTAATATGTATTACAATTGTTATGTTAAATTCAGCTTAATGGATTTATGTGATATCATTTTATCTTTATCTTAGAACGGATTACGAAACCTTCAAATAGAAAAATAAAAGAGAGAGGCCAGATTATTGAGCAGGAAACAGAGTCTGTGTCAGTCAATTTGAGACCTCATATAATCATTGCAGCCTCCCTGCTCGCCACTGGAGTATTATTCTTTATTGCTAGCATTGTCCTCATCATTGCACACTGTAGATCCAAGAAAGTGAAAATATCTGAGACAGATGAAGAATCTGGTAATGAAAGTTTATCAAGGAAAAATGGGATGTCCTCTAATAATATCAGGTATGTCATGATAATATTCAAAATTGATGTTGATTATTATACTGTATACTTACTACATAAACAAACTGAATTGTTGTAAATCTGGCTTATTAAAATTGAACAGCCCCTCAGCACATTTACACAACTAAGTTCAACTTCTAAAACTACTGAGGATCACACCAGTTAAGAGAAAAACGCAAACTAAAGTGATCACGTGACTGCTGTATGAAGTAAAAATATGTACACAAAAGGTAAGGGTTGTTGCATCTAATTGGCGTTTGTTTGGAGCTGAAGTTTCTCCGCATTTACTCGGAAAGTTGATCGAAATTGGAAAAAAAAGCGTCAATTTAAGGGACTTAAATTCTCCTACTTTGTCAGGTCATACTTGTTTTAAATTTCTCAGCCATTCATGAAATTGAATGCTGACAGACAGACAATCAGACAGACAGACAAACAAACAGACAGACAGACAGACAGACAGACAGACAGACAGACAGACAGACAGAATGACAGACAGGCAGAAAGGCAGTCAGGCAGACAGGCAGACAGGCAGATCCACTACTACAACCCTTTCGCACAGGCACACTGAGGGTTAATAAATGGAAAAAAAAACATGAGTACAGCCAAAACAAATTTTTGAACTCGAAATTCTTTGTGATTTAGTTTCTTGTTTTCCAAATACTTTTGATGTCATTTTTTAAATTATTCTTCCCTTTTAAGGCTATTAAAACAGTTAACTGCATATAAAAGATCATGACCACTATTAGCTAAACTATGGCTGTAACTGTATAACATAGGACAAATTTCAAACTAAGTTTTAGTTATCATGGTTTTTAACCCAAGATCAAATTATCCGGTTTTTGTTAGCTTGCTGCACTGCTTTTTTAGAATTTGGTATCAATTCTTTTATTGTTTTAACTATAAAATTTAATTAACATAAGTTCAGATTTTCTGCTGATTTCAGATCTAAAAACAAGTGACCTCATAATATTGGCTATGATTCCTAACAGAAATATTGATAAATTCATCATTTTATAATAATTTAACTTGTTTTATTGCAGGAGGAATAAAGTTGCCCCAGTCAGTTGTTAGATAGTTAAACAATTCTCTGAAGTTAGACATTTAAATTACTGTGTGTATTTTAAATTAAAAAAATTAATGGGGCAACTATAAATTTGTCAAAGAGTTTTACTTTGCTGGGTCTAATTGAACATGTCTACACTAATAATACTATGACAGGTGTAACTCTCCTCAGACACACTCTAGCCACAGTACTTGTAGTTTAGTCACTGCCAGGTTGACAACACCAATGCTCTATAACTAGAAGTATGGAACAATGGTTTCATCACATTTATCAGTGAAATGAAGCACAAACTTAACTTAAATATTAAATGGTACACATGCACGAGATATGACAAGCATTCATAAAACATCAAGTTTTAATGATACACACAAGCTAACATACACATACATGAATGGCACAATTACGAAGAAGAAGACCACACTAACAACTTTAATTACCTTTACAAAAAAAAATTGAGTCTGTAGATTCTTTATACTGATAAATTATAATTAGGAGTACTTTGAGTTATAATACACTCTTTTTTTATTTCTAATAAAAGGAGAGAAAAGTTTAAGTTATGAAACATAATCATAGCAGCTCTTTAATTTTCAAGTCAACTTTCACCAAATAATACTCTCACTCATGTAATAAGTACTATTTAGTTCCCGTTGCTATATTGTTACTAGGTGTACTAACTTAGTAAGTGTGCACTATTTTTTGCCTTTAGGTATACAAACTGTGCATACTAACCACCCTTGGGGTATTGCTATTTTTGAGTTTTAGTTTAATAGAATAGGCTGGATAAAGGGGAGCCAGTTACATGAGGCCTGGATATGCATATCCGACCTATATGGGCGATAACTCTCCCTCTGACATAGATAGCTGCTTAACTGCTTACAGGCAGAGCAGCCCAGGCAGAGCAGCCCAGGGTAGGGTTAGATCGAGATAACAGCTGGCAGCTACAATGCTAAAATAGGTGTGCTTCAATTGAATTTTAATTTTGGGCCACACCGCCATTTCTGCAAAATGCTGATGAACAAAGTTGCTAGTGGAAACTGGGCATGGTAAACAGGATCTAAAATAGTTAGAGCATGCCCTTAGGTACTGGTGAATTGAGTGCACTAAATCCACCAGTACCTAAGCTTATGCTCTAACTATTACATATTAGGTAGGAAAAAAATTTAACATGATTTTCTAATCCTCCCCCCCTAAAAAAAACACCACAAGCGTAAATACCAGCGAGGTAGCCTAGCTATTTAATGCAACTGGCTTGACTTTGCACACGATAAGTGCCAGCAATCGTGTCCAGCTCCACACTGCTGCTAGGTAGCTAACACAACCGCTCCTGACCCGCGAGCCTAACTGAATGCTTGTACAAAGTAATACTTGCACTGTGAGGGAAGGTGGATATAAGGTGCGCCATTACTGCTTTACAATGCTGTCTCGTGTGGCACCTATTGGTACGCGAACACACTATATAGCTTATAATTCCTAGCTTATAACGGTGGCATTATTACTGTCAAAAATAACCTTTTTTCCAAAAAGCAACGCTTTCTACCATTTTACAAGCCCTAAAATTAGTCGTCCAGCCCCTTCATGAATCCTAGTGTGGCACCTTATTTGCAGCAAGTTCCACTGCCCCATTCCTCTAATATGCCGAAGTTTTGGGGCCGCTGAAATGAGCTGATTGAGTGGCTGCAGTAACCCTAAATTACAGACAACCGCACGACCGGAGCCGCAACTTCCCCTGTGATGATTTGGAGGGTATTGATGAACTGGTACTATGTAATAGTGCAACCACACCCTTTCCCAGCATTGTAGTAGGTAAAGGGTCTGGCTACGCGAGACTACCCACGGAAATTTACGTCCACAGTTTCTCCAAGTTTACGTATTAATGCCACCTTGTGTTCGTCTGCAGCGTGTCGGCACAAAGCGGCGAGATAAAATAATGTATCACTATAAATTTAATGTTATTATAAGGTAGTGACCCAGTAACTCATGTTATCACATGTTATATCACTGCAAGCTCATTACTTCCAAATGTACTGGTAGTCAATAGCAACCCTATAGCACTTACAGGTTCTCCAGCTACCTTTTCCTACAGAAAACAGTCTAACCTAGTCAAAGCAGTTGCTACAGTATCAACTGGGGGAAGGGAGGGGAGGGGGGGGGTTGGAGTGGGGATACTCATTCTAACACAGAGCCAACTTTACAAACTGTATTACCAACTCTAGTACAAATACAAATGTCTGCAGTGAAGAGACCTAGCTTAGAATAAACCACCTATTACACTCTCAGAGGTGACATGGCAAGATATTTAACTATTAGGCTATACTTTCATTCTGCCTTTGGCTCTGAAAATAAATTAGCCAGCTCTTGAAATATCTCTCAGACTATATCACACTCTGACTCATGTAATAAGTATTATGTATAAAGTGGTGTAAAAGAAAAATATAATAATAGTGCATGCTTGCATCAATTAATGCCTATCTAACTACTATCACCAACAAAATAGAAGCCAGATTCAAAACATTCCATCATTTATCTTTCAGAGAGTAAATCACCAGCCACACCCCTGCCTGAAGTATCAGTTGTCAAAAAGCATCGTCCTTCCACTTCTCTAATTGTGGCCATAGTTCTGACTGTAATAATGGGCCTTCAATGTTGCTTTCCTGTATTATTTTGCACACTACCTCGCCATTAAGGTATGCAAGATTATGATAGTATACAATTGCACAGAAACTGTATTAATTCTTTAAATCCATATGGTTTCACACTTTCTTACTCCCTTTGCTCCACCATCCACCTCACCCTCTACCCTCCATCATTGTAAGACTGCCTGTTGCTTACTTTGAAATTTAAGTCAGATTAGAGTTTCAAAAGTATTGGGAAAACTTTTGTTCAAAAGTTGGGGTTGGGAGGGAGGGGGGGGGGGGGGGACAATAGTAACTACACTCATCACCTTGTTGGGGTTTTTTTTGGTTTTTTTAGTATAGCTATAACAAGTACTAGCTGCAGAGGGAGGGGGTCTATAAAAGAAAACTGGAGTTAATTATGAATGTTCTAATACAGAATTTCAATTATTCAAACTTACCTCCTTCAAACTACACTTAAACCACCTCTGTGAATTGCATTTTATAAAGAGGTGTTCATAACTAAGGTATGTCCAAAACTAATACAAGTCATTCTGATTAGCATACAAGTAACTGACAACTTTATTTTGCATTTGCTAATGTGTTCATGCTTTGAAATTTAATAGGATTAATTATTCAATCTGAGTACTTACTTTTCTGTCATGAATATTTTCAATTAATATTTTTTTCTTTTTTCAACATGTGCTTCAGCTGAATTATATTGGCTAATGTGAACTAAACATCTATTACAAATAGAGAATTATGTTATACTAATAATGGACAAAAATATTTAGGCCAAGGCCCTAGTCCCCCAGAAAATATCACCATGTACTTACACAAACATTTTCATCTAGCAAATACATTTTTATCTCTCTAGGAGCTTCTAAAATTTTGATTTTCAAAAAAAAACTTCCACAAAAGTGTTTTTAATAAAAATAAAAATAAAAGAATAAAATAAAACTTTATCTTATGTTGAAGCTTTGCCTCACTACGTATTATAATACAATAACACATTGCTGCAAGGAAGCAGTTACTGTTAGAGTTTGAGAATTTCTCATATACTATAAATACAAAAGCATGAGTTGAATGAGTCATTCGTTGCATCATGTATATAAATTGGGTGGAGCTCTACATGCACAATGTGATCATGCCAGTTAGTTTTTTAATGTTTTTTTGTTTTGTTTTTTAATCAGTGGCATACATTTTTTTAAATTTGTATCGTATAATACCATAATAATACAGTAAACAAAAAGTTCACGGATTATGTGTAACTCGCAGTCTATCTGTTCAGGTATAAAAGCATTTTTATTTTGCTATAATGTGTTTGGGATGCTATATGTACAAAATATTAATTTGTATTATAGTATATATCCCAACCTTTAGCTATCATATGTAATGCCTCAAACTAGGCATAGGATGAGTGCTGGTACTTAGTAACTGATATTACAGTGTTGACATAATCTAAGTGTTGTAGTCCTGTAAACAAACATCAATTGCTTTCTCAGAATTGTACATTTTGTAGGGTTTTGACTTGGAAAGGTCAGAGGTTACCAAAAATTCAGCGAAGGCAATCAATGGAGTGTCCATTTGCTGCAGTATTTCTGCTATTATCTTCTACCTGTTCTTAATCACTTGTTACATTTTGTTTTTTGTATATTTTAGATCATATTGATATAAACTATTATTATTATAACTATTATTATGATTATTATTACTATCCGTCACTAACAGCACATACACTTATTATTAACAAGTATGTCTTAATTACATTTTACATGAAAGACAGTTTTAAATACATTTTGTTGTAATTAGAATGTGTAGTTATTTATCAACAATTAATTATATCAAAGTTCTATCAATGTTTTCTAGTGAGTACTTTGATTTGAAATCCAGACAGTACAATGAAAGGGATGTAATGATGAGGATGTAACTAAGACACTAGCTATTATAACCTGTACAGTATTTAAAATGAACCACCTTAATTTGCAAATCTGTATAGTCTACTAATACGCTATACATCTAGCTGCATGTATACTCTGTTGTAGCTAGAAATTTAGTTCTAATGTTTATTAGATTGTGCTCATAAATTTGTGGAACTATTTTTCTTTATATTCAAAAAAGGTTGGTATATAATTCTATAAAATTGCCAACTTATTCTATTTAGAAACAAGTAGAAGATAGTGTAACAAATTGAAGAATCATAAAATGTGTATGTAGTTAATCGAGTAACATTATGGAAGATATTCAAATCTTCCGGAAAAGACCTTTGTTTCTCAGTAGAACTGTGTAGCTAATATGAATGGCTGAATTAACTGAAACATTTTTCACACTTTTTCAATGTGGGAGGTCATTTGCATGCCTTTTTTACCAAAAATGTGGGTCCTCAATGGGAGAAATGTCTTCAGCTCCATCTAAATACTTTGATAGTTCAAGTTTCAATTGGTTGATAACGTGAGATATCACATGATACAATTTAGATTACTAGCTATACTGTTGGCTGCATTTCTTCAAGACGAACTTCTACCTCTAAATCCTTACTAAGTATCAACATCCTCCAAAGTAATTAAGAAAAGAAAAAAAGAAGTTTTAGTGAGAAGAGATAACTAATGCACAGGGAATTTAGCATCACAGTTATCTATGTCAAATTGGAAGAATTGAACAAATACAATTGGAAATTCAAGCCATTAAGACCTCAAATTATGACTCTAGCTTGCTATTGTTTTTGTTTTGTTTTTTTCATTTTGTTAGGAGGATGTTTATTATCAACATATACTGGTTTCATGCTAGCCTTAGCATAGCTGGTAAATTGATTAGTATGGCCTGCTGGAATATGCTCGAATTTTAGAATTATTCTTTCTTTCTTTTTTATTCTGAAAAATTGTGTTATTATTCAATAATAATAAATTATTCCATAAATTATCTTAATATTATCTTATTATTCCAATTAAAACTAGTGATGTGGTGGTGATTGCAATAGTTAGCTGTAACGTTGGTACGTTATGAAATGAATGAGTAAAAGTATCAGTATCACTTGTTATTATACTGAAATACTCATTATGGAGGATTAAATATTGCTATTTAATTTTTTCAGTGAAAAACGTGAATGCCCCCCCCCCCCTCTCTCCATAAAATGTTCAATGAATGGAAGCTGCAGCTGAAAAAGTTCAATTATGAGAAACTTAATCAGATATTGGAGTAAAAAGTGAATTAGGGTATTATATGCTCAGCATATAATTTCCTTCTTTCTCTCTTCCCTTCAAATTTGTAATTAATACATTTTTACAGAAACCATTTAACAAGATTCTCCAGATGACTTACCTTGAGCCTGAGCTGACTTCACTCCCCCCGTATTTCAAACTTTCTCATTTTGGAAGTATGTACAATAACAGAGTGGCCAACACTAACCCAGCTGCTTTAATCCAATAATGAAGATCAGCCTTATTACCACATTTGTAAATTTTTATGTCCATTTGTTATAAAAGAAAAAGAAAAAAAATACTCTTTTATATTATTTATGGATTATATGGACTAGTTATTCTTATTTTCCCTTTATTATTATTTTAAATCTTACATCATTCTATAACTATTCCACTTTGCAATTTCGTGTCAATTTTATGTATATCTGGTAGTTGACATCAATCTAACATTTGATTATCAGTTGTAACAGAAATTTTGCAGAAGTGAAGAGACAAGTGCTCTTATAAATAGCTACTTTTACTTTGGAGTGTCTATCCTTTCTCATCACTCCTATTCTTATCAATGGTCCAGTGTCAGTCAATTTTAGTGGTTACGGCAACATGTTTATGTATTATACAGGTAATCTAGCTTCAATTAATTTGTAGCCAGGTTCAGCTAGCATTAAAATTTTTACTTAATGAAAACAGGCATTCAGGATTGTCCATCTGGTAATTCTTGCTATTGTCTTTATTTATTATCATGGTGAACTTGTTGTTTCTATTACTATAATTATACATACATACCTACTGTATGTATAATAGTATAATATAGTATGCCTGGAGGTTATTATCATATTGCTTATGGTGAAATGATAAAAACAACAACAAGTTTTATAAAAACAAGTGCCAGAGTTGTGAATGTACGAAAATATATTTCAACAATGCTGAATAAAAATATGCATAATAATAAATAACATTCAAAAAACTTCATAAATTTTTATTTTTTATAAAGCACATCAAGTTCTGAGTTCTCTCCCAGATATACAATCTTAAACCCATCATCATCCTCACTGTCCCCATCATCCATGGTTACCGCAGCAACATTAGGCTCTTTCTTCTTCTCCATTCCAGAAAACTTGAGAGAGGGACTGCCATTACTGTCATCCATGCGCTGGAAACTGAACTGAACAGCCTTTCTCCTTCTAACCACCACCACTGCAACAGCCACTCCTACTGTGATCGCCACGACGACCAATAGCAACATTGCTACCACTATTCCAATCACAATGCCCGTGGAGGAATTCTTGGAGATGACAGCAGTGGAGATGACAGCAGTGGAGATGACAGCAGTGGAGATGACAGCAGTGGAGATGACAGCAGTGGAGATGACAGCAGTGGAGATGACAGCAGTAGGTGCTGCAAATGACAAGTTAACAAAAATAACAACTAGTGAATCTTCTCACAACATTTTAATGAGAGTGACCCATAAGGTCTAACCGGCTGAAATTTCCTACACACCCCATACTGTATATGAAATGTACCTATATTATCATTGTCCTACGTAGGAGGACTTCATAAGTTATGAAATTCACCTACTGTAGTAGTGCAGGTATATATAGGTATATTTCACCTACTGTAGTAGTGCAGGTATAGGATAGGTATATTTCACCTACTGTAGTAGTGCAGGTATAGGATAGGTATATTTCCTACAGTGTGGGAGGTGTAGGAAATTCATTTTTTGCCTACTGTGCACCACTGAGTCTCTAAGCTAAGTTTCAATCATGTGACACGCATCATCATACATAATAGAGTTGTTTGATTCCTCATATTTTTTAGGTTTCTTTTTGTTAGTACAAAGTAAATTAATTTGGCGAGCGAGATACTATTAGGTTAATGCAAAATTGGGTATATGTTATTGTATATGGATGGTACGAAACTTTTTTCTCCTAAAAACTCGGCTTTTTAGGCTTGACCCCAGTTTATTCTGAAACTACAGCACTAAACAAGCCTTACTTTAAACTTAAGCTCTGAAGTATGAGAAAATTCCGGCGAAAGCCCTTGTTTTTCAAGACACAAAAAGTTGCTGAGACTGGTTACTATGGCATTGAAGATCCTTTTCCAAACGTAATTTCAAAACTTCGCCGTTTTAGGGGGGATACGAAGTGCCGCTTGTTTGTTGTCAAGATCCATTGGTAGTCAGAATGCCATAATATTAATGCTAAGGAAGCTACTACTACTCCAGTGAAGCTGGGGTAAGTACGTAATTCCATATTTGTTAGTTATATATGCAAAAATAACTCTGGCCTTTCTTTTTTGTAGCTAAGAGCTTGTTGTCAAAGGTGACTGGTAAATTCAAATAGTCAGAATGGCTTAAATTTGATACTACGGAAGTTACTACTGCTCAAGAAAATGAGGTAAGAAAGTAATTTTGTATTTGTGTGCTAACATTGATTGTCTTTTGATTTTGTAGCTGAGAGCTTGTTGTCAAGAATGTGAGGTAATTCACAGTCAAAGTAACTCAAATTTGATACTACAGAAGTTATCAATACTCAGAAATTGAGGTAAGTAGTAATTCCATATTTGTTGGCTAAAATTACAAATAATAACACTGGTTTTTTTGTTTTTTTTATCGTAGCTGAGAGCTTGTCCAAGAGTTACTGGTATCAGAATGGCAGATGTTTGATACTACAGAAGTTACCATTAATAAGGTAAGAGAGTGATTTTGTATTTGTTTGCTAATATTATAGTGTTTGCATAAACTAAGCTAAAACATTATTAACAATACTGCAGTTTTATGTTACCTAACTATCAGGCTCGCTCGATATTTGTGCTCAAGCACACCACTAGTATGTATATATGTTTGAATGTACGTATGCCATTTTGTACTCTGACCCTCTCGTATTTTCGAGTTAGCTCAGCGTTCGACCCTGTCCCAAACATCACTAAACAGTACCCTCTGGTTTAACGATCATTACCCGTATCATCCTAGAAATTGAATTGTGTACCGCTTTGAATTTTTTTGCGGGTGCAGTTTAAACTCAAAAACTTACTGGAGTTCCATTTCTATTCGAGTTAGTGGCAGTGGTAAGTTAATATGCTATTTGTCATAGTTATAAGCCCTACGCAACAGTATTTACTTGAAATGTCCACTAGACTCACCACGAAGGTAAGTCTTGCATAAGTATGTTCAGTTATGCGAAAGTAATGTGTGTTACAACAATTACTAAAAATATCCCAAAGAAAAAGTTTAAAGAACGTGACATGTTTTTTGTTTCAATTCAAACAGTTTCGAAGAGTGGTTACTATGGCATTGAATGCCTTTACCGTGTAATACGTAACTTAAAAACTCGACTTTTTTTTAGTAGCTTGAATGTTAGAAGTTAAAACCAAACGTTTAACAGTGGTGTAGCAACTACAGCATTAAACAAGCCTTACTTTAAACTTAAGCTCTGAAGTATGAGAAAATTCCGGCGAAAACCCTTGTTTTTCAAGACACAAAAAGTTGCTGAGACCGGTTACTATGGCATTGAAGACCCTCTTCCAAACGTAATTTCAAAACTTCGCCGTTTTAGGGGGGATACGGAGTGCCGCTTGTTTGTTGTCAAGAGCCATTGGTAGTCAGAATGCCGTAATATTAATGCTAAGGAAGCTACTACTACTCCAGTGAAGCTGAGGTAAGTACGTAATTCCATATTTGTTAGCTATATATGCAAAAATAACTATGGCCTTTCTTTTTTGTAGCTAAGAGCTTGTTGTCAAAGGTGACTGGTAAATTCAAATAGTCAGAATGGCTTAAATTTGATACTACGGAAGTTACTACTGCTCAGTAAGAAAGTAATTTGTGACATGTTTTTTTGTCTCAAAAACTACTATTACTAGTGGTGTGCTTGAGCACAAATGGCGAGCGAGCCTAATACTACATGAATGTTAGAAGTTAAAACCAAACGTTTAACAGTGGTGTAGTATTAGGCTCGCTCGCCATTTGTGCTCAAGCACACCACTAGTAATTGTTGGAACTGGAATTACAGGACTTAATAAAACTTTACTTGAATAAAATCTAAATTACATTAGATGGGATGAATCTGCGCTGTGTTAGGACTATGAGGTCTCAAGCTATGGCTTCCAAGTGTAGTGAGAACGCTACCTGAGGCCAAAGATTATAAAAGTAGCCTATTCACGATATCAAAAAAAATTTTTTAGAATGTAGCAACGGCTAAAACCTAAAGAAAGAAACAAAACAGTTTGCGCCAGTAAAGCCTAGAGTGTAGCAACAAGTGTTAGATTTACTCGCTTTCTAAATGCTGCAGAGTGTGGAACAAATTGAACTTTTATGTAACGAACCAATCAGATTACTCACATGTGACTAGATTAGTTCTATATATCTGTAGAAAAAAGATCAAATGAAATGAAGAGAATGGAAAAATAAAATAAAATAAAGTGGTAATTGACAACTAGTTTGATTCATCGGTAAAATTCCCAAAATCAGTCATTTCATAAATTCATTTTAGGATTAAATAAACTCACTGGACTTCAGTCCCACTTCTGTGTACGGTATAAGGATGTCTTTTCTGAGTTCACCGCTAAGAGAGTAGACATAGAGATCCAGCTGCCACAAACAAACACACACACACACAAATAATAATAATAATAAGTACTCAATCACAGAGAAAACACTACCACTTCCAAATCCCCTTCCACTCTTCTTTGCTCAGTTTTTTTCCTCTGAATTAATTTAAAGAAAAGAAGATTCTGCAAACCACTTCCCAGCTCTTTCTTCCCTCAAGTCAATCTATGTATTTCTCAACTGTTTTCTCAGTAAGCATCTTGTTTGGGAAAATGAAACCAAGTATTAGGGATTTACCCTTTCAGTCCATTCTCGATCTCACATGTGTAGTGTACCTTCATTCCAATAAACGTTTGATTGCCAAGTAGTTGAGAAGTGAAGTTGAGGCTACTTCCTGAAGGAGATGGCAAGACCACATTAACACCTCGAAATTCTGTCGCCATCAAAATCTTCCCTTTACCATCCTGTACCATGAAGTCCAAACTCCTCCCACTATCGTCGAGAGAAATGACCACGGTGTAAGTGGAATGCAAGATGTTTAGTGCACATTGTATCCCTATGTCACATGAATTGTAGTACTGACAGGTAAAGGGCTCCTCGACAGCAGCATTGGCGATGGCCCGATAGAACCCAGCACATGGTTCAGATTGGTAAGAGGCAGGAAGTGTGGGAGGAGGGGGAGGGTGCACGGGTGTGAAGTCTCTATGGCTGCAGTGAGTTCTGTCGAGGATGACTGTGAACTCAGGGACAATTTCTATCTCACCAAATAGAGTGTCGGTAAGGCTGGCCTGCACAAAAAGACAAAATTAAATGGTAAATTTAAAACACTATTTAAGTTTTAAAGTAATTGCTTCAGTACTGCAAATTCTTCTTCTTATTATTATTATTATTATCCTTATTATTACTATTATTATTATTGTCATAACAACTAACCAATGTGAAAACAATTCTAGCGTAATTATTTGGCACATTTCATTCATTGGCTAAGCGAGTGAGACACTATACATACTAGTGGTGTCAAATTGAGAATCAGGGCATTATGTTTGGACGTACGTCATCTTGTACTTTGACCCTGGCATTTTTGTGTTAGTTCGGTGGTCGACCCTGTCCCAAATTTCACTAAACAGAATCCTCTGGTTTAGCGATCATTACCCGTATCACCCCAGAAATTGAATTGTTTAAAGTTTTGAGTTCTTTTGCGGGTGCAGTTAAAACTTAAAAACTTACTGGAGTTCCATTTCTATTCGATTTAGTGGCGGTGGTAAGTTAATGCTTATGTTTATTTTTTTGTCGTAGTTATTAGCGTACGCAACATTATTTACTTGAAAATGCATTGTCCACTAGATTAACTGCGAAGGTAAGTCTTGTGTAGGTATGTCCAATTGTGTGAAAGTATTGTGTGTTAGAGCTACTACATAACAAAAAAAGTTTGAATAACGTGACTCGTTAATTTTGTTGTTGTTGTTGTTTTTATTCAAACAGTTGTGGCGAGTGGTTACCATGGCATAGAAACCCCTTTACTGTATACACATAATTTAAAAACTCGCTCGACTTTTTCCCAGTGCTTGAGTGTTAGAAGTTAAAATCAATCATTTAACAGTAGTGTAGTTTTAGGCTCGCTCGCCATTTGTGCTCAAGCACATCACTAGTTTTACATATATATATATACATTCAATATGTGTGCAACGGGACACCAGTAGTAATAGTAGTAGACTCGCATGTCAATCTGTACAGCTTTTAAATCTGAATAATATTATTTAGTAATCCCCCCCCCCCCCTTTCACCTTCACATCCATGGAGTAAGCTTTCTTTAGCAGCATAATTTCCACAGTCAGGGGGAGGTTATCCACAACAACGTCTCTCCTCTCCGTCTCATTAAACCGATGCTCCGCCAGAATGTTGGAGGCGCTGTCCTCTACCAGCCTCTCCACGGCATCAACACATGGCAGAATAACCGTCTCCAGATAGTATATGCCTCCCAGCACATTCAGAGTGCATTTTACGCCGTCGCAGGCCTGGTTGGGGACGCAGTTCGTCTCTATGAAAGAGTGGCCTGACACTTGGGCTAATTCACTCAATGACTGACACATGCAAGTGCTGGCGTTAATAGGAATGAGGACCGGGGGGACCACAGGTGCCGAGGAATTCACACCTTGGAATGACACCTGGAGAGAGAGAGAGAGAGAGAAATGACCGGCATGAATGGAGTATGAGAAAGAGAAGGCAGGTGTTTGTACTTCACTGGGCTGTCTTGATGCCCTCTCTTTTCCTAAACAACTATTTCAAAAATCTCACTTGAAATAATACAATCTGAAGATACTGCGTAAAGAGGTAGATGTAGTAAGTACACACTTGACAGAGTGTACTGTTAATAAGGTGACAACATGAAAGCTAGATAACTATTACAAATAGTAAGTCCCTTTGACACACACACACACACACACACACTGCACACATTTAATGCATACACACACACAAATCATCAAGAAAAAAATAAAATGCTTACTTGCATATACATACAACCTGCCATAAACCAAACCTCTTACTTACTGTGAGGTTAGCAAAAGTAGCATTACGGGTCACGCCCACAGCCAGCGACTCTCCACCTCCGAAGAACACCGCGCCACTCCCGGACACGTTCCTCTGAAAAGATGAATTGTTCCCATACACCGTAACCATGGAAATCAACGGGTCCTTGCACTTGTCCAGCCCCACCACCACGTCTCTCGAGACGACGGCACCGGACCCGAAATCAGGGGTCAGAGTACAGCTGAGTCCAGAGCAATCCCCCAGGGCATAGCACTGTGTGGCGTCATCTGACTCGGCAGCTACAACAGAGTCGCACATTTCTTGCCTCAAACTGATCCAAGTGCGAGGAAGGACTACATCCAGGAAGTCTTCTTGTTCAAACAGAAGATGGAGATCAATCTACATACGCACGTACATACAGCATGAGGAGAGAGAGAGAGAGACGAAATATTATTGAAATAAGGGGTAGGAGAAGAGAGGGAGGGAGGGAGGATATTAAAAATCCTTGCCCAAATATTTGAAAACTAAAATTGACACACTCATTGTCAGTTTTTTTCCCCCGTGTTCAAAATACATATAACATTCAAGTAATGAGTGTAGCAATTCTATGCATTGCATATTTTTCCTCCCAATTCACACCCTCAACATTTTACACATTGACGATCCTTACCTGAATTTTTTTCAGATATTGGCTCAGACTGGCCTGGGTGAACAAAAGCTCTGCCCCTTGTGGAGAGGGAAGTCCGGCAACGATTGTAAAGTTGTCTTGCAACATCAGCGAAGAAGTCCCTCCATCTCTGGACACAACATTGTACGAGAAAAAGTTGGAAGCCGTTGGTGACGCGCTCAAATCCACGCGGTAGCTGGAGCCAAACAGGAAAAGCGTACAAGACACGCCCGCATCACAAGCCCCGCCCAGAAAGTTGCATATGAACAGCTCAGTGTAGTTCCGGGAGACTATGTTGTCATACAAGCTCAGACAGAGGGCTGAAGAGTCGGCAGCTGGGGGAGGGGCAAATGTGGGGATGGGGGGAGGGGCCAGCGTGCTCAGATCGGGAGTGGAGCAGTTTGTCTTGTCCAAAATGATTGTATGTCGAGGGAGTATTGCCACTGTTCCGAGGAAAATTTGGTAAAGGGACAACTAAAAGAAAAGAAAGGTTAGGTAAAGGGTTATTCTTAAAACTTAAAGTTGGTAAAATTATAATCACATTATAGAACTTTAGTTAAGGTAACGGCTGTAGAGAAAGTGTGTCACACAAAATCCTCTATACAGCTCATACTATTTCACATCTTTATTTCCCCCAAGGGATCCCTATGGCTACAATAAAGTAATATAATACTCGATACTAACGATCTATAAAGTCACGTCATAATGTGTGTGTGTGGGTGGAGGAATAAAACTTCTCATGTCTTAGACGACGTCTGGTCGGTCACATGCCACACGTGGTATGAAATAACAGATCTACGGTATTTTCTCATCGGTAGTGTCAATAATTCGTTACTTAATAGTTAAAACACAAGTTCATCATGTGTCACACAGGAATGGTAATTTGCTCAGTGAATTACAGGGGCACACTCAACAGTCACTTGGTAGGTAAAATAAAAAAACATCTGCCACATTGTAATTTTTCTTTCATTTCATTTCAGCTGGGTATGTTCAACATCATTTCAATTACTACGATTTAAAATATACATAGTGGAAACTAAACATAAAACCCAAACCACATAAACAACAACAACTACTGCAGGGCAAGGCGACATTAGCTGGAATTGATGACGTAAATGCCTGCACAATTATGTCCATATACAACTCTTCAAAACAACAACAACATTCAATTGAGTTGAGGTAATTAATGTTAATTTACTATTCACTAGCAATAAAAAATATATTCTCATTTGTGCCTTCACATTCGGATCTGTTTTGAGGGAGAAGTATTTGGTTCGCAAAACAATTGCTTTTTTTTTTTTTTAATAACGTAACAAAAAAAAACAGTGGAAAAAAAACTAACAAAACATTAAATTAACTAGAAGAAGTTGAAATAATCTGGCACAGTTAAAAGCACTAAGCAATGAGTCAATAGTTTAGACATACATTTAGCTGTTGTGTGAGTGTATGTGTGCACGTGCGCGTGGGTCAAGTATAGTCATGTGTGTGTGCGTATGTGAGTATTATGCCAATGGGTGGAGGCGTCAAAGACACTTATTATGGTCTATTGCAGCTGCATTATGGTGTGCACTCAGCACTAAGTTGGATACAAATACTTTCAGAAGAAGCATATGTTTGTCAAAACTGAGGCTCGATCTTGTAATATTGATAACACTTGATGCAAACTGAAAGAAATCTACAGACCATTATCTTCCAACAACAAACACAGACAGACAATTCACTAGACTACTTTATCTGTAAGCCTATAAATATATATGAGAAAAATTTGCTGTTAATTATTATTTCAGCCCAGAATGTAAAGGGAAAAAAAAAGTTGTGATAAAATGATGGGATTGGAATGAGTTAGTTTGGTGGGACCTAGTTACTGTAACTAACCACAGGAATCAGTAACAACACTACCACTATTACTGCTACTACTACTACTATTACTATATTATTACTATCACTGCAAACGTTCTTATTACTAAAACCGCTACTACTATTACTTATTAGCCACCACTAAATTACTACTACTACAATTACAACAACAACAACTACTACTACTACAACTACTACTACTACTACTACTACTACTAACTACTACAACAACTACTACTACTACAACAACAACAATTACTACTACTACCACTACTACAACAATTACTACAATTACTACTACTACAACAACTACTACTACTATAACAACTACTACTACTACTACTACTACTACAACTATTTGCAACTCACCGCCACTACCATGGAGTAGTCGTTTTTCTCCATAATCACGTCAGCGCGCACCGAATATCCCTGCACGTTGATGTTCCGAGACTCGGTCCTGTAGAACACTTGCCGCGAGACGGGCACCAAGTTCTGATCCTCCACCACCACGTCCAATGCCCCCTCACACGGCAAGATGATGGTCTCCACATAACCGGTCTGGCCGACAGCGCTGATCAAGCAGCGAACACCGTGGCAGTCTGAGGTGACCTCGCAGCTGTGGATGAGAAAGTTGGACTGCACAGACTGAGCTGTCTCTTCCACAGACTGACACATGCACTCCGTGGGGTTGAGGAAGATTTGTAGAGGAGGTACGACAGCGTGGGAGAATGTGGCATTGGCTGTGACCGGCTTGTATTCGACCTACAGTAAGAAGGAGACGGGTGGGAGAATGTAAGTTGGTAAGTGTATAGAGAATAACTATCGTGATTTTAACTTCTATTTTTTGGTAGTTCCAAACAAAAAGACATTTTGATTCAAGTCTTTCTCTCTATAATTATATACAGAAAATGTAGTAAAAAAAAAAGAAGAAGAGATGGAAATGGATGAGAGAGAGTAGAAGGCAGCCTCCTAGGCAGGCTGGCTGGCTTTTGATCTCAGATTGTGTTTCATTGAAACTAGCAGTGAACTTGACACCCAACAAAGTCAGTGGGCGTGGCAAGTGTGCACTCAGTATGTACAGCTAATAATATGAAGGTGAACACACAACAAGAATATAAACTGTGTCATTACGCCAATCATAAATAACTACACAACAATGGATGTTAAGAAATGGTACTAGAGGGCACTGCTAGTAACACACTCCATAGCCTTAATATTTAGTTTTTCCTAATAGTCCAGTGGGAAATTGTACTTTTGATGCAATATTGTGACAGAGTGGACCAAAGCATGAAACTTAGCACAGTGTTTGTTGAAGGTATCTACAGCAATATTAGAAGGGGTTCCATCCAGATATACATTCCTTTACACAAATATGTCTTACAAGAAACTTTGGTCAATATAATTGGCGATACCCGCGAATTTTTTTATTTGCGCGACCAATACAATTATTACAGCGAAAATAAAAAACGGCGATATAACAGGCAGCTAGACTATTTTAATAGAACTAGCTACCCTGATAGCTAGCCAGGTGTAGCAAGTTTTAGAGAATTTATTTCAGTAGAATATAACCATAATATTTCGGCTTGTGGAGCCTTCTAGCTAGTGGTTACTGAACTGAATGAGGGTGACTGAACAAGGAACTTTGTATAAACAGATGATACAGAACATGAGATCATTGTGTGGTGGGGCACAGCCCCTGGGAATGTTAGTTGGTGTTGGACAATTTCTGTGACTTGTGAGTTGTACTTGGGAGGTGTGAAGGTGTAGTCATAATTGAATTAGTGCCCCTCCAGAATGACTGCCGCTAATTCAATTATGACTACACCTTCACACCTCTCAAGTACAACTCACAAGTCACAGAAATTGTCCAACACCAACTAACATTCCCAGGGGCTGTGCCCCACCACACAATGATCTCATGTTCTGTATCATCTGTTTATACAAAGTTCCTTGTTCAGTCACCCTCATATCAGTTCAGTAACCACTATATATAGAAGGCTCCACAGGCCGGAAATATTATGGTTTTATTCTACTGAAATAAATTCTCTGAAACTTGCTGCACCTGGCTAGCTATCAGGGTAGCTAGTTCAATTAAATAGTCTAGCTGCCTGTAATATCAGGTAACTCCTAATCATTAACATTAAAGTATTAAACCACAATACATTATAATAAACAATTCATATTGAGCTCTTTTACATAATTAACTGTTAATTAAAATTTCACACTTTAAAAATTTTGTTTTAATTAAACATTTTTTTGGCACCCCTTCTGATACTGTTATATATGCCAAACCGAACCTGCATACCAAGTTTCATGCTTTGGTCCACTCTGTCACAATAGTTTTTCTTATCTGCTGGACCATAGCTAAGTCCAAGTGTAGTGTTTACCACTGCACTGAAGTTATTTAGCAGCACTTTGCTAAAAGGTTGCCGCTGTGGTCTTCTTTTAAGTTTTCTGGAAGAAACTAATTTAATTAAAAGCAGCTTATTTGATCCGGGCTAGATGTCCCCACCCACCACACAGAGCAGGGGAATGCTTTACCAAACTTATACAAGTAAAGGCACGATAACATACATACTTAATAATCATATTTTAACAGCCCCGGATGCCACTTTCTCTACACCCACACGCTTACAGCATGACTACAAGTTCTTCAACGTGATGCATTTGGCACACTCCCATAGCTTGGAGTAAATGACATTACAAGCAGTCTAAACATTGAAGAAAAAGTATTTTATAGAATCCACCAATTCCTCGAGGGAACAGTTCCTGGGAGTGCATCAGGAAGAAGGAAGTGTAAAAATTAATTAATCAAAATAAAAATTTAAATGAAAAATTGTTAAAGCAAAAGAGTCTGTTTGTTTGTTTGTTTATTTTTGTTTATTTGGTTATTCACCTAACCAGCTCAGCACCTCCAGGTAAGGCACATGCTATGGGATAGTGTGATCCCTAAATCTCGTTTTTCACTATTAGCATATCAATCATTAACACTGAGTGCTTGTAATTATAAAAGAGAAAAAGAAAAAAAAAAACAAAAAAAAACTACTTCTGCTATAACCACTGCAACAGTAGCAATAACAACAACTGCAGCAATAACAACAATAACAACAGTAGTAACAACAAGCAACAACAACTATAGCAACAACAACAACAGTAGCAACAACAACAACCGTAGCAACAACAACAACCGTAGCAACAACAATAGTCAAAACAATAACAATAGCAACAACAACAATAGCAATAACAACAACACAAGATGATGAAGTTCCTCACCTCTATAAACTGATATGAAGCATTTCGAGACAACACCACTCTGACAGATCGCCCCCGGGCTAAGTGGAGGAACCCAGTGTCTGTGAAGTCTTTGTACGTGAGGGGAGATCCAGATAATGCCACGCCCACATGAGTTAAGGCTGGCCCACTGCAGTTCTCCATGTTGACTGTGACATTGCCGATGAGCTGGGAGGCAGAGGGGAATGCACAAGTCAAACTAGAGCAGTTGTTGAAGAAGCATGAGGTTGAGGGGTCTTGTGTGGCCGACAGGAGGGTGGGGCAATGACACACCCCTATATACAAATAGAAGCAGACTACTAGTAGCAACATAGCTACATGTTGTTGGTACAATGTGGAGTATGTAAATATTTCTCAGCAGGAATAAGAACTGGAGGAGTTATTATGTCCAGGTGCTCACGTAAAGGATGCTGCTACATTACAGCCATGTACTTTGAGGTGAGGTAGGAACAGAATAAACTTAAAATAACACAAAATGCAAGTGTCTTAGTTTGTATGCATGTACAGGCTGTGAAAAGCAAAGCATGAATATGCAGCTATAAACACACACATGTTAATGCACTTGGAATGAAGCTACATATGTGGATGTTTGTGAGTGTGTGCTTGCACATATATATCACAGCATTTTCAACGGCTCTCTAATTTTACTCTAGTGCTTTCTTATCATTCCATCAACTCTGAGCGAGTCTGAGGTGTGACTGAATTGGAAGTATCTAAAATGGTGACAACTGAAGTCCAGCCTGGCAACTGAAGTCCAGCCTGGCCACTACAGACACTAGTGTTTAGTACAACTAACAGTAGTGCCCCTTGGATCATAGAAATCACTTGACTACTACTACTACTACTACTACTACTACTACTACTACTACTACTACTACTATACTACTACTCGACAGTGTCCTGTGGAGTCAACATGACATCCACTGTCACTTCTAAGACAATGTCTATGAACACCTTGTTGCACTTAATTTAAAAAAATTAAAACAAAGAAGCATAAAAAATAATACACATACACACACACACACACAACAACTACAACAATAAAAAAAAGATTACCATAGTGACCAGTGATGTATATGAAACTAACAGAGTAAGTTGAAATAAAATAAAATAATGAAATAATACAATAGTGGCTGGAGTGTATTAATAAACTAACTTCACCAGAAGGAGGCTGTCCCCTGTGCACATTCACACATTGAATCAACTCACTGGTAAATTAACTCACTGGTAAGTCAACTCACTGGTAAGTCTTCTCCTCAAATGGCTACAAAATACAGTAACTATTTATGAGTCATTCAAGTTGACTAGCACTATCATGAGAATAAGGTCAGGGTTATAAATACGTGACACTTTCGGGGACGTTGCCTCAGGCTCCACCCAATAATTATGCATACACACTACATGTACCCTTATGTTACACCCAAGTTAAAAAGCACATGTATGCACACATACGCATACACACACACATAGCTACTCGTACAATGGTTAAAGTGCTGGTAAATGGAGGTGGTACAGTGACAAGTAATTTCTATGTAGCCAAAACAACAACAACAACAACTTTTCCTCCACTTGATTAATTCCACAGAAGTGAACCTTGACTCATGGATTACATGGCGTTACCAATAAACACGACCTGGGTTACGCCCCCTAATATATTTGCTACACTACAGAAGAGGGCTGCTAGAAATGAATTACGAGGACTTGAGAGTAATTAACTAACATACTATAATCACATGGGCAATCAAACAATAGCCATTTCCTCATAATCACCACCCTCACCATCAACATCACAATCATCATCATAATCATCATCATCATCTTTACCACTCTCACTATCAACATCACAATCATCATTATCATAAGCATTATCATCATCACACACATGAGCTCATTCGATCAACAACACTTACACTTGAAGCTAAGAATTGTACGAGTATTTGTTGACTAAAGTGTTGAGCCACAGAATTACTAGTCTAGATCCAACAACATTAATAACAACAACAAAGTGTTGAGGATGTTATATGAAAGAGAAAGAGGGAAGAGTATCTGATACAACAACATGTTCTACCACCCAATCCACTAATTTCTGATCAACAAATCCTGCATGAAGTGTTCATACTCGTTTGTTTGTGTGAATAGATGCAGGATTTCAAGTCAGCTATATTTTAGGAACAGTTAAACAGCGCCAAGCTATATGATCTAACTGTCTATAAGTTAGTTATCCAGCTGATCTGGTAATATAAACACATCAAACACTCCAGCTCAAGATCAACCACTCTAGCTCAAGATCAACCATTCTAGCTCAAGATCAACCATTCTAGCTCAAGATCAACCATTCTAGCTCAAGATCAACCATTCTAGCTCAAGATCAACCACTCTAGCTCAAGTTCAACCACTCTAGCTCAAAATCAACCACTCTAGCTCAAGATCAACCGCCTAGCTCAAGATCAACTACCTAGCTCAAGATCAACCATTCTAGCTCAAGATCAACCATTCTAGCTCAAGATCAACCACTCTAGCTCAAGTTCAACCACTCTAGCTCAAAATCAACCACTCTAGCTCAAGATCAACCGCCTAGCTCAAGATCAACCACTCTAGCTCAAAATCAACCACTCTAGCTCAACATCAACCACTCTAGCTCAAGATCAACCACTCAAGATCAACCACTCTAACTAAAGATCAACCATTCTAGCTCAAGATCAACCACTCTAGCTCAAGATCAACCACTCTAGCTCAAGATCAACCATTCTAGCTCAAGATCAACCATTCTAGCTCAAGATCAACCACTCTAGCTCAAGTTCAACCACTCTAGCTCAAAATCAACCACTCTAGCTCAAGCCTAGCTCAAGATCACTCTAGCTCTAGCTCAAGATCAACCACTCTAAGCTCAAGATCAACCGCCTAGCTCAAGATCAACCACTATCTAGCTCAAGATCAACCATTCTAGCTCAAGATCAACCACTCTAGCTCAAGTTCAACCACTCTAGCTCAAAATCAACCACTCTAGCTTAAGATCAACCGCCTAGCTCAAGATCAACCACTCTAGCTCAAAATCAACCACTCTAGCTCAACATCAACCACTCTAGCTCAAGATCAACCACTCAAGATCAACCACTCTAACTAAAGATCAACCACTCTAGCTCAAAATCAACTACCTAGCTCAAGATCAACCACTCTAGCTCAAGATCAACCACTCTAGCTCAAGATCAACCACTCTAGCTCAAGATCAACCACTCTAGCTCAAAATCAACCACTCTAACTCAAGATCAACCACTCTAGCTCAAGATCAACCACTCTAGCTCAAGATCAACCACTCTAGCTCAAGATCAACCACTCTAGCTCAAAATCAACCACTCTAGCTCAAGATCAACCACTCTAGCTCAAGATCAACTACTCTAGCTCAAGATCAACCACTCTAGCTGAAAATCAACCACTCTAGCTCAAAATCAACCACTCTAGATCAAGATCAACCGCTCTAGCTTAAGATCAACCACTCTAGCTCAAGATCAACTACTCTAGCTCAAGATCAACCACTCTAGCTCAAAATCAACCACGTTAGCTTGAGTATCCTATAGCTGATAATTTCCTACTTTTTCTGTGAGTAAAATTCACTTGGAAAAAACTATGGCTGAAGCCTAGAACAAAATATTTATCTATATGTAGGCTAATTATAGTTCCTTCATACTTACAAATGACTCCTGTTCATCTGTATCATTGCATTTTCCAGCAAGAGTTAGCTAAGGCAACTTCATAAACTAAAGGAACTACTATTACAAGGTGTGAACGTCTGCTCTTTGTAGCTAATAAACCTGACTATACTTCATACCAGGTGTACCCAACTTGCGAATTCGCAAGCTTCTCACACTCACTCACTCACCCTAAAATTGTTAATCTATCACCCTCAGTCTATATTGAACTAACCTTTTTCAGCCAGTAAAAACACCCCTAACATAAAAGCCACCACCTTCATCTTTGTGAGCTGAGGCTCCGCGACTGCTGAATGACAATAATGGGTGGGCGGGACTGGGTCTGACTAAAACACGGACCGGGACCGGACCCGGACCCACGGACCGGACTAAATTCGCGAAAAACTCGCGCACGGCGAGCGCGCATACCTGGACTCCATTAAAATTAATCTATAATAGAGCTAGTACTTTCTTGTTTCTCTTTCAGTGTCAAGTTGAAGAGAAAGATTTATTACTTAGCAAAGATAAGAAAACTATAGCCCAAACAGCATTTATTTATTGTTGTCAGCATCAACATTACATTTTTGTAAACATTGCCGTTATTTACTAGCATTCCATTGTTGTTTTGCATATTATCATATAATTATAATTGTTCTTGTTGTTACCATTGCCATAATAATATTAGTAACAATAACAACAAAATTTGAAAAAAATTAATAAAAATGATAACAACAATAAAAATAACGATAATAATAATAAAATTGTGGGGCAATAATGAGTTTGAGGATGTAGGCTTTATATCTACTCGGACTGCCCTCAGAAATGCATAACTGCCACCAGAGTCGATCTATACTACTATAGCTGATACTGCACCCTCAGTAGTAACTAAATCAAATACTCCTCCAATGCTCAGATGTATATAAAGGAGCAATTAATTAATAGCATGCATGAGATGTATGAAGGTAACTACAACCAAAGACTTATTGAAGATATGATGGGATAGTTAAGTATTATACGGCCGTCCGTCCACAAATGTAACATAAAAAGAAACGAGGCACTGACTGTGCTCATTAGGTGAGAGCACACGAGCTATGAGAATGTTTTGGAACAGTTAGGTAAGTTACAGGTGTGATTATGCAATGTGTGATATGATATCTCTTTATTCTTCATCCTCTTGTGGGCAGCTCCACAATTATAGTGATAATAATTAATATTATCATGTACTGAACTCAGGTACTCCCATAGAGATTAATACAAATCAAACTACCCGAATATTTTACCATTACATCCCCTTTGGCATTATAAAAGTGTTATTGCATCCCCTTGGGGTTAATTCCAATTTTTCTGTTTTCATAATATGGTAAATAAAACTACATCATTTCGACATATCTATATGTGTTTTTCTTTTATCTATTAGTGAATTATCACTATTATTATTGTGTCTTTAGATACTGTGGACATTGTGAAACTTGGTATCTGTGTTGCTGTAGGGAAGCCAAAATTGATTGTACAACCAGTGAGAGTGTTGTTCCAGCAAGCAGGGACTTGATGAAATACTAGAAATTGAAGGCTCAGGCTACCTGTATGAGCTCAAGACATACAGAGCTGGAGAAAGATCCATTTTAGTGGTCAGGCCAAGAAAAGGTGTGGTCATGGGTGTGGCCAGTACACAGAGATATGTAATGAAATGTGCCACTTTTAACTGGACATGTGTTTTAATCAAATGACAAAGAATTACACTGCAAGTAACAATATAACACACAATCTTTCTTATGTGATCATTGTTTGCAATGAAAGTGTTTATAAACATGACTCCAAAGTCTGTTTTTTTTCTCCATGAATATGTAAAGTCATCCCCAAAAAGTGGTCAGGCCATACCCTAACCAGCCTGACAATGCACTCCGGCCCCTTTGTTGTTCTAGTGAGGCCTTTTTGTAATTGGTAATTGTTGAGACTTGGCAGTCCAGTTAATTGAATAATTTGAGTTTCTGGTAATTATGTTTTGTGAGACAAGTCACATCGTTTTTCTTGCTGAATGGTTTGTTTTCTTCCCAGACAATCCTGCAGTTGCAGCCATCCTCTTCATTATTGTGTGTTAATCATGTCATTACCCATCATTTCCTTATTGTACCAGATGTTGTCATTTAAGTGATTATAGTTTACAGCCGAATAAAAAGCTGAAATAATTGACCGCTGAAATAATTGACATAAACATCCCTAATAGTGGTTCACTCACCAATTATTTTTTGCAGTGATCAAAATAATAACATATTAGTCTACACTGTTCACTGTTTTTATTTTATTTTTGTTATTGTTCTATTTGTATTTTAGCCTATACAGTTGTAGCATAGCTCCATACCCTACCCACAATTCTAATACAAATCATTTCCAAGTGCCTTACATGATTTATCTGCAAGGCATAACAGAATGAGGATGTGGCATAATTACTATGTTAATGATTCAGTCATTCTCGGCTGAAATAATTATAATAATAGCGAATTTTCTCGTTCTTACAACCAATAATATTGTAAATTAAAACTTTACCCGATATTTCAACTTCTTGCCGAATATAGTAGGATATAGTAGACCGTAAGCGTACCCTCCAGAAATATTGCTGTTTACATTGTGTTAGTATATCACCACAGAGAGTTTGACCACAGTTGACCCCTGAAGAAGTAGAAGATGCCGAGGAATACATCAAAAACCTTGTCAAACAAATGGCACCAGACGCCTGTGGAACCACTTCCACATCACCAGCCAACAGCTCAGCCAAGAGCAAGGCATAAATTTCCCCCAGTTATCAAGTGCCCTCTGTGCACAAACAAGCACAACTTAGTTCGGTGTCAACCCTTCGCCCACTATGACGTAGACAAAATAAACAAGTTTGTTTGGGAGAAGTGATTGTGTACTAACTGTCTAGGAGAAGGACATGGCTACACGCAGCACTGTCCCTCCAAGTACACCTGCCGAACATGCCACAATAAACACCACATGATGCTGCATCGAGAAAAGTCCACCAGAGAAGCCACAAATGCAGTCCTTTGTGTCAAAGTTCAACCACATGATGTGGATTCAGACAAAGCTGACAGTGACGTGACATTTGTGGAGACAGCTATGGTGGTAGCCATGTCAGGCAGCGTCACACCAGAGCCAGAGTATTGAGATGTTAAATAACTCTGACAAATGTGTTGCCTTGTCACCTTTGAGAAATAATGTCACTGTTCCTAGAATTTGAATTGAAATAAGTGCACAATGCAAGTACATGGAGCTTTAATTGACATGCATTTGCGTCCTTGCATCTCGCTGCATCATATAGCAGTATGAAATGTTTCAAGAGCTAACAGCAAACACTAAGACTATACTACTGCTATCATGGGGAGTATGACTAATTTATGGTCAAGTATATTGTACAATCCTTATCAAGCTGCACAAACAAACACATTTTTTTGTCTCTGTAAAGCACTTTACATTAACAAAATTACAGAAAATACATTGCAGTTTCTAATTTTTTTGTGAAGTTTTTAAATGACTCAAAAAAATTAGACACACTCATACCGTTTTAACTGACTCATGTCTTAACAGATACAGTGGTTCAACGTGATCTATATTTATTGAATACCCTGCTGTGCTACCAGTACTATATGTAATAGTTATAACCAATATTGAGTTTGTATGTGATTACAAATCCCAAGACAGGAGGGTGAAGCCCAAGTGTTGCGAGGGTTTGTGAATTGCAGTACAAACCAATTCTTATTGGTTTATAACTATTTTATAGCCCAAGGACATAGACACCAAGGCAGGTTTCTGTTCTTAGTTTTTTGTTTTGTTTTTTTCTGATGGAAGCGAGCCGGAAAAGCAGGACTTCAGATGATTATACTAATATGACACATAGAGTAAAAAGAGAAAATGTATTTTTCCTTTAATTTAATGTGTCCTGTGTAATTTATAATATAGTTTGAATTTGTTAATAAAAGAATGTGGTTATGGGCATAGTAGCCTGATTTAGATCATATCACTCCATTGTTGGTAAAGAGAAATAAACCCTCCTTTCAAATTTCCATAGACGTAATAATATTTCCCCATTATTTTTAGTGACCTTTCTGTTATGAATCTGTTATGCACAGAGCTAGCTGGAAAAAGAGATTATTCTGAGCAACATAATTCATTAACACCTAACTTGTTGTTTGTTGATCTTTGTATCTGTGTGGGTGAATACTTTAGTGGGACCAAGAGGGAGTTCAAATTTGTGAAATGTTTAGTTTGAAAAAACTCATTACATATTTATGCATTTCACACATTGTAATTTGTGTACTTACCTGCCTTTTTTTCCTTTTTTGTCTGACATGAGAACATAGCCATGTCTACTGAATGACCTTGAATATCTTATAGGTTTTCACCCTAGATGACTGCGACCCACCTTACTCAGCTTTCATTAATGCTCTAATAGATTGATAAACTGTAACCTTTCCTATAATTATAATGGTATGACTACACTGTATTCCTGCACTAGTTATTTGTGAGTGTGAGAAATTTTTTTAAAATTTAAAAGAAGTTTATTGCGAGGTCTTTTTAGTTACATTCTTTTAAAAAGATGGACAAGTGACAGATGCACACACAAACAATCAAGTGTGTTTTTAATAGGATTAGCATGCCCAAATTGCTTGGATTAGTGAAGTTTAGATTAACAAACTTTTTAAAAGACTATCTGTTTTATTTCAATTTTTTTTAAATAGTTCTATTCAGAAAAAAAATATTTATGAACACACAAGAGTTCTGTGTCTTAGGTCTGCTTTGGCAACTGCCCTATTTACATTTAGCAGTTTGTTTTTGTTTTTGTTTTTTGCCAGGTTTACTATCTGACTCATTTTAATGATCATATTCTTTAAAAAAGGGTTTGACACCCTTCGAAATGGTTTGAATAGTTTGACCAGCCTGTTCTAAAATAGTCTGACCAGTGGTCTGGCCGGTTTTTTTAAATGGTCTGGCCTGTTTTAAAACGGTCTGAGGTTTGGAAATGGTCTGGCCCGTTTTAAAATGGCTGGACCTTTTTAAAACTGTCAAAGTTTGTAATTGGTCTGTAACATGTTAATGAATTTTCTAGCTAATTAAATAGTATACGGCAGTTTCCCCTTGTACATTATGTGACAGTATATGCATCTGAAGTGACTTCTTCTTAATTATAGAATATACAACAGTTTTTCCTCATAATTTGTGACGATGTATGCATCTGAAGTGACTTCTTATTAATTAAAAAGTGTACGACAGTTTCCCCTCGTATAATTTGTGATAGTGGATGCATCTGAAGTGACTGCTTATTAATTAAAGAGTGTACGACAGTTTCCCCTCGTATAATTTGTGATAGTGGATGCATCTGAAGTTTTCCCCTCGTATAATTTGTGATGGTGGGCGCATCTGAAGTGACTCCTTATTAATTAAAGAGTGTACGACAGTTTCCCCTCGTATAATTTGTGATGGTGGACGCATCTGAAGTGACTCCTTATCAATTAAAGAGTGTACAACAGTTTCCCCTCGTATAATTTGTGATGGTGGATCGCATCAGAAGTGGCCCAAAATCATATGACTCAAAACTGAGCAGTTACTTCACAATGGCACCATTCTTAGCAATTTTTCTTCCTTAAAATTTACTTCTTGGGAGGTGATGAGGGGAGGGGAAAGCGGAGGGTGGGGGGGAGAGAGAAAACTTCTAACATTCACTAATAATGTATTTACCATATAGAATATGGGGCATGCAGGCCTCTACATTCACCTTAAAGAAATCCACTTCAAGTATCCCTCTACATAATTTTAGCAGTTCAATGTGATGAATTCTGGCTTAAACGTGGAGTTCGAAGTTATAATTCAATGTTGTTCTCTTATGGCCTTGTTTACAACATTCTGGGTATAAAAGGTGAATCCCCGGTGTGCCCTTTGACCAAGCTCCTTCTCCATTCAAACTGAAAAAGTAGTTGCACAAAGAAAAGCCTTCCAGAATAGCTCACTATTCATCAATTATGTTTAATATGAGTGTCAACACACAAACAGGTGTGATATAATCATTTTTGCTTGTGATATAGCAGAGTAATAAACTCTAGCTCCTATCAATGCTGTGTATGTATACCAAATTACTTCTTGATTGAAGGTGATCCCTCAGGATAGTATCTAGCAGTACTTGACAGTATACTGTAAATCCTGTGTAGTTCAATTTAGCTGTGTCAATGGCCAACAGTACTGTTTTGGTTTAAAAAAAAACAATTGTACTTTATGAGATGTGCATACTGGTCTAGAATGGAACAAAGGTACATACATACACTCACAATGGTGTCTTAAAAGTACCTCTACATTTAGGACATGATTGTAAATTATTTTAAATTTGGTGACTCGATTGTCGCTAAAGATCTGAAGCCACAACTAGATTATACTTGTAGGAATATAATCATTTGAAAGAGACCCGCATGCCCTATTGCTACTTAATGTATCAGAAGAAATTCTACTATTTGTAGAAAGCATTCTTTGGCTTATTCGTAAAGGTTTTGATCCACTCATTGTTCCAGAACAAATAAGGTTGTTGAATTTCCTGTTGGTCTACATAGAGACTTACATCAGCTGCATATAGAGTACTAAAACCACAATGGAGACTGAATAATTTGAATTCTGTAATTTATATTTTGAAAGTCAAAAAATTCTTCAATTACCTCAGAGATATCAGTCATTCCTGCCAAGCAGTTTTTATAATACGCTAGTCTGTCAGTAACAACAATGTGTATGCATTCTTGGGGGGGTCGTCTGCTGACATTTCACATAATTAATATATTTTGTTCGCTTAAATCAACGCTTATAACTTTTGTATGTGTATAATTCATGAATAATTTATCAGCCGAGCTAGGATGGTAAAGAGTCATCAATAATGGGTTGGTAAAACATTGTCAATGACGATGGTGGGTCAGCGAAAAAAGCGATAAAGACGACAGTGTGAGTATTCATGAATAATAATTAACACTTTCACCAGTGTAACCACCATATGGCAGTCGAACTACTGGCAGTCACAAAAAATCATTAAAACTGAACCGCCGAAGCTATTGACTTCATTCAAGCATAAAATAGCTAAAGCTTTGCCTTTGTATTTATATTTAACCTGACCTTTTGACATCTCATCAAGATATTTTTCAGGAACAAGAACTCCCTATGATAATTTTATGTAAACAAAAAAAAAAAAAAAAAATGCAAGATAATTGGTTGTATATATTTCTATAATAATTACACCTGCAGGACGATTTGCACACACCATAGAAAGCCAGCATAGTGGAAACTAATGTCTATAAAACTTCAGGTTTTCTAGTAATAATTGGGACATGTAAAGCTTCCTAATTATAAGGATGTATTAAACAGTGAGCACGTGCCACTATCCTGCCATTTATTTATAAAATCTTCACAGAGAACTTGACCTTTGTGACTATCAGTCGTGTTCAATTGAGATTTCAGATATATATATATATATATATAACTAGTGGTGTGCTTGAGCACAAATTCGCTCGCTCGCTGAATTATCCTACATATAGATTCCTTGCTATGTAGAATACATGGAAGTATAACCTAATGTAGAACTGAACTAGACACAGCTGATGCCAATGCCACTGAAGGTCATAGATTACACAAAATAAAGTTAGCTGAAATAATAGACATCTTCCAACAGAACAGTCACAGGATGTCACTCCTTATGACTGCAATTTCAAATGGCGAGCGAGCCTTAAACTACACTATTGTTAAATTTGATTTTAACAACTAACACTCAAGCTATTAAAATAAAGTCGAGTTTTTTAAATACGTATGAGGTAAAGGGGTTTCAATGTCATAGTAACCGCTCCCGCAACAGTTTGAATTGAAAAAGAAGCAACAAAATCAAATCACGTTATTTAAAATTTCTTTGTGTTATTCTTAATAGTAGTTGTAACGCACAATACTTTCACACAACTAAACATAACTACGCAAGACTTACCTTCGTGGTTCGTCTAGTGGGGACAATGCATTTTTAAGTAAATACTGTTGAGTAGGGCTTATAACTGTGACAAATAGCGCATTAAGTTACCACCGCCACTAACTCGAATAGAAGTGGAGCTCACATAAGATTTTGAGTTTTAACTGCACCCACAAAACAATTCAAAGCCGTAAACAATTCAATTTCTAAGGTGAAGTTAATGCTGTTGAGTAGGGCTTATAACTGTGACAAATAGCGACTAACTCGAATAGAAATGGAGCTCCCATAAGTTTTTGCGTTTTAATTGCACCCGCAAAATAATTCAAAGCGGTTGTCTGGGACCACCCAGACAAGGAACACTAAAAGAAACACGCCCACTTTCACTTTCACCCTATCTTACACTATGTACAAGTATATATTCACTTATTTCTAATGTTTACTTTATCTGCATGTACAAGCCTCTCACTTTACTTCTAATGTTACCCACTCTATCAACACCTCACTCACATGTCCATATAAGGAACTATACTTAATCATATTCATGTCTATAACCCACACTACAAGTCACCATTCAAGATGTTATATAAGCTGCATGTTAAGGTGCAGTACCACTTGAAACCGCAGCGCTAAACCGCAGATGGGAGGAGTTATGCTATGTATTTATTGCTCGTTGTCTGTTCAATATACGCTTACTTTGTTGTTGCAGTTGAAACAGACACCAACAGACAGCTCTTATAAACCAAGTTTCAAGAAAAAAGACCGACCAGGAACTGAGAAACAACGGTACAAACCTTAAGGCTATTCAGCGATATTCAGGGGCGACCGTTGCAGTTACGAAGTCGATTTTTTTTTCCAGCGGAAGCCTAGGGGCTTCCCCACAACTTAACAACGCCGTATTTTTTATATTAGTATTGTTTTCCTTTTTTTTTTATATTTTTTTTTTGTATTTTTGTATCCTATTTAAAAGAAAAAACTCGTTGTTATGTTTTTTTAGATGTGGAGTGTACCCCGTGTACAAAATATGAGTTCATTCTGGTCACCCAGTACTTCTGAATATCGATTTTTAGGTACGAAGCTAACTTATTGATTCGTATTCATTTGATTCTTCAACTCCGCCCCCCAACTCTGAGCGCGCAATTTATTGTGGGCAAAATTCCGGGTGGTGGCGGCTCTAATTAGAACTGGTAAGCAAACACAAAAGAAGAGTAACTGTGCGAGTGAGCCCTGCGGGGAAGAGTACAAGACTTCTGGAAATTACTGGAGGGTCCTAGACAATGAGGAAGCGGCGGCGTATTAATGGGGCCTGGAGTCACTCGTTTAGAATAGATATATCACGGCTCCCAGCTGCGACTTGAAGGAAGCATCTGCTTTGGTATCTTTGGAGTGCTTGATAGAAGGTTGGTGTAGCGGGTAGAAGTTAGAAGCAGTTTCAGTGTGTTAACTTCAACTTCTCAGGAATTTTTGGTGCTATTTGTTAAAAGAAAATGTGAATTATTACTTTTATTGACTAATGTTATTTTCTTTCTACAATAATATATATTTTTATCAATTAGGCTGTTTATTATCAATTATTATTTTATTGATTTATTTAAAATAAGACCAGAATCAAAGTTTAGATCATAGTACTTTGATCTACCTCAACAGGAGGAAAGGTGCTGGCATGCTCTTCATAGAAATAGATGAGCTCCGATTATGAGAAGGCACTACTCCTTGGTTCTAGGGTACAACTGACAGGTTCACAACAAAAGTGCAGAGCAGAAGACATGGCTTCCTTGTTCTCCAGAGGAGAGAATAGTATACCTTCGGCTCTCCTAAGAAGTCATGCCTCCTGAAGGGAAGAATACTACATACATCCTGGTTATTTAGAAGAGAGGACATGGCACTCCAGTAGAGAGGTCAATGAGAAGGCACAGCTCCTTGGATCCCCTTGATAGTATTGCATACTTCAGAACCTTTGATTTTGTTCATTTCATATTGTATTTGATTATGGCCCTGCTACTATGGAGTTATGATTTATAATATTGTTTAGTAATATTTAGAAAGTGAACAATATTAATTATCTGCACTGCTGCTTCTGCCCTACAGTACTGGTAGTCCTTTGAGGTGAAAGCTCTTTGTGGTAAATTGTCTGGTACAGTTAATTGGTACGTGTTCAAATTGTGCGCGAGTCGCGTACAATAGTCAGTTCGCGGAGAGTAAATTGGATCGAGTTACGGGCGGGTTTTGTGGTATTCTACTGAATCGCTTAATTACCGCAGGTTCCGGTGGTACTGCACCCTTAACTTTAATAAAAATTGTTGTTCACCTCTGCCTGTCCCAGGAAACGAGAAAATCCTTGGATAGTGTGCGCTTTTAACACCTAATCTCGCAAGACTGCAAGCTACACAGCCAGCGGTTGCGCGGGATACTTAGGCTGCGCCTGACAAGTGAGCATCCTGGTCCTTCAACACACGGCAAGAAGGCCACTGACAGTACTGTACCCAAAGACACGCAACAAGAGCCCATAGCCGGCTAAGTTGAGGCTTCCTACGCACAGTCTCAACACATTCACAATTTCAGTTCACGCCTCAAGCCGGGTACAGGCACTTTCATTGGTCCTTCGAGCCTACTACGAACTACCACTTTCGTTGATCGTTCGCTACTATTCAGTTTCAGTCAGTTGCTACAATAGCCTACTAGCTAGTTCTATTTCGTTTGTCTTCACTTCACGCCTCGACTTCACGTCTCATCATGACTAGGCTCTCCGAGGACGACGCTCTACGCGCTAGCATCGACCACCTACGACGTCAACGTGCTCAAAAGCGGGGGCAAGTCACCAAGACGCAGAAAAAGATACAATCTCTGCTCGACAGTCATCCCGACGATTGGGATCCGGCCACCATCGATGAACTCTCTGAAGGACTCTCCTCTGCTGTGACAGCCCACGACAAACTCCAGTCTCAAATCAATGAATTGCTCTTGGATGAAGCAGCCTATGAACAGGAGCTTGCCGAGTCCGAGAAGCAAGCCTTCGTCGTGTCAAGCAACAGCAACTGCTGTGGAGCGACAGCCACAGCCTCATGGACGATATGGAATATCTAACCCACTCTTCGGACAAGACCACGCCTCGCTTCGGCTTGAAACTTGATTCGCTCTTTACCAACTGCCGTCCTCTCTTCAACTCTTCGCCAACTCTCCGTTCTCATCCAGTGATAAAAGAAAGAATTCAAACTCTTCGCAAAGCACTCAGTCAGTTCAGCAAGATTGCCGACGAAGCAGCATCTACTCCTACGACTCCTCCGTCTTCTCCAGTGATCTACACGCCTTGCTCACACGACAAGCCGAAGATGGCTCCTCTGAATTTGGACATCCTTAAGTTCACGGGTGATCCTCTTCAGTGGGAGTCTTTCGAGCTCCGTCTCAAGTCTCTACTCAATCACAGGGCTGACGGATACTCTGACATCGACAAGTTCGCCATCATCACTCAAGCTATTGTTCCAGCTCAAGGGAAAACACTCGTCAATGACAAGATGAAAGAAGGAGCATCCGTTCCCGATCTACTGTCTGCACTTCGCCAGACAAATGGCCAGTTACAAAGCTCACTCGTCCCAAAGAAGCGACAAGTGTTCTCAGCATCTCCGTCTCCTTCGACATGGATTCCTCTCAGTCAAAATTTCTCACTACACTCTGGAGCCGGTTCTCTTCGTTCTACGTTCTCACAAGGATCATCGCATGGATTCGCCGATTCGCTCACAATTCCAAGAAAGACTCTCTCAAGACTTCATCCAACGTACTCACTTCTACGGAAATCGAAAATGCCAAAGTTCTACTCTTCATACTCGCTCAACAGCAGTCTTACCCTGAAGTTTTCTCCGCTCTCAAGTCATACAAAGCTCTTCCAAAGTCTCACTCTCTCTCTAAGTTCATCATCATTCTAGATCAAGGCCTGCTCATTGCACAGAGCAGAGTCCGCAACCCTCGAAAGCTCTCTCAGCCAATACGTCTGATTCCTCTTCACTCTAAGTCTACCTTCACCAAGTTATTCTGCCGAACGCTTCACACGTCTCATCGACACCCCGGCATCTCAGCTCTTCACTCTATTATCGCCTCAAAGTAGGTCTGCGCAATTTACTCAAGTTGATCAGCCGTTCGTGCGCAGACTGTCAGCGTGCCTACGCTCGCCCACTCGCTCAGCAGATGGGGCTACTCCCACCCACAAGGACTACTCCTGCCCCACCCTTCACCATCACGGGCGTTGATTTCACGGGGCCATTCACCATTCGCCAGGGACACACCCGCAAGCCTGTACTCCTGAAATGTTACGCGGTTGTTTTCGTCTGCCTGACCACAAAAGCCATCCATCTGGATCTTTGCACTTCTCTCTCGACCATCGACTTCCGAGCTGCCCTCACAAGGTTCATTGCTCGTCGTGGCTGCCCTTCGGATATCTATTCGGATAACGGCACCAATTTCGTGGGGGCCCGGGAGGAGATTCGAGAGTTGAAGAAACTACTCGAATCACAGGAGACAAGACAGACCATATCAATCTTCGCTCAGGAGAACTCAATCAGGTGGCACCACATTCCACCCAGAGCTCCACACTTCGGTGGGCTCTGGGAGGCTGCAGTGAAAGCGATGAAGTTACTATTAAGGAAGAATCTGGAGCCTCACCCACTTCGCTATGAGGAACTCTACACATTGCTCACAGAGTCTGAAGCAATTCTCAACTCCAGACCAATCGCTCAACTCAATGAAGACGACACACAGCAAGGTCTTTACCTCACCGCCGGCCACTTCATCATTGGCAGACCACTCAAGGCGCCACCCACTTCGGAAGCACCAGCTGGCAAACTCAACTCACTCAGGAGGTGGAGACTAATGGCTAGACTCCGCCAAGACATCTGGCAGCAATGGCTGACCAGCTACCTCACGACTCTCTCTCAACGCACGAAATGGCTCTCCTCCAAGAAGTAACTGAAGAAAGGCAAGGTCGCCTTTCTTACGCTATGTACAAGTATATATTCACTTATTTCTAATGTTTACTTTATCTGCATGTACAAGCCTCTCACTTTACTTCTGATGTCACCCACTCTATCAACACCTCACTCACATGTCCATATAAGGAACTATACTTAATCATATTCATGTCTATAACCCACACTACAAGTCACCATTCAAGATGTTATATAAGCTGCATGTTAACTTTAAAATCCCTTTACCCTGTATGCTAAATAAACAAACTGGACCTAATTTTCAGTAGCTTCAGTGTTAGAAGTCAAAATCATTCATATAAAAATATTGTCTTTAGGCTCGCTCGCCATTTGTGCTCAAGCACATCACTAGTTTATTTGTATATAATGTTTGGACGTACGCATGTCATTTTGTACTTTGACCCTCGCGTTTTTGTGTTAGTTATGTGGTCGACCCCGTCCCAAATTGCACTAAACAGAATCCTCTGGTTTATCGATCAGTACCCGTATCACCCTAGAAATTGAATTGTTTACCGTTTTGAATTCTTTTGCGGGTGCAGTTAAAACTTGAAAACTTAAGGGACTTCCATTTCTATTCGAGTTAGTGGCGGTGGTAAGTAAATGCGCTCTTTGTCATGGTTATAAGCCGTGCGCAACAGTATTTACTTGAAAATACATTGTCCACTTACTGGAAGGTAAGTCTGTGTAGGTGCATGTCCAGTTGTGTCAAAGCATTGTGTGTTACAACCACTACTTAGCTAAACAATGTCACAAAGAAAACTTTTAAATAACGTGTATTGTTTTGTTGTTGTTTTTTACCTTCAATTCAAAGCAGTTGCAGAGAGTTGTTACTATGGCACTGAAATCCCTTTACCCTCTATGCTAAATTTAAAAACTGGACCTTATTTTCAGCAGCTTCAGTGTTAGAAGTCAATAAAAATAGTATAAGTCTTTAGGCTCGCTCGCCATTTGTGCTCAAGCACACCACTAGTTTATTTATATATATGTTTGGACGTATGTATGTCATTTTGTACTTTGAATCTCCGTATTTTTGTGTTCGTTCGGCGTTCGACCCCGTCCCAAACTTCACTAAACAGAATCCTCTGGTTTAGCGACCATTACCCGTATCACCTTAGAAATTGAATTGTTTACCGCTTTGAATTGTTTTGCGGGTGCTGGGTGCTCCATTTCTATTCGAGTTAGTGGCGGTGGTAAGTTAATACCCTATTTGTCACAGTTTATAAGCACTACTCAACAGCATTTACTTGACAATTCATTGTCCACTAGACGAACCACGAAGGTAAGTCTTGCGTAGGTATGTTCAGTTGTGTGAAAGTATTGTGCGTTACAACTACTATATAACGTTTATAGTATTACTATTAAATAACGTGACTTGATTTTGTTGCTTCTTTTTCAATTCAAACAGTTGAAGGGAGTGGTTACTTATGGCAGAATCCCCTTTACCGTATATGCGTAATTTAACAACTCAACTGTATTTTAGTACATAGTTTGAATAACAATAGTGTAGTTTAAGGCTCGCTCGCCATTTGTGCTCAAGCACACCACTAGTATAAATAAATAAACAAACATCCCCGATTTTCAATTGTGTTACCCCTGTAAGTGTCTCGCTCGCTACGCTCGCTCGCCGATTATATGTAGGTATGTATGCGTACGTCAAAAAATTTCGCCCGCGCTTCTAATTATGTAAGTTAGGTAAAGCGTTCACAGTTCCAGTATTTTTCAATTAACGAGCATGGAGAATCCTGCTGCACTGCCTTACGCAACTTTGTTTTAACCAAAAAGTTTATAGCTACTCTCTTCTTGGCGAAAGACTGAATGGCAAATTGTCAAGCTGCGCTTCTTTGCCACTGCTTTCGAAGTTTATTCAGGTAATTCTGTTATTGTTAACTCTTCATGCCTAATCATTGCTATTATTTAGCGATTTCCTTCACAAATCATCTTTACCTATACTCATATATTTACTCGCTCGCCATGCATTTGCGCTATTCGAGCGCACCACTAGTACAGTAGGCGTCAAAATAACATGCCGGTTTTCGCACTGTGCGACGGACGTAGGTTGCCGTAGTTACCCATTTTTTGTCAAACGTGCGAACATACTACGGCCGTACCGTTTGTAGAAAACGTCTCACCGTTTCTGCGTAAAACGGTAAATGGTTGGACCGTTCACGCGGTACGGTAGAAATTGACGCGCACTTTTAACTTTACCCTCGCCGGGAGCCTCTCGCCGGGAGCCTCTCGCCTGGAACCTGGAATTTCATGCAGTCAAAAACTTCACCATCAAGAAGATACTAAGTAAGGAAGATGCTGCATTTAGTGCAAGGAATCAGGAGGTTTTGGGTTATTTTCCTTGTCACAGGTAACACAGAAGTAATACACTATTGGCTAAAAGGAAAAAAAAAGACTTTTTTGAATTGTATCTTGCACAGCAGTGGCACCATCCACAGCAGCAGCTCCATCCACAGCAGCAACACCATCCACAGCAGCAGCATCATCCACAGCAGTGACACCGTCTACTACAGTGACACTATCTACCACAGCGACACCTTTATAGAGTTTTCTACAGTCAAATCCACACAATTCATCCCATAATAACCAATACTAAATCAATTTTAATCAGAATACTTGAGAATGAAGAATTCTGTACTGATCAGGTTAAATTTTGTTTAGTGGCAAATTTATCACTTTAAATAATATACCAAGTTATAAGGGAATGTTATTGTTTTTTATCATTGAGTACTTTTTGGGATCAGCCTCAACAGCATACGGCACACAACAGAATACAAATATATGGGGGGTGGGTGGAAGAGAGCAGGAAGTTGGGGAAAAGCTTCCTGCCCCTCCCACTTGATTGAACTCTATAGACTTTGTGAAGACTGCTTACCTGCAATACCAGTCTGGAAAGGGGGAAAAAACTTTCATCCAACAATTCTAAGCTTAAGCTTTATAATAATAAAAAAGCATAAAGCTAAATGGTAATAGTTTGATCTAGATTCATAATTTTTTTTTTTACATTTACATGTACTAAGTGAAAGGAAAATGGCATCTTCTAAGTTATTTCTCTAATCTCAAATGTAACTCACTGGAAGCCTCCAAATTATCTAGGACAGGTAATTCCGTTAAAACTCGAGCAAATTATCTTGTGCACTATGACTGGACTCCTCGCTGAAAGCTCCCGCTTTGAAATGTATTCCTAAACAGCGATCGTTAACAATCAATACATGGAAGAATTAATGAACGGTTTAACCATTGCGGAAAGACAGGAGACGGTGGTTACAATTAAACGAAACGCCCGTTTTACGTCCGTTGTCACAGTTTTTTTGGTCGCTCGAAAATTGTGTCGCGGCGACACAATTTCCTAGGATATTTTGTCGCTGACGTAATCCCAGCGACCTTATTTCCTGGGAAATTTTGTCGAGCAGTCATGGAGGAGAGAGAATACGCCAGGATTGTGTCCTACCATCAAACCAAGTTGCTGCCCCTTGGCTTGACAAAGAACCAGAGAGATTCTCTCAGGAGAAAATGCAAGCACTTTGTTCTTAAAGAAGGCCTGCTTTACTACAGGGATCTAAAAAAGAAACTGGATCTGCAGGTATGTGCTTGCTGTTGAGGTGTTTTCCCTCTTCCATTAGCTATTTGACAAACAGTATGTAGTTGGGAACTACATAACTATTATAATGAAGTGTATTTTGATAGGTCATTACTGAGTCTAAGAAAAATGAAGTCCTGAAAGGGTGCCACTCTGATGCTGTAGGAGGTGGACATTTTGGCCGTGATAAGACAATGCAGAAAGTACATGAACGTTTCTACTGGGTTGGGATATTAGAAGATGTTAAAGAGTTCTGCAAGAGATGTGATAAGTGCCAACGTGCCAATAGGTAAGAATCAACTCAGGTGAGGGCCTCCCCTCGAGGATTCTGTGCCCCTTCAGCATTTCAAGCTAAATGTATTAATATACATAAATTTATGTCAGGGGTGGCTGAGGATCCCAAAAAGTGTGGGGGGGGGGGGGGGGGGGGGGAGGGCTCAAAATGACTACTCCCACATGTGAGCAAGCAATCATCATACAGCCAAAAGCAAAATTAATGTACATCATGGTAAAGTCCCCCCCCTCCCCTCAGCCGCCACTGTATGTATGTATTATAGTTTCTCTGTGCCTGAATTTACAGGAACAATTCACCAACCATGCACATGTAACACATATACACTGGCACATGTATATGCCCTGTGCTCCACCTCACAGACAATTTTGTCCTCCCTTCTAAAAAAAATACCCTCGTGGTGGTGTGGATGAGGGTGTTCTGTGATGTAGTGTCCCCCCTGGCAAATTTATTAGGCATCATATAAACCATTCCACCAACAACCCATCTAAATATAGCTAATGTCTAGATCAAACACTCACAATGTCTTTTTTTTTTTAATATTTCTATTGACTTTACAGTAACTTACATACAGAAAATACTGGTTCTAGGGCTATATTATGGTGAATCAATTGCTATAATTTTTCTGGTACATGCAGGAAATTTGAAAAGACCGCTGCAGAACTCCATCCAATTCCTGTACATGATGAGATGTGGCACACCATAGGAGTTGATTTAATCGGTCCTCTCCCCGAGACTAGCAGAGGAAACAAATACATCATGACTGTTTCATGTTTCTTTTCAAAGTGGCCTGAAGCTACTGCTCTTCCAGATGAAACCGCTATTGGCATAGCAGAGTTTCTGTTTAAATGTTTTACCAGATTTGGCTGTTGCAAAGTGAAGATAACTGATCAGGGGAGAGAATTTGTGAATAGTGTAAGCTCTAATAAGTATTGCTATATGTAAGCTAGATGTATTGCTGAAGTAGATTCTACCAGTAGGACCAGACTCCCCTTCGAATCATAGTGGTTGTGACGCCAACTTTGTGCCCCACCCCCTTCTGAATTCCCTGACCTACCCTAAAGTCTAATTTTAGTATCCAATTATGTATACTTGCAGATTAACGATGAGCTTTGTAGGCTGACAGGTGTAAAATGTAATCTTACTATCTATTTTTAGTATCCATTTATGTACTTGCAGATTAACGATGAGCTTTGTAGGCTGACAGGTGTAAAATGTAATCTTACTATCTATTATTAGTATCCATTTATGTATACTTGCAGATTAACGATGAGCTTTGCACTTCTCTATTTGAGGCATCAAGTCTGCTGGATGAACTGTCGTGAGAAGTCTGGGCTCTGTAGAACTGGTGAGGAGCATAACAACTCCTTTAGCTTGCAGAAGGCCGCTTCACAGTGAGAGTCCCATCGAACTTGATTTGGGGCTGTCTTTCTTGTCAGGTCAGTAAGAGGAAGTGCAATAGTAGCATAATTGGGTATGAACTTCCTATAAAACCCGGTGTGGTGGAAACCACCACATTAGTTGAATAGAGACATGTAGAACATGTACCGGTACATTGTCTATTCACTGAACAAAAGTATTACTTTCTAATTAATGAACGATCAAGTTACATTTTCCCAACTCTCATGTATTCACACACATCACTTACCTGTATATATATATCACTGTTTTCTTTAGTTCTTGAGTTCTGTCCTTGTGCTTAAAACTTGAAATTACTCTTTGAGCTAAAGTCTGACATCTAGCTACCGGGATATCTCTGAGTCGTATACTTAGCCCCGGGAAGAGGAAATCAAAAGCCTAGCCCTTAGCATAGACCCGCAAGAGCTAATCTGGACTTAACTCTGGTGGTAGCCTACTGAGTAGTTCCTAGCGCTCCCACAACATCTGGTGGCAGCGGTACTTCAGTATAGAGTTCGATCATTCTGCTGGAGTTAGAGACGAATCCTACGCCTACTCGCTTACTTAAAGTGCCAAGAAGCTGAGCTTTAGTGCCTACATTTGATTTACTCCCATTTATTTCCATTCAGCCTTCATTGCTGTGTTTCTTGCTCAGAAGCTTCAGCATTTTCAAAGAGTACTCAATCCATTCTTTTGTTTCTTCATTCCTTATAGACGACATCCCACTCCTGTTGGTCGAGAGTGTCTGCTGGGGTTCCGAGGATCCGTGGAGTCTACGGGCGGTACACACGGACAGGACATTTCTGAACGTCATTTATTGTATAGTTGATTGTTCTAGTTCGTGTACTTTGTTGTTGTTGTTGTGTATTTTAATTGTATCGTCTGTCATCTTTTGTAGTGCGAACGCTGTGTGTAACCTTACGCTGTTGTTACCTATTATTGACTGGATCTGTGTTCTTTAATTTTTGTATATTTCATTTTGTTTGAGATGAGTGATCTTGAAGACAACGCTGCGCACACGATGTGTACTCGCTCCAAGACGCGCACCACGGAGGAATCAGCGGCCAAATTAGGGAGCCCGAAGTCAGATGACGAGGGAGAATCCTCCTTGGACGGCAAATCCACTTCCACGAAGTCTGCTTCTCGTACACTGGAGGATGGTCTGGCAACGTCTGGGCGTTCTCCTGGCGAAGAGATATATATTGGCTCGACCCACTCGGCGGACGAGGAAAGTTGTGATAGTGAGGGTGAAGTTCCATCTGGGGCATCCCTGAAAGAGTTGATGGCTATTCTGGTCAGAGAGACTATTGCCGAAAAAAGGTCCAAGTCGAAAAGACAGAAGGCGGCTGAGAAGAAGGAGTCTACAGCAAGAGCAGTGAGGAGGGAAGAGAAGCTTGAGCGTGTTGCTAGATCCTTGGTTCCAATGCATCCTGGAGAGGACATCTTCTCGTTGCTCATGAGGTTTGAGTTGGTTTTAGTGTCCAGAGAGGTAGATAAATATAATTGGGTTAGGTTGTTGGAAAGTGTGTTGAAAGGGAGATTTGCTGACGTTTATTATTCTAATTTAGATTCTTGTGCTGGTGATTGGTCCTTGATGAAAATTTGTCTGTTAAATGCTGGTGGTTATAATATTCATGACTGTTTGGATGTGTTTCTTTCGAAGTATAGACCTGGTGGTTCCTTAAGTGCATCCCAATGGGCCAATATTATGTCACATAGGTTTTATGTTGTAAGCAAGTCGTTGCCATTTCTGAAATCATTTTCAGATGATGTCCATAAAGCTTTTGCTAGTGCTTATGCCAATGCTGGTGTCCTAGCGTCCTTGTCAAGAGATGGTAGAGCATTTGTTTATAAGTCGGAGCTGAGGTCAGTGCAGGATGTTCTTGCCAGCTGCTTGCAATACTCTGCTAAACCGGAGAATTATGAGAAGCCTCTCAGATCACCATCGTTGCGTCGGGAATTGAGCAGAAGGTATACTGACCACGATGATAAGCCGCATTGGTCAAAGCCTGCAGCTAAATCTGATAACTTTGAGTTTCCTACCGTTACTTGCTTCAAATGCCGACAGGAAGGTCATTATGCTGACCGATGCCCCGAGAGACGACATAACGACAAGTCTTTGCCGACTGCTGATAATCTAGCAACAGCTATTCCTATTTCCAAGCCTGAAATAGAGCGGGGTAAATCTGTCAATCTTGTCGATAGTTCTAAATTTACCGAGTGTGAGATCAAGTGTGAGAATGTGCCAGATTGTTTAAATATGTTTAAAGGCCAACCCAAGGAACTTGACTTTACTCTAAGTGGTAGTGTAAATGGGAAAGATGCCATGTTACAACTTGACTCTGGGGCAGATGTTTCAGTTGTGTCACCTGATTTCGTGTCTGAGGCTGACAAGATAGCCACCCATCGTAAATTGAGGGGTTTGGATAATGTTAACTCTGTAGTACCGACATATATGCTGTCTTTATGTGCTCCTGGAGTTAAAGGTCGTTGTTTATTCTCAGTACATCCTAAATTACCCTCTGGGTGTGTATTGTTGGGACGTGATTTGGGGGATGTGTTTGTTAAGCTTTTAAACAAGGCTAAGACGGACCCTAAGTCAGTAATGGTGATAACCAGAGCCCGTGAAAAAATGTCTGAGGAAGCAGAAAAGCTAGATTCCATTAAACATGCAGTAGAAGGTGCTGTCCCCGTGTCTCTCGATTCTATTGAAGAGAATATTCAAGACTGTTCAGATGGAGTGTCTGTTGATGTATCTAACTTACTTCCTAATCGGAATAGTGCTGACGAGGTTGAAGTGGTGACTGGCTTGAGTGATAACTCTGTATCAAATGATGTCTCTGTCAATGATGTTAGTCCTAGTGACATTTCTGTACCTGCTGAAAATTCTGTACCAGTCACCTCAGTTCCTGTAAATTCCTTGAAAGTTTGCATTCCTAATATTAAGTTCAATGGTGTTTCTAAAGATGAGTTTGTTAAGATGCAAAAAGATGACAGTTCTTTGAGTGACATGTGGAAATGGGCAAGTATGCGAGAAAAAAGATGTTTTGTTGTAGAAGATGTTTTGATGTGTTTGACCTGCACACATGGTAGAACTTCTCATGCTGTACTGGTTCCTGAGCCTCTCAGGAAAGCAGTTCTTGTGTTAGCACATGAGGGTTCTGGCCACTTTGGCATTGGTGCAACAAGAGCATTAATAAACTCCAATTTTACTTGGCCAGGGTTGAATAAAGACGTGAAGTCGCATGTTAGATCCTGTGCAAAATGTCAATGTTTCAACAAGTCAGGTCCACCCAAAGCCCCACTTTGTCCACCAGAGGCCATTGTTAATCGTTTTGATAAGATCGCTGTTGATATTGTTGGTCCTCTTACCAAATCAAGAAGTGGTTTTAGGTTTCTCCTTACAGCGATGGACCTGGCCACAGGGTTTCCATTTGCTTACCCAATGCGTGGCTATACGGCTGAAGAAACAGCTAGAAACTTGCTATCTATATTTTCGGTCATTGGTTCCCCTGCTGCTGTACTCTCTGACCAAGGAAGTAATTTTATGTCTAAGGTTTTAGAGTCTGTGTATAGTAAATTTGCTGTTGCTAGAGTTAGAACCAGTCCGTATCATCCAGAGTCCAATGGAAAACTTGAAAGGTTTCATGCCTCACTCAAAGCAGTGTTAAGAAAATGTATTACCGAGAAGAAAGATTGGCCCTTAGTTCTTGATCTTGTATTGTATTTCTTGCGTAACCTGCCTCACTCGAGGCATGGTCACACACCCTATGAGTTGACTTTCTTGAAACCCACACCCCACATTTTATCAACTCTGAAGTCAAATTGGTCTATATCAGATGGTTGTTCTCTTAACGTTCCTAGTTTTATTTCTGATTTGGATTCCCACATGTCTTTGGTTTTACAATCTCTCAAAGATAGGCTTAAAGATGATATAGTTGCTAAGCGCGCTGTGAAAGATAGTCGCTCTTTACGTGCCCTGCATGTCGGTCAGTGTGTCATGATGAGAGTGCCAGGCTTGAATGCCTGCCTTGAGGCATCATGGGAAGGCCCATTTGTAGTTTTGGAAAAGATATCTGATGTGAATTATAAGATAGCTCACACAGGTAGGAAGTCAAAGAGCAAGATTGTCCATATTAATATGCTGAAGGTGGTAAATAATGATTTTAACGTATTGTCTGTGGTTGCTGTTTGTGATGATGAGGACGAGTGTGGTTTCGACAATGTTATTGGTCAGTGTGTTCCTGTTCTATCTGAGGAGTGTCAAAGTTCTCTTAAAGTAGTGCTAGCTAAGCATGGGGGTGTGTTCACTAACAAACCCGGCAAAACTGATTCAGTGGCTCATGGCATACAGGTTACTTGTGATATGCCAGTGTGGTCACCATCTTATACCATCCCTGCTCATTTAGAGGACGGCTTTAGGAAGAGTTTGGATGAGTTACTTGACCTGGATATCATTGAGCCATCTATGTCTAAATGGTCGAGCCCACCTATTCCAATTTTGAAGAAGGATGGTGATGTAAGGATTGTTGTTGACTACCGCAAACTTAATCAAGTGACAGTGCCAGAACCTTTCCATATGCCCACTGTGGACGAGATCATTTCGCGGTTGGGTAATGCTTTATTTCTTTCAAAATTAGATTTATTGAAAGGTTTTCATCAGGTCCCTATGGAGCTTGCGTCTAGACAGTTTACGTCATTTTCGTGCAAATTTGGCAAATTCCAATATAAAATGATGCCGTTTGGGTTAAGAAATGCCCCGGCTACTTTTCAGTTGCTTATGCAAAGGGTTTTAAGAGGTTTAGAAGATTTTTCAGCCCCATATATAGATGATGTCATCATTTATTCTGTTACTTGGAGTGATCACTTGACACACATTGACTCTGTGCTGTCACGGCTATCTTGTCATGGTCTGTCTGTGAAGTCATCAAAATGTTGTTGGGGTTTCCGTGAGTTTGAGTTCTTGGGTTTTGTTGTTGGTAAAGGCAGTCTTGGTGTGCCGGATGCTCGTGTTCAGCAGTTGAGGAAGTATGTCAAACCTCGGACGGTATCTCAACTTCGCTCATTCCTTGGACTAGCAAACTTCTATTCTCGATTCATACCTCGATTCGCAGATCACAGCTCCACACTGACAAGACATACGACTAAACAATCACCTAAACTTGTGCCTTGGACGACAGACATGACAGAATCATTTAATTTCATTGTGTCTGCAATTTGTAATGCATCAGTTTTAACAGTGCCTATTTTGTCTGATTCCTTCTGTGTGTATTGTGATGCCTCTGCGTGTGGAGTGGGTGGTGTGTTATGTGTCTGCAGGAATAATGAATGGGTGCCGACTGCATTTTACTCCAGACAGCTGAAGTCCAGGGAAACACGGTATTCTGCGACTGAAATTGAGGCTCTAGCCATGTTGACCGCTATAGAGCATTTTTCCTACTATCTACTGGGTACTGATTTCGTGGTCTACACTGATCATAAGGCTCTACTCCATCTGTTTCAATCATCGATCCTGAACAATCGCTTATGGAGATGGAGGATGAGACTGTCAAACTTCAACTTCTCTATTGTCCACGTCAAGGGAAGCCATAACGTCATAGCGGATGCTTTATCTCGTCAAGGATGGCTTGATGCCGATGATTCTCCTGCCTCTCCAGCCATACAACCTTCATCTCTAGGAGGGGGAGATGTGGTGGAAACCACCACATTAGTTGAATAGAGACATGTAGAACATGTACCGGTACATTGTCTATTCACTGAACAAAAGTATTACTTTCTAATTAATGAACGATCAAGTTACATTTTCCCAACTCTCATGTATTCACACACATCACTTACCTGTATATATATATCACTGTTTTCTTTAGTTCTTCAGTTCTGTCCTTGTGCTTAAAACTTGAAATTACTCTTTGAGCTAAAGTCTGACATCTAGCTACCGGGATATCTCTGAGTCGTATACTTAGCCCCGGGAAGAGGAAATCAAAAGCCTAGCCCTTAGCATAGACCCGCAAGAGCTAATCTGGACTTAACTCTGGTGGTAGCCTACTGAGTAGTTCCTAGCGCTCCCACAACACCCGGTAAGGCCCAGAAAGGCCCGAACATCTGTCTTGGTCTGAGGAATAGCGAATTCTTGCACTGCCTGTACTTTGTCCAATGCTGGCCTGACCACTCCACTGCCAACAATGTGGCCTAAATAACTGCAGGTCTTCATTGCCAACTGACATTTCTTGGGTTTGGCTGTCAATTCAGCATCTTTCAGCCGGTGCAACACTTGTCGTAAATGCTGGAGATGGTCCTTCCACGAAGTGCTAAAAATCACTAAGTTGTCAATATAAGCAGCTGAAAAGTCATTCAGACCATGAACTAGCCGGTCCATCAATTTTTGGAATGTGGCTGGCTCCCCCTGCAGGCCAAATGACATCCGTTTAAACTGATATAATCCAAATGGAGTGATGAATGCCATCTTGACTCTGTCAGCCTCTGCCACTGGCCTCTGCCACTGGCACCTGCCAACAGCCCCGGGTCAGATCTATAGTTGTGATGAAGGATGCCTCACCCAACTGATCGAACATGTCCTCTATTCTGGGCATAGGATAAGCATCTGAGACTGACACCCCATTCAGCCGGCGATAGTCAACACAAAGCCGCAAACCTCCATCCTTTTTATTCACTAACACTATCGGTGCCGCCCATTCACTGTGAGATGCTTCAATGATATCCTGAGCTAGCTTTTCCTGCAACTCCTGCTCCACTTCTGCACGATAAGCTTGAGGTAGCCTGTATGGAAGTAGCCTCACGGGATGTACTGCTCCAGTCTCAATCTTGTGTTGAACTAGTGGTGTACAGCCTGGCTGATTCTGAAACACCTGGGCAAACTCAGTGTTGAGCTGTTCCTTCTGATCTGCTTTCAGATGATCACTAATTGTGGGTTGATCGCTAGGTTCACCGTCTTTCCAAAACATAATGTCCTCCTCCTCTCCTTGCACCTCTGCTGTCGTTTCTACCAGGTAGTTAGAACTAATTTTTTGGCGAACTTTGAACTCCTTTAACATGTTGACATGGAACACTCTTCTCCTCTTCCTGTGGTCGTGCATGTCCACCAGGTAATTAACTTTTCCTGTGCTCCTTACCACCTGATATGGCTCCTGCCATTGTGCCAGAAGTTTACTTGAGGATGTAGGGAGTAAGACCAGTGGGTTTCCTGGCTCAAATTTTCTAATTCTGGCATTTCGATCATACCAGCGCTTCTGCTTGCCCTGAGCCTTGCTGAGATTCTCTTGGACTAGCTCAGCCATTCCTTTCAACTTCTCCTGCGTCGATAGTACATAAGATATGACACTTTCACTGCTCTTCCTGCTGGCTTCCCATGACTCCCTTAAAAATGTCTAATGGTCCCCGCACATTTCATTAACATCCATTAATAGATGAATGGTAGCTATGGAAACATTAATGAGGTGCAACAATGTAACCAAAACAATGACTCGGTTGTCCCTGCAACAGTCCACGAGTTCACAGACAGACATTATTTTCACAAAAAATCATCTTGCTAAATTCACCTTTTCTGCAGTAGCACCATAGCTGATTTCTTTTATCATCCCATTCCACAGGTGTGGTGACATCAGAGCAAAATGTTTTGTTCTGTAGAGAACCACTTTCCAACAAGTTCAGAAAGAATTCCGATCTTGATGAGCTCATTAGCCTTCATAAAGGCATAAATTATAAATGGTTCGTCCAAGTATATTCTCTGCACAAATAAATCCTGCTCTTGCCAAGTATGATGCAGAACAAATTTTAATTTGAGCCTGAACTTGGAAATAATAGCTATGATATACATCCAGGAAGAGTAACCCACCTATGTCGTTAAGAAAAAATTCTGACTCACTTGCCTTAAGAAGAAAAGATTCACTTTGACATAAATAAGGGCACTTGATTCCAGAACTCCAACAGCACATTTAATTGTACCATCCGGTGATGCACCTAAAAATGGATAATTTGGGTCAAGTACTAATCCGCTTTTTGAAAGTGAGAAGTTCAAATGTTTACTTATTGCCTTCTTTTTGTATGCATCATAAGTAATCTGTTCATGCTCACACCCATAGCAAGTAGCCTTGGAAAAATACTTAGTGGTTTCAGGATAACAATTAGCGTTTACATGAGATTTAGCTGGTTGTGTGATATCGGTGCATACGGCAGCTTTCAATTGTGATGCTGTTATGCGCCCAGCTCTTTGCTGAAACCAAAATTTAGATTGACTTTTTTGGTCTTTGGTATATAATTCTACATTTTTCACCAAATCTCGTGCTAGTTCACATTCATCATATATTTTTTCATACTTTTTCAATAACAAATTGAATGGTAATGCCATGTTTTCTATATTACATAGACATTCCAATGATACTGGAAGGGTTCCTTTGATTTAAAGAGGCTTATAGGACTCACAATAGTTTGGAACTAATGATAGAATAGCATGTTTTCCCTTGCTGGCTAAGCTTTTATAAAAAGAGTCCAGTTCTTCAGCAGATGGACACTGAATGGAGCTAGATTCCTTATCGTTGCTAGTAGCATTACTGGCAACCTCAGTTTCACTCTTCTTCCACCTTAGTGTTGGAGTCATAAAATCAATGCTTGCTATTTCAGCATATTCAACATTTTGATGGAGGAAGCCATGAACATGGCATTGAAGTGCATGACTGCCCTCTTTTAAACCGTGTATTTGCTTCCAAGGTAAATAAAAGGACAGCAACATGCGAACATGCCTCTCCAAGCCCAGCCATGCAAGTGCAGTGGGCACAAACTACAGTCCCATCTTTTTTAGCAAGAATCTGAGTAGCTGGAGGTACAGAAAGTCGTTGAGAGTGGCGAACTGAAGCCATTACTAAATGTGACTCTGAATCAGGAACAGGTACTGCTCTTCACTTAGCAATCCAACCATTCACAAAAAAATTGTATGAATCAAGGCTTTTATATGCTTTCAATCTTTCCCCTGTATACTCACTGGTTGTTTGAATAAGATAGCAGAAAATATCCGGATATTCTAAGGCTGGCCATTTTCCCCACGTATCTTGATCAACCCCCGCTAGATCATCCAGGTAAGGGTCCTTCAGACCTCTAAGCTTAGCTATTTTTTCCTTATATCTCTCCCTAGAAGCGTCATCCAGGGAATGATAATAAGGGGAGTAAATAGCACTTTCGGGAGAAGCCATACTCAGCCAAACACTACCTGCGTGAATGGTAATCGGCAGAAAGGCCAGGAGAAGCCACACTACTGTAAAATCACCATGCGCACCACAAACCTTTTGCCACTCAAAATGGTGACGTAACAACTGTTGCTAAGTAAACGTAAACATTACATCACTTCCTGCATAACCTCTATACTTTTCCAGTCAAATGCAGTAGATAATTTTTTTTTGACTTCGTACTACTACATCCATGAAAACGGTTACAATATGGTTGCTTTCGCTGGCATTCTACACCAAAGTTTTGAAGTGTAGACTGTCTTGTTAATTTGGCTTGTGGACTGAAAACAGATTGCTGCATAGTTGACTGAGGTGTGACAGACCTAGACAAACAAGGAGTAGTAGACTGCTCATGAAGTGGCTGTCCAGTAAAGTGCAAAGTGCACTGGGGTGTCACAGATCTAGCTGAACAACTGGTTCGTTGCCTATATACAGGTGGTTGAGAAGAGAAAGACCTAGACAGACAACCAGTAGTGGATGGTTGCTGAATAGAATTCTGAAGTTCCATATCTTGAGGTCTCATACCAAGCAAATTAGACAAATATTTACCTCTTGTTATAGTTAGACCTAGGGTAGTACCAACCTTGGTTTTCCAACGCATCTGCAGCAGCATGTATTTGTATTTGCACAGTATTTGCAGCCTCTCGCAATGACCTTGAAGCTGACATGGTCTTCTTTTTGCCAGGTGCTGTTGCGCGCGCGTTAACACAAGTTGCTACAACCACCCCGTTGACACGCCCCTCAATTTCAGATTTCTTTCTGTCACAGGTAGACACGCCCCTCCACTCCAGATGATACGGTGAAAACTTCGATTTCTGTACCCACTGGTGGACACCCCTCCACTCCAGATTACCGTATCCACCGGGTGAAAATGCCCCTACACTCCCGCTGACTTGTCTACCCTCCTCATAAAAAACCCCGTGTATTATCCTTAATTAGGAACCCCACCCACCGTAAAATTGTAACGTCAATTTTGGCACTAATCACCTCCCATACAAAACAACCATAACAACAAACAACTTTCTAGCCTCAATTTTATTTCCTTTCTCGGCAAGCTTTTACAGACGTGGCACACACGGCAGCAATGGAATAACCGTAGATTACGGATTATAATTCTTTACGGAAATTAAAGATTCCGGCCTGGAACAATCATTGACGATTTATACCTGTTCTGTCTGTTGCTTTAGTATGGAAGCGTTACCATTGCTCGTGGTTGAAAAGATTGCGGAATATCTATGTGAGGATGATATAGCAAGACTTTCTAGGTCTTGCAGTTTTCTACGTGGGATACTTCCTAGATATCTAGTGATACGTGGGAAGGACTTTCACATTAATGGTCCAGGTCGTGGACACTGGGCTCCTGAAAATTACTTTGACAGCCCTCCACTTTCAAGCTCTGTCAAGCTATTCAAAGTCTCTTTGACTTGGAATGATCAGGGTTGGGGAAACAGAAAGGGAGAGATATTTGTTAAACTAATCAGGAAAGTAAACAGAAATGAGGAAGAAATAGCTGAGAAGAGACATCTGTTTGGCATTGCTGGACACAAGAAAGCTTCAGCAGAGGTGGTAGTGAGTAATGACCCCATAGTAGACTTAGCCCAGCCTGGGGACTACTACAAGTTCATGAGGAATGCAGGGGGTGGGGGAGGGCATACTTGAACAGTTGAGAATTTCCGTGTGGTTATAACATTACCAAACAATCAGGAATGATTTGAGTAATTGTATATTTCAGAGCCTATATATATATATAATTTTTTTGTGTGTGTGTGAGTGTCACTGTACTTTTATATCAGCAAACTATTTTTACAGCCATTATTCAAGAGTTGAGTCATATTTCTTGGTGTGAAATATTTTTTGATTTAATATGTTGGAAAAAAGTATAAATAAATTAACACACTTCAAGTAAAAGTCTGTTCTTACTGCAGGAAGTCTTGCATTGTAAGAGGCGGTAAATGAGGTAAATGAAACAACTAACTTTGCATGGTTGTTGCACAAATTGTGGACTGACTACTACTTTCCCACCGAGTACACAGACCAGGTTTTAGGACATGTACTTTGTATCCATACCCAATTCCATCATGTTTTCAAAGTTTCATACAATTCTTTGCCTTTTGGAGTTGAACTTAATGCATAGAACTGACAATAATATATGAATAAGTAATAACCCATCAATTTATTATTATTATTATTATAATATTATTACTACTACTAACTTTTTATAATGTTTAATATAAGGTTGTACCTATATAATGTACTGAAACAAAGTTGCTATAAAGTACAAAATGAATCGTCTTATAAGGCCTGAGCATGCATGAAACTATATAGGATGTAAACATTTACCAAGTCATTTTTTTATTTGTGTGTTTGTGAGTGTGTGTAAGTGCATGATCAGTGACCAACAACTTTGAGTTTTATTATCATCAACTGCAGAGGAAAAGGAATAGTGGGGGTGAGGGCAACTCGGGACCAGACTCTTAGACTACCCCTTGAACCTCTATCTTTCACTTATTCAACGCCAAGCATAATAATTCTGTCTAGTCTGGCGTTCCCGTCCCTTAACCTTATATAGGGAAGGTAAAGGGTCGGCGACGCCCGACTAAATTGCCGGTTACCGAATATGATTAGCCACACCTACTATTACGCTCATGAAATTGGCTTCCTGTACATGTATCTACTGGCACGCAATTAGTTCAGCGCGGTAGTCTAGTCAGAGTTAGCTCGATATGGCTACCCCGCAGCGTGGGGAATTTAATCTGGCTAAACCACCCTTGTCAGACATGATTAAGGATATCCTGGGCCAATATCCTGATGGGCAAATATTTAAGGTTAGTTGTATATAACTGTATTGTGGCTGGTAAAAGAACGTCGGAGTATCTCCTGGTAACATTTGTTGGGAATATAGGAGCTAATACAGAACGCAGATGATGCAGGAGCTTCCATTGTGCAGTTCTTTGTTGACAGCAGGCGTCATGGCACTTCGAACTTGGCTCCAGGGTTGGAAGCAGCTTATCAGGGACCAGCTCTTATATCAGCTAATGATGCTGTCTTTACAGAAGAAGACTGGAAGGGAATACAACATCTGCAGCGTAGCATCAAGGCAGATGACCCGTTCAAAGTCGGAAAGTTTGGCATTGGCTTTAACTCAGTTTACCATTTAACAGGTAAATTTGTTGAAGTGGTGTACTGTAAGGACTTAGTTATGATTTAATCAGGATAGCTAAATATGTAAAGAAAAATGTTGCGAAACAAAAACAAGAAGCAATGGATTGTTGGTAATCTCATGAGCTGTGAACAAACACCTTATTAAGAAGTGATCAATGCTATCATGAATATCATTCCAATGGTTATGAATATGAATTAATTGCAAAAATAATGCTATGAAAGTTGGTACAGTAAATTGATATGAATGCAAGCTAACTGAGGGGTGAATAAATTTATTTTACAAACAAGTGCATGTAAACTATTTAAGATCATTCCAATGTTATGAATTTAATTTGCAAAAATAATGCTATGAAAGTTTGTATATAGTAAGTTGATATGAATGCAAGCTAACTGATGGGTGAATAAATTTGTTTCACATAGCAAGTGTATGTACACTATGTAAGATGCACATTAGAATGACTCTATGCTCACTCTCCACCACAAAGACATGAAAAACAAAAAAAATTAAAATTATTCATATAATATATAATACTGATACCATAATATCAAACCAGTCAGGCCTGTAGCCAGGAGTTTGCACAGGGGGATTCGGATTTCATAGAAAAGCCGCACCTACTTTTGTTTTCTGGGAAAATATGCCAAAACTAATAATTTGTCTGACGTTCTGTTTTCTATTAATAAATTCATTGAACACTGCTGACTATCAGCAATAAGCGGTAAACTGCTAACGCTATATCGTTCTCGTGTAACCAGGCTTCTAACCACTACCGTGAGCTGTACACAAACAGTGAACTATTAATAGGCCTTTCGTACTATAAGATATCTAAATAAGTACATTACCGCACACCATAAAAAGAATAGTTGTAGTGTAGCTTGCTTTATCATTGCCATAACGAGAGCGATGTTTTGTAGTCAAGGAGCTCAATGTTTATTTGAAAGCTTGGAATCACTTACTAAACATTGTTTCAAAGAACAATAATACTTTTCTCTTACTATTTCCTGAGCTAATTTTATTTTTCCTTTTCATCAGTGTGTATCATGGAACAGACAAAACTTACAAAAGCTATTCAAATACATGCTAGCATTCAAATAATACAGAGCGTAAATGAGAATATTTATACTGGGTCTTTAAAATTGCTTCATGAAAGACGGTTCATTGTTGTTAGCAATGTATAATAGTGCCTTACTACACCACTTGTAAACCCACACATTTGTTAGTTTTCTTTTTGTTTTATGGGTGGTACACGTATAGGTTTATTTTCACCTCTTGTAAGTTCTCAAGTTAGTTGCAGCCCACTATTATTGAAGGCTCAGACAATACAATATTATAGTGGATCATTCTATAATATTAACTTGATTACATTAACTCAAAAAAGTTGCTCCACAGATACAAAGGTCAAAAATGATTCTTCATTGGCTTCAGTTTTGATTTTACATTCTGAGCAACCTTGGAATGGTGTAAAATCAAAACTGAAGCCAATGAAGAATCATTTTTGACCTTTGTATCTGTGGAGCAACTTTTATCTGTACATTGTTGGACAAATGCCAAAGAATTTATTTTTATTGAATTGTGGGTGAATAATCCCATTGCCATTCTATGCTCTAGGTAATGGACAGGGCTGGCATCTATCGTGCAGTTGATACGGCTATGGCCATAACACATTTTAGAGGGTTTTCTTTTTACTGGGTCTATTGCTGAATAAAACCAAATTGATTGCCGCACTTTAATATTTCCCCATCAAAAGCAAAAGGCTCACTATTATGAGTATTTGCGGAATGTTCTAACCTAGCAGTAACCTTTACTGAACCTGAATGCTATTCTGCCATGTGTCAATTGGATACATGTATGTATATATATATATATATATATTAATAGCATGCTTTCGTCAAAAAATCACTCACAATTATGACATTGTTCACACTTTTCTCCATTGCTAATGTAACTTTGCTTAGGAGTTTAGCCCCAATATTACTTATTATTTGATTATCTTTTTGTAGCCACATCCTAGTGTGTTTATCCCAGCAGTTTAACAACATTCACCACATTACATTATCATTTTCATTGACCTTGAACATTATTATTCATTAGCCAAGTTTTTTTAACCAACATTTTTTTCGCTACTGTTTTAAAATGACTAAACATTTATACAGTCTGCTGAAATAATTACTCTAAGAATGGATAAAGGAAATGAAGGTGTGACTCAATAGAAAACTAACATCAATCCTTCTGTGAGTATCTTGGATGCATTATTAACGTTCTTAGCAATACTTTAAGTATGCCATACCTGTTTGTACTGGCTCTGGTTGCCTTACAGCACTTATTCACAATTGTAGGCATTTCCTTTAAGGGTGCTTGCATACTTTCCACGTACCTCCCACGCGGTTAATTGAGTCTGGTTGCTAGGGAAGAATTGTTTTTTTTTCCTGTTGTATTTAACCCTTTCACCGTTTTTTAATTTTTACAGGTATTATGACCAAGTAAACCCACGTTACAATTTGTTATATAACTTTCAAATATTTTCATAAACTCCCTAGCAACCATATATTTATAGAAAGCCACAGACCTAATGAGCACGTGTACGTGGTTTTGGTTGCCAAGCAACTAAGTGCCAAAGTTTGACACGTGGCTATACTGTTGTTATTTGAATTTTTAAACCAAAACCTCCCCTTATTTTCCTCATATAGTATAAATTTAGTTACAAATCCTTGATTCAAACTCCTCTGTGTCTGAGTCACTAGAAGGCAAAGTATCAGTACTCATACTGCTTGATTCTTCAGGCTTCATGAGGGTGGAGCTACCGGTAAATTGAAGTATGTCAAACTGGCCTGCATCTAAGGTCAGTAAATATTTTTTTAGTGAACACTAGATCATTATTTAGCTAAAATATATCTTAACTATTACCTGTATCTTCATCTGTGCTCCTCTCTTCAGTATCCTCTTTGTGATTTACCAAAACATCCAAATCTTCCAATTGCTGCACATCCATGGCTTCATCATCACTTTCTACTGCACTATCCCTAACTGACAATTGCTGCACACAACTTGAAAGGTAGCTCGCTATCTCTTCTCCTTCAAACTCGCTTTCTTCTTCTCCGGAAAGACCGAAATCATCGTCTTCCAATAGCCCGATAACCTCGGAGGTTGTATACCGAGTAGCCATAATTCTTAATTGAATGGTAAATCGGTAAAGGGTCCTTAGCAACCTGAGTTTATTGCTATTTTTAACTTGTTCACCAGAAAGAGCTGTTGTTTTGACGTCATTTGATTACTATATATCGCGCTAAGCTTAAATATTGTATTTTTTATGATTTTTTTAAATCGTCGACTACCGCGGCCGCAATAATGCGGCCGCAACGGTTAACCCTCTCGTTCCCGAATTGTTTGGACGCGCGCGGAAAAATCTAATCTTCTACCGCGGAATAGTGCATTACCGTTTTATTTTTTTAACTCGATGCTGGCTGGGAAAACCCCATAGCAACCATATATCACTAAATAGACCAAGAGCTTGGGATTCCCCTCATTTTTTGATTGAGAAAATTGAATAATATTTAGGCCCTCTACTATTACTTTAAAAAAAAAAATTTTTTCCCCCCAAAAATTCCACTTTTCCCATCAATAATAATAAAAAAAAAAATAGAAATAATATTGTTTGATGTACTTTATACCAATATTATATTAGTTCAACAATAAAATATGTTGTTTGCTGTGTTTGGTGCTGATTGTGATCATGTAGGAGACATCTATGAGTATCCACAAGGAACGTATGCCATCGGACGTGGAGCTCCACTACAAAACAATTTCATATACACAAAAACACAAACAACAAAAGATATTTGTAATACAAACAACAAATTATTCATGATCCTATATAATTGCCACTTTATGATGTATTGTATGCGGTTTCATACAGGATTTTTGTTTGGGAGGGAGGGGGGTGGGGCTCGGAGTGTACTTCGCCAGGTCCGGCATCTTCTCCTTCATCAATGGAAGACTCTGCTCCTGTTGCCTCATCTGCGTCCTCTTCACAATTCCTCTTCACAATCCAGTCGGTGACTGCATACATATCTGGTCCTAGTAGTACATTCTGGTAAAAAAAATTAAATTTTTTTGAAAATTTGAAATTGTTCAACAAACCACAACCCACTTTCAAATCTCAAAACTCAATGAAATATATATATATATTATAGCTAAACAGCTTTCTCTATCTCAATATAGCTATAAATAAGTCCTTTCCACAACAGAAGCTTGCTAGTTTTCAAGAGAAAGACAAGAGAAAGACAAGCTTACATCGATCATCTTCTTGACTTCCATTGTCAGTGTCAGAGTTGACGGGGTCCGGTCCCCAACCCTAATACAGGGCCTCCTATAGCCCTAGATGTCGTCTCCCTCTTCTCCGCTTGATCCTGAGTCGCTAGAGTTAGTATCAAGCAAGTCTAAAACTTCCACAGCACTGTAACTGGTAGACGCCATCTTTCCAAATTGACTTTGAAAAAAAAATTTTTTTTGCATAGTTACCTGGATCACACGACACGCTCACTTTTTTCCTATGATGTAATAAGCATTACCTAAGACTGTACGTAATGGGGAGGCCCCCAGTTGAACTGGCGATTTTAAAAAAAAAAAAAAAGACAGTAAGTCAAACCGCAAAGTCTTGGTCGGCAAAGAAGCGGTTGTTTCAATGTGTTATGGAAGGCTACTGGGCTCAAGCAATTTTTCGCTGCTTCTACAAAGCTCTGTAGATGACTGGATCCATAAATGAAGCTGCTGTGAAGAAGGTAACTTTTTTTAAAATTCGACGGAGAACCGATGTTTTTTTTTTTTGCCGAGGAAGAAATAAACGCAACTGCTGTGAGGTACTGTCGAAGTAGCCCTGGCTGAAAGCTATTTTAGATGCTTCTCCAACGCATTGGGCACCTGTGTATGCAATCTGAAGGTTCTAGCTATAAAGTAACTATTTTTAAAAATTCGGAGAAGCCAACCGGTCTTCACCCGCTTTTAAGCGGGATTGGGAACGAAAGGGTTAAAGGATTAAACTGTCTTCTGCAAGTGGGACTTGCTTACTACTACCATAGAAGTCTACATGCCTGAATTTAGAAGTAACAAGCGGCCGCTTCAAGAGATATGACCCTCCTACCTTATCATACTACAGCGATAACTCCTCCAGCAGTATTGCACCTAGAGCGGCTATACTTCGCCTACTACTTCTCAGACCCAATAATTTCGTTCTATTTTTTCTCTATTCAATAAATATTGCTTTTTACTTGTTGATATGTGCATGCTTTATTAGATCTATATTTTTGTGAATTTTTTTTTCCTTCAATAAATTGTAACAAACATTTTGTTGACTAGACTCTGGTTGGGCTCTGTTCCAAATTTAAAGTCATCCCATTCCCCATTCCTAAGATATAGTCCAAAGCAGTGTACAGAACAGAAATTAAAACTACACTAACATTAATTACATGCACCCCGCCCCAATTTTAGCCCAGCCCTAATTGTAGCCCCGCCCTAGTATACGGAGGTGGTGTAATCTTTGGTTTGTTGGTGGCTCTGAGAAGAGCCAGGCGTGAAAGAAAAAGATAAACGCTGAATCAGATATTGGCACTGCTGGAGCCAGCCAGGATGCAGCGGAGCAGTAGGGGAGGCTACTTCAGTGGGACTTGTGAAGGGCCTTTGTCAGCTTCTCTATAAGCGGCTTGCTCCTCACTCGTCACTCCTTCCAGCAAGCTGGGGTAAATCTGTAGCTGTGAGTGTGCTCACTGACATAGTGGTGTTCATAGCATCACCTGGAGTGTTTGTCCCTTGTGCTACAAAGTCTAGCTCAGGAGACTCCACTACTGCAATTTAAATATTTGGTGTATTATAACAAGTATTTTGTTGTGCAAGCATGAATAGTTAGAGAATATCCTGACCGCGCGGGAACTCTCCCCATACATTATCATTCGCGAGGTACTATTCCACGAAACAAGATGCCACATTTCTGTGGTTAAATTCACGGAAAAAAGTGCACGCGTGTTGCTATAGTTAGAGAATATCCGGAACTCTCCCCCGCGAGGTACTATTCCATGAAACAGGATGCCACATTTCTGTGGTTAAATTCACAGATAAAAGTGCATGCGCGTTACTATGTGCAAATATTGCTTAGCAACACTGGTTTATACTCTCAGTGCTTTCATAGTTTTGTATACAACACAATTTTGAGACATATAATATTACTATGCACAGGTATTTGGATTTTAAGAAAAGAGATTGGCACTATATGGGCACTGTAATTGTTGAATACTAAGTGATGTTGCCAACATACTAACTGCCTGTCAAGGAACAGACCAGGGTTCTATCTAGGAATTTTCGTTTGGGAGGGAAGATCAAGCAACTTTGCAGACCAGATGGAAAACAGGGTCAGGATATTAAGAATTTTTTTTATGATTTAAGAGACAAATAGATCAATGGAAATTACTGAATGCAGGTTATGATTTAATAATTTAAATTTTAAGAAAAGGTGATTCTATTGCACAATGTTAAAGTGATATTTTTCTAGGCTTAGAATGTTTGTAATGGTCTCAAATCTCTTCAAGAGTTTCATTTGATAATTGATCCTGACCTTCGATGCAAATTCTCATGGCATATTCCAGTTTATTTTCACCCATTCTGTTACGAAGTCGAGTCTTGATGAGCTTCATGCTACTAAAGGTTCTCTCAACTGTAGCAGTGGTGACAGCAGACAACACAATCAGGATGGCTGTTAATCTAGCAAGATTAGGAAAAGAGGTTTTCTTAGACATGTAGAACAAAGCAAGAGTGATATTTAGGTGGCACTCTGAGAGTAACAAGAGCACGGAGGGCTAAGGTGTCTTATCAGAGCTTCAGGCTTAACTCTATTTGGTTGAATTTCTGACTCATTTAATTCATCGAAATCATCCTTGAAATACTTAATTTTATTCTCTTTTTTTCCCCCATTACAAAGATAACACACAATTGAATTGAACTTGCAATTCAGTAAGGAAGCCTGTCTCAGTGAGTTTTGTGGTACTAAAATTTAATTTCTATAAATATAGTTGACAAAAGTCCTTATAAGCTTATTATCAAAGTTGGCTTTGGCAGTCTCATTTAAATGTCACAAAAAAGTAATGCCTTGCCCTCCAAAGCGTATATATTCTTGCAACATTTTTTTTGGGGGGGAAGCTTTGACATTTGGGGGGGGGGGTGAAGATGAGATGTTTGGGGGAATGAACTTGCTGGACTTAACTGTTTGGTCAGGCCCAGACAGATACCATTTGTTTAGCTTCAGCTAACCCAGTATGAATTGTACTAGAATCAGTATGCAGTACTGGTCGTCAGCATCACATTTGCTTTATATTTATTCAAACTTTATTTAAAGGGAGGGGTAGGGAGTGGCTGAAGGGGGGTAGTAACGTTTGTAGTGAAGGGTAGAATTAAATACAATAAGTATAAATAAAGTAAGTCGCAAGACTTCACCCATTTAGAAAAAAACCTCAATCTATATAATAATACACTTGTATGTCAGCAGTGATGGCAACGATGGTGACCGACAATGGTGTGTCTATTCATATAGTTTATGAGCTTAAACTGTTTGGTAGTCACCATTGTAGAATGGGTACATTGTCATCACATTCATTGAAGGCAATTAATTGCAACTAAAAAGCGGGTGGAATCAGTGAGGAAAGGTGGTTTCAAAAATGAAAGCAAAAGTACGACAGAGAAGGCAAAAGTTTCGCTAAGTTTAAGTCCACAGTCATGATAGAAGGACACAGAGACTCTGAAGCAGGAGAGATAGACAAAAAGGGAGACGGGACTCCATGACTCAAGAAGAAAGAGCTGTAGAAAGGAAAGGAAGGAGATAAGAAAAGCTGAAATAGTTCATAAAAAAAGAGAGCAGGATAGAGGGAAACTGCTGTAGCCTTAACCAATGGTAATAAATAATTTATGCTACTGCATTCTTACTTTGCAACACGTCAAGCGCCACTGTGAGGTGGATTACTTGCTTGTCTATATAAATTGCTCTAGTGTGTTAGTAAATGGCAATAATGGTGACTGACGACTGTGTGATTCATAGATAAGAATTCATGTTCTGTGCTAGGTTGGTAAAGCATCGTCATTACCTGAATTGGTATAGCATCAAGATCTACCCACTTTGTAGTTGACAAGAAAGAAAAAAAGACATGGAAATAAAGTACTTCAATTTGGGATTTGAACCAGGGACTCAACTTTGCAGTCACACACACTTACCCATAAATTGTTTGGAATTAACAGTTTAGTGATTCTTGGAGCACCTTATTAACCCTTTCGTTCCGGATCCCGCTTAGAAGCGGGTGAAGACTGGTTGGCTTCTCCGAATTTTTAAAAAATAGTTGCTTTATAGCTAGAACCTTCAGATTGCATACACAGGTGCCCAATGCATTGGAGAAGCATCTAAAATAGCTTTCAGCCAGGACTGCTTCGACAGTACCTCACAGCAGTTGCGTTTATTTCTCAAGCATATTGTTTGTCAAGGAAGTTGTCATGTTCATTGTGGTCAGATGACCAGCCAGCAGCTGGTAGGTCATCTACCTCAATGATGATTAAAAAAAATAAACAATTGCCAAACTGTTATGTACCACTTAAGCAATTTCTCTGGACTAGGTACTAAGATGGCTCTGAAGAAAGTGAGCAGGTGAAGGAAACCATGGATAAAATTGCCTTATGCTACTGCATTCTTAATTTGCATAAGTTAGAATGTACATGAAGTGCCACAGTATGTCGGGGTACTTGTTATAATATATATTACCAGAATGTAATGTGTTGATTTACCAAGTAATGCTTGACAAATGTTTTATATATCAAAAAATGATTACCAATTTGTTTTATGTGAATTAAAAAACTTTTAATTTAAATTTTTGCATATAGATGTACCCTCCATTATCAGTGGTGAATTTATCGCATTTTTCGATCCTCAAGAAAAAATCTGGGAGGGAAAATCTGGACAGCGTTTCCTCTTGAGTGATCTTTTAGGGTCTGATCATTTAAAATGCTTGAGTGGCATTGCCCACTTTGACTCAAGAAGAACTTCAACTTATCAACATACCCTGTTTCGTTTTCCACTGCGTGAAGTCAAGTCTGATCTTTCAGACAATATTCATACAGTGCAGAGTGTTAACAAACTCATTGATACATTAAGATCTGAAGCCAAAATTCTTCTATTGTTTCTTCGCTCTGTTCATACAATTGAGGTATACAACATTAACTGTGATAATCAACAAACTCTCATTTTGCAAACCAAAATAGAGGATAGTTTTGTTTCAGATTTAAAATGTAAAAGAGAATGTCTTGTAAAAGAACTAAAAAGCCATACATACGAATTTTCCAAATTGCATCGCTTCATTGTTGAATTTAATGTATCGGTGTACGACTCAACCATTAATGGAAGAACCACAAGCCATTGGATGGTATGCAACCAAGTGGATTCCACAAACCCATTGGTGAGAAAAGCCTCTGCAAAACAAAAGGTTTTTCCTTGGGTTGGTGCAGCACTTGAGACTGATACTCCAATTACCCATGGCAGGATTTTTTGTTTTCTTCCTATGCCTAAGGAAACAGTTTCAAATTTTCCTGTACATGTGAATGGTACGTTTAGTTTGAGCAATGATCGCCGCAGCTTGAAATGGCCAGGAGCAGAAAGAAAAAATGATGACACAGCTAATTGGAATAGGATGCTTGTTGAAGAAGTACTGCCATCTTGTTATGCTTCTTTACTCCTTAAATTTAGAGACATGTCAAATAGTAAAATGTTTTACAAAGCATGGCCCAATGTTTTGGCGATAGAGCACTCTGAATGGGAGCTTATCTTAAAACCTCTCTTTACTGCCTTGCTTATGAATGATGTGATTTGGTGTCAAATTAATGGAGAATGGGTCAAGGATACATCAGCTGTATTCATTCCTAATGACATTCGAATGGAGAAAGTGACAAAGAGAGCTTTAGTAAAGTGTCATGTCAAGTTAGCAGAAATGTCTTCCAACGTTAGGAATGCCTTGGAGTACATTGAAATACCAATGCTTGAAGCCACAGCTGGGTATACAAGGGATAAGATTCGAGATAATCCTCAAAGCTATTCCCACTTTAGTGCAGATGAAAAGATGCAATTATTGTTGTATTGCTTATCAGATGAGAATTACAGTGAGTTGGTTTGTTTGAATTTGCTTCTCCTTGTAAGCAATAGCTTTGTAGCATTCGAAGATTTTGGCAATGCTGATAGTTTTATATATTTGTGCACAAAAGAGTGCCCAAGCTGGCTACTACCTAACCTTGAGCACAGACTTGTTGATGTTACTGGTAACAACGATCTTCACCAGCTCCTTTTAGAAGTCGCCAATGAAGGAGAAACCCAGTTGAGAGTCCTTACAGTAGAAGTTGTAGCTTCATTGTTGGATGAAGCCATGGAAGGCTATGTATCTAATGGTGCTGTAATGTTCTCTTATTCTAAATTTTCTAAAGACTGGTTTTCAAATTTCTGGAAATGGATTCGAAACCATTCTCTAGAAAGTTTTCAAAACACTCTTATACTTCCAGTTCATTGTTCTCACAGCATTTCTGTTTCTAGAAAGTTTCAGGTTGTAAAGCTTACCAAAAATCTGCCTGTTGTATATGTTAGCAATAATTCAAGTGCCAGTGATACTCTTCTGTCAGTTTTTGACAAGCTTACAATAAAGTATTGCACTCATAACTTTCAGTATGTTCAACATGCGGAATTAAGTGACTTTGTCCATTATTATAATCCTTCTACTCTTTTAAATCTGACACAATTGATAGGGGGTTGCAGTAGTATTAGTTTCACTCCAGAAGAAGCATATTGCTTCATGCAAGTAATGTACAATGTTGGAAAGTCTTTATATTATCATCGACAAACTGCACAAAAGCTAAAAATATTCAGATCTTGTGACAATTCAAACAAATCTTTGCACTCTATTTCTCAATTACAGGAATGTTCTTTTCTGAGAAAAGTTGTTGTTATATCTACTAATGCTTTTGATACGAGTGTTCTGCCTCCTGAAGTCATTGTCTTGTCAAATAATGATATTCAAAGAAGAGTGGTGTTAAATCTTCGCTATAGGGAGACAACTGCAGAGGACTTTATTACCAAATATATATTTCCTCGTCTTTCTGACTTCGAAGATAAATATATTGATGGAATTATGAAAGAAGTGCTTAACTTGTACTCATCTTTAGTTTACAGAAACAGCACAATTACCTCATCTATTCGACAACTATATTTTGTTAAAAGTGGAGATGGTAGAAAAAGGCCATGTGATTTATATGACCCTACAGTCAGCTTAGTTTGTAGCATCTTCAAAGGAGAGAATGTTTTTCCTCTCTCGCCATATGACAGTCCAAAGTATTTGCACATTCTTGGCTTATGTGGTCTACAGTCATCAGTTGATCCACAGTCTATACTTGATGTCATTTGTAAGCTGAGTCTTCCAAAAAGCACTACCCCACAACGAGTGGAGAAGGAAAGAATGTTTAGGATTAGGGCTATTATTGAATATATATCTAGCAAGTCATTTTGTGCTCCAGCTCAAATTTATACAATCTATTCAAAAATGAGCTATATGTCATTTAGTGAAACTTTAAAATATCTTTCTCAATTTCGATGCTGGCTGCCTGTACAGTCAACAAGGCCTTCAAATTACCCATTAAATTTACCTTGGAAAGGGGAAAAGTTTTCAAGTCATGTTACTTTATTGAATGACTCAACTTGTTTGTCTACCAGTATGTCTACTACTCTACCATTAAAGTATGGGACAAAGGCTTTCTTCACAGTAGAGTTTGACTTCATTGAGCACAGTGAGCCGACACACTATCTGGTGCCTCACTTAAAGGAAGTCATAGCTCACAAGAGTAAGCTGGAGGAACAAGAAACACTGTCCATAGTTAAAGAAATATACTCTTCCATGTTGAAAAACAAAGTGCAATACACTGAATCTACAGGGTGGGTGTATATCCAAGCACTTGACAAATTTGTGCATGCACATTCTGTATTCCTGAAACCTCATCCAGAACTTTGCATGTCTTTTGCGCCATACCTTAATATCTTACCAGATAGCATCTCATCCTACAAGGATTTATTTGTTTCATCAGGTATGGCTACTGTTTTGTCAAGGTCACAAATTTTATCAGTCTTGAAGACTCTGCAAAGAGAAGTTGCTTCTGGTAGTTGCTCTGTCACTGCTAAAGAAGCATGGACGCTTGTGCTTTCAATTCTCGATTGGATTATGAAAAGTGGAATAATAGATGTTGAAGCACCGGATTTTAATCGCGTTCTTGTGCCTCGTGAATCTTGTAATGATCTACCTGTCTTAATGACACCTGACAACCTTGTCTATACAGACAGTGAATTTTTAAGAAATTGTGCCATGTCTACAGTTGAACCAAAGTTTTTCGTGCACAAGCGTATTCACCAGAGTTTGGCGAAGCACCTATGTGTAGCTCCTCTCAGTAAAGAGTTAGGTGTCTCAGAAGATATATTAGATGATGCCGGCCAAAGTGAATCTCTCATAGTTCGGCTAAAAAATATCTTAAAGGATTACAAGGATGGTGTTAGTATTATTAAGGAAATGATTCAAAATGCTGATGATGCAAATGCATCAGTAGTTAAAATATGCTTTGACAACAGGAAGCATGACATTGCTACAAAGAATCTGATATTTTCAAATATGAGCAAGGCACATGGTCCAGCCATTGTAGTTTATAATGACAGCACATTTAGTAATGAAGACTTCACCAATATTCTTAAACTTGCAGGTGCCACCAAAGAAAGCAGTCATTTTAAAATTGGTAAATATGGAATAGGTTTTTGTTCAGTGTATCACATCACCGATGTTCCGTCGTTCGTGAGCCGAAGTATGTTGCATATTTTAGATCCCACACTCGAGCATCTCAGCAAAGAAGTAAAAAACACAAACCAGCCAGGGAAAAAGGTCAATTTCTTGTCGAAATTAATTCAGCTGTCTAGCCAGATGAAACCTTATGAAGGTCTTTTTGGTTTCGATAGCCGCAAAGAATACAATGGAACACTTTTTCGTTTACCTATACGAACGAGTGCTAGCCAACTTAGTAGTACTTGCTATTCCCAGCATGATAAGAATGAGCTACTAAAAGAAATTAAAGAAGCAAGCAACAAACTCTTACTCTTTCTTCACAATGTGAATACTATTTCAGTTCAAGAATTTGAATCTGGTATGTCCAAACCAAAAGTATTGTTTGAAGTTCATAAATCTCAGTTACTCCCTCACACTTTTTCTGATTGCTCTCAAGTGCTTTCACAATATCCTTGTGATCTTTCAAAGTGCTCTCAAGTGTTAATTAAATCACAAGATTATAAAAGCTTTGAAAAATGTTCCAATTATTGGCTGGTCTCTTCCTATACTTCTAATACATGTTCCAAGCCAGCAGTGGCCGAGGTTGCTTGTCAATTTCAAGCCACGTCTTGTCCTGAGACATATGTCGTAAAAAATTCACTTGAAGGTGAAAGTTTTTGTTCTTTGCCTCTCTCTCAAACTACTGGTCTTCCAGTACATGTTAGTTGTAATTTTGCACTCATCAATAATAGGAGAGGCCTTTGGACAAGTTCAGATAATGGATCTTTTGAGAAGGAAAAAGAAGTAAAATGGAACATTTTCTTGATGGATAATGTAATTCCTGTAGCCTATACTCAACTGCTTTTGTATTTGAAACACATGCAGAGAATGAACTCGCTAATTGATTATGAGTTTTATACACTATGGCCTTTAACCTCTAAAATTCAGCAACAAAATCCATGGGAGAAATTTATATATTCATTTTATGTAAAATTATCTTCTTTGAAATTATTTTACTCCAAGTCTACTGATAAATGGCTTTCTAAACGACAATCGAAATTTTTAGACCTGACAATTTTAGGTCAGGTAAATTCAGAAGTTTGCATGCAAGATATTGTCAAACACTTGAAATTACCTGCAGTAAATTTATTGAAAGAATACAGGTCTCACTTAAATCTCGAAAAAGAATGCATTACAGAAAATGAATTCGTCTGCCTTTTCTTTGAGTCACTGACAAAGCTTAATCAAATTGAAGCTTCAAGAAATAGCTTTATACTTTATGCTTTGGAGTACTTTGGATCTCATATTGGTGATATAACAAGTACTCACCCACAACTATCGAAATTTATTAGGAACTCGGCTTGTATTCCAAGTTCACCTGATGAAAGACTACTGAAAAAATGTTGCGATTTAGTAAATCCTAAAACTTCATTTGCCAAGTTGTTTGAAGAATCAGATCATTACTTTCCATCTGGTCCAATTTCAAGTAGTTATCTTGCTATGATAGCTTTACAGAATTGTGGTTTAATGCGTTCTTCTTTACGTTGGGAAATATTAAAGGAACGTGCCCAAAGTATTCAGAAAATAGCGATGGAAGACATGAAAGAAAAAGCATTAACAGCTGTTCAGTTAATTATCAAGACAATTTATGACAACATTCAACATGGTTCTCCAGGTAGTGAATTACACTTTGATGATATACCTTTTCTACCAGTATTGCCAAAACCAGCAGATTATCCATTGCCTTGGTTTGGAGATGAATATGAACTTGCTTCTGGTAAGCAACTAGTTAAGTGTGAGTATTCTGAGCATTCCAGAAAAATTAGACTTGACAGAATATGTGGTTCTCAAGTAGCGTTTGTCAATGAAGAAAAAGTAGCTAATGGTGGTTGTGGGTACATAAATGACATAATGACTACAAAATTGCTAGGTTTAAAGGGTTCACCTACTAATAATCAAGTTATTTTACATCTCAAAGAAATAATTAAAACTTGTGATTTAGATCAAGACTGGGTCAGTAAAGCATGTTCTGATATTTATGACTTTTTTGAAAATTCTCTTCAAAAAACTGATGGAAAAGCAGTAAGTTTGGATGATCTTAAGGACCTTCCTTTGGCGTGGAATGGACAGAAGTTTCTATCGTTGGAATGTTTAAGCCATAATTGGAAATTAGACCAAGGTCCTTATTTATTCAGAGTTCCAGCAATTTTATCTTCAAAAACTAATTTGTCAAGGTTATTACCTATTAAAAAGGAATTCAACTTTTGTGATGCTGTTACAACTTTAGAAAGGATGAAGGAAGATTTTGGAGATAAAATAATAGACAAAAGTTGTATAGCATTAATAAAAGAACTCACTTCAGTATTAGAGAAAATAAAATCAAACACTCTTTCTAAAGACTTTAACCTCTATTTACCTGGAAATGATTTAGTTATGCATTTATCAACTTCTCTATATTACAATAATACTGAATGGATTCCTTTAGAAGAAGGCAGTGTTGAAGTTCACAGTCTGTTTGCCAAAGAATTGGCACTTAAGTTAAAAGTAAAGCCAACAAGATCTAAGATCTTAGAGAAATATACAGCCATTGACAGCTTTGGTCAACATGAAAATCTTACAACCAGGATTCAGGGTATCATGAGAGATTATGATTTTGATATCACCATACTCAAAGAACTGTTGCAAAATGCTGATGATGCAAAAGCTAGCAAAGTGTGCATTATTTTGGACAAAAGAGGACACAAGGACACCAGTGTTCTATCAGAAAACTGGAAGGAACTCCAAGGGCCAGCTCTGTTGGTGTGGAATGACAGTGTCTTTTCCAAAGAAGATTATAAAGGAATTCAAAATCTAGGATTAGGCAGCAAAAGATACGATGATGAATCTATTGGAAAATATGGCATCGGATTCAATGTAGTTTATCATCTAACAGACTGTCCTAGCTTCATTTCAGGTGGAGAAACTCTCTGTATTTTTGACCCTCACTGCAGATATGTACCACAAGCCAGTGAAAAGCATCCTGGTGCCATGTTTAATCTCACTAGTGAATTCTGGAGCAAATTTTCGGATTTAAGTTCAGCTTATCTTCAAAGTGGAGATATAATCCATGAAGATTTTCAAAAAGGGACTTTATTTCGTTTTCCTTTAAGGCATACTGATGCCATGGTCAAGAATTCAGAGATCTTTGATGATAGGATAAGTAAATGTAGTGGCAAAATAGAAACAGAAATGTTATCTACACTAATAGATCAATGGATGCCTCAGATACAGGAAGCCATTTTTTTCTTAAGTCATGTCAATGAGATAAAATATATTGAAATTTCAACCATTAAATGGGAAACAAAATTTCATTACAAAACAATCATTGATAGGCCGAAAAAATCTTTCCATAATTTTGAAAAATTGCTATCAAGTTTTTCAGAAGAAAAAAAATCTTCCACCTGTCAGTACCAAATTTCAATTATAGATGTTGTACACAGAGAAAATTGTAATAATATAGATGCTGACAAAAGGGAATCAGCACACAGCAAGTGGCTTATTCAGCAAGGTATTGGAGATTTGGACAATTCCAAGCAAGATTGGTCTTTTACTAAAACTATGAAGCCCAGACATGCCATAGCTGTTCCTCTTAGTAAGAATATGCTGTACAGGGACAATTGGAAAGGAAATATGTTTGTTTCCTTCCCCTTCCTTCTCTCTCCAGTGGAATACCCGCACACTTAAATGCTTCCTTCTTCCTTGACTCGCACAGAAGAGGGTTATGGAAGAGTTCAAGTTCTAATCCAGATGACAGAAGCAAATGGAATAATAGCTTATTTGAAGCTATTGCTTCATCATATGTTCAATTGCTTATAGATGCGAAAGGTAAGTTTTTGAGTTCTACGTATGAGAGCTGGTCTCTAGCACTACGAGATCTTAACAATTACTACTCCTTATTTCCACATGCTCATCTTACAAATACTGAGGAAAATTCCACTGGTGCACTAGTCTTGAAAAAGCTTGTTCAAAGAAATTCCAAAGTACTGTGTGTTTTGTCCTCTACTGAGAATAACAATATACTTGTTAGTTGGCATCCTATAATTTCTAAACAACAAGCTGAACAGGTTTACTTCTGGGTAAATATTGCTGGTAGCAAGAAGAAAATTATTCATCCAATTCTAGAATCTGTAGGAATGAAAGTGACACCTGCTCCAGCTGGACTGATGAAATCTTTTAATAATATCATTAGAGAAAGAGAAAGAATACAAAGGCACCGTGAAAATACAGAACACAAAGAACCACGTGTTATTCCAGCACATCAGCCAAATTCAGTATTTCAATACAAATCTTTTAATAATATCATTAGAGAAAGAGAAAGTATACAACAGCACCGTGAAAACACAGAACACAAAGAACCACGTGTTATTCCAGCATTGCAGCCAAATTCAGTATTTCAATACTATACTAGATTTAGCAAGTTTTATGAATCACAAGGTATGAAACCTACTCCTGTTGAGTCAACTTCATTTAAAACGATTGCTAGATTTATGCAGTTTTTTAATTACATTCTCGGAATTCCAATTGATGACCACACATCAAAGCTTGTTAAAGATAAGGAATCCTCAATTGAAAGTAAAACGCGAATTAGTTCTTCAGTGGCAAAGGAACCAAATGTAGAAGATGTGAAGATGAAAGATGAAGAAACCAAAATGCGAACATTTCCAGACTCACCATTTTCTCATTTTCTCTTAGTCACTGCTGATGGAGTACTTAGGTCATTCGATGAAACCAAAAAAGTATTAAACTCCAAATTTTTTGCACAATTTTCAAAAAAGCAATGTTTCTTTTTGCATCCTGACTGTCAGACAATTAAGTTTGATCCATCATATTTTATAACACCGTATGAAGAAGAAAGAGAGGGGAGGACAACTCTGAACAATGACTTCAGTCACATACTGGATGTTTTAGGTAGTTTACTTTCTCCAGTTCTTTGTGAAAGTACTGCCATTTCTTATGCTTCCAAGATTATAAGCAATGATACTCTAATTAGTGTTTGGGATTGCCTACATGAAGATGAAGTTTTTAAATCGTACAGTAATAAAATTCTTGAACATTACTGTTTGCTGTTAACTATAGATGATCGGTTGTTATCTATAAATAATGATGTCCTACCTTGTGTTATTGAATCACAGCCAGTTGAGGAGGATTCATTTATAGACAGTAAGCATATGATAGCTATCATGAAAGCTCTTCAAATGCCTTTCTTGGACACTAGTGTAATTTCTAATGTTGAGATGCTTGAATTACCTTCTCTTTCAAAACATGATAAGATACTTTGTAATTTTTATCATGTTAACCAACAAATACCTCTTACGGCTATTTTTAAGTCCGATTCATCTCACTATGATACTCTTATATCATATTTCTCTCAGGCAGCTAAACCAAGTGATCAGACATGGCTATATCAAATCTCTTCTCTTCCAATTTTCACGACGATAGATGGAAAGCATTTGTCTCTATCAAACAAGCATGCATATATCTGTCCTGATGACATGTGCGCATCTGGATGTGAGAAGTGGATTACTGAACCCATTGTATTTATACGAAGTGCACAATGGACTACTATGCTCGGGTCGGTTGATCAATTTAAGATGCGACCGATTACATATGAAGAACTATACTGCAAATTTATTTTTCCAAAATTTTCACAACTCAATGAAGCAGAACGACACGAACATCTAGTATTAATCAAGCATGTATATTTCAGCTGGAAGTATAGGTGTGATAAAGAAATCACTGGGAAAGTGGAAACTACTTACAATGCTAGGAACTTTGTGGAGTCACTAAAAGAGTTAAAATGTATTGAAATGCCCTCTGGTCTTTTAGATTGTATTAAATCATTTTCTGATCACAAAGTTAAATTATTTCATGCATTTCCTAATGATTTTCATCTACTTCCAACAAAATTTCAGGAAAATGAGTGGCTTCCTTTTTTTAAAGAGTTAGGTCTTCAACAAAAACCTACTAAGGGACAATTCATCAAGCTGTGCAGGAAAGTAAGCACTGGTGAAGTTGGAGGGAACACAAGGGAGTGTTCTGAAGCCTTACTAAAGTATCTATTTTGTGAAGAGAGAATAAAAAAATGGTTTCAAAAAAATGCTTTTCTCAATGAAGTTTCAAAAATAGCTTTTGTGCCAGCTTTGAATACATCTAAAGTTAATTGGATCTCTCGAAGTTATTCAAATGAAAATGATCTAGTGTGCCTTAATGGTTCTGCTACTAAAGAACTCATGAGTCTTCTATGGACAGTGAAACCTATAGTTCATATTCCAATAGACCAACACCAGCAGATTTGCAGTAAACGTGCATATAATATGCTGTACAACAGAATGAATTTTATTTCTGCAGCAAATTCTAGAGATGTAGTTTGCAATATAAGTAACATCTGTGTTAACTCTCCCTACACTGATGAAAGACTCCTCCAGCACTATCCTGAAAAGTTTATGCCAAAAGAAAATCAAAACAATTTTTTGAAAGTAATGTCAGAGAATTTTAAACATTCTCACGAATCCCAAATTTCAATTTTACAAAAAGTATCATGTATTCCGGTATTTTGTGATCCAATGGAAAATGATAAAAAAAAAGTAGCTCTAGTGAATCCTACATCTGTCATCTCTACAAGGAAGACTTCATCTTTAGAATATTACTATCCTTATCTGCATCGTCTTCCTGAAGAATTGCTGAGTGCTATGTCTATTCTGTTAGAATTGGGAGTAGAATCTAATCTTGAAGTCCACCACATGCAAACAGTTTTAGAAAAAGTTTTTACAAGGTCTGAAGGAAAGCCATTGGATCCCAATGCTATGAGTTGTGTGGAAAAGGCTCTAAACTTTCTTTTTGATTACATCACAGCAAATTATTCTCCTAATAGTAAGCTTTATCTCCCCGATACCGAGAATCATTTGAGACTTTCTACAAATATGTTGTATTCAGACTCTTTGGCTTACCACCGTAAAATTGATCTAAATTTAAAGGGACTACATATTTATCACTTTGACAAAACTGAGGTTAGGTTTGGCTTTAGCGCATCAGATTTTTGTCGCATACTTCCTGAGAAAGTTCGACCAAAAGCTATGTCATTGAGTTGTAAGCAAATTCCTGATGAGCAATCTCTGTCTGTATTTCCCAGTGAGCGTACTAAGAGTATAGAGACTTTACTTCATTATGAGACCAACTCTTTTGCCGTCATGCAAGCATTCAAAATTATTTTAAAGCAAAAGGCTCATAATAGTTTAGAAAGTATTGTTCAGGATTATTTTATTTCGTTGAAAGTAGAGGCTAAACAAGACATGAAGACAAAGATTGTATTGAGAAAAGATGTGGCAACAGTAATTGGCTTTACAGTTTCTAAGTTCTATTTTGAATCATGCGATATTCCTCGTACAATATTCATTGATGAAGAATGGGATGAATTTGATCTTGAAGATTTATTCTCTGAAATTGCTGATTCCCTGTGCGAATTGCTTCTGAAAGAATACAAAATACAATATTCGCCTAACGTCAAACAATTTACCAGTTTCATTGAAAGGTTCCTGAAGACAGAAAATTCTAAGAAGCCTATTTTTCTGCAGAGATATGACATTGTTCTTCCTACTCCAACAAAATCACAATTTGAATTTACTGTTGGCCAAGTTATTCCAATGGATTACCACCATCAGCTTCAACAAGACATCAGCAATCTGTTTTCCCCCAGGGAATACGTAGCATATGAGCGGCCGCACACACAGCAGTTTATTGTGGCTCAAATAATTCACTTTGTGCGACCAGATGATGATGATGAGGATGGTGATAACGAATGTTGTACAAGTCAAGTAACTAGAAAATATCGCATTAGGATAAGTAACAATGAGATGGGTGGTGAAGAAATTGTTAGCATCGTATATCTTTATAAGATTATTCCAAGTGATGAAACGAATGAAAGAACATTTGTTCCTCATGAAATTTCATGTGGGAAGCCTGCTTCTGAAACTATTACTATGGAAAGTGACATTGAAGACATCAAGGAGAAAATTCAGAGAGATTTACATGAAATAAGCAAGTTAGATTCAGATTTGCAACAATCAGCTTTCAAACGTATGTATTTAATGTGGCATCCTGATAAGAACCTGGAAAACTCAAGCAAAGCGGAAGAAATATTTGTGTTTTTGAAAGAGGAAATTGAGAGTTTGAGTAGAAATAATGATAAAACAGAATTTTTTTCCGATTCGTCAAACGAATTTTTTAGTACGTGGGAAGAGAGAGCCTCTCAATACTGTTATATGGAGAGAAAAGCAACGAGTAATAGTCACTTTTCACCTCCTAATTCAATTTATCCTGATCATGAAGAGGGTAGGAAGTGGATAGCACAAGCTGAGATCGACTTTAGGGTTCTTTGTGCTATTAGTACTTGTGATAATACCTGCAACTTTCATGGACATGTGTGCTTTATGGCCCACCAAGTGGCAGAGAAAGCTCTAAAAGGAGGCGCATACATTCTGTGTGGGCTTGATGATAGTTCATTACATCAGCATGACATCGTTGCTTTAGCACGTGATCTAGAGACTGTAAAACCTGAGCAAACAAGGAGCCTTGTCAACAGTACTACTCCATTACGGTCATACTATTTGAACACTCGATACCCAAATCGTTGGCCTGGAAGTGAAATACCTGCAGATCATTATGAAGAAGCAGATGCAGACAAAGCTAGAGTATGTGCTGAACGAATTCTCGACATTATAAAAGCCATAACTCATTAAATTATTAGTGAAATTTTATCATAGTAGCTCTTTAAATAGAAAATGATTTGTAGTTTAGGAGAATTTGGAATTGTAATTTTGTAGCTAGTAGAGACATGATCAATTTTAATTTTGTTCACTATCTTTAGATATTGGAATATTTTTTATAGAAGTTACCACATTTTGGTTAATCATCCTCACATTTAAATTATTAAAACAACAGTATGCAATGGACAACTTCCACAACTATCAAGAAATGGGCATACAAATAAACAAAATATTTTACAGCTCATTCATAATTGGAAAGTTCAATTTTTTTACTTGCTAAGTAATTAACTGTATAACCTTGTAAGCAAAACTGATGATAAAACATTAGTATATACCTCATAGCATGCCAATGAACTAATTACGGGCTAAAATCCCACGTGTAATATGTGCTTTAGTTATTATCAATACGAGTATAATTTGCTTGGTTTACGCAACAATCTGTTTAACATTGTTATAATGTTTTTTTTTGTCTATCAATTTCTTTTTGATAATCAATCATTTAATCACACCATGTAAAATCTTCAGTATACACCGGTTTATAACATAAGGATTACTTTGTTATACATTATGAGAAACACCAGGGCCACTCATCTAGTATACACCAGTGTTTCTCCTATGTATAGGTACCGGTTTACACAGGTGTGTATAATATTGATGTAACAAAAGTATACTACATGTGTAAACCAACCATATGTATAGTATATGTATAACTTAAGTATATCAAAAGTATACTACACTGGTTATAACAATAGTAGACAGCCTGCGTATATCCTTCATATTGCCTATGTATTTCAAATATTTATCATACGTAAAACAAAAGTATAATGACCACAAAAAAAAGTGATCTTGCACCATAAAAATTTTGAAACATAATGAAAAAAAGAAAGAAAAGAAATCACTTCGTCTAATAAAAATAAAGATTTTGCGTGAATATTGTTTGATCATTGTTATCACTGCATGGAGAGTTCTCTGGTGAAAAAAGTACTTCATACTTGACGTTTGCATCCTTTTGCCAATATAAATCTTTCAGATAGTATTCACAACATACACAATGTCTCCTTCAAAATTCTGAACACATAAACACACAAAATGAAATTGCATTAGACTACACAGCTAAAACCTAACTTAAAATTAGACAAATAATTATACTACACATAATCTAATAAATATTTAGTCGGCGAGTGAGCGAGACACTTACAGAGGTAACACAATAGAAAATCGGGGATGTTTGTTTATTTATATGTTTGGACGTACGTATGTCATTTTGTACTTTGACTTTCCCATATTTTTGTGTTAGCTCGTTGTTCGACCCCGACCCTAACTTCACTAAATGGAATCCTCCGGTTTAGCGATCATTAACCGTATCATCCTAAAAATTGAATTGTTTACCGCTCTGAATAGAGGTCCACAATATATTAGTTCAATAAGGAAAAGTGTCCACAATATATTACTTTCATTTGGAAAGAGGTCCACAATATATTAGTTCAATAAGGAAAAGGATCCACAATATATTACTTTAATTTGGATAGAGGTCCACAAATATATTAGTTGAATAAGGAAAAGGGTCCACAAAATTATAAGTTCGATAAGGAAAAGGTTCCACAATATATTAGTTCAATATGAATTGCGGTCCACAATATATCTGTTCGATATGGAAAAGGGTCCACAATATATTAGTTCAATACAGAGAAGTGTCCACAATGTCAGTTCAATACGGAAAAGTATCCACAATACATTAGTTCAATACAGAAAGGGAAGGTCCACAATATATTAGTTTAATATGGAAAAAGTGTCCTCAATATATCCGTTCAATATGGAAAAGGATCCACAATATATTACTTCAATACGGAAAAGGGTCCACAATATATTAGTTCAATATGGAAAAGGGTCCACAATATTAGTTCAATATGGAAAAGGGTCCACAATATATTAGTTCAATACAGAAAAGTGTCCACAATACATTAGTGCAATACAGAAAAGGTATTACTTCAATATGTAAAAGTGTCCATGATTAGTTCAATATGGAAATGGTCCACAATATATTAGTTAAATATGGATTGCGGTCCACAATATATCCATTCAATATGAAAAAGGGTCCACAATACATTAGTTCAATACAGAAAAGGGTCCACAATACATTAGTTCAGTACGGAAGTGTCCACAATATATTAGTTCAATATGGAAAAAGGTCCACAATATATAAGTTCAATATGGAAAAGGGTCCACAATATATTAGTTCAATATGGAAAAGGGTCCACAATATATGAGGGCTTATTCATACAGTATATGACATGCACAGCATGCATGGGTGGCTGGACAAATGCACTGAAATATGTACTGGTGGCATTTATGCCTCTGACTCTGTTTTATGTTGTAATACTCATATTCAGTATCAACATTCCCTCTTCTAAACTTCAAGGATTTGTGCTGATTAGTCAAATAGTTACATCGCCTATGTTAATGCGAGTATTTGTTTTGAACTTCTCTTTCAAAATCAAAACAATTACTATGTTAAAAATTTTGGGACATTGTTTGGCATTTGGAATTTAGATTTTTGTCGTGTTCTTGATCTTGACATATGTTTAAAAAAGATGCTTTGGCTATACTTTCTCTGGATCTCCTCATTGCTGTGTATCCCTTTGTTCTCATCATATTAACCCACTTGATAATTTTTCTTCATAACCACAACTTAAAGCTAATTCGTGTGATCTGTAAAGTCCCTCTGTTTTTAACTGCTAAACTTTGCAGAAGAAACTTGAATATAGAATCTTCTACAGTAGATGCTTTTGTCACATTCATGCTTCTATCTTATGTCAAAACCCTATATGTATGTCTTGACCTTCTTGTTCCTGTTACGCTCCATAGTATGGAGAATAAACAAACTAGACATGCTGTGTTTATGGATGCTTCCCTCTCATATTTTAGTCGTGAGCATGAATTCTATGCAATTCCTGCAGCTTTTTTGTGCCTAGTATTTGTGATTTCCCCAGTTGCAGTTTTATTTTTTTATACCTTTGCCTGCTTTCAAAAAGGTCTCAACATGTTCGCTCGACGTTGGCAGATTATTGTTCGCTTCATTGTGGATCCTCTCCAAGGACGATACAAGGATGGCACTGAGCCAGGTACCAGGGACATAAGGTGGTTTTCTGCCATCCCTTTCCTTTTAAGATTTGTTTATTTTGGAATGATGTTGTTTGTTTTCAACACAGCAATAATACCATGTTTGACTCAGGTAACTGTCTTGTCTGTGATTTTAACTATTGTATCAGACCCTTTCAAGGATGTCTTCAATCAACTCACAGACAGCTTCAGTCTTTCAATGTTGTTCTTTGCCATTGTATTAATGTTGATAACAGGAATGGACTACTCTTTTATAATATCAGGTCCCTTACCCTATCCTTTGTTGGATTTTTCATTAATTATATACATAGTTTTATTCGGAATTATCCTATATGCTATAGCTGCAGTGATTAAATGGATCAATAATCATAGAAAATGCTTAAAATAACATCATCATAAAAAATTTTCACTTGAATATTATAATTTGAATTAAATAACTTTCTTAACCATATACATGCTATACATGATATTAATTCTCCTGTTATTGCAATGCCATAGTTATTACTCTTCAGTTGTGGTTTTATAACATCATCATAATAATTATCAATGACATTATATTGTATAATCAACTAATAGAGCCTAGGTTATTTAAATGCATGGAGTACTTATGTCATACTGTAGTGCCACATATAACATGTCGGTAATGAAAGACATCTATAGTAACATACTTTCCAATGAAATAAATAACCCAATAGTGATAATTTTGACCCTTATATATGCTCACATAGGATATCCTAGCTGGACCTAGTTATAGAGATGAGATACAGATAGTAGGGTCAATTATGCCATTGTGAGTATACATTACCACCATTATTACTTATACAATATAATAGCACACAATCATTTATATTATATATATATATACAGATTTGGAATGTTTGGTTGCTCATTGGTTGTTGTCACTGAGTGGCAGATCGCTTGTACAACATTAAGCATGCAGTCCTGAATTCGATTCCCAGAGTAGCTAATGGCTAAGCATTTTAAATTCTGTATTGTTTAAAAAAACAAGCCCGTGAAAGAGAGAGAGAGTACATTTAACAAAATAACAATAGGTGCTAAATTTCATAGAACAATTTTCATGATTGTGAAGTGGACTTTCTGTGCCTCTGAAGAGAATTTGAGTTTTAAGTCATTCAAGTATGAAGCTTATTAAATGTAAAAACTTAAGAAAACTTCTGCTGGTCTGTATCCCTGAACACTGAAGGCTAGCTTCACTTTCAATGATTTTATTAGTTTAGTTAAGAAAATCTATTAGTTCTGGCCTCAATCTTTGGATAGCTGTTGCTAGGGGCATTTTGTACATACAATAACAGTATTTAGAAATAAATAACCGTAAATTGAGTAGTTCTTAAAAAAAGAACAAACGTAGATGTAGTATAATATGACATTTTGAAACTCATTTGTATGTTGAAAGTCAATGAAGTTTTCGCTTACTATCTGTTATGTACATGTTGTTTTTCTTATATGTTATACTCATCACAGTTTCCTGATGTTATTAGTGAAGGTCTTTGAAGAGTCTTTAGGCCAGAATTAATTGAAAGTCATTCAGTGTTCTAGGTTGTTTGTTTTTTCACTATGGCCTCATGTAAGTTGTAATGTAAGCAGTACTCCAAACCAATTTGATTGATATAATATTTGTCTTTATATCTTTCAACTCTATGAGAATTAACCAAGTTTAAATATTATAGTAAAGCACATGGCTAATCCTGAAGTTGAAATTCTTGGTCAGAGATATACTATAAAGAACAAAATATAATAAAATGTGTTCTACTACATAATATATTTAATATTATACAGTTTACTTTTACTTGTGAAGCTAAGGGATACTTACTACATGCCATTTTATAGTCTTTGTTATTTTAAATAGATAAACATATGAGAAGTTTGCATAGTGTTTCTCAGGACATTCACATTCAAAATAAAAAATAACATAACACAACCACAAAATAAATTACAACTGATTTCAATAAGATGAATCCAAGGAAAAATAGGAATTCTAGAAATAAAATTGTATAGCCAATATATTTCTCCTGGGTAGTGAGGATAGCGTTAAAAGCAAAAATTAAAACAAAATTCAACTGAACTTAACAAACAAAAATTAGCGTGTCTTGCTGAAAAGTTTCAAGAAAGTGATTGAAGTGAGAAGTGATGTTGACAAGAGATACATACAGTCAGGGCCACGTTACATTGGCATAGTGTCTGAAGGATAATGGCGACTCGACTAAGCCACCCAGTTTTTCATTACTGAGTATCTTACATTCTCACCCACCTAATCCTATCTGCCCACCTTATGCTACTATTCTCATCACCAACCAACCAACCAGACTGACTGATATGGCCATTTTGTCTCTAACTGGAACACCAGATATATTCTAAGAGGAGGAGTTCATGTAATGGACGTAATTTCAATATTCGTGAACAACTATTGTATCAAGCACACACCAGGTCAAAGTTCATTTAACTATATTTATGTATTATGTCACATGATTAAGATAGTGTCGTGCTGAAAGTTTCAAGAAAGTGATTGTAGTTAGAAGGGGTGTTGACAAGAGATACATAATACAGTCATCCATGTGCTGCACCACATTAGACATGTGTATGTTTTGTAGTAGCAAACAGTTAGTCTTGACTGTTGCACTTTGCTATTTTTGTTCAATAATTATGTCACAAGATACACTGAAAATGGTAGTGTTGCTGCACATTGTTGATTATGCATAAATATATAAACAATAACACTCACTTTACATAAAAGTTGAGGTATCATTGGAAATGTTTAAGTGCTCTGTTCAAATAACAGCAATACAATGGAAAGCCATACTAGTCAGAACACTGCCAACTCAAAAGATTTGAGCTGAGTGCCTTTGTTAAGATCGTTGAACATTTCTAGAATTTCTGGTGTGAGGCCAAGTCAATTATGCTCCAAACATTTACTATTCATTCTGTTTTGGATCTTTACTGCTATTCTTCCTTTCATCTTGTTTCTCAGCACGGAATCTTTTGCTGAGAACTATACCGATAAAAATCTTTTGAATGTGAGCTATAAAGGCTTCTTATGTCTCCTGTGTCCCATTGCTGGATATTTGGCAGATGTTAAATTCGGTAGGTTTAAAACTATAAAGTTTAGCACATACATTATTGCTACAATGTCATTGGCATTTGCATTACTATTTCCTCTTCTTGTATTTATCTCTCAATACCACTTAAAATATTATAATTATATGTTGTTGTATACGTTTTATGTCACAATAATTTTTTATGGTATTGGATACATAATATTTGTGTCAAATTATTTGCAATTTTCAACTGACCAGTTGCGTGATGCCCCGACAAGAGAGTCTTCCTTGTTCTTTTATGCTTTGTTCTGGACAATCAACTGCACCAAGCTAATTGGATCAGTTATAAATATCCCATTATTCAATGATATTGTCATTGACCATGGGAATACCAGCTTTGGAGAACCGAAAACATATATTGTAGGAGCAGCATTTTGTTCATGTCTCGCTTGCTCTGTGGTTGTCATAGTAATCCTACGCAAGTATCAATCCTGGTTTCAAGATGAAAGAATGCCTAAAAACCCTTACAAAACAGTGTACAAGATATTGAAGTTTGCTTGGCATCATAAAACGCCACTCAGGCCTCCAATGGCATTTGTGTACTGTGAAGACAGACGACGTTCCAGATTGGATAATGCCAAGGAAAGATATGGAGGCTTTTACAAAACAGAAGAAGTAGAAGATGTAAAAGTGTTGTTTGGAATTCTCAGAGTTTTGGTAACAATATGACCAGCTTTCCTGATGGAGATGATAGGTAGCATACTAGTTATCCACCATAAATATGACCAGAACAAAATTCTCACAATAGGAGACAAGATAAAATTCATAATGCTGGACTATGGGATGCTGTCTTTTCTATTACCAGCTGGTATTATACCAGCTTACATTTTTGTAATAAAGTCGTGCTTTGAACGCTATGTTCCAAACATGTTCAGAAGAATGGGTTTAGGATTCCTTTTGCTCATTGCATTATTTGGTCTCTGTCTGCTCTACGATCTACTAGCATATGATGTCCAAGACATCTTTGAGCTTTACTACTACGCCTGTATGTACCAAACAAATGAAAGTTTTGTAATCAGTCATAGTTTTTTCAGAATTCCAAGTGCTTACATGTTTTCTGCGCTCCACGTTCTTTCTTCCATAGCTACCATTTTACTGTACACATCAGTATGGGAGTTCATTTGTTGCCAGAGCCCACACTATATGAAAGGCTTACTGTTTGGGTCCCTGTATGCTATTCAAGGTTTCTACAAAAGCTTGGGGGTACTCATTCTATATGGCTTCACATTTTCCTGGGAATCTACACTCCTGAGCTGTCGGTCTACTTTTTATATAGTGAATCTTGTGATTGGAGTTCTGTTTTTC
>WLWD01000288.1_pt1 | contig 130852 bp, 90 predicted proteins | sample 6712731 | NCBI WGS metagenome assembly WLWD01 (sample SAMN12718690, study PRJNA576275) | sponge metagenome | isolation source: marine sponge | host: Mycale hentscheli | place: New Zealand: South Island, Marlborough, Capsize Point | collected 2014-11-01 | reverse complement strand
GAAGTGAGAAAAAGAAGAGTGAAACTTTGACTGAGAGAAAAATGCATACAGGTCAGCTAGATCATTAGAAGCTCCAACAAAATTTGATCCATTATCAGATAATACATCAGTTGGTAGACCCCTGCGTGAGATGAAGCATCGAAAACAAGCAAGAAAAGCTTCAGTTGTGAGATCTGATACAAGCTCTAAGTGCTGTGCTTTAGTAGTGAAACACAAATGAGCAAACATAACATTTGATAATTACCAGTTTTCTTGTGTGACCCTTTTTAATCAGTAGAGGACCAGCAAAATCCATTCCTGTTTTTGCAAATGTTGAGTTTCAGACTTTGCTGCAACTTTTCGGCAAGTGATACAATTTCGACATACAGTTCTAATCAGTCTCTTGGCTCCAATAATATAGAATCTTTGGCCCAAGACAGAAAGCATTAAAGTAGAACCAGCATGAAGCAGAGCCTTATTTTGAGAAGAAACAATAAGCTTAGTTAAAACATCACTTCCATGAAGAATAATTGGATGTCGCTGTGATTGTGAAAGAATTGAATGCTTGAGCCTCCCACCAACCACGAGTAAGCCACCTGATCCAACAACTGGATTAAGAGGACGCAAACAGCTTGAGGCCTTCAGATGATTTCCAGAATCAAAACATTTCAATTCGTCTGGAAAAGATCGTTTTTGGGAACAAGTGAATAACTAAAATTCTGATTGATTTACTTCACCATTACTGAGATGCTTGGACAAATTTAGTGTCTTTTGAAACATTTGCTACCTAGAGCACGTGTTTTTGCTGAGCTTGCAATGGATATAGAAAGTGCTTTAGAAGAAGGTATATATGTGTTCAAACTAATTGAGCTGCACACAGCTTATGAGAGCCGATTGAAGACATTAAATTTTGATTCTTCTATTAACAGAACTCGACTAAAGAAAGAGCTTTTAGACTACTTCAAAGGTCATGGAATACAGGAGCAATCAGATGGAAAACAAGTAATTTTTGTTTTTCCAGAAGGGATGCAAACTCTTTTAAAGAATGTTTCCATACCTTCTCAGATGACTTCAGAAGCATTGCAGTAGCTAAACTAGTTCGTGCAGAAATATTTCAAGCTGAAAAAACTTTTGAATTTGCCAACAAGTTTCCACCAAATTGCCAGACAGACTGTGTACCATATAGTCTAAATCTCCTTATCTCCATGATACTTTATGGACCAAATCTGAAAAATGTAAACAGTTCCCAGAGTTGCCTCACAATATCTCAATTGATAATTTTTAACTCAAAGAAAAAACACAGTGGTTTAGACAAAAGTTTCACTAGGCACTCAGCTACTCGAGAGCCCCCTCTTCCTCTATACCTCGGTCTCAACATTCATTCATTGGTTAGAAGCAAGAAGCTAATAGAGCAGCTTCATGCTCTTGGAATTAGCATTTCATATGACAGGGTGATACAGATAGAGAAAGATGCAGCCTATTCACTTTGTGCACAGTGTCAAGCTAATGACATAGTTTGCCCATCTCATTTGCGTAAAGGGTTATTTGTGGTAGGAGGTGCAATGGACAACATTGACCATGATCCATCTTCCACAGTTGCTCAATCTTCTTTTCATGGAACAGGCATCAGCCTAGCACAGTTTCCTACTGCAGATAATTTGGGTACTGCAATAGAACCTGTATCTACTGTGGCAACTGAGGGGCTTACTTTACCGCACTCCTATACTGTAGTTCCAGCTGTAGCTTTAAATCAATCAAAAGCTGAAGTCGTGGAAAGGACAACTGGTGAGGAGTCTTGTAGTAGCCTTAAAGAGGCAATAGCAGAGGAAAGAGTATGGCTTAAAAATGTGGTGGAAAAATTACAACATACACTTGATGACTACAAGGCATTAACTTGGGCAAGTCATCATGCCCATCTTCAGCCGTCAATAATGATTACTCCCTCAATCAACGCAATGTTGCCACTTTTTACACATAAAGCTGATTCCCCAGCCATGATAAAGCATGCCATGGATATCCTGCAGAGAGTTACCACTTATCTTCATCCTGGACAGGTACCAGTCATGGCATGTGACTGTCCCATTTTTGCCAAAGCAAAGTTCATTCAGTGGACATGGCCAGCTACCTATGGAGAAGATGTGTTCCTTGTAATGTTTGGAGGACTACATTTAGAAATGGGAATGTGGAATATGTTGGGTGGTTATTTGGCTTGTTCAGGCTGGACAACAGCACTTATAGATGCTGGTGTTGCTATTTCTGGCACAGCTGAAAGTTTCCTGAAATCGTCCCACTTAACCAGGACACGTCATGCACATACAATTACATCAGTGGCCCTATATAAGCTTCAACTGCAAGCATTTGAAAGCATAGCAGATGAAGGTGTGAGCTTTGACCAATGGAGGAAAGATATGATTAAGCAAAGTCCTACTTTTCAGTACTGAAACACTGTTCCGACCAATAAAATCTATATTCTTATTTTTGTGAGAGCTCATCGAGAAAAGAATTTTTCATTGTATGTGGAGACACTAGAAAAAATAGTTGGATTTTTTTTTGCATTCGCTCACTATAATTATGCAAGGTGGGTTTCTGTGTATATACGTGACATGTCTTCAATTCCTCCTTCAATAGGGGATTTGCATGATGACATCACGTAACATCCTACCACGCCCACCAATGGTATCACAGCACACCGTGTCCCATTGAAAATGTATTAGTTTTGCTGACCACCTGGTCTATTTTTGGCTGTAGCACCAGCGCCAGGCTGCACAGAGCTTCCAAATTACAGGAATAGCTTTATTATGAAATTTACTAACTGCTGATAGCAAAAGTTTAGGATTTTCAGCCCTGGCTAATGGAATTCCTGGGAGTGAAATTTGGTGATGGTTATCTAACCACCCTACTTCTTCTTGGAACTCACCTTGAAAACTGAGACTGGCTGGTTTTTCTCAGAATTCTATAGCCTGGGGGTGACCTGCTTCTTAGAAGCTGATTGTGGTGAAGATACTAATTTCTCTGGAGGGATTGGTGAGTCTTACAAGAGAAGTTAGAAAAAGAGATTGCTTTATTCCTGAATGCTAAGATAACAGAAGAAAGAACAACATGGTGATCATTTCATAACTTTCCTAAGGATAAACTGATGAGAAAGAAATGATTAATTTCTAAAAAGATAGGATTTGTATCATCAGCTGTTTTGCTCCACAATGTGGAAAAACTCTTGAATATCTTTGTGGAGGATATTGTAACAAAAAGCATTGCTACAGGGACGGCAGTGGAGAATTGGCAAGCCTACAATTAATATTGCCTCTTATTACTGATCAAGTTTACTTTATTTAGATTGGGTATGTTTTTATGTTTATTTTAATTTATCTTTCTCCCCTTAGTTCAATATGTATTCATTTTCTTTGATTGTTTAGTTACAGTTTAACCACAGTGTAAAACATGAAAGCAATAGTTATGCCAGTTCTGCAGGACATTAATGTCCGTGCATTAACTACCTAAAATAACCCACCTACTGTGGAGTTAAGTAATGCCATTAGCTAGCTACCTGTTGAAGATGTAAAAAAAATGGTGAAGGGACATATAAATTCTAGTTAAAAACTAGCAAACAGGACATTATTACTGATACAGTCCATAGATATACAACAGTCCCACACGCTTTGTGAGAAAATGTATTACTGCGGGTGATAATGATGATGATAATCATAATAAAATACTATGAAGTGAATCAAATTGGTGGACCAATAATTGAGTGCACTAAGAGAAAAACCTGTTAATGCTAATTCAATGTCCAAACTTCTGATAGCTAGTAATGGAGTTAGCAAAATTGTGGTTCTTGTTTTTCGTTTGTACCTTGATTCTCAAAGACAACTATCTGGATCTATATAATATATTCAATTCAGGAAGTATGTCTTAGACCTCTTAACTTTGTCACAAGTCACAGTATCGCGAGGCTGTTGTTTAGCTACATACCATTTTGCTTACCTTTTTTTTAAGTTGCCAATATTTGCTAGCAAATACATACCTTTTATCTATCTCAACTTCACAACATTAAGCTGACTGAGAGTAAGATGTTCAACTATAGCTACTTGCTTTTATAAATGGTATTTCTGCCAGAGTCTGAGTCTGTCAGACAGGTGGTTGCATTTATGTCTCCTGACTAGTTTATGGAGATGATAACTTCACCACAATCAGGTTACTTCTAAGAAAATCCACAGCACAATAGGCAGGCCACCACCAGGCTATAGAATTCTGAGAAAAACCAGCCAGTCTCAGTTTTTAAGGCGAGTTCCAATAAGAAGTAGGGTGGTTAGATAACCATCACCAAATTTCACTCCCAGGAATTCCAATAGCCAGGGCTGAAAATCCTAAACTTTTGCTATTAGCAGTTAGTAAATTTCATAATAAAGCTATTCCTGTAATTTGGAAGCTCTGTGCAGCCTGGCGCTGGTGCTACAGCAAAAAATAGACTAAGCGGTCAGCAAAACTAATACATTTTCAATGGGACACGGTGTGCAGTGATACCATCGGTGGGCGTGGTAGGATGTTACGTGATGTCATCATGCAAATCTCCTATTAGACAAGATTTCATTAACAACTGGGTTGTTTCAAGGTCTCACAACAGGTTTTCAAGTATTCCAATTGACCAGGCTCATGAGCAGCTAAATGCAGTGGTAAAAGGGAAGGGAGGTGTCATTGGCCTCAGCTGCATTACAACGCTGGCTTTTGTGTGGCCCTGAGCTTTCCAGATGTATTTCTGAGTTTGAAAGTGATATCAAGACTGAAAATATTAGTTTACTTGGGTCAAAAGAAGTGGTTCACCATGAGGAAAATCTTGCTGCTCAGAAGAACTTCTAGCAGCAAGTCAATTCTCTAATAAGCACCATTGATGAGTTTGGCAACCCCTTTCAAGATGATTGCTCAGAGCTTCTAGTATTAGACACTCGTGCTTGTGCAGACACCTCTGTTGTTGAAACAGTACGATGTGTTGAAGGTCTCGCCAATACTCTGTACCAGCAGTACAAAACTGAAGTTTTGACTAATAGAACTACTTCAATTCATAATTCAATAAAAAAAATTGTCTAGCACTATTCAAGTCTCCACGACCTAAACCCAAATCAAAATCTTCTCAACAATTGGCTATCAACTGGGTTGTTTCAAGGTCTCACAACAGGTTTTCAAGTATTCCAATTGACCAGGCTCATGAGCAGCTAAATGCAGTGGTAAAAGGGAAGGGAGGTGTCATTGGCCTCAGCTGCATTACAACGCTGGCTTTTGTGTGGCCCTGAGCTTTCCAGATGTATTTCTGAGTTTGAAAGTGATATCCAGACTGAAAATATTAGTTTACTTGGGTCAAAAGAAGTGGTTCACCATGAGGAAAATCTTGCTGCTCAGAAGAACTTCTAGCAGCAAGTCAATTCTCTAATAAGCACCATTGATGAGTTTGGCAACCCCTTTCAAGATGATTGCTCAGAGCTTCTAGTATTAGACACTCGTGCTTGTGCAGACACCTCTGTTGTTGAAACAGTACGATGTGTTGAAGGTCTCGCCAATACTCTGTACCAGCAGTACAAAACTGAAGTTTTGACTAATAGAACTACTTCAATTCATAATTCAATTAAAAAAATTGTCTAGCACTATTCAAGTCTCCAAGACCTAAACCCAAATCAAAATCTTCTCAACAATTGGCTATATACCGCACCAACACATCACTCTTTGGTCAACTGTATATTGCAAATCAACATCGCAGTGGAGACTCAGCAACATTTTTTTCTCATGAAAATCAAGCCACTCCTCCTTCTTTATCTGATTTTGGCAAGATCAGGGTCGGCAGAAAATCACTTCTTCTGTCATGTCTGGAAACTGCTGATAATCAGACTATACATCCAAATCAATTTGATTGCAAGATACTTGATGGTGCTGCCGTGGTGCACTTCTTAAAATCTAATACCGCTATTACTTTTGCTGATTACTCTGACAAAATATTCATACCATTTATACTTCAACAACTCCAGTATGTTAATAGGATTGACATTGTTTGGGATCGTTATTTTTCAAAAAGTATCAAAGGTGGTGCAAGAGACAAAAGAGGTAATGGTATCCGAATCAAGGTGTCAGCACAAGCAAAAATACCAAAGAAATGGGAAGAGTTCCTTCGAGATTCAAGCAATAAAGAAGAGTTATTTTCATTTCTCACTAATACTCTATCACGTGTTGCAATGCCTGAAGGCAAATCCATCTTCGTTACTGCTGGTTAGTGTAAAAATAATGTGACATATATGGTTATATTTCATGTTGTTGTTTTTTTCTCCTTTTTAGGTCCCAGAGTGCTTTACATTGGCAGTAATCACATGATGGATGATTCAGATCATGAAGAAGCTGACACTCGAATAGTGCTACATTTAAGTGTGGGGCACGAAAAATCGTAATTCGCTCGGTGGATACTGATGTAATCGTAATTTTGATTGGCCAGTTTCATCATTTTATCGATCAATATCCCAATGCATCATTGTGGGTAGCATTAGGTACAGGGAAGCACTTTCGTTATTACAGCATCAATGCCATTTGTGCTTACTTGGGAAGACTGAAATCTCGTTGCCTGCCTCCATTTCATGCACTCACAGGATGCGACACCACATCATCATTTTTTGGTAAAACAAAGAAATCTGCATGGAGCACTTGGAGTGCTTATACTGAAGTTAGCTCTGCATTTCTCCACATGGTTGATCATCCCTACAATGAAATCAGTGTCACTTCTTCCTCCTTTTTGCTCCTTGAGAGATTCACTGTTCTTTTGTATGATAAAAGCAGCAATCTGACATCAGTTAATGAAGCTAGGCTTGATTTATTCTGCAAAAAAATGAAGACTCTGGAAAACTTGCCTCCTATCCAGGTACACTTGTGTGATTACCAGTTTGCATTATATCATGTTTATTTTTCCCATTTTAAATAGGATGCACTGCTACAACATGTGAGGCGAGCATGCTATCAGAGTAGTATATGGACTACAAGCCACCTCTCAACTCAGAATGTACCTGTACCAAGTTCATGGGGATGGATGGATGATTCTCAGTGTGGATGGCTGCCTATCTGCAGAGACATGTACTAAACTAATCAAGTGTGGGTGCAAATCTACCAGAGGATGCACAAGCTGCAAATGTGTCAGAACTGGACTACAATGTACAAATTTGTGCACTTGCCAGTGTGAAATTTAACACATTGCAGTATTTGTGTGTATTACACTCACTATTATGCCAATATTATTATGGAACTTTTCTATCTGGTTTATTATATATTGAGGGAAAAATTAGTGGTGAATGTACTTGCTCAATTTATTATGGTCAGCTAAATATTTATTTAATCGACTTTTATTTTCGCTTTTCTGAAAATTATGGTCATAATATTGGCTGAAATTTTTGCAGCCGGTCCATTTCATATTTAGTATATAGTAATTAGTTAGTGTACAAAGTTTGGTGCTTTTGTCCACTCTGTAAACATATTTTCACTAAGCCACCCCACTATAATGGCTTCTCGCAAGTAAGTTAGTTTTTGCGTGTCATCAAGTCCACGGTTATCATGAATGGCAGAACGAAAACGTGCCCAAAATCCTGCCCACTTCATGGGATCACCTTTGAAAGTTGGTAGCGCTAATTTCGGTAATCTTATTTGAGTTGAAGATGTCTTGTGTGGAGCATCGCTGGAGTCAACATGCGGAGAAGTAACTCTTTGACCAGAGAGGCTAATTAATTTGGGAGTCAATTTCAGACAAAGTTCTCTGATTAATAGGAATCATAGACTCTCTCAAATCAGATCGGATTCGAACTTCCTCATCTTTTAACTCTTGAATATCCTTGTCAATGGTCATGTCCGGTGAGCCCTTAATAGCTTGTTCAACTACATCAACCTGGTGATGTAAGTCTGTTGCTGAAGCATAAATGTTTTGAATTGCAATAAGCCTCTCTATTAGAGATATTGTTTTGGTCACGGAGTCATCATGAGCATCCAAAATATCCATTTCATCTTCGTCGTTAGTTTCTGGAGAACAAAGTTCGCTTATCTTAGCGTGTACCTTGTGGAATGAGGAGTCTGACGTAGCAATAGAATCTAACTGCCGCCGAAGATACGATATGTCCAATGAATTTGGATCGTCGTGTAGCATTTTTTGTAGCTTGTTGAACACCCTGGTAATCGTTTCAGATAGTTCTGATCTTGATCTTTTGAGAGCTTCCATATCCAGCAATATGGAATAAGAGGAGTGTAAGTTCAAGCAAACTTACAGCGTGGAGATGTCTCTTTGAAGTACAAAAGACGTACTTTGCTAGTCGGAATAGTATCCGGCTCGAAGGACCAAAATTAATGTTCAGTTTAGGTATTCCCAAGTGCAACCTATATCTTAAGATCTGCTCCTTTTACTTGGAGTCGTAAATTCCAAGCGTTTTATCTCGTCCGACTGTATATTTTAATAATAATATATTTCCAGACAAATACAGGAACCACAATACAGTATAATATAAGAGTTTGAGACGTTTGAGTTACTGAATAAAACAAAATAACTGGTAACTAAGAATAAAATGCAAAAATATAAACATAAATACATCGACGACGTGTAGTGTAGACATCGACGAAAAGACATCGACGACGTGTAGACATCAACGAAACGAAGAATATGCGTGTAAGTACGATTATCAAGTTAGGTGACGTTCCACAGCATCAGTCCTGAACACTACTCCCCACAGCTCTCTGTTGTAGATAGAAACTCACTCAAACCATCATTTGTGGAGTTCTGCGATGAATGGTTGTTCAAAACAGGTTGGCAGGCAGGACAGAATTGGGTGGCATCACTCTCCCGCTGGAGGACGTCATAGGCATGATTGTCTAAGCCTATACAGGCTATGTGGTGCCACAGTTCACAGCCATCACAAAAGACAGCCTTATCGTCATCAACCACAGCCTGAGCGCATACTCCGCACGGGAAGAGCTGGTCGCCCGTATGGCACGCCGTTAGTAACAAAAATCAATTCGAGCTAGTATCTTTCAATCCAGGTTTCTATCATACAATCCGGGTTCCTATCTTTCAATCCGGGTTTCTATCATACAATCCGGGTTCCTATCTTTCAATCCGGGTTCCTATCATACAATTCCGGTTTCTATCTTTAAATCTAGAATCGCGTATTTTAACTAACAATCCCGGGTTGAAGCCTCGCATTTGATATTAGTCTCGATCCCATTCCAGTGTGGGTGTGGTGCATGAAACCACTCCCCCTGCCTCGACGCCTTACCATTTATTAGCGGCTTGGTGCTATTATGTCTGCTTTTCAAGTGTGGGGATGGCAAAGTTTTTTTTCTGAGATACAGTCGTTTCTGCAGCAAGTTCAGCTTTTAGAAAATGGCCAGGGAAGGCAGGAGCATATAGAATATTGTTTGGAACGTTTACGTACCGTGATATTCAATGTCACTACAATCAGGGACATCTTGTCTGGATCGGCTGATCCCATACTGGTGCAGTACAAAGAATTAGTTGATGAATTGCTTATGCATATGCAACAAGTTAATGTGTTCTTAAATGGTAGTCTTGACCATAGTTTAGCTGAATCTGTTGCATACAGAGCTTCAGTTATTCGAACGCACCAACGAGGTTGTCCTAGATTTGCTGTCACAATTGATCAACTGAAATACTTACGTTCTTTGTCATTTTCCTGGATTAGAATATCAAGAATGCTTGGAATCAGCAGAATGACTCTGAATCGTAGGCGCCAGCAGTTTAATATGCTCCATGATCATGGTGGAATAACTATACAATATCAGGAACTGGTTGAAATTCTACAGCAAATGAGAGCTGAGCATCCTTACCTTGGTGAAGTAATGGTTCTTGGAAGACTAAGAAGTCTTGGGTATGCTGTTTGTCGGCGCCAACTTAGACTAGCTATCCAAGAAACTGACCCAATCAACACTGCTCTGAGGGCAACAACTGGTCCTTTATCAAGAAGGGTCTATAGTGTTCCTGGTCCGAATTCATTGTGGCATATTGGTAAGTTTGTTTGCTTGAAATCTAAGTAATAACCTAGCTGAGGCATTCCTCAACAAGGGTGTCTATGAATAACAATGAAAGTGAAATGCCTAACTTAGAGAGTACCTGAATTGGTATTAGTTGAATATGGGTAGCAGTTGCTGGTTGAAAAGTGTGTGCTGATAGCACAAAGTGACGAGAAATCTTATCAAAATGGCTGTCAGACATGTTACATGTCCACATAATACAAAATTAACTAAAAATGAATTTGAAAAGATTGTAACACAGCAGTATTTCACAATATTTAAGTCACTGAAGCCATTCAGACTGGTTGCATGTAGGTCTAAAAAAAGTGGTGGCACCCGCACAACTAAAGGGGCATGTACCAAATTTGCTTTAATAATACCTTGTTAGCTTTGCTCGTCACTAATAATAGTGGCTATAATAAAATTTGTAATATAGTATTTTTCATTTCCCACCACCATGAATGTCCTCCATGCCATCAAACTCCAGAAATAAAATATCGTTATTGACTCCACCCATGTACATGAAAGAGTTGTGACCTACCACACACACACACACACATACACACAACTCCACCCATGTACGTGAAGGAGTTGTGACCTACCACACACACACACACACACACACATCAAATTTGCATTCAGTTAGAGCTGAGAGTGTCTCACTCACTTTACTCGCTTGCCTACTACAGACTTGTATTGTTTGGTTACTTGCCTTTTTTTAATTAATTAATTTATTTATTTTTTAAATTTTATTTATTATAATTTTTTTTTTTTTAGATGGCCATCATAAATTGATTTGTTGGGGTTTTGTCACTCATGGTGCAATTGATGGCTACAGTCGCTTAGTGACGTACTTGAAATGTTCAGCCAACAACAAGGCATCCACCGTCTTCACACTTTTTCTAGAGGCTGTCCTAAAATATGGGTTACCTTCGAGAGTGAGATCTGACCAGGGACTGGAAAATGTACTTGTGGCCCAGTATATGCTGGAAACACGTGGACTAGATCGTGGAAGCATAATTACTGGTCGATCAACACACAACCAAAGAATTGAGAGGCTGTGGCGTGATTGTCACCAGTGTGCCACTCAACTGTACTACAGGCTATTCTACTATTTGGAGGACTCTGGACGTCTTGACCCTTTAAATGACATACATTTATTTGCACTTCATTATGTGTATCTCGCAAGGATTAATAGAACATTGAAAGGATTTTTGGATGGATGGAATCACCACAGCATCAGGACTGCGAGGCACTTGTCACCACATCAACTGTTCATAGAAGGAGCTCTTAGTTTGCAAAATTCTGGGTTGATTGCTTTCGATGTTTTTGAGCAAGTGGATGACGCTTATGGCAGAGATATTAGTGGCCCCGTTCCAGTGGAAGAAGACTATGAAGGAATTGAACTTAATCAATCTAATTTTGTGCTACAAGAGGACCACTTGGAAGCTCTTCAAGCATGCATTACTCCACAAGCATCAAGTGATTCTTATGGAATTGATTTATATGAAAACAACACCTTATCATTTGTATATCAAACAATACAGGCACACCCTGAAACATATGGTGTATTCGAATAAACGCTGGATATGTACATTGTTGTAAAAATGGGGTATTTTTCTACCTTCCTTCGATGGAGTTTAGGAGTAAAGGCACACCCTGGGGTGTTTTATCATACTTTGTTACCACACCTGCAATGTTTTGTTATTCCCTCCACCCCACCCACCCACCACCCCCCACCCCCCTAACCCATCAAAGAAGTTTAGGAACACCCAGGTGTGTACGTAGCTAGCTAGTTTTAATTATTGTTTCTTGGTCTCAATAGTTCATCTGAGCTCAAGGTGCCTTCTGTAATATAGCCTAGCAAGTTTTTTATCCTCAACTAGTATAACCTAGCTAGACCCTCATCCAACCTCTCTGAATGCTATTGATAATGATACTGTTCCAACATTACCGTACCAATATTCTGCTAATTCTTATAGTATAGCAATTTAGCACCCCATAACCTCTTTCAGCAGTGGCAATAGAAACCTCCAGAGTAATAGGCCTAAGCTCCCTTTCTTTTCTGAAGTCACTGGGAGGTCATCTGGCCAGTGAGTCAAGTGACTCCAGTTCCACCAGTCACTTACTTTTGAGGGTATCTGTTGCAGTTCCGAGAGGAAACTGTGTGGCTATCCTGGGGACCATCAGCGGCATCAAGTGATTATTTATTATTATTATTTATCTTTTTTTTTATTTTTTTATTTTTTATTCATTTCAGTTTATTCTGTATCGCTACATTCATTTGACTATGCAATTTCTTTTTGCTCATGCTTATGGTATTCACTCATCTTATTCTGTTGAATGTAAAAAAAAAATATTTCAATTATTTTTTCATTATTAATTCATTCTTTACAGCTGATTGAATTGCTGCAGTGAAAGGACCTTCTACTGTTCTTTTAGAAGGTCACACTGGAAACAAGGACTCTGCCCATCTGCAAAAGAAGAATTCTTGATTTCATTACAAAACAAAAACAAAAAACAACTTTGATTTGATCTCGACAAATTATTACTACGTAACACTTATAAGCTATAGTGGTCAGTGGTAACATCTGGGTTTTGCATTATTAATAAAATATAAAAAAAAGACCAGTGAAGCAGTTTAGGGTAAAGATGCATCCAGTGTAAGAGTTAAAAAGCACTTACATGCATTAATTTTTTAAGCACTCTGCATGGTTCATGAAGCACCAATCATTAACTGTATTACCCACCTGCCAATAAGTTCAAAAGCTATAAAAAGAGAAGATTATAATTCCTAATTTCCCACATGCTATGGGAGAAAATATAATAGGCAGGTAATAAGTAATTCAATACGATTACATTAAACAGGTATACTGGATAATCTGAAATTTTCGCTAATTTGAACATACTCTGGTCCAAGTGTTTTGATAGCTGAGGTTGTCAGCATTGGATGTTACTGACTAGGTATATTGAGGCGGCAGAAGGTGAGGCTCAGCAGGAAACACCAGCCCCCTCCCCTCCCCTCCCCTCCCCTCCAAGTTTTGGATAGTGAAAGTCATTGCCTACTATTTTTGTATTACAGTGTATGCTAACAATACCCACCAATGATGCATGTGGTCATGTTAGACTGCATAAATTCATTACATCAACTGTTCATAGAAGGAGCTCTTAGTTTAGAAGCAGTTTAGGGTAAAGATGCATCCAGTGTAAGAGTTAAAAAGCACTTACATTGATCTTTGAAGCACTCTGCATGGTTCATGAAGCACAAAGCATTACTTTATGGCACAGCTTTATCTAGCACACTGCAAGGTGCTGTTAAGCTTTCATGGTGTTCTTGAGCACTTGAGTAGATGTTTTTGTACTTCCAAGGGGAGTATGGTTGTTAGTGTAGATCAAGAGATAATGTAATACTCCATTTTTGCAGTGCATTGCACACAATTTTTACCAGATGCATTCACACAAGTCATAGCTTTGTGCATGCCTCTTAAGTCTCAATGAAGATGCATGTATCTGAATAGTACAGTATTCAACAATGAAATGTCTCAGTGACAAAGTCAATAACATATGAATACAAATATGTGTAAGTTAGCCTATAGGGCATCCATAGCCCAGTTCTCCACATCGGCCAGGATGAATGTGAACTCTTGCACAAAATCAGCGTAAGTGACATAAGTGTACAGCAGTTCCAATGTGAATCCACATGTGTAGCCTACAGGACGCCTCGCAGCTCCAGAAAGAGCGTTGAAGTGCACGAAGAGGTTGCTGTCCGTCAAGACGGTGCTACTCGTGACATAGCAAAGAAACTGTCTGACTTCTTGTACACTCATAACCTCCAATATACTGTTCAAGATAAGTATACACCCGCTGTTCTACTCACTTCATAAAAATAGCCGCTTATCTATTTGTAGGGATGGAAAAGTTCTTAACTTGAGAGCCAGACATACTACGCCAAAATTTAATCTTCTTCACACGACCATTTTTGTTCAACTCTTTTCGCTGATGAGACTTGGGAACATTGGTAAACTTGTTTTTGCCAACAACTACCCACAACTTAAAAGCTCTTGACCGTTTAAAACACTTTTTCTTTAATTTTAAATCATAATTAATTGGCTTATTAGTAGGATCAAAGGTAGATGGCTTAGCTGATGGTGTCACTGCTGAGGACGAAGAAGATGCTAATGATACACTTGAAAACGAAGATGATTTCCCCACAGACGAAGAAGGAAACAAAGAAGAGAGACGTCTGGCATGTCCCTCAGTAGGCTTCCCCAACATTGTACACAAAGAGTGAGCACCTTTTAGCGATTCCATTACTGAAACCTGCAAGTAAATATTGAAATTGGGTGGATCACAAAATATCCAAACTTGTGAGAACAAAACCAATGAACCCATTACATTGTAGATCTAAGCTCAGTATAGTCTTTTTTAGCTTTATCTTTTCTCTATTGCATGTGGATGCTTACCTTAGGCACCTTTTTCTTTTCTACCTTTTCTTTTCTAGCCAGAGTAGAACCTTCAACCACACCCACTTTCAGGCCTGACCATTTTTGAAATGCCAAGAGCCCTAGCAGAGTAATTTAAATATGCTTACCTTCATATCCACAGCCCTTACAATAGAGCGGGGTGATATAGCCTGCTCCTGTAAGTCAACGAAGACCCCATCCCCCCAGCTTTGGTCCTGCACCTGGCAGTAGAGGTTAGCTTCTCCACTTAGCAAATCACTGAAAGTCGCCAAAGTGGCTGCCTGTAATTCTCTCTTCTCACCGAAAAATGAGACAGGCCTGTTGCGCTCACCAGAAGGAGTTTCTGGCCGCACTAATAACATAGTTTTTTCACCCTCTTCACCTTCAGCCATTTCTCACACTAGGCTAGGAATGGGAATGGAACTGTGAGATGTCGCACAAAAAATATTAATGCGATGCCCGGTGAGATTGAGCACGACGGTTTCAGATAAGAGATAGGAAACGGGATTGAAAGATAGAAACCTGGATTGAAAGATAGAAGCCTGGATAGAAACCTGGATTGTATGATAGAAACCGGACTTGTATGATAGAAACCGGAATTGTATGATAGAAACCCGGATTGAAAGATAGGAACCCGTATTGTATGATAGAAACCGGGATTGTATGATAGAAACCTGGATTGAATGATAGAAACCTGGATTGAAAGATACTAGCTTGAATTGATTTTTGTTACTAACGGCGTGCCATACGCCCGCCGCCTTTTTTTTTTTCACTTCCCTTAAGCCAATCATGAGTTTGATGGTTTTCAGTACTCTTGAATGTCATTCTAGTAGTAAAATTAACAAGAAAAAATCATACAGTAATTATTGTCCTAGAATGGTGTATATCATTTATTAATCCATTTGACTCCACTACCGCATATGTGGGCGCAGGCTTTCTCTGAATTAAAAAAAATCTATTTTAGATTAAGCCGTCATTTATTTTTTATACACATTTTTTTTTAAATATTGAATAGGTACAGGCAGGTTAACAAATTTCTTTAAATTGTCTGCCTAAGTATGCCTATTATAATTTATTGCAAGTTGAAGAGCATTAATGACATCAACTTAACTCGTGATGCAGAATTGAGTATGCTACCTCTCAATGCTTCAACAAGTTGTAGGTAGTCATGGTGGTACTTAAGCTTGGAATGATCCAGTAAGGCACTGCTGATTTTAATTCAGTTTGAAAATGGCTTATTTACAAATTGGCCCTTGTCTTTATGCTTTTCAGAAGATAGAAGAAGAGAACAAGGCCCACAAAAGATACAATCCAACTTAACACTATAAAGGAGCCAAGAATGTTTCTGAAGCCAAGAGACTTGAAACCTGCCGTTGAAACCATGTCAGAAGAATCTAGATGGCAGAACATTTGGAGGCTGGACATGGTGGAGAAAACTTTTCAAAAGGCCGTCAATTGAAGTACAAAGTTCATCAATGGACTTACTTCGAACCAGTATGTTACCAATATCATAGCAGGACTCTTCAATGGTTTCTGCTGGCAACACAGGAGAGGCTAAACTCTGTAGACCACTAGGTTGAGGATGATTCACCTCGATATCAGATGCATTGTCTGATTTAATCTGTATGATACCTTTCAACATGCTTTAAAAAAAATGTTTTTAAAGAGGAATATTTATGCCTAGAGGAATATTCATGCCTACAGCAAAAACCAAACATAAGCAAGATAACTGTTGCAGACCTAAGAATGTACGTAACATCTTACAAGCAATGCTGCAAACTTCCTGACAATTATTGAAAGACTGCGAAAAAATAACCAGTTTAGATGGAAAAAATAATATTTATACCATACCTTTTATCATATTAATTTGACTTACCAGTCTATATCATCACAATAATTATAAGTGTTGCCATAATAATAATAATAACAAATACTACTATTAATAAAAATAAAAGTCTAGGCATGAATAACGTCCAGTAATAAAGTAGTACGTTTCAAACTGGCGTATAGTTTATATTGTGATTAGCGACGTGTATGAAACGGCGCAAACGGACTGCCAATATTAAAATTTAGTTATATATCGATGTTGTTCACGTTTCTTTTGGGTTGTACATTTTTTATAGCAAATTTATTCCACCCTATTAGTAAGATGTGTGTAGAATTTTTATACATATTGTTACAATACTAATACAACACAGGTACAATGATTGATAGAATTGTTCCGGAACTCCAACTAGCGTACACTCACTCCAACATTTCAATATACTGTGACCATCATAGCTCCTCAACTAAATGGATTTTTATAAATAAGAAAAGAAAAGACTTAAAAATACATTCGAAATCATTGTCGTTGAACGACGTTTCCTTTAAAAACAATGGGACCTACATTTGTAAAGTATACAATAAAAATATTAAATTCAAGGCTCAATCTTCACTTTTTGTTGGTGGTAAGACAAATACACATTGTAATGTTATCTACATATTTAACCGCTGAATTTGGTATAACGTGCTTACTATAGAAAATATTTAATGGTATAACTTTTTATCTCAAATTGTTCCACTTAGACGTGTTTTACCAATCTTCTTATTGTGGGGTCGCTGCAATAACTGCGTGGAGACGCGCTGAATTGAGTAGGTAGAATCGACTGATTTTAATCCCGTCTCTTTAGGAGAACACCCCACTGGTGTGCGTTTTCCATATGCTGTACATTATCTGGGCTTAAGAATAAATATAATTGAAAGCAGACCTTATGAGCCGTACAGCGCCCGAAAACACTAAATTTATTTCATACACTTGTTATAGAGTTAATGTGCATCTGCGCTGCCGCTCATTTTATTTAAGGTGCAACGCTGACCTTTGCATGTTAAATTGACCTGGATTCAGTTGACTAAATTGCTTCCAGTTAAGTAATAAATGCATTCCTCATTTACCGCGCTTGCGGTTGTGCCAACTCAACTTGGTAATACTATAGTGTGCATTAAGTTAAGGTAGTAACCACGTACAGGTGACCGGCTCGATATCTCTCACTTTGACATCTCTCACTTTGACTGTCCAGTCACTCTTCTCATCTTAATTCCATTCCCATTTATCGTCCTTACATCAGAACTCTTCACCACAAGCACTCTTTCAGTGAGTGGATCAGAGTCCCCGATAATGTAGTATCCCTTTCCTTAGAGTCCAGTTCAAGAGTTATCTAGAAAAAAAAAAAGATTTTAAGACAATGTTGCACTGTATTGTCTTACTATCATACTTTTCAGTCTCTTCCTTTTATCTTTCTGCTTCGGAAATCCTTGTATATTATTAGCCTCATGCTAGCTGGTATTTCCTGTTTTGCTTTGCAAAACAAATTATTAAATAAAAATAAATTACCCCAACATTAGATATTACGCTAGCAGAAACAATGGAGCAGTAGTAGCAGAAATACACTTCCAGAGTTGTGGTGTCTTTAGTGGTGTCTCTAATCTAGCTTCCTGTTGTATCATAATCGTTTACAGCAACGTCGCATGTGTCGTTGGAGCATGCACTGCCTGGTCCCCAGTTTTGAAACATTTATTCCACTCTAATTCATAGGGAATAACCTTGTCGCATGTGTCGTTGGAGCATGCACTGCCTGGTCCCCAGTTTTGAAACATTTATTCCACTCTAATTCATAGGGAATAACCTTGCCCCTTTTCTGGTAAGGTAGTGAACGAGCATTTTTGAGCATTTTTTTTGGTTTGTATGGGTTCTAAATAAAGCCTGCACATAGGAAACATCAATGCGACAAAACAGCTGAGCTGGTATTCGTTCCTCCTTGGATATTGAGCCCCCTCTGGATCCAGCCCAACAACCACTACATGAGGACAACCCTACAGGTGGAGGGCAGCTGGGCCAGCTTGGCCAGCTTGGCCAGCTTGCCATGAGCTCAGACAAGGACTACCTTAAGCCAATTTACATGGCCAACTGATTTACAAATCCTAGTATAGTATAATGTAGAACATACTATTCAAAAAAGTATCCTGTGAACATTTTCAACAATATATAAAAAGTATTTACAAATAATTAGTAAATAAAAAAAATTAATGGGCTGAGTAATATTGTATCATCAAAGATTATCATAGCTTATTATAATTATTAAACACAGACAATACAAGAAATCAGATATATCCCAACCTACAAAAAATTGAAACTGGAACACCTGTTACGATGAAATGCAATTCAATCACACCAGTAAAATGGTTTTATAGTTCAGATAGGTCAATGGAAGATATAATTTTATTAACATCACAAGAACCTGAACTGACATTTATGGCACACGATTCTCTAAGTGGTCATTTCTTCTGTTATAGTCACAATAACTCTAAATCCCCTTTTATTACCAACTCCATATTAATAGTATATTGTAAGTCATTAATCAATATAGTCACCTAGCACTAGCATTGTAATAATCATTGTTTTTTTGTCCACCCCCTTGAAAAGCAGGAGAATATTTAAAACTGTTAATTTTACATGTGAGGATTGTTTTTTCTAACCCCAATGATCCCTACCATAAGGAGCACAGGTAAACTGAGGGCAGGCACAATGGCCAATAGGACATGAGTATAATGGCCTTGTATGTCTAGGTGGGCAGGATAATTATTTTGTAATCAGTCTATTTATTTAGCTAACATAATAAATTAATTAATTTTGTATTTTACATGTTAAGGGTGCTGTGACACAGCAACGCGCACGTACCCTGCGCCACCACAAATAACCACAAAAATCCGCTGTGGTCGCAATAGTAAAACGACCGCTAACTTAGCTTGCGCGAGTAATTCGAAGCTTCCCCCCACCAATTGATAGAACTAACCGAAGGCCCCGCCCCGCTATAAGTTGTAATTAGCTCAGCTGTTTTGTATTGTATTTCTTATCAGTTTTGTTTTTCCCAGGAGCAGCCCCGGCTCCCAGATTGTCTCCAAGCTTTGACAGGTAAATAATACCTAACTAATGACTCCATTATTTTAATTTTTTTATTCTTGTGCAAAACTTCTTCCTGATATATCACTCATGATTTTTTTTACAGTACTGTGATGACCAGTGATAATTTTTATGAATGTATATAATATTATAATGATACTTATTTTATATAAAAAAATATTTTGAAATTGCCAGCTAAATATAGATGAATGTTTTGTGATGTAGCTAGCTAAGTACGATGAATAAACAAATGAAGTGAATAGCTAAGTACAGAAAACTGTACACAAACTGAAACTGTAGAGTTTTCCAGCAGCAAAAATGGCTCACTAATCTATTATAGGTATACACACACACTGAATATGCATCTAGCTAGCTTGATAAAAGGCTTTCCTTACCTGACCATGCCGAGAAAAACACTATTAACAAGACTACAATAATCTCCACACACTCGTTTCAGTAGGGCTTATCATCCAGAGGGAGAGGCCCCAGAAAACCGGTTTGCTAACCAATGAATCCGTTGTGGGTGTGGTTGGAATGCAATCAAGTCTCCCCAAAAGATCGTGCGGACTAAATTTTAGTCCTGGAGTCTATTTTGTGTTACTTCTCAGAAACTATGCGTAGAAATGACTCCAAATTTCGTACACAGGCGGACTCCGACCTTAGCTACAAAATGTTCGTTGCAATTTTTTTTAAAGAATAAAATTCGGGTGCGCTGCCGCGAAGATCGAATGAGCACAATCAACTAGACAAAACAAAGCAGAATTGACAAAAAGTACAACTAAGGTTTTGAAGACAATCAACAAATGTAGCAGTAGACGAAGAATTGTCTCGTCAGCGATGGCACTCGCGACGAGTTGTGGATTATATACTTGAGGCTGAGGAGCTCGTAACTTGAACGAACCAGGCTCCCAAGGCCCGTTCTTTTTATTTAGTTTATCCATCTTTAGGATCCACCCTTAGTTGGAGCTCTACAAACACCAAGCGTAATCCCTTCAATTATTGTTATCATTTGCGTGGGCGGTGTCTCAGCACCCTGAAGCTGTCTATTTTACCACCAAGCAAATTTGATTAAGTTTAATTCAAGGTGTCAAAAGTATTAAAAACATGCTTCGTCTTCTATTAAAGTAAATAAAATTCTAAGAATTTTAACTCCAGTGATGTGCTTTTTATTATTAAATGTTTAAAAAAAATTAATTCCTGAGGGCCAATGCATTATTGGCGAGCTCGCGGAGCGAGCTAGACAGTATTAGGGGTGGTTAATGCAAAATCGGGTATATGTTATATGTATATATTATGTGTGTATGATTGTTACGTATGCCCCTTAAAAGCGCGCGCTGGGAACTTTTTTCTCCAAAAAAACACGGCTTTTTAAGCTTGACCCCAAAAAATGATCTCGCTCGCACTGACTACGGCAGTTCGGAAGGGCAGCCCTGTTGTAAGTTCGGGTCTAGCTTCGTCCTCCTTGTGAGTACCGAGTGGAGGACGACTCGGTCTTAGCTTAGGTCCGAACAATCAGATAACTCTTGCGTAGGTATGTTCAGTTGTGTGAAACTATTGTGCTTTACAACTACTATTAAGAATATCACAAAGAAAATTTTAAATAAAGTGACTTGTTTTGTTGCTTCTTTTTCAATACAAACAGTTGAGGGGAGCGGTTACTATGGCATTGAAACCCCTTTACCCATACGCGTAATTTAACAACTCGACTTTATTTTAGTTCACAGTAGTTTTTTGAGTTGCATTAAGCAATTTACACCCACCCACGCGCGCGTTTACGGTATCTATAATTAAGTGAATAAAAAAAATTGAAATTTTTCTTGTAAGAAATGGTCAACTTTGCACCTCTCTATTCCATACTTTGGATCTAACTTTAGCAACCAATCTAATTCAGTACCAGTACCAACACAAGGCCTAACCACGGGCCACAATTTGCGCAGCTAAAATAACAACCAATTAGCACTGCGCATGCATCCTAGCAACCACCTTGATTCAAATCTCGAGCGGCAAGAGAAACCTGTCAAGTGAGAACGCGGCTAGTCGCTTCCTGCTGTTGCTTCAGACTACATTCTTGAGGTTAGTAGCAGCACAATGAATTATATCAACTATATAAACAGTGGGATAGAGTATACTATTTTTCTAAAGAGCAATAAACACTGACAAAAATCAACAAAAATTCAAATTTATAGGATGGAATTTCACCACGAACAGCTTGGGAAACATTGTAGAGTGTGTGGGAAGAGGCTAAGGAAGCTAAAGAGCAAGGCCCCCATACACCTGTGCATGGATCACTGTGAGGTCCTGCTTCTTGTTGGGTTGGATGTGAGCAAGGACGACTCCACAATTCACCCCCTCCACTTCTGCAACCCATGCCGTGCAATGCTCAAACGAGCAGAAAAGGCACAGAAAGCTGGGGTACCCTACATCAACAGCACAAAGTTGATGGAATGGACTCCACATGTTGACAGCAGTTGCCTGGTAGGATTTGACCATTCCTATAACACATAAACCAAAATCATATTAAATAGGTTTGTCAGCATTGTCTTAGCCTCACTCACGGTGGAGGCCAAAACCGAAAGGTAGGCAAGCACCCAGGCAGACCCTCTGGAGAGACTTCCACATCAGTGTGCCAGCACCTAGAGGACACAGCACCAGGGTCATTCTTCCCCTCAGAAGATCGTGAACCCAGGTGCTACGAGTCTGGGGTTGCTGCAACACTCTGCTGCCCTGTGTGCACCCTGATTCTGGACAGGCCAATCGAACTGGGGTGTGGCGCAATACTCTGTCTGGAGTGCTGCAAAAGCTGGGTGCAATTTCATTGTAGCCACACTCTTTCGTGCCCATCATGTTACGACCAACGTCTGGACAGCACACACATATCCGCTCCGCCAGACATGGTAGTATCACTGCTCCAGGGGCTCCTTGTCCACTGCAAAAGGCTGTGTGGGAAGATCGTCAGGGTGGAGAATTACCACAAGCACCTGCAGGGTCAATGCTCAAGCCATTACCACCTGAGTGTTGACTCACCCTCAAAGTTGACCATAGGTGAAGTTCTTTCTAGGCCCTCCGCATCACCAGCAACACCAGCAGAGGTAAAGGTTGCAGGGCATCTGGTGAGGAAGCTGATGGATCATGGCAGTAGCAGTAGTTCAGAGGGTGTAGTCAAGGTCCAAACACGTGGTCAAGTAAGTAACTATTAATATAATATGCACAATTAAATCAGTTACCACATGCACAATCAATGCAGCCAATCACCTTGGTCCAAGTAGCCAACTGCAGGGTACGCAGCTCTGACGCCAGCAAGTGGACGCTGAAGCGTCGCACTGAGGGCATCAGCAGGGTTCGCTCCATCACCAGTGGAGGAGATACGACTGCTCAGATGGTTGCAGAGTATAAGTCGCTCTCCAAGGAAGAACGAGCGAAGGTGCTTCAAGAGGCTGGACTCCCGATCACAATTCCAACTGACCACTCCTTAGCATTGAAGGCCAATCTCTCCATACCCTGGAATAAACTTAGGGTAATCAGAAGGTATATATATTTCACTCTAGATAAAGCACACCTTGTGAGAATGACTTGAATAGATGGTTCAAGTCTATGGATGTCCATATCGCAAGTGAGGGGAAGATGAGAAAGCTTGCCAAGGAGGTTGTGGGTGACAACATGGTGTCTGAGAATGGGGCCTTCACTTTTCCGGGTAGCAATGGAGGAGAGGTGATCAAGGAAGTGCCCTTTGTGTATGTGCCCAACTTCATTGCCAAATTGGCTGATGTTGTATCCCAACATGAAAGGTACATAAGCTAGGTAAAATGGAGCAAAGTTATCACAGTATATACCTATAGTGCTCCAGATGGTCTGACAAACCATGGTGGCTCCATTCCAAACAACGAGCTTTGGATCAAGCTTGGTGGAGACAAAGGACAGGGGAGCTTCAAATTCAACATGCAGTTGGTCAATGTGAGCAACCCAAACTCTGTTAAGAGAACTGTCCTTCTCTCAGTGTTCAATGCTGGAGACAGCACCACCAATCTCCACCTCGCCCTGGACAGATACAGAGAGCACATTGACGAGGCTCAGGGAATGCAGATCAAGTAAGTATATGGAATGACTTTTTTGATCTAGATTAACTTACAAATAATAGTGGGCGTATGGTCCGTCTCTTCCTCTCGGGTGACTACGAGTTTTTGTGCCGACTCTATGGGCTCAGTGGTGCCAGTGGTAATGCTTTTAGTAGTTTAAAACATCTCATGGGAATCATGTATTTGGTAATGGTGGTTCAGGTCGACACAATTGTCTATGGTGCCTCATCGTCAGTGGTGACTTGAAAAACCCCCCAGCCAACCGCACACCATGCCCACTGAGATCACTTTCGTCACTCCGTGCTGATCATCAGAGGTTCTTAGCAGCTGGTGGTGACCTGGAGGAAGCGAAAGAATACAACAATGTGATCATGGAGCATTTCTTCAATATCCCATTGGAGAATGTAAAATAATACTATATAGCTATCTATGATTATAGCAACTATTGTAATTTACACAGGTGTGTATTCCCGGACTTCACCTTTCTCTCGGGATCTACAATAGAATCTGGTCACTCTTCACAGGAGCTTGCACAGAACTGGACCTCAAACTGGTGGATGCCATCAATGCCAGTGAACCCGGTCCTAGTAGCAGCAGCAGCACACATGACCATTTCTCCAGCTCCTTGCAGAAGATGTCATTGTTAGAGATGGAAGTTGACACCCAGCGAAACTATGCTGCAGTGCTGGATGAAATGGTCACATACAGCCTTTTGACTCTGCCCAATGCTCAAACTAGTACCCACGTCCGACAGCTACGGAAATCAGCAGAAGCCTCCCACAAGACACTGGAGAATATGGCATAGTAGTTAGACAAAAATTTCCTCCCCTACGAAATATCAATTCAAATAGTGTACAAAGCTGTCAAAATTTGGGGCTACTCTCAAGAAGAAGTTTTGTGAGATCAGTAGCACCCAAAGTGATGGTCAGTTTCATGCCACATTGGAGAAGAGCTTGCAGGAGTTGAATGTAAAGAGGCAGGCCTATCAGGGAGGAACCTTCGTAGGCAACCACGTACACAAGCTTCTCCAAGTAAATAATGTCATTTTGAGTGCAGTTTTCGATATTGTTTCTTTATACTTAGCATGAAAGCATCACAGTTGTTTGTAACAATGTGAGGAAGGTTGGACTTCAGTATCCTCAGTACCCAGCACTTCAGAGTGATGCAGAAGTTGTTGCAGCTACCTTCACCACCCTCATGAAGCACTACGGGAAGTGTCACAAAGGTGTCAATTCTGCAAGGTATATGACAGACAGTGAAATTGATACAGTAGGTAAGTTAAAGTGTGGGTTAGGTCTGCAATAACTTACTCGCTCTCCATTACAGAAGAGAACATCAAAGATTTTATGGCATTCTACAGGAAGGAATTCCCCTGGGCTAGCATTCTGCCAAAAATGCACATCCTTGAGGACCATTCCATCCCATGGTTGAGACGCTTCCATGTTGGTGCAGGGTTGATGGGGGAGCAGGGGGCCGAATCTGTCCACGCACTGATGAAAGGACTCAACAGGACATACCAGAACATCCCCAACGACACTACTAGACTTAAACACACAATAACAGAACACTCCATAGCCACAAATCCTTCTCTTCTTGCCCTGAGGCCACCACCCAAAAAGAGGAAGATTGAAGAACAAGATATGGACCTGGAAGATTGACCACAGTATCATAATGTTATTTGTATATGGGGTTTGACACTAAATTACATACTCAAGAAAAATAGTAGGGCTCAAAGTAACTCATCATTCTCTTTAGTATAGCTTTAGCTAACTTTAGCTACAGCTCTTGCACCCTGAAGCATTGTTGGAGAAGCGCTATGGCTACTTACATAACTTCATCTTCATGAGATCGCAGCTCCTTCATCGCGCGGTGTTTTTTCACCAAACTTTCAACAACCGTCGGCCCAGAACTTCATTTTAAAGCTATTCACGTGACTTAGCTGTCAAAGCTAGTGACATCACAGTAGTGTTAATCTGTGCCCCACCCAGTTGTCAAGGTAGTTGCTAGGCAAAATTTAGCACCCAGGAAATGGTTTGGGGGCGGGTCTAAATGCTCACACGCGCATTGCAATAAAACTACTGTGAGTTTGAATGTTAGTTGTTAAAATCAATAGTTTAACAATAGTGTAGTTTAAGACTCGCTCGCTATTTGTTCTCAAGCACACCACTAGTTTGGTATTATTATTGTGATTTTAGCATTTGGTATGGTCACACTACTGATAAAAGTGTCATGTAGTGCAACGTCTTTGTAATCATTCATTTACTCCATACTAAGACAAGTCCAAAAAAAGATATTATTAATGTCTAACATTGTTATTACAACATAATCAGAGTTAAAACACACGGTTTTTTTCAATAGCGGGACATAAAATAATTCCATACCAACAAACAGCCATAGTCAATTCAAATGTAACAATAACTTGCTATTTGTCTCGTACTACTTGGACTTTTAATGATAGTAGAATTCCCGTGAATGCAAAAATACAAAAGTATGCTTCCAAAAGTATTATACATCTACTTCATGTAACTAAGGAAAATAAAGGATTTTACACTTGCAGAGGGTTTGGTGAGGCTAATAAAATCATGTACGCCAATGCACATCTTTTAATTAAAGGTTTGTAGTGGGTTATACTCAATTGATGTTTTTTGTGACAGTGTTTATTTGAGTGTTTTCTATTCTGTTTGTTAAGGTGTGTCATGCTTGGGTCAGCACAGTTCTGTTCATGCCTATAAAACTGATGACATTTATAACCTGCATGTATGTATGAATGCCTGATACAGTAACTAAGAATGTTTGTGGTATGTACACATCCATGTAATATTTATCTCTGACTAACTTGGTCCTAGTTCAGGAATAAACAGAGCAAGATAGGGAAATTTATGTAAACCTTAACCAACTGTAGAGAATGATAGCCATGAATAAAAGTAACCTGTGCTACTGCATTTTTACTTTGCAATACGTCAAGTGCCACAGTGCGTTGGGGTACTTGCTAGTTAATACTATTATTACTATTACTATTATTTCGAAAGCACTACTTCTATCATTGCAGTACTTAGGTTATTTATATGTTAATGTCAATATTTATACTGAGATACTATGTTTCAGAAAAAGATTTTGGTAAATATGAACAAAAAAAGATATCACCAGGTATGTAATGGTTAAAATAATTATGGAATTATAATATTAATAGTATTATCAATATTCACAGGGTGAAAAGAGTCCATTTACAACCATAACAAAATTCGTAAACTGTCTTGGTAATAAGAGTTAACAAAAAATTTACAAGGCTGTAGAGGTTAACAAACTAGTTATCAACACATTATACACTAATTTACGGTTTTGTTTTGGTTGTCATGGACACTTTTCAGGCAGCGATTATTAATGTTGTTATTACTATTATTGTTATTTGTGAAAGCACTACTTCTATCATTATAGTACTTGGTTATTTAATGTCAATATTGTTATGAGATCAATGTTTGAAATTTTTTTTGGGTAAAGATGAACACAAGAAGATATCACCAGGTATGTAATGGTTAAAAAAATATGGATGGTTTTTAAATTCATGTAATTACATAAAGGAAATTGATATTTATATAGATAATGGTTGGCCTTATTATTATCCCACTTTCTTTTTTCTCACTTTACTAAAACTCATTTTATTTATATAAATAAATAAATAAATAAATAAAAATATCCTAGGTAATTGAAACATTATACAATCATGAAAGCTGAAATGAATACTGTTTCCTTGAAATTTTACCACTAAAATTGTCTCATGTGTCTAGGATAAATATACAATATTATGATGAGTCATGTTCAAAAAAATGTTTGAAACATTATTTTGGTCAATAGAAAAAATCTGAAAACAGTTCCGTGAAACTAAAATAACTACAATACTATTTGCACACCTTTAGTAATCCCAATCAACATATCTATTCAAAAACTTAATTTCAATTTGTTTTAATCATTTTATACTAATTGCACTTAGATACATGGTAATATAGCTAAGCAAAAGTTGTTGGCATGTTGTTAGGTATTTTTATTTGTATGCATTTATTTCCAGGAAGTGAAATAGTATATGCAGAATTAGGATTTCCAAGTAAGTGAATGATCATGCTATAATCTTCTTAAATATTTGCAAAAAAAGTTACATTGTTACTGTTCTGAATACCATTTATTTGTAACAGCCTTATCAGATAATATCGACAAAAATGCAACACAATAATTATTATGCCCAAATACCAAACAAAATTCTTGAACTAATACGTTTTTCCCCACACTGTGATGTGACTACTCATTGAATAATCTGACGCCAAAGGCATGTAAAAACCTCTATTTGGAATTTGCTTAACTGAAGCATTATTTATATGCATCAATTTCATGTATATTATTTGTGATGACTTATGTTAAAATTACGTAGGGAATCTAATAAAAATTAGCCTTAGAAATTCTGGATATTTTCTTGATAGAAAAATTTTCCTCTAATTGACAGTAAAACAAATTTTTTTTACACAGCCTCATAACCTTTAAACATTCATAAACTAGAAAATCAGTAATATAATGTGATGTTTGTGGTTAATTGAAAGTATGTAAAAATTTATACTGCACTATGTTGATTATAAAAATGATGACTTCCTGTAATTTAGTAGTCAATGAGTCAAATTATTTCTTTGAATTTCTCCAAATTGATCACATGCAGTGTTTCTAAGAGGCAAGTTATAATGTTGCTTAAGTTAGCAAAAATATATTTTTGAGATAATTGAGAAAATTTCAATACTTTGTCTACAATAGCAATATATATGTTTGTTACACAACAAAGAATGTACAAGAAACAAAAATGTGTAGTTAATAACTTAAGGATTACACACCCCAGTTATGTATTTTCTCACATTATAAACAAAATCACATCTTTAATAGTAAATATCATTATATAGAAAAAGCAGCGGAATATAATATACACCCAAGCAGTGAGGACAACACAATTTACAGTTCAGTAATTGTACCGGGTATGTTATTGAAAAGTTACTTGAACATTATAGTATCTCATTGCTATATCACATACTACATTATGATCAAATAGCTTATTAATCTGCACCTTATTTAAAGCATAGTACAGTAGAACCTCACAGTTACGTACCCCTTGGGAAATGAGGTGTACGTAACTCTGAAGTGTACGTAACTCTGAATATAACATAATTTAACTTTGTACTAAAATATTTAAACGACTAAAATACTATGAATACAGTATTTCAGATTTATCCATACTAAAGGACCATTTAATGGTGTACCGTTGAGTTTTTTTTTCCTGAGTAAACCAGAATGCATGACATTATAAAAATCATTATCTCTTCTGACAATGCACCTCTTCTTCAGGCCACTAGGGTCAGCTGATTCTGCTGAAAACTTTTCTATAATCTTCCTGTCTCTTTAGAAGTCTGAAATTGTGGACTTTCGTAAGCCAAACTCCTGAACAACTCCAGCTAAAAATATTCCTTGTTCAACATATTAAACTACTTTCTGAGCAACTCTTTTGCCATTTTGCTGCAGTTCCAATAAAAAAGAACAAAAAAAAACAAAAAAAAACCTTGATGACGACCCCGTACCCGTCGCGATGTCTCTTCGCGGTTGGTTAACCGGTTCATTCGGTTGTCTGATGTTCGGATCTATGAGGTTCTACTGTATTGTTATTCATTGTTATTGCTGTATTTTTAATAAACTCAGTGGTCTACTAAAGTACATGGTTATGATGTCAATAGTTAATTTCTTATTATAACTACAACAATATATGTTGTATTTTTAATAAACTCAGTGGTCTACTCTCTTACCAAAGTACACGTTTATGATGTCAACAGTTAATTTCTTTTTATAACTATGACAATATATGGAGGTATAGCTAATATCATTAACTACAAGAAATGAAAGAACAGAATGGCTACAGAACCATGGATAATTCAGGCCCGTAGCCAGGGGGGTTTTTTGGGGGTTACCAGTAACCCCCCTTTGAAATTAATGATATTCATAGCTAGACATTTTGCAATTAGCAGCTCTATTGAGTACATGGGTACCATAGTTGCCTATTCACAAATAACAGCTGTATTCAGAAATGTAATTAGCAGCTCTATTGAGCTAGCTAGACATTTTGCAATTAGCAGCTCTATTGAGTACATGGGTACCATAGTTGCCTATTCACACAGTGAGTTCAAATCATATGCAGCCAGATTTTGATTTGCTCTGATTCCCAATGAAGCGAGCTAAGAGTACTCTTTTGCCCTTTCTTTCGAAGAAACAAGCTTTTAGTGAAGAGGAAGGTAAAAGGTTTGGTAGCTAGTTTAAGTGATTGTTAGATATTAATTTTATTTTAGGTTTGCAGCCAATACAAACACTGGAAACAGCATCAAGTTCAGCAGGAACTTCTGATTGTGTTGTTAACTCTTCAAAACTGCTTGATTCACCTCCATTTAATGATTTGGGAGCCCTATGTGATCCAGGGAAATCTATTGATGAGATCTGCCAATTAGTTAATAATCTCTCTGTGGATGAGAAGTTTTCACTACTTTTTCGACATGTTGCACCACCTGCTGTTTTCCCACCTACTTTTTCTCATGGATTTCAGCGCAGGTTTAATCAATCTTGGCTGAATAAGTATCCTTGGTTACTTTATAGCCCAAAGTTAGATGGCATTTTTTGTGGTCCGTGTGCCATCCTATTGCCTGTTTTGGAAAGAAAAGATAAAGGTATGCTGGTAAATAGGCCCTTTTCAAATTGGATCAAAATTAGCAGCATATTGGCTAATCACTCTTCCTTGCATTACCATCGAAATTGTCTTGCAATGGCGGACACATTGAAGTTATCTGTTGAAAATCCGTCTACACGGGTTGATGTAATGTTCAGTGATAGTATTCAGAAAAAGATTACTGAAAATGAACATATTCTTCGGCAGATTGTAAGAGCAATTCTCTATTTAGGAAAGCAGGGTTTGCCTTTTCGAGGTAATGCTGAAAAAGTTTCTCTATCTAGTAATCCAGGTAATTTTTTGGCCTTGTTAAAGTTTTTTGCTGAAACTGACCCAGTATTGTCTAACCATTTATATCATCCTCAAGCAAAAAATGCCACTTACATTTCTCCACAATCACAAAATGACATTATTAACGTTATTGGGTATGATATAATTTTGGCTGGTATTGTTCATGAAATAAAAGCTTCCAAATTTTTTTCTGTCATAGCAGATGAGGTTTCGAGTCATGGTGTTGAGCATTTAACCATATGTCTCCGTTTTGTAGATGATCATTGTGAGATTCGTGAAGAGTTTATTGGTTTTGTGAAGTTAAAACGTGTTCGGGCAATTGATACAACAGAAGCCATTATTAATAGCATTGAAAATTTAGGGCTTAGTTTGTGCAACTTGCGTGGCCAGGGATATGATGGGGCATCTACAATGAGTGGAGAAAGAGGTGGTGTTCAGGCCAAAATTCTAGAGAAACAACCAAAAGCTCTCTATACTCATTGTGCTGGCCATTCATTAAACCTTGCCATTTTAAAATCTTGTTCAATTCCTTCAATCAGAAATTGCATTGACGAAATAAAAGCTTTTACTTGGTGGGTTAAAGTTTCAGATAAAAGGGCAGGACTTCTTAAAGCTGTTGTTGATTCTCAAGTACAAACTACAAGTAGAGTTCCCCTTCTCAACACTTGTATAACACGATGGGTGGAGAATATTGAAGGATGGGAGCGTTTTTCTTTGGCTCATCCCTTTTTAATTAAAATGTGTGAAGTCATATTGTATGGAGATAGCAATTTTCCTCTTTATAGTGATGGGTCGTGGACGGCAGAAGACAAGAAAAATGCTTTAGCACACATGAAAGCTTTAGAATGCTTTGAATTTGTATTTTGCTTAATCACACTACAGCGTTCTTTGTTTTATCTCAAGGAAGCTGCAGTTAAAATTCAGGCTACAGATAATGATATAGTTTCTGGAGTAACAACAGTCATGGAGTCATGTGTGGACCTGAAGAAGCTTAGAGAAAATGTTGAGGACTACTCACAGCGCATTTTTAAACATAGCTCAAGACTTGCTGAGAAATCAAATATAGCTGTATCAAAGCCCCGTACAAGTAGTCGCCAGCAAAATCGGCCTAACCCAGAACATTGTTCTGTTGCAGACTATTTCAAAAAATCAATAATAATTCCATTCTTGGACCACTTAATTAGTGATATTTCTTCTCGTTTTACTGCTCACAGCAAAACAGCAGGTTCAATTCAAGAACTAATGCCCAACAATATTACACCTAACTCATCCTTTGCCATGATAGAACAAGTAGTGTCCTTTTATCACGAAGATCTCCCTAATCCAACTATTGTGGATGAAGATTTCAGTCGGTGGAAATCAAAATGGCTTCTCATACCAAAGAGTGAACGTCCTGACACTATTGCCAAGTCGCTGAAGAAATGTCCTCAACAGAGTCTTCCTAACATTTGGACAATATTGAAGCTATTTGCAACGCTCCCATTGAGCTCATGTTCCTGTGAGAGATCAGGCTCCACTTTGAAACGGTTAAACAATTATATGAGGTCCACTCAAAGTGAAGAAAGACTTAGTAGTTTGGCAATTATTCATGTTAATTACACTGAATTGGATATAAATGAAATATGTAAAACATTTATACAAAAGCATCCACGTAAACTGGAAAAAGCAAGTTTATTATTTAATTTCTAATTATCACTACTAACATGATATCAGTTGCAACTTAATTATTTCAATTGTAGTTAAGTAGTTATTAAGCAAGTGTGGCTATGTGGCTATTAACTGGGTGTGGAGTAGCTATGTGGTAATAAAACAGGTGTGGTATTAAGTGGGTGTGGTTACTTTCCTATTAAATGGGTGTGGTTATGTATAAATTAGTTCAAGTAACCCCCCTTTAAAAAATCCTGGCTACGGGCCTGTAATTAAATATACTCACAATCTGAGACTTAACTTACTTTGTGTTCTGAATTAATTATTATGAAAAACAAACTCATAAGTGCATTAAATAAGTACAAAAACAAAAACGATTACAGCAAGAAATGCCAAAACGTATGCTACATATTATGTATTTTGCTGTGGCTGAACACAGCAGTATGTATTCCATTGTAATAATCATAAGTGTGTACTTAATTACAGGAAATGGATATTATGAAGCAATGATCAAACAACAAGCAGGTATATTTATTTTCATATAATAATAATATAAATATAGATAAATTATATTATTATTTAATCTACATTAGTAGTATGGTATAATCACAACTCCCAGACTTTTCGATTCTGACTATTCTTTTTCAACGATTAAATGTAACTTTCAACCACAAAAAAAAAAGTTTGGTCAAGTGTCAAAACATCTGTGAGCTGTGGACTTCTATATTCAGTACTACAAAATTAAGTTAAACGGTTAAATTTGGGTCATTAATAATCTGAAAATAATACACTTCTGATAAAACTTAGATTGGGAGAAAGTTAGGTTGAATACATTAATTTCAGTATACCACCTACAACACACACAAACTTACACAATGTGTTTTTAAGTACTACACCATCATAGGCAACTACAACACACACACAAACTTACACAAATGTGTTTTTAAGTACTACACCATCATTGGCAACTACAACACACACAAACTTACACAAAATGTGTTTTAAGGGTGCTGGGACATAGCAACGCGCGCGCACCCACACGCACCACAAACTCGCAACTCGACTCTTGAGGCTTCTTCATCCTCCTTGTCAGAGGTCTATATCTCTGTCTCATTGATCGAAGAAGTGCTCCTGCGTGTTCATGGAGATTCTGGAAGCGTTCACAAATACAGAACTTCGCAAGTCCGAGTTCACCTGCAACCTGGACTCTACTGTTATCGGGGACAAGGCCATTAGCGACATTAGGCTTGCGCTCTACAATGAGGCTAAGGCCAAGGGTTCATGGAGGTGGGGAACCCCAGTCACAAAAAAGAAATGTTCCATGGGGAGGAGTGTGAAGGAGAAGCACATTAATGACATATGGTGTGTGATGGGATCTATTAAGAATAGTCGGGGGTTGATAGGGCCTTGCTTAAGAATGGCAAGCGCTCACTGAAGCAGTTGGAGCTATCAAGGAAGGTTACTTCCACTCACTCTCCGCCAGAACCCATCCTGCCTGCCCCGTCGTCTTACTCTGCAAGCCAACTCCCTGCCTCAGCTGCGACATCAACCTCACGCCTGCAATCAACCAGACTCATCCTGTGTGACACGTCGTCTCATCCTCCCTGCCCCAGCAGCCTTACTGACATCCCGGCCGCCATCACCAGCCCCTAGCATCCTACCCAACCAAGTAATCTCTGCCGTCAGGCACCTCTGCAGTTGCCTTGGCCAGTGCAGCCCCCCAGTCTGTACCAACACCTTTGGACGAGAAGGTCTTCAGGTCAAGGATAAGAGGAGACATGCAGATTTTGAAAGAGGATATTGCCTCCATTAAGTCAGACCTACAGGCCTTGAAAAAGATCACTTGCAGCATCCAACAACCCACCTTGGGTGTCTACAATCCCGGCATTCCATCTTGTACGTGAAACTACAGGAGATGTATGATCCGCCTTTGGGGAAGTTGTGTCTGGAAGCCCTAATGGGATGCCCTGTTACCATGTATGCTCAAGTGGGTGCTGATGCCTACAAAGTTAAAATCTTAACACACCATCTAAAGAGGGTACTGAACAACTCCCGTGTTGGGCGTTAAGGTGCAGATACGTGGAAGTCCAGGACAGCTGCACCCTCACCAGTGTTAGCCACTGTACACTCCTAAGCTCCAACACCTCCCCACAACCTTCTCTCACTGAAGCTCACCTCGTGGAACTGTCGGGGGTTGTCAAGTAGTCTGCCATACTTCAACACTCTGATTTCAGATGGGTCTGATATCATTGTCTTATCGGAGCATTGGCTGTGGCCTTTCGACCTGCATCGCCTGATTGAGATGCATCCTAACTACCGTGGCCATGGTCAGTCCGACTCCAGGCTGGCTAGTCGCTCTGAGTGAAGGGGCCTTGGAGGTGTTGGCATAATCTGGCGGCAAGACCTAGATGTCAGCGTCATACATGCTACTACATCAGATCGTATCTGCAGTATCCGGCTTTCAGACGAGACCCCTGGATCTACCCTCACCGTGGAAGGCGTGTACCTGCCGTGCCAGCCTTAAGCATGGATTAGTACCATGGCTGCCGGTCAGACCTGGAGCGGCATATATGTGAATATAGGCAACTAGGACCAACTGTGGTGATGGGAGACTTTAATGCCCACTTGGGCAGCCTTGGAGGTCCTAAAGGGTGCGGTAACCCGAACCATCAGGGTTTCCTCCTCCATCCGCAAGTTATCAAGAGTGACGTGTACATTGCTACGCTTGCAGAGGGTGCCTTCAGGCCATCATACTAGTGGGGAGACGAAAACGACTATTGACTACATCCTGCTGGATGTTGAGGCTGCATCGTTGATGGACGGCTGCGGTACCCTGAAGGATCATGATCTGAACACCTCTGATCACCTGCCAGTCTATCGCGCTGCAATTCTCCCACAAATCTAAGGAAGCAGCCGACCCAGCCAACACCAGGATTGATTGGTCTAACATCCAGTTATCAGAAGCCCTCAGTGCCTTCCAGTCTGAGGTGAGTGCTTTTGTAACATCCCTGCTTAACAACTGCTACGAAGATATTGACTGCCTGAACAAGGAATTGGAGTTGGTCTCAGCTCATATCATAGCAACAGCTTCGGCTACCCTTCCCGCCCAGCAATGGAGAGGAGGGCAGAGGCCCATTTACTACAAGGACTGGACTCTGAAGTCCCTGTGTGACTCCAGCAAGTCTATGTGGAAGGAGTGTTGTAGCGCTGGTAGGCCCCAGTCTGGCCCCCTCTTCATACCCGTAGCCAGGGGGGGTTCGAGGGGTTCGGTCGAACCCCCCTTTAGAGTGACCGGAAGTTAATATTTTAGCCACACCCCACATATAACTTCTGGTGTATACATGTAGTCATCTGTTCAATCATGCTGAACCTGAGCTTGAATTATCTGCTGTTTCTGGCCTAGTCTGAGTCCAAGTGACCTAATAAACATTCAGCTCCTTGGATACAAATTTCGCTCTCATATCGGCATGAGTAAAGCTTGCTACGTTACATCTATTCTTTATAAAGTGTGTGCGATTCGATATTAATAGCACAAGCAACGGATTTTTTTCAACAGATTAGAAAGGGAGCCGTCGGAAATGTCTGAGAAAGTTAAACCTCAAATATACAGATAGTAAGTGCACTATCTAGTGTAGCTACACTGCAAATGATTAAAAAAAACACACACTGGCCTACTACTAGCGAGTGATAGCACGGGTAACCTGTTCTATTAAGAATCAGTAGCGCTCGCGTTGTTCGTGCTATTAATCTCGAATAGCATGGTTAGTAGGCCAGCTTTATAAAACTGCACGAGCTACTACAGTAAGCTAAAGATCATTTACAGTGTGGCTACTTATGAACTTTGCTTTAATCGATGGCTCCTCCTAATCTGTTGAAAAAAACTCTGTCTAATAGGGGTATAGCTTCTGCGCTAAAGAATGACGTTGTCTCCAACTAGAAACTACAACTGTACATTTCCAAGGCTAGAGCTGCATGTTTGCGCACTTACTCTTACTTAAGCTACCGTGACATTTCACTTGGTCCAGTGCTATTTCACTCAATTTTTCCAATACATTTGAACGGCTTATCTTTCGTTTTTTAGTATTGTAGAAGAATTAACGAGGAAACAAAAGTAGGTGTGGCTTATTGCGTCTTAAAATCCGAACCCCCCAATGTGAACCTCTGGCTACGGGCCTGCTCTTTGAGAGGAAAAAAGATCTTCGGAATGAAGTAAGGAAGCGTATTAGACTGTGAGCTGCTGTTGATGAGAGAAAGCGTATCAGGAAAAGAGAATCCATCTTTCTCCGGAAAGATGCCAGGCGCTTTAGACCACCCCACAAGAAGAACTGTAGAAGTTCCAAGCTGCGTGTTGATGGTGAGTTAATCTCGAATTGATGTGACCTGCTCAAAGCATGTTCTGACCATTTCTCCACCTTGTCCAAGTCCCGTCTTCTGTCTGAGGTTGATTTTCAGAACCTGGATAGGAAGATGGACGACCTCGCCATTGCGTCTCTATCAAACGAGGAGTACATCCTGGATGTGCCGTTTGCCCTGGAGGAAGTCGTCAATGCTGTGATGAAGTTGAAGCTAAGGAAGTCAGGAGGCCCAGATGGAATCATTGCTGAACACCTCAGGTGGGGTGGTGAAACACTTCATTTGTGGCTGCTAAGGATGCTGAATTACATCGTCGATATGGAAGAGATTCCCCCTTTGTTCAAGTCTGGGCTCTTATGCCCGGTCTACAAGGGAGGAGGGAAGGATCCCTTTCTCACTACCAACTACCGTGGTATCACTATGAATTCCATTCTGTCGAAAATTTTTGAGATTCTGGTCTTGTCGAGAATGAAGAGGTGCCGTGCTGAGGCTGGGTTTCCGCATCTCAACCAGTCTGTCTTCCGTAAGCATGTTGGGTGTGCTGATACCATCTTCGCATCCCAAGAAATGATTGCAAGGTACATGAGTGAAGGCTCATGTGCCTCCTGGATCTGCAAAAGGCATTCAATAGTGTGGAGTTCCCTGTGCTTCTAGACCATTTGTTCTCCATTGGCATTAATGGGAAAACCTGGAGGCTCATCAGGAACTGTTATGTTGGTGGGACAAGCAGTATTCGTGTTGATGGGGCTACATCAGCACCGTCTGCCAGGGGTCGGTGTTATCTCCAACCCTGCTCAACATCGTGATGGACCCTCTTCTCCAATCGCTGGAGTCCTCAAGCTTGGGGCTGTGTTTGAATAGTTTGCACAGCGGTGCCTACTGACATGCAGATGATATTAGTGCCCTGTCTGCTTCAGTATCCTCTTTCCAGGCCCAGATCGATCTTGTTCTCAAATTTGCCAAAGTAACTTCTTGCTGCTCAATCCCAGTAAGTGTGAAATTGTTTCATTCAGTCTAAGAAATAACATCCAACACCCTGTCTGTAACGTTGATGGGAATATCCTCCACGCATGTGGCACTGCCAAACGCCTTGGCTACCAATGGAATCACGACCTCTCTGCCAAGCCATCAATTGAGTATAACGTTACAAAGGCAAGGAGATCCTTCTTTGCATATGGGAGTATGGGCCTCTTCCAGGGTGACCTATCTCCTCTATCTGGCAGATCAATGGTGGATACATGCATCCTGCCCATCTTGCTGTATGGTGCGGAGAACTGGAGCCTCTCACAGAGCTCGATACAACTGCTAGACTCCTTCTTTGGTGAACTCAGCAAGAGGCTCTTGAAGCTCCCACAATGGTACTAAAATACTCCTGCATCCATTGTGACGGGGCAAAGATCTGCTAGAGCGCTGTGCCTGACAAGGAAACTAAACTTCCTGAAGAGGATCTCGGCTAATGAGACCAGTGTATCTTTGAGTGCACAGATTTTGGCATCTTTGACAGACGACGACAACTCTACCTGCCTAGCTCGGGAGTGTAGGGACTTGGAGCGGTATTTTGGGACAGACATCGCTGAGGCAGTCCTTCTACAAGACATCGATCCCTGCCCTCACTCTCGCGATATCAAGGATAATATTGCAGCAAGGGATCGCGACCTACCCAGCATGAAGGGAGGGCTGACATGTCGATTGTGGTGGAGGTGGAGAGGGCAGTTGAATGGCCACGGCTATGGGACCTCACACTGGACAATGGAGCCAAGTGTGTTGACGGCCAAAGGAATTTGGTGCGGTTATCACTTTCCCATCCCATGCCATGCAGGCATGCCCTTTGTGCGTGACGGATGAGATCAGCAGAGACTCGAAAGTTAGAGAGCACCCGGAACTCACTTTCCCGCGGGAATCAATTGAATCTGTTGTGGGTGTGGTTTGAATGCAATCAAGTCTCCGCCAAATGATTGCGTGGACTTTTAGTCCTGGAGTCTATTTTGTGTTACTTCTCAGAAACTAAGTGTATCAACGACTCCAAACTTCATACACAGACTGATTACGACCTTAGCTACGAAATGTTTCTAGCAATTTTTTTTTTTAAAGAAAAAAATTCGGGCGCGCTGAAGCGAGGACCAAATGAGCACAATCAACTAGACGAAACAAAGCAGAACTGAAAAAAAGTACAACTAAGGTTTTGAAGACCATCAACAAATATAGCAGTAGACAAAGAATTGGCTCGTCAGCGACAGCATCCACTGAGGAGTTGTGGATTATATACTTGAGGCAGAGGAGCTCGTAACTTGGACAAAACAGGCTCCCAAGGCCCGTTCTTTTTATGTAGTTGTCCATTAACAGTACTCTATAGGATCCACCATTAGTTGGGGCTCTACAAACACCAAGAAAAAAATTAGTAATCCCTAGCAACTAAAATTCAATTATTATGAATATTTGCGTGGGCATGTCCCAGCACCTTTAAGTACTATTCTAGAGTTTCAGTCTAAATACACAGTAAAACCTCAGAATAGTGACCACATTGGCGATGGGACTTTCGGTTTCATCTCAGAGGTTGGTCTTTTCTCAGAGGTTCTTTTGTAAATGTAATTATTCATGATAAAGAGTTAGGGAAAATGGAATTTAAAAAACATTCATTTGATGCATGTTGTATTGTGGCTATCTGAACGGTTTACTTATTGTAAATTAACATCATTGTCTATACTTCAAACTTAAGTTTACACCAAACTTGGCCTTTACTTTATGTTGAAGCCTGTATTATGTTCATGTTTTTTGTACATAGAAATATCTAAAGATTCAGAACAGCGATTAAGTAAGTAATTTCTATCTAAACTGGAGATCAAATTGCTTGATCATTAATAAATGATGCACTTTTTGTTTTGTCAATAACACATGATTAGGCAAAGTAATTTTTGCAAGTGAGTAAACACTATCTTCTGAGTACAATTGTAAAGAACAGTAATTTATTGAATACAAAGAGAATGGCTTTAAAAACTAAAAAAGTTGGCTAGAATTTCCACCAGTTCAGCTGAAATATTAAATTTTGTGTATGTTATAACTACTAATTCAATGGTATTGCAGAATATAAGTGTCATTCTTCAAAAGTTATAATAACACAAAATTTCACAAGATCTTTAATAATTCAGTTACGAGTTTGACATACATATTATAACAAATTATTATAAACAGTATAATGGTTAGATAACATCGATTCGATAAATATTTATAACTTTGTTGTGCATGCAAATAAAGGAAATTAATATAATGTATATAATTTTTTTTAATTTCAGATACTAAAAATGTGGGATCCTATGCAACAAGTAAATTGTTCAATTATAAATATTATAATTTAAAGTTAACCAGACGTTTCAATTACTAGTCAACTTCACTTCAGTCATATATTGACATTCTATTATGTATTACATGCATAAATTTCCATAATTTGTTAGTGCATTGTACTTGTATCACATTAGAAATTGCTCACGTTGTTTATAGTCAGAGAAAGCCTAAGAAAAATTTGAAAATGGCTGTGGGCTAGTTAAAGCTTCATTACAGCAAGACGATAAATTGAGAAGATAAAATCAGCCAATGAACTTCAACAATAAATTTTATATTATATAAACATATTGCTACCTCCTTTTATTGGGGGAAAAGTTTAGCGTTTTTTTATTACATCATAATATGCCAATCATCTAACAACTAGGAAATTTCCAGCTTTTTTTTTTTTTTTGTGGGGTGAGGGTGGGGTGGTTAAACGTTATATTCCTATATCTTGTTGGAATTTATGCTGTAGAATAATATTATAATAACATCTATACACGTTTGTCTTGTTGATCTGTCTTTCTGTCTGCCTGTCTATCTATCAGTTTATCTACTGTCTCTATGCTTAATTACATAACATATTAAAAGCAAAAGAGTATGATCTTAAAGTAGGATTTTGATGAATAGGGAATTATTTGTCTAGTTACAGTTGTTAGATACAATCATATAATAGATTATGATCAAGTGTTCTATTAAGGCTGATAGAAATGATAGTAAAGTATGATTTTGATGTGACCTAAGGTGTGCTTGTGCATTCTAATGTTTCTATTGAGTTACTACTTTATCTGCAGAAAGTCAGACATACAGGACAAAACTAATTAAGGCATAGAGACAGTAAAAAAAGGAAGCCAGATGATGGTGTTGTTATTAATATTATGACATGGTAATAACAGTAACTAGATTGAAATAGTTTTATATCAAAAATTCTATATATCTTCATTTTTCCTTACATTAATATTCACAATATTAATTGTAATTGTTATAATAACTTCACATTATTTATTTTGTATGTGTCAGTATGTGTGTGTCTGTTATGAGTGTGTGTGCCATACAAACTGTTTCTGGCTTCCATACCATCACTCTGCCTAGTGAATTATGATAATATGTGAACTGGAACATATCACTACTCTGCACATTCATAGTAATACTATAATTATCTCATATTATTTTTATTTCAGTTTTTCCTAGTAAAAAACCCAACATAAATTGTAAGTATAATATTTAGGGTATGGTAATGAATATGTACAATTCCACATATAAATTTTTTTACTTTGAAAGGGTGAACATAATTGAGTCCACTAAAAGCATTAACATATTTTTTTTTAATGGTCAGAAAATATAAAAGAAACAGAATTATATTAACAAACTATACAATCAATTAGTATACAAATTTTGGTCAAACAGATATATAGAAAATTTAATCATTTTGTGACAAAAACATTTTTTTAACAATTTGTTGTATAACATTATAATATAATCATGAAGAAATTGATTAACTTTCTGTTGTAGCTTCAGCATTCCCTCAAAGGTGTAAGTTATGTATTAAATTTTATTTTAAATGCAAGAAATAATATTTTTGGTTTGAAAATATTTCTGTTTGGCCACAACCTACACAAATTATACGTTTGCCTCGTGCTCAAGCTACAGTATACTAGTGATGTGCTTCAGCACAAATGGCAAATTAGCCATTGAGCACAAGTAATTGTTTTCATTATAAAATTGCATGCAAATTAGTTAGTCTGAAGACGATGCTTTATCTCCTATATTCCCCTGGTTAAATTATCTGTAGTATTTGAAATTTCTACACTATCTGAAACAAGTTATTTATACCATCTGAATGAAAGGCAATAGGCACCCCACCTACTAAACAAAACCCCAAGTTTTGTTTTGTATTTTGTTCAGTATGCAACCAAAGTCATAGTTGTCACACATCCAAGGTGTTTGATTTCAATCTCGCATTACTAAGGAACTCTAATAGTTTTTAGCCAACGCTAAATTAAGACAAGCTTAAAAAACACAACTGGAGATACTGTGAAGGCAGCTAATATATTATTTGTGAACGTTGTTTCAGATTTTTTGCACCATTATTTAGATAAGTTTTCACTATATCACTTGCTCACTGGATATTACTTCCCGTGTATTCCACTTATGGCTAGACTATGAGACTTAAATTGTCAAATATATTTGACAATTTAAGTCTTATAGTCAAGCCATAAAGGGAATACACGTTTCATAGAGCATCCAAATATCAAGCGGTGTACTTAAGAAAAAATGGCTAGTGAGCCTCCCTAGATAGGTTTTAATATGATGTATTTTATCTGGAAAAGCTTCTATGACCATACTTCATAATAACAACAGTGGATTACGTATATAGCTGTAGACTATCATTTTTAGAAAACAAATACACATTTATTTCCTGACCTTAATTTACTGAGTAGTAGTAAATTTTTTCGTAAAAATTAAGATATTCTGACTACCTGAAGTACAAGCAACTCTGGATAACAAGTTGTCAGCTACAACCTTTATCAGACGTCAATTCAAACACTCCACCACTGGTAGTTAGCGTGGCTCAATATTAAATTGTAGGGAAGCTACAACTACTGAGGAAGCTACCACTACTGAGGAAACTACTTCAACTTGGGGAAGCCAAATAAGGGATAGGGCTCATGAGTCTGAAAAGACCTGTTTTGTGAAGAAAATGAAGCAAACCACACACCGTGTGCTTAAGACATATTACCACATATATATGGTGTTCTAAACACAAAAAGGGAGAGAGCCTGCCTAGTTATAAAGCATTAAAACTAATAGTACTATAGTAGTTAACTATTAATTAAAGTAAAGAAATTTAGAATATAGAAAAACAAACCCAGTTTTTAACTATGTTGTGCACAGACATTTAGAATTAATCATTTTCTGGCAAAATTGAACATATACAAATTGCAGCCATAACTACAGGTATGCCCCCAAAACATCTGTAGACTAATAAAAAAAGTTCCAAAACCCTACTTTTATACTTTTAAGCTTGGACCCTGTAGCTACCCAATTTTCAATTAAAGCATTACAAGCTCATATAATATATATATATAATTGCATAAAAATTAGTTACTTTTAATACATACTAATTATATTAGGAAGAATACTTTGTTCTTGTTGTATTATTAATTTTCATGTTAGTCATTATAAAAATTATAATTACACTCCAGCAAATTGGGCTAGGAAGTATTCTAACAAGGTAGAAGGTATAGTAAATACTATAATAATATTATTGATATTCGATTATTTGAAATGACAATAATAGTATGCTATATTGTGACTGTAAAATTCATGAATCATGAGTCCCCTAAATTGTGTATAATTTATAGTCATTGGTCTTTTATACCAATGCAGTCATATGTGACAGGCTCTGGGAAAACCAGGAATTTCGGGCAAAAATTGAAATTGAGATATAGGCTCAAGAACTGAGTCATCGGAAAAAATCTTTCTTTCACCTATTTTTTTTTTTTGCAGAAATAGTCTTATTCTTAGTCTATGCCAAATTTCAAATGTCAAAACAACTTAAAAGACCTCAAGCGTGCTGTGGAAAGACAAGCTACTTTTTATTCTCTCTCTAGTTCTCGGTACAATAAACGGGGAATGGGTGGAGTTTCAAACAAACAGCTAAAAAAACGGCATAGCTTTCAGACTATTGCATGCAATCTACAGCTTACCTCTGGCTGAAAGTTTACTACTACATCGAGTAGAATAGCCAAGGATTCCGACAAGACAGGCTCCGGGACGCTCTGAAAGCTATAAAGAACTCTACGCAAAACTTCGTTAGTTGCCGTTAAAAAGCGGCTGCACAACTTAATTGCGTATGCGGAGTACGCCGTTAAGTATACGGAATGGTTAATTATACCGGAAGTGGATATTCAATTTATGTTTTCACGATTTCTAGTTCAATTGCTTTGCTGAAATACAGCCCAGTTCAACTGCCAGTTTCTGTGGAGTCAAAGGTTTTACCCTCCAGTATTTTAGCACTAAGTTGAGATAAATTGTAGCTTTTTATTAACATAAAAAACTCATTTTTTTTGGTTTGCCAGAAATGCCTGGTTTTCTCAGAGCCTGTCACATATTTAGCAATCCATTCCGCTGTTGCCAGTGAACCCCCCTCCCCCCCTGATCCCCTACTTCCATTACTCCTATATATATATATATATATACTTATATATAATACTCATAATACTTATTATATAAGGTGAAATATTTCAAGAGAGGTTAATTTATTTTCAAGAGCCAAAGGGGAGTGAAAATAAAGCCTGAGAGTGAAATATCTAGCCATATCACTCTGATGAGTGTAATAAGTGGTTTATTCCACACTAGATATCTTCACTGAAGGGTGTAAAGTTAGCTAAAACTCACTAGGGGCTCCCCACAGTGCCAGCTGATAATATAGCAGCTGCTTTAACCTGGCTGGGTAGGCTCCACTAGAGCAAAGGTAGCTGTAAAAACCCAGAAAACTTGTATGCCAGGCCCAGTTGCTATAACTACTCTGATAATGAGCTTGCTCAGTACAGCCATGAGATAACTCCATGAGATATCTGTGGGATATCTCACAGGTCACATACCTAAAAATATCATTGTGAAGATATCTAGGGTGAAATAAATATAATATATATATATATATATTATATAATATATGTATATATACTGATTGCTGAAGTGATGACAAGTGAAGTGGATAATACAATTTTGGAACAATACATGAATAGTGTACGAATGATATTAGACCTATGTTAATTATGTTAAAAAGTTCATGGGGTTACCCCATAGAAGTTATAGTTATACTCATGTTTTCTGTTCATGTTGTTATAGTAAACAGTATCAAGCTATTACTTACTTAACGGGCAAGCATGATGATAAATTTTTCTTTCTTTCTTTTTAATTTTCTGGTAGTTTATGTGCAAAGATAATCCAGAAAAAAATTGTTTGAGAACCCCTCACTTTGGAGATATAACCAAAAACAAAGAATATTAATCTTCTGTAATTGTCAATTGGATCAATCATCCATTGATAAATCACCTTACTTTTGTATCCAAACTCTAGTACAAACGTGTTCATTATTGTTTATTACACTATGAAATATCTGTATAGTTGTCTAAATGACCGAATTGTTTCATGCATTGTATGCTAGTGATAGAGTTAAAACTAGTTAGAAAAACTAGTTGGATGTTTCTAGCAACTATGAAAATAGGCCTAATAATAATTTAATTACAAAAACATTGGAACTTTTAATAAAATAGTGAACACACATTATTTATATTTATAATAACAACAGTTTTTTTTTCCTGATGGAATTGTAACATTAACAATTATTATACATTTTAGGCCATCCACAAAGCCCACATCGTAGAAGTAGTGAGCTAAATTAAATTATTGTACACATATCTTTTAAAGTTATATAACTGCAATCATAAAATTAAGATTTATTACATTTAAAAGTCTCTCTTACAGAGAGCGGATAAAGGCACCAAATTCAGCACAAGGCTCACAAAAGGTGTACTCATTAATATTGGAAGGGATGCCATGCAAAACACTTTAGAACACAATAAGGTAGATTAAAATGATAATAGCATTGGTTTTTGCCTGCGCATGAATATAATTAATATTCGGTAAAGAGTCCATGCTATTCCCTTGAGTGTGAATTTCACACTAAGCGTGCATTCACACTAGACAGAAAGTGTGAAGGACACACTATGCACAGATGGTGGGCATTCACACCACCCATTTGGTGTGAATTTGGGGGGTTTTCATGCTAAAATTTTTATAGTGGGTAATCACCAATTATTTCCAGCCACGCCCCTATTCTTGTTGACAATTTGTATATTTTACTTTATACAGTCATATATATCTCACAACTAAATAGGACTTAGAGCTGAAACTTATTGTGAATTGATATATCAAAATAATATTAATTACAAGGAATAATTTTAACTGTTTTCCATAAAAGAATGGAAAATATGCTGAGAGAAGCCCTTAAAAAACAAGATTACTTGAAAGATGTTGATATTTTGCAAAAGCTGCATCTATAGTTCGAAATTATAATTTTAATCTTTATGGCCATAATTTCGCTGGCTGATTTCCACCTGAATGTCCAAACGACTCTCTTCTTTCAAGCCTTAAGACATTTGTTTCCCTTACTTGCAATGGCATTAGTCTAAGTCAAGATAGAATGTCAAAAAAGGTATTATGATTCTGCTGCAATAACCAGGCAAGCTCTGGTACTTGAGCTTGCTGGGCAGCTTTTACAATTATGCTATGGATTCTCAAAGCAATATGTACATCTGTTTTATGAAAAAGCAGCCACTGGAAAAAATGTTTTGAAGCAACCAATTAATTTCCTGCACTCTGGACAAATCCCTGTTAGTGTGTTTGATTAGCTATATTTGCTATTTTGAAGTATGCACCATGGAAATGGCTCACGATTGGTGAGTCAGTCATACTAGGAGGATAACACATTGATAAAGCTCACTGGAGTACATTAGGTGATATTTTAGAACCTCACCATTATGAATAAATATAATTACACTGTCTTTTATGGCTGTTTAGATGATGGTTGCTGTTTTCTGTATATGTAGCTTTGATTTATATTAGTAGAAAGAATTATATATAATGTGGCTACCTATCTATATTCCCATAGAAATCACAAGCAAAATTTTGTACTGTAGAAATTGACGCAAATGGGGAAAAAAACCTGTTTTTTGTGCAACTGCACAAAAGATTTTGCATGCCCCCATCCAGTATTAAGCAGTATTATTATTATTGAGTCATATGCAAAATTTGGTGCTTTTATTCACCTGGAAATATTAATTTCACCTGACTTTATGGTTCATAATGTTATAATTAAAAATACTATTAATGCTCACTGTTAATGTTGGTTTTTATTGACACTAAGTAAAACTATTTCTAGATTCTTATTCTTCCGAAATCCAGGTGAGCATGTAGATCACATTCAATACAATATTGGTGGTCATGCAATTAAATCTATTATTGCATTATTATGGGGGGTTTTTTGCAACTAGCTAATTTTGCTATTTGATCATGAAGGTCAGACTAAACAGGTTCATTATTGTATTGGTGGTTCTTCAATTTCTGTTCACTTTTATACTATATTATGTATACACTTGGCTGTTACATAAACACAAGTTATTTGTTAATATTTAGTAATATAGTAAGAGCACAGCATGCAGCTCAAGGCTTAGAAATATACAGTTCAAGTACTTTGTGGTTGGATACGTTATTCATTAGCCAGAAGCTCTACCAATATTAGACGGATTTGTTTTCTTCAGATTAGGAGGAGCCATTGGCTAAAAGCAGGTTCAGCACGATTGAACAGATGTGTGGTTAAAATATTTACCACCTGTCACTCTAAAGGGGGGGGGGGGTTTGTCGAACACAAATCCCCTTTGGCTATGGTTATGGATAGTTTTATCTAAATAATCTGTCTCCTCATATAAACACTCCAGCTACTGTAAAAAGACTGAGTTTTTAAAAGGCATCCAGTCAAGGGTTTAATGCCATATTAACCAATAATAAAAAAAAATTCTAAGGAATTACTGGACATTTTATAGTCATGTTCACTTGCTTACACCAGCACAACTGTGCATTAGCCAAGCAACCTGCTTCCACTGCTAATTAAATTAGAAAACGAACTCCTGGCGATTAAGGCCATACCAAATTAATTTGTTGTTGCTCGGGCCCTACCTACCCTGTTTTTTCTGATTTCAAAAAAAAAAAAAAAAATTCAAAATATTTCACTTAATTAGATAATATCTTTTTTTTTTTTTAATTTCAAATTTTTTTTTAATCTATGTTACATGGTCATTGACATGGCTACATCTGCCTTTGCTTGGCCAAGCATTTTGGTTGTTAAAGGCAGTAAGGTTGTATTAGATAGAAGTTTATACATGTGGTTCAACTCTTTTCTATCCAAACTCACCATTTCATGACACAATTGTGGTAAAAGAAAACATCTCTTGTGCGGACCCTATGGAATTATCATATTATTACAGTGCTGCACTTGTCAAATTCCCTCCAGTGTGCTATTATTGTGGAAAGGATGAATGAGGGTTAGTAACAGAAGGAGTAGCAGATTGAAAAGAAGCTATGGGATAGTCTGTCCACTCTGCTGCATATGCCAATCTAAAGGCAAGACTAATAAAGTTTCTCACCCAAACAATGTGAAAAGACGTCGAGTCGAATGAACAATAAAGTAATATTGACACGCTAGTTAATGATATTCATGATTTTTTAATGATATTCATGTGTTTTTTTGTTTTTTTTTCCCTACCTACCGACCCTACATCTCAGTCTAGTTCGCCCGAGCAACAACAAATTAATTTGGTGTGGCCTAACTACATTAAAAAAAAATCTGGTTTGTTTTCTGAGATTAAGGGTGCAGTACCACCGGATCCTGCGGTAATTAAGCGATTCAGTAGAATAGACCCTTTGCGGTTACGTCATTATGATTACGTCAGCCAGTACTAGGAAGCCATATTGAGTGTCAATCTCTGAGTGCGTACCCTCTGGATTACTGCAGATGGCTGAGCAAAATTATTCTGAATACTATGAAGGCTTGGATGGAGATGCTAAAAGAAGGTATAGAGAGAAATTAGCTATTCTTGGAGACCTTACAGACCCCACCTGCGATCAAAATAGCTTAGAATGGCAAGACTGGCCTGAAGTTCAGTATCCAGACATTTATAACTATTTGATAGCTACCCCTAGTCCTTACACAAAAGAAGATATGAAGGCTTAGAGTTTAGAAGGCTATAGGCAATTTGTTGATGGCTGGGTTAATAATATCAGTGTTTATTTGACAACCCGTGACAGTACCTATCTTGTAATAACAGCCCAGGTGAAACACCCACAGCGGCTTTCTGTCCCCCCAGCTAAAGCATGGATTGCAGCTGAAGGTAATGGTGTAGTCATCTGTGCACACTGTAATTGCATGGCTGGACTGGGAGAAGCTTGTTCTCATATTGCGGCTATTCTTTTTACTCTTGATGCCAATGTACAAGCAAGAAAGTCAATGTCATGCACATCAATGCCTTGTTCTTGGTTGCCACCATCCTTTAAAAGTGTTCCCTTTGCTCCAATATCAGACATAAAATTTTCAGCTCCTGACAAAAAGCTGAAGACCAGTTTGAAAAACACAACTCCTAGTTGTGAAGTAACTGATAATTTATCTGGTATGATTAAAAAAAATAACTCCATCTTCAAATGAACTAAATGTATTCTTTGAGAAGTTATCACATACCGGAAAATCTGTTATTCTCTCTCTTGTTCCTGGTTACTCAAAGGCATATATACCACTGTACGAACAAGGAACACTTCCAAAGCCCCTAACTGATTACTGTGAGAAAGAATATTTAAACCTCTCCTATCCTGACCTTTTGAAACAATGTGAACTTTTTTTAACCAGTTGAAAATAACACCTGATCAGGCGAAAGAAGTAGAAATAAGAACTAGGAAACAGTGTGGTTCTAAGGTATGGCTTCAGCAGAGAGCAGGGAGAATTACTACCTCAAGGATTAAATCAGCAGTTTGTACTGACATAACACAGCCATCACAGTCCTTAATCAAAACAATATGTTATCCTGAAAGCAACAAATTTAAGTCTAAGGCTACTGAGTGGGTGTGTGAACATGAAAGAACTGCCTTGCAAAATATATATAGAAGAAGCTGAATTTGATCATGCTGGATTGAATGTGTCCGAATGAGCGGATTAATAATCAACACTTCTTATCCTCACATGGGTGCATCTCCTGATGGACTGATAAACTGTGATTGTTGTGGTAAGGGTGTTATTGAAATAAAATGTCCATACACGTGTGTGGATAAGTCATTTCAGGAAGCTACTAGTCAGCGAAGTTTTTTCATGGAGCTTGTAGAAGGTGAATACAGTCTAAAGAAAGACCATGCTTATTTCTATCAAATTCAGATGCAATTAAAGTTCAGTGGAAGCGTATATTGTGACTTTGTAGTAGTAACAGGAACTAATCATACAAAGAATCTCTCTTCATCACCAGTTTATTGAATCTGCTTTGGATAGAGGTACTAAAGTTTTTAAGTATGCCATACTTCCAGAAATACTAGGCAAATATTATTCTAAGTTGTCATCACAACCAGAAGCTCCCAAGGAAAAAGAATCCTCAACTGCAAGCACATCTGCTCAAGAGGTGGATGAAAGTCCAAAGTTATGGTGTTATTGTCGGACTGATGAGTCTGGAGAAATGATCCTGTGTGAGAGTGAACAATGCGAAATTGAATGGTTTCATACACATTGTCTTCTAATCACTTCTATTCCAAAGGGAAAATGGATATGTCCTGATTGTAGGAAAGAAAGGAGCACTAAACGAAGAAGAACAAAGTAATCACATTTCTTATATGCATTATATTATTCATTATTAACTGTATATTTTATGCTCACTTTAATTTTTCTGATTAAGCTATTAGCTACTTGCAAATTACAATAACAATTCAAATAATGATTTTCTTTATCTGTATCATATCTGACCAAAGTTTATATATATGGTTAATATGATAAAATCACACATTTTCAATCAAATGGCACCACAGATTTACAGCAGTTGCATAAAGCACTGCACACAGTGACAATCTTGTCTATAGAACTATATTCTTCTCCATTGCACTTTATGAAACTAATAGGAAGTATTCCTCTCAAAATTTTATACTTCAGTCTTAACAAGCCGATGACCCTCTCCACGTGTATTCTAACTCTTGATAATTGACGTGCTCTATCTACTTCATGCTTGCTGAGCTGCTTCTTTCCCTTTGTGAAAGGTGGAAGTTTTACTTCTGCACAGTATAGACCTGCAGCATCTTGAACATTAAATCCTCTATCTGCAAGCACAAGGTCTCCTGGTAATAAGTTATCCAAAATACCGCAATTTTCTGTCAAATAACGATCCGATACACGCCCACCCCATCCTTTGGATATAAATATATAATCAAAAATTGCTCTAACTGTTTCTATCGATGGTAATCCAGTAAAATAACATACTTTTTTAATATCATTTTAAAAATTATCAATTGTTTTCAAGCTTTTCAGCTCCTGCTTCATTTTGAGGTTTTCTTCTCTCAATTTATCACATTCCCTTTCCAAGTCATTAACACTATTCACAGTCATATCCGTCATGACAGAACAAGAAGATTGCACACATGAATCAGTCACATCCTCACTTACTTCTAGTTCACTACATGTCATTGAATCAGTTTGTTCTGGTAACCCATCAACTTCTTTGTCTCGCAACATTATAGTACTAGCTTCCAACAAGGTATTACTAGCAGCTTCTTTGCACTGCGCTTCCAGACGTCTTTTTTTAAGCATTCCAGTACGCTCACACCTCTCTAGTTGACACAATGCTTTTCTCTTTGCTGGACTCCTCACATACTTAAACAAAGTTGGAACATAAGCTGGAGATACTGGATCATCACTCTTCTTACCTCCTAAAATGAGTACTGCATATCCAGGTAAACTCCGTTGGTTGCCAGTCCTTTCTATTAACTGCAGCGTTCCAGCTGTTTTTTCTCTCAGGATTGACAGGAAAGCGGTAAAAGTGAAGCCCACAGCCTTTAGAGAATCTGTTAGAACATCCCACAGCACAGCAACACTTCCCCATCCTTAACTTGACCTTCCCTACACTCAGTTGAACTTGCCGTTGACACTCAAAATGGCAGAGTAAATAAACGCGCAGGTCTATGACGTCAAACGCTAAGGGTCTATACCAGAAACCCGCCCGTAAGTCGATCCAATTTACGTGCACAATTTGAACATGCACCAATTAACTGTAGCAGACAATTTACCACAAAGAGCTTTCACCTCAAAGGACTACCAGTACTGTAGGGTAGGAGCAGCAGTGTAGATAATTAATAATTTTTTGTTCACTTTCTAAAAAATTATTACTACTAAACAATAATCATAACTCCATAGTAGCAGGGCCTTAATCAAATACAATATTAATCCATGGGTGTTACCGCAGCAACCATGGTATAAATATATATAATATATATATATTATATATTGTCAGGGATGGCTCCCCAACACAGAAAATGTACACAACAGAGAGATTCCAGAGCTTCCAGACAATGATAATTGGATTATTGAAGAACCCCAGCTGATCCCATTCAAACTTAATTGTTGTTTAGACTGAACTCTGACTAATTAATTGTTTACTATTTACACATCTACATGTTTGTGTGTTTGAACTGATTCCTATTTAAAGACCTGCTTAGACTCACTGCAGTTCAGTCTAGTGATTGTTAGAATGTCAGCACTCATTGATTTGTGTGGATTATTTGAACCATTTGAACTATATTAACCTACTTATTGAGAATTCAGACAACCAGACCCTCTGCAACTGGCAAAGAACAAAGAACCCTTGGTGAGTGTAACTTGAAACTACCAAAGAAATATGCATATATAACACACACCCAATTTTCAATTGTTCATCCCTCATAATATCTCACTCTTCCCTTGCTCTAAAGCTAATGGTGTGCTTGAGAACAAATGGCGAGACTGCCTAGTTAAGTTACATAAAACAATGGTACCGGTCAAAAAAAGTTGCATGTAATGTTGGATATATATTTTGATACCATATCATCATCATTATCACAACCGTCAAGTTCTACGTCATAATCACTGATTAATACATTAAATTCACATTTATCTCTATCTTATCATGCAGGCGTGGCTATGGTCCCTGAAGCTCCTTTGGAAAAGTTGGAGGGTACGCCAGTGGTACATTAAGAGAATAAGCACATCCATGTCATCAGCTACAACAGTGGTGGCATTCCCTTGAGAAGCAAATTGAAGGGCAGATGCAACAAGCAGATGATCTAATGATCGAACTTGGTGACTTCTCTTAATTGTTGCTTCTGTAAAATTTATTTGGTTCAACTGCTCATGAATTTTTGCTCCAATCTGCTCTGTCTTGTCACTATTCACACCATCACCATTAAAAGTAGCTAGACCAGATGATAAAGAACGCAATCTTTTCTTATTCAAGTTAAAGGGTTCATGCTGATGGAACCAATCTTGAATCTTTGTCAGGTCTTAAAAATCACGCTTGCTCCTTGAAGCTCCCAACTCAATGTGCTGTTTGCTTGTCCTGTGCTTAAAATTTGTGATTGTAGTCATACATATTCTATGTACTGCAGCCATAACTTTGCTGTTGGTGATTTGTCAGCTAGCAATGCTTTGTACTTGAGTAAACAACTTTCCAGTTTTATCAGTTCCTTTGAATTGGCAATACTGGACAATGGCATAGATTTTTCTTTTATTCCTTGGAATAACTCGTGGATTTTGTCTACCTATTGACCAGTGCAGCCTCTACCAAGAAATGGCCACATAGTGCTCTTGAGACAGCCTTTCCTGAAATCATGTGAGTAACTGCATTGGGACCATAGGATGTTTCCAATGCTTCCTCCAGTCCTGGGCCTTTCATCATTGCACCAATGCTACCCATGAACTCATCATTGTGTGAAATCCACCAAGTCTGCATCTTGTAATCATGGACTTGGCTTTGATAATCTCAACTGCTTTGAGCCATGAAGGTTGATCAAACGTGATGCAAGGGGTAGGTATATTCAGTCGTTCAGCCTGCCCTTGAATGTAGAGGAGAGTGAAGTAAACACAAGTCTCATCAGATGGATTTAAATCAATTATTGGTAAAAGAAATATCTCCGATCTTGGAGCTGAGAGCTGACCAGAAAAAATATGCTGCATGAAACCAGACCAGTTTGTTCTTGGCTTTGCTGCCTCAGTGAATATCCATCCAGAGTGCCAAAGTAGATCAGAATATACTTCGGACGGTAATGTGTATGGAGCTTGTAGTTCAATAGTGGGTTTAAAAATGACTGACCTTAGGCCTCTTTCAAGTGGACCAATGTATTGGACAATTGGTACACCTTTATCTTTCACCAACTCATCTGTTTTCATACGTTCTTGTCTACTGATCACTCTTGATTTTGCAATTAGAGGTGTACCACAATCTTTGGAAGTTGAAATAGCCATTATTCCCATTCCATGCAAGCTACCGTGCCCGTCTAATGTTGCTACATTGTGATCAACATTATCTGCAACCCTTTGAGTAAATGTGCCGGGATAGTACTCGGTAAGCAAGTTATCAAGACTTTCACTCTGTATGACAGACTGTTTATATCTGTTCACTTCATCATAACTTACTTTAATATATACAGGAAATTAATTGACCACAGACCACACCTACATCCTGGCCTGACCAACCGAAATTTGCTTGCTACGGGCTTGACTTATAGAGAATCCCAACCGTGCCATTTCATCAATGAGCCATCTTGAGCCAAACATATGGTCCATTTCAACACCAAGACCAAAGAGCGTTGGGGTTATAACTGCTCTTCAAGCTGACTGTACAATAGAATGCCCAATACTAATCAGCTTCAGCTCTGACAAAATAATTGTCTTCAAAAACATTTGTAAGTGACGTGGTATCCATTGTCTACCTCGATCAAGGTCAACTATGTCTTCTTTGGTTGGGTAAGACTCTAAATTACAGTGCACAAAAGCATTAATACCCGAATCATTTTCCAGTACATTATTGTATGTATGCAATTGTATATCTCACTAAAGCTGTGGGCACAACCTTTTAGATTTTTTACATGGATAGGTATATCAATATGGAAGAAAAAAGACTATTATGTTACCATGGTAACAGTCAATTCTTGCAAGATATGATTAAAACTACTGTCACGCCCCCTAATTTCATGAAAATATATATAACTCCCCTTATGTCGTAGCTGTACTCCTGAAAACGTTTGGTAGTATAGTAGTGATGCCAAACACTTCTATAGAGAGAATAGAGACACTATTAGACTCTCATTAACCCAGCGACAAAAGGATATGGCAGTCATATTTGGCTTGCCTTTGACAACAGCATTAGAGCGAACATAATCAGTAGTGGCTTCATTAAGTTCCTCATGTGTCCATAGTATGCCTTGTCTCTGGTACTTTCCCTGCAAGCTGTCTGGAAAGTTCCCTTTATTAGAGAAGAAAACATTTTTCCGTTGCCTTACTGTTCGTTCATTCTTGCCAATCATGGAGCCAATCTATTCAGCAGCTTCACTCAACTTCATACCACTTTTATATACTAATAAGTAGTGAAGGGTCATTGTTAAAGACATTAGATCATCCCTGGATAAAGAGCTCGTCAAATCTTGCATATGCTCCTCCAACAAGAGTACTTCTGAAGTCTGGTCATGGTTGGAAGAATTAAGAGTAGTGGCAGAGACAATAGGTGTGTCAGAAGAAAACGGTTGGGAAGGAGTAGAAGAGGGAGATAAGGTAGAAGATACTTCAAGACCAAGAAAATGTGGAGATGCTGTTACATCATCCATTTTTTGCTTCTTAGATGTCATGTGCATTCCTTCTCTTGGGGGGTATTTAGGTAATCTTACAGACAAATAATAGCTTCTCAAACTTTCTTTCCAAAATGGGAATGGGCTTTATTTAGAACTGTTTACCTAGCAACCAACAATATTTTGATTTATTGATTGCTTCTGGTTGTTTAGAGCATGCGAAGCTTTTTTTGCAATGGTAGTCAGGGAAAATATTCTACCACAAAGAAAATATGGCAGATATTACGCAAGTACCCCAAAAAATGCTTATGTGCACTGTATAGTTCCCATCTCTAATTTCAGCCCTGATGATCTTTGCTGCAGCAGTGACTATGCGCACAGCTTCATCATCTATGTCAGCTTTCTTTTCTGAATACCACTTTTCATTAATGATGTACTTTGCCATGTTTTTGTAGCATACAACATTACTGCGGCCTTCAATGTCGGAGAAAAAGATAAATTCTTTGTAATGCTCCTGCAGCTTTTGCTTCAGTCTTTTGATAGTATAGACATTGGATTCATTACCAGAAAATTCTACCATCTTAACATGCAATTCAGAAAGTGTGTACAATTCTGCACCAGCTTCAGATTCAAGCCACTGACATAGCACTTTGAACCATTGTAACATACCTGTATTCTTTGGTCTACCATGAGCCTTTGGGGGTTGACAATGCGCTACTTTGTTCTTTGCTTAGCATGAATCGCGAGAAGCATAAGGCATGATAGACAGCCTCTGCGGCAACTAGATCAATGCAGCCATGAAGGCGTGTTTGAACTTCAGATGCCCAAGAGTCACCCCTCTTGACACAATGCTCAAGAACCTTACTACGAATGGGGGTGGTTCTCAGTCTTGACATATGTCCTGTCTACCACAAAGCATGCAGTCTTCTTTCCAATTGAAGGGCAATATACTAGATCTCAGCCTTTTCGCTGAAGGCTGGTCTTCTGAACTGCTACAAAACCAACGTTTTGAGTCAGTAAAATCTCTGCGACAATCTTGGTGAACTAAAACGGTTCCAATAGGTGTCTTACTGACACACACAGTTAAATAGGTATGCAGTTCTGACTTACCACGTTTTCACTATAACTGATTAGGCTCAACATACCTTTTTTAGTTACTTTAACTGGTTTTTCATTGTCAAATCCTAATTTGCATATTACACAGCTCTCTTCCAAACAGATGCTGACATCTTGAATAGGGTGCTGTTCTGCCATGAATGAACTCAGCAACACCTACAGATAAGAAGAGCTACAAGATAAAACATTCTAGCCAGTATTGGCTTACTTGACATAGATATATTCTTTCCAAAGCCTTTAGCAACAATAGAAGACTGCTGTGTTAGTCTCCACTCTAGTCCTTAGAAAGGTAAGTGCTAAAAGTACATATGCTATGCAGGTAAGGTGCAGGTCCAGTGCAGGTTTAATTAACAAGTGGTACATTACTATAAATGGGTGTAAATTGATTTCCCCATGGTGGATTTGGGAGGATTTTGGATATGTTTTTCAATATTAAAATTTGCTTCTATTGATACCAAAATTAGCTAGGTACCATTTTTTTCCAGGTTTTACAAATTTTAGGCCTTCAACAGCCACTCTAGTAGTAGTTGTAACACACAATACTTTCACACAACTGAACATACCTATAACGCAAAACTTACCTTCGTGTTTAATCTAGTGGACAATGGATTTTCAAGCAAATACGGCTTATAACTGTGACAAATGGCGTATTGACTTACCACAGCCACTAACTCAAGTAGAAACGAAGCTCCCATTAGTTTTTTAGCTTTAATTGCACCCGCAAAAGAATTCAAAGCGGTAAACAATTCAATTTCAAGGGTGACACGGGTAATGATCGCTAAACCGGAGGGTTCTGCTTAGTGACGTTTGGGACTGGGTCAAACACGGAGCGAACACTAAAATACGCGAGGGTCAAAGTACAAAATGACATACATACTTCCACACATGTAAACAAATATCCCCGATTTTTAATTGTGTTACACCTGAGAGTGTCTTGCTCGCTACTCTCACTCACCAAGTTTGTTTGTAAAAACCAGAAAATAGCTGTAGCTTAATTATTACCAAATTGACTGCTTGTGGGTAACTTATAAAGACAACGGAAAATCTGTCTATAATTGAAAACTCATAAAGTGTCAAGTGATACAGTGATCCCCAAAGATGTCTACGCTCCTGGGGGAAAAGTTTGTGTGTATTGGGAAATTGGTAGGAAAAATACTGGAATGCTGGCATAGCTGACAAGTTTGGTATAGCGCTTAAATGTCCAGAGCTGTCCTAGTAGCAGAGCCACCTATGAAAAAAGGCAAGGGAAAGAAAGAAAAGAGAGCCATTTCATCGCCTACAATGAAGTGCAAGTTTATATCCATAGACCATGTCACTGTAGCTACTCAGACAGCAACGCAAAAAACTGGTAAGTTTCAGTATACCTTTGTGTTTTTGCAGGTGAGTACACCAATTAATCTAGTCCATCTACAACAGCTACTGATGATTTGATAAGAGCACCAGCAGTCAATTTATGTCAAATGTGGGCCTGTGTGACTGGTTGTCGATGTGCATACCTGTGAACAGAAAAGCGCCAGGATATAACTATTTAGAACTGCAAGACAACCTTGACTAAATTCTAACTGAAGTTATTGCATTAATAATGGGAATCCCAGTAGCCGCCCCTTTTCACGTGAAGGTTAATTTACTCGGGTCAATTGCAAGTTCACATAAATACATTGTTTCAGTTTTTTAGCAAGTGCAATCCTCATTTACCGTACTTGCGGTCATGCCAACTCAACATGGACTTAGAAGAGTGGTCCCTGGGATAACCAAAGAAAACTTAAGAGCTCTGGGGTACAATAAGATGCAGGAAATAAAAAACACAATACTACGTGTCTTCAGAGGAGGAGAATGCAGTCAGGGGAATCATGAGGAGTGCCCACCAAGTGATCCCATTAGCTGTAGAAAAGGACTGGACTTGGGGGGAAGTGGCATAAAATCAGTGAGAAGATGAAAATTGTTTGGTAATGAATAGCAACGGGTATTTGTGTAAAATTTGGTAGAAAGCAGCATCAATCTTCCCTTCTAATACACACTGGTGTAGCTCCACGTTTACTAATAGCTGCCCAGACATGAACCTTCACAGGATGCTTTGGAATTCACTTAGCTTATGTGGCTGGTCTGCTTTGAGAAACTGGTGTTTTCCATGGAAATCAACTTGCACTGGCATTTCATCACTCCAGATAACATCATCAAAGGTGTCTCCGTTTTCGAAGCATTTTTTGACCCACTCAAGTCTCTTCACCTTGTTATGTCCATGTATAAGCTGACAGTAATAAGTGCTTCCTGACAGTAATGGTTGCCTGCTTCTTTTTATTGTTGAGAGACTGATTGAGATTTCACATAGATTCAGGACAAGTGCTAGCTGTGTGGCAGTGATTTCATCGTCTGACTGCATTTAGGCCTCAAATGCTCCAAGTACTGCATTCAATGTTTACTTAGTCTGTCCGAATCTAGTTTTTGTACTATGCAATGAGTTTGACAGTCCTGCAAAAGGAATTTGCTGATGGCTTGATGAGACACCTTAACAAAGAACATCTTCCACTTCCATGGCTATGTGCCTAGAACTCATGGAAACTACACAACCCATTTAATTTATAGTGAGTTTCATAATTCTATTAATGTAGTTTTAAAAAGAGCCAAATTATGCTGCAGCAGGATCTAGTGGGTTAGTGTGTGCTGTCTTACACAACTTTGTGGCTGTATTGAGGTTTGTGTGTCAAGCAAGTTCTACACTGAAGCATCTGTGGTACTAGTGGCACCCTCACATGGGTACCCTAGTACCTACCTGGGGTAGACCCCTACCTGCTGTACGGCAAGCCAGAAGTATGTAAGGTAGGTATTAAGGGTACCTACCTCTGGTAAAAAAAAATTTGTACCCTAAATCTTAAATAGACTTGCTTACTGCTGTAAACATTACTGGGGGCAAGCCCAAAAAAACATATTTTAAAAGAAAAAGGAACCACACATGCGTTTAAAGGGTAAACATACAATACCCGTTCATCGATTGTTCACTCCTAAGTAATCAAACATATAAGTGTCTCGCTTCACTCACTTGCCACTTAAAACATGAAATAACATTAACAACCGTGACTAAATTTTAATATAATTTTGATATAGTAGAATAGATAAATAAATTACAGACTAATTTTAATATATTTATCATTATCTACTTATCTAATTTATCTAAGCACTCAAGCATTATCTCTATAAATATATAAATGTCACAAAGATCCATTCCTATGTTAGATACTTAGGTCATTTAATAAATCAATACAAATATTTTATTTATGCTAGTTACAACAATATCTTTTTTTTTATAGAGACACACTCTCATTGGTTTCTGGTTTATCAACTTGTTAAATCATATGAATCGTATGAAGTATTAAATGTAATAGAAATGTATGAACTAGTATTTGTATTATACATTAATGAACTAAAAGTGGATTACCACTAAAAGCTACAAAATAGGTCATGTTACACTAAAAGCTGCATGGACAAGTGATTTGAAACTGGTTAAATGATAAAAAGAATGAAATAACTCAGAAATAGTAAAACATTTATAACTAGCTGTTCCATTGTTTTAGTAATTGTGGCTTATTCCATATATAAAAAGCTCAGGTAACTAACTAAATGATAACAATAGTGACAAATATTATATATTAATGTGATGTTGGCACATTATCAAGGAGAAATATGATAAAATAAAACTATTTAAGCCAAAAATCTTGTCCCACCATCTACTAGAAACTATTAAAAATTTAAGACAGATATCAAATAGACTTTAGTGGTCTTGAAATAAATTGGAGTTAAACTTGTTTCCAGTATTTGTTTGCTGAGATAAAAGGTCATATCTGCTATTATAGTGTTTGCATGAACTAAGCTAAAACATAGTAACAATACTTAGTTTTATGTTACCTAACATCAGGCTCGCTCGCCATTTGTGCTCAAGCACACCACTAGTATACATGATATTGCACTCTTGGTATTTTTACTTGTTATATTATTAGCATCACATCTTGTTATATTAGCATCACATCTTGTTATATTAGCATCACACAAGCATTCAATATTTCCCATATTAAATCTCCAATTAGCGCATGCTAGCATCGGAAATCAATGAGAAATGTATTGTAGTTTGTTGAATAAAAATATCAAGAGTGCAATAAAACATTACGTTCGTACGTAATATTTTACTCTCGCTCATATTTATACTCGCCTCCGGCTCTTGATAATATTTTTCATGCTTGTAAAATAGTTTCTAAATTTCTAAATTTTGTGTGATCGTAAAATAGTTTCCAATATTTTGTGTGCTCGTAAAATAGTTTTTAATATTTTGCGTGCTCGTGAAATAGTTTCCAATATTTTGTGTGCTCATAAAATAATTTTTAATATTTTGCGTGCTCGTAAAATAGTTTCCAATATTTTGTGTGCTCCTAAAATAGTTTCTAATATTTTGCGTGCTCGTAAAATAGTTTCCAATATTTTGTGTGCTGTAAATTAGTTTCCATTATTTTCCATTATTTTGCGTGCTCGTAAAATAGTTTCCAATATTTTGCGTGCTAGTAAAATAGTTTCCAATATTTTGCGTGCTCGTAAAATAATTTCCAATATTTTGTGTGCTCGTAAAATAGTTTCTAATATTTTCTTAATGGTTATTTTTTTTGTTATTTTGCTACTGTTAATGTTGTTATTAAAGGCACTGTGTCACTATATAGTCTGCGCTGTTACTAAAAATATTTGTTATGTACCTGGTTTTTCCGTATACTCTCCGTGCACCACCTCCGTTTAGTTACAATAAGTTAGCATGGAGTTTTTGCTAGAGCCTGTGTATCTCGATTGGGACCCTATCACACTCACGCGCAGTATTTCACAATCTATCACCACTTCCTCCAACTATTAAATAGTACGCGGGCTGCTTATGTACTGACACAGTGCCTTTAATGCTGATTTCGTTGCCAATATTATTGTTATTATTATTGTTGTTATTATTATTATTGTTGTTATTATTATTATTATTATTATTAATATTGTTGTTGTTATTATTGCTATTATTGTTATTATTGTTGTTATTTTATTTTATTATGGTTATTTATATTTATTGATATTGTTATTATTATTATTATTTATTGCTATTGTTATTATTATTATTATTTGTTATCATTATTATTATTTTATTATTATTTATTGTTATTATTATTATATTATTATTATTATTTATTGTTATTATTATTATTTTATTATTATTGTTATTCTATTATTATTTATTATTTATTATTATTGTTATTCTATTATTATTTATTATTTTATTATTATTATTATTATTATATTATTATTATTTTATTTTTATTATTATTATCAGGGCGTATTTCAGGTTTTTTGCCAAGGGGGGGGGCAAATGGACGTGGCCAAGAATGTAAGAGGGGGCAGAACTTTTCTTACCAAAATATTGAGTACAAGGACTAATAATTAGAGTTAGCATAGCAAAATCTAATCTGCATGCAAAAAAAAAACTTCTATTTTGTGTCTAATGTAGTCCCAATCTTAACATGTATGTACTAGTGGTGTGCTCGAATAGCGCAATGGTGGCGAGCTCGCTCGCTGCAAATTGCTCGGTAGAGGCTTATTACCCTATGCTGAGCAATTTGCTGCTAGCTCGCTCGCCACCATTGCGTTATTCGAGCGCACCACTAGTACATACATGATTAAGCAAATTTGAGTTATTCCCTTCTCTCACATTAGTAGCTATTAATTCTCAAGCTAGATTTTTGATAACTGAAATAAATCCTAATATGTTGTATTTGGTTACCAAATATATTTTCTCAGATATTGTACCTGTGATATCTGTGCTTCAGTGAATATATGCGCCTAGGTGCTTACCGACAAGTGGGTGCTTGACTACAGTACTTATTTATTTCCCGTGTTCCCATTTTACTTCACAATAATAAGTTTTTACATGCGCTGGATGACATCATACAGAGACTTATCTGGCTGTTCATTTCAAGCAAGGGCCATTGTACTGTTTAGTGGTCAATTTTTTTTCCAAGGGATATCCTGACATTTGTTGATGCCTCCTTGATTCTTCTTTATTCTCCCCTCTCACCCCCTTTCCTGTTTTGATTTACTTTTGTTAGTCAACTGTTCTAACTGATCTGGTCATATGTAGTTCAGGTGCAATTGTATTTTGTTACAATTCACAGTACCTGACTAGTTGGTGGTTTGTATAATTTGCTCAGATGAAGTTCCTAGCCCATTATTCACTTTGTGTGGCTTTTAGATACAGAAAAGTTTTGCTATTGTTCCAAATCATTCATCAGTTCATTCAAAAGTTACTCCCTATGCTGAACAGTCTTAATTTTGAGCTCCAAAAATTTTTGAGTACACCTACTAAGTCTGGTTGAAACAAATTGTACTAGTCATTTCTAAATGTTGTCCATGTTCACAAAGGAACCATATATGTGACCGTCTACAAGAAAATTGGGCACAATGCGGGCGCTATAAAAAATATTATTTTGCATTTACACATTCATCGGCGTCCATATATTGAGCTTTCCGAGTTTTAAAGGCTGGCCAGTGAGGAAAATCGAGCACTATGCGGCATTTGTAAATGTCGGGAAAAGATTGATTTAATTCTTAAAAATGTATTATATAAGCCAGCAGAAGTGAACGATGAGGGTGCAACGGTTGAAGCAGTTAATATATGTCTAATATGTGACCAGAGGCAAATGGTTACTGTATTTTAATATATGTCACCAGATCATTTGGGGGAGGGGGGGAATCTTATTCGCTTTTTGAGTTCGTTTGTTTTTCTTGTTATTGTTTAAAAAAACGAAGGCATTAGATTAACCAAGGAATTATTTGTAACATGTCAAAAAAATACAATGTTCACCGAGTATTTTATATTTATCTAAGAAAAGAGTATACTCTTCTGTACCCCCCCCCCCCCCCATAATAGCTGACAAGTGAGACATTTTCAGAAATGGTGCTTTTAGCTGTGCCATTATGCATTGGTTACTTTACTTAAGAAGAGTCACAAGATTTGACATTCGAAGCGATCACAGTCTATTCGATCACAGTCTATTCGATCACAGTCTATTAGTATGCCTACAGTCAAGAAAGTTACAAAGCAAACCAGATGGCAGATGTTTCTGAAGCAATTTGGTGCCACTTCAGGTATTGCGAATAGAAGTGGTGATATTTTCTATAATTTATACCAATTGCATTGCTTTAGTCCTGTTTATTATTCCAATAATTGTTCTGCACAGTTTAATAATTTGTCATAAGATGTCGGTTTGATATTTTTGACTCAATCTGTAATGAAATTACATTTTGTCTGAATTATTACTGTAGCAGGGAAAGAAGCCATGAAGACTGGACCTGCTGCTTTCAGTGCGGCCGCAAGTGACTCCTATAAAAATATGAGAGATGGAGACAAGAAACAACTTGAAGACAGTATGGTTAAGGAAAGGGAGAAAACCATGACTATAAGAGACATCAAGAAGGAGGGCTCGAAGTTATTTCGAAAGATTGAGTTGCACGTACGTACATATTTTACAATTTGGCTGGCTTGTTTGCTACATGTATGTTTGTAACATCTTTAGATGAAACAATTGGAGTCGTTTGGTTTACTGGCATTCGTCCTGGCTCCCTATGGGTTCCACTAGAGAGATATTCTTGTAGGTGGCAACGTGCACGTTGTACCATGGCTTTGTTCGTAGCATCAGAATAGCAGGTGCGATGCCACACTGTACCCTCTCTTTGTAAAATTTCTGCTATATAGTCTTTTAGTCATTTTTGAATAGGAATGAATTTGCTATCCTGCAATTGAGCTCTTTCCAGTACTACATTGAGCAGATGTTGATAAGAGTCTATTCTAGGATGCAGTACCAGCATGCAGAATGGTTTTCTTATGAATATCATTAACTCTTTATCCAAACTGTACCTGTTATACTAAAGACAATTGTGAATGTATTGTATTAGTGATTAATGAGAAAAATTAGTACCTACTAGTTTAGCACCTTAACCTGGTTGCCATGGCAACCAATAAAATGCAAACATTGATTTTTAAATTCACTATGTCATGTAGTTTCCAAAAAAATATAGATTACCAAATCTCCAAAAAAAGTTAACGAAAGTATAAATTATTACATAACAAACCTGACTACATAGTTCCTTCCAGCATCAAAACTTCACCCATAATTCCTCATGCCATCAAAACTTCACCCATAATTCCTCATGCCATCAAAACTTCACCCATAATTCCTCATGCCATCAAAACTTCACCCATAATTCCTCATGCCATCAAAACTTCACCCATAATTCCTCATGCCATCAAAACTTCACCCATAATTCCTCATGCCATCAAAACCCCACCCATAGTTCCTTCCACCATCAAAACCCCACCCATAGCTCCTTCCACCATTAAAACTCCACCCACAGTTCCTCCCACCATCAAAACTCCACCCATAGTTCATCACACCATCAAAACTCCACCCACTTCAGAGCTACTGAAGGTGAAATATTCATTAGTCAAACGTGATTCCTTCATCGTCATTCTGGTAGACTCCATGCATTGCTGCAATTGGATCACCTCTTGGAGCAGCTGGATCAACAAACATTTAGCCCCAATTGAACGTGCGGACGTATCTGAAAACTGTTTAATCTCTGCCTCAATAACAGCCTTTTTTGAAGAATAGAATGCCACCACAGAGTCAACTTCTACTTCAATGAGTTTAATTTCTTCTCTGCTTCTCAACAAAAGTAAATACTCTTCCACAACTTCATGTTTCTTCTTCATTTCTGGAGACGAGTGGGCTATTTCTAACAAAGTGGACAGAACTTCCAGATCTAGTGCTGATGAGTATGGCAGACTATCACCACTTGAACAACACAAGTTGTGCTCCACTAGCAAGTCCTTGATGTTCTTTGTCTCCCTTGCTATTTGCCGAGACAGACGTTTCGTAATTTTCTGTCCATCTACACACACACACACACATACACACACACACACACACAACCAACACACAAACACACAACATACGCACAGAACATAACCTTAATTATATAAAATTAATAACATTTTCTCTAATACAATGCATGTCCAACATTATGGGCATCTATTTGGAGGAGTGATAAAGTGCTTGTGGAGTGATAGCAGGTTAGTTTGGTGGGGTGTAATTTGTAGCGATTTTTCAGTATTTGTCATCCTCCTCAAAATTTTATCCTGCTAGTACATACTCCACAGTAGTAGTTACCTAAAGACTTCATTGAGGAGCCATTAACTTTAACCCTCAAATCATTACCCATGAAACATTCCCACTATACTTCATGTATAAAATCCCGTAAACTGTAGCACTATAAATACCGTGACCACTATAATCACATTCTGATGACCCAGAATTTGATGTGTGTGTGTGTGTGTGTGTGTCTGTGTGTGCGTGTCTGTGTATGTGTGAGTGTGTGTGTGTGTGCATGTGTGTACCATCTACCGCTCATATTAGATAACATAGTAGTGCATGAATTTGTGACATGTCTGGACGTGTATACATGATTTATTTTTTTTAAACAAGTACACTAGTGAAAAACCAGAGAATTCTGACCTACCATGGCTACTGGAAACTATCATATGCATGCATGTATACGTTCACGTACTCAATTAAAAAACAACAACAAACGTACCTGCGTACTTGGCCTTTAATTTTAGCAAAAATGCTCTTATTTTTGCAGCTTTCCATATTGCTCTCAACAATTGCTCTTTTTTCTCCGCTACTAGACGTCTTTCCAGCTCTTGATATTCCTTGTCTGATGTTGTCCACCTTGAAACAATAGAATGTTTCTTTTCAATGTCCTCTAATTTTTTCTCCATACTTATGGGAGAAAGCTGATAAAAACATTAGAAAACGTATCTCATGAGCACATTCATAATTCCTACCTTGCTAGTTCCTTTCCAGATGGGGTTGACGAGACATCATCGGTCAAAGTATTGTTTCTATATCATTGAACAAATGAAAGGATAATGAATAAAAAATAACAACTGAAACAACAAAATAAAGTTTGTGGTCATGTGACAAAATCACCTTAATGTGAAGTAAGAATAAAGAGTATAGTAGTATAATATCTTCCACTGATCTGGTCCTAAAAAGAAACCGAATACATACACATACATATATTTTGAAACTAAGCACTTTTGCACATACTTGACACCGATGGAGAACATTTATACGAGTGTTCTTCTTCTGAGATCCATTTTTCAACAACACTGTATCCTTCACTGATGCCTTGAGGGTAAATCGTATTTAGTGTCTCCTCAGCAACCTGGGCAATCCTGCCAGCACGTTCCCATCGCAACAGCAACATATTGGCTACAGCATTGCCACAACATATAAATGTTCTTTGTTAGCATCTAAACAATACTTAAATTAAGTGTACAATCTTATGTACCTTGTTCCTAGCAATCTTATAAGCCTCACATTCATGAGTGCTTATGCACTGTGCAGTGCCCAGTGTTTTATTGTATGCCTCATGGGAATGCAACAACCACAAAAAATGGCTCGGGTGGCACCATAACACCAAACAATAACCCAACACAATAACACTTGACCCCCCGTGTACCGCGGAATATTACCCGAGTTAAGTACATTCACATTTCAATAAATCTATTATGAAACTTAGCATATTTGGGCCACATAGGCACACAATAAATTATATGATTAATTGTATGGAAAACATGTAGTGTGTTGTCCAATCAACTTAAACAGTGTCCATACATGTGACTACTCAGACTACATTGTACACTTACCAAGCTTCTGCTTGGTCAGGATACCATAGTATACTAAGGCATGTGCTAACACATCAATGCGGTGTGAAGGTCTCATTTCTTTGGTCATGTGACTAAATCGCCTTAGGAAAGACCACAAACGTTCCATTGTCTCACCATCACTGAGGCCAATACCAGAACATCGCCTAGGACTAAACTGTACCTACAGGATAAATAAAAAACAATAACAACAAATAAACAAACAAAAAGTAGACTCTAATTTATTTGAACCCCAAACAATATAATATAATAAAACATGCACGCACACACACAGCACAATTCTTCTTGCCAAATGTGAGGGAAGTAGATTGTATATAAACTATAAAAAATGAAACACCTTATATGTATATACACACCTGACAAGACACTTTGTGGCCAAATGAGTGAAAAATAGGTAAACACAGAGTAATATCCTCCAAAACGTCCGATCGCTGTGATAGCTGGTAAGGTAGAGAGTCCAAAATTATACACTTTGAAAGAAATACTACTGCTACAATGACTTACGCACAAGTGACTGTGAAGGGTGCATGCGATGTCGTACATGAAATATAACTCATTGTTTGTAGATTCATTAGCTTTAATGACTTCCTCTACCATCCACACTGCATAAGCAAGCCTGATTATAGAAGAGCAAAGCATGTGTAAAGATAAAATATTAATAGCATTGTTGTTCGTTTAATCACATGCATATATAGTTTTTCCACCAGCCTAAGCATAATAGTATAGTTGCAAACTTCAATTACTCAAATAAGTCAGACAGTTCACAATCTTCCTTGGGCAGATCTGATGCAGTAGGAAGACTGCCAGGAAGTAAACACATCCAATATAGTATCAAAAGTCGCTATTAGATATTATGTGCACCAAATAAAGCCACACACACAAGCAAAATAAGTGAAGCACTTCCACCGTAAATACCACACCAATGTTGATAACGAGTTGTTGTTTACTTTTTTATGCCAGGATGAAGTGTTTAGCAGGAAAAACAACAACAACACATTTCCCTTACCTTGGGACAAGCTGGACAGACATTCCCAGAGTCTAAGTCTTTAGAGAGATAACGTAGGTGTCGTAATTCATGTTTTAAGTACCTAGCGACAAAATTAATTTGTTGATTTTACATATTAATATTAATATAACAAAAGTAAAGGACGGTGAGGAGTAGCAGGCTATAACTGGGCTCTTGCAAGGGTTACTGGAAGAGGTTCGCAGGTACACAACTAGCAAAATTAATGGAATGCTGTGAACCTAAAAAACAAAAACAAACAAATATACATATATATATAATACTTATAGCACGAGTCTGAGTACAATATGGGAAAATATTTTATGAGCACGCAAAATATTTTCACGAGCCGAAGGCGAGTGAAAATATGGCGTGAGAGTAAAATATCATTCCCATATTGTACGACGAGTGTGATAAGTGATTTATTGCTTCTTTGAAATTTTTCTCAACCGGTTACAATACAATTTTCATTGATTTTACTCGCCACGCGCGCTACTTCGAACGTTCAATAACAAGCGTACAATACGGGAGAATACAGAACGCTCGTGTGATGCGGAAATATTCAAGAAAAAATATCAAAGCTGCAATAAATATATATATGTAATATCCAACACCAAAACTAAAACAAATCAAAAATAAAATATTCAGATAATCGAGTGTCAACTGTGTATTGGGATATTATTGCACAACTCAAGATAATGCAACACACCCACTGCTAAGGTGTTGCAAGTTTTATTCAGCTTACAATTTTTTAAAACAAAAGACTAAACTGAGCGGTTATATTGGAGTTATAATGAGCTCCATCAGTAGGATCTACCCTTCTTTATATGAGAAAATAAATGATTACGAATTAAAAAAAATTGTCTAGATTACTTAATTCATCCACACAAGTGAGAGATATTGATTTTTTTGTTGAACACAAGTGAGTTGGATGCACATAAATAGAGTGAGGCTTCAACACTGGGATATAATGGTCACCCTATTATGCACACATACAGAACAATGGGTATCAAGGACCACACCCACACTACATTATAGTTTTGGTTTTGAAACATTCATCATTTGTCAAATAGTGATCGGAGAAGTAATAATATTGCTATTTTACTATTTGAGACTGAACAAAAGCTGATCCTCACTATGACCGGCTTCAAACTAACCCATTCGAATTAGTGAAGAGCCAATTCTGGACTCTAAATGATGCCCATCAAAATACATGATTATAAGACACTCTATTTGAAGTTATGATAGGAGGTACAAGGTGGATTTTCCAATACTCCAAGCCATCATAGCTAGCTGCTCAGTAGTCCAATACGACACAACCCATAATCCAAACCCAATGCAAACCTACTATAGTAATAAGTTTGTGATGTATATAAGAAAATACCGTATTATTAATGGTATGCTTAAATGGTACTATTGACAAGTGAGATTGCATGCTTACCAATAGTCTCGTAAGCCAGACTCTCTACGCTAAGTGAGGGGGGAGGGGGGGGGGGGGGGGGGGGGGGGGGGAGAAGTGTCTAGACAAGTGCCTTTTTCCTTCCAGTAGAATGTAATCATGATTAAATAAGATGCAATCAAATTTTCAAGTAATCACCAAAATAACGCAATAACGAGCATTGAACAGGGAAGCCAGCTTAGTTAGTGTAGAATGACCACTACAAATTTTGATACTGCTACAATTCTATACTACAAGTATAGTATTCATAAGAGTGAAGCAGTACTACTCATACGAATCAAGAGCGCAAGCATTGCAGCCCATCCAACTTGTATGTAAACCACACCCCCTCATATTTTTGCATAGCTAGACCCCTTACCAAACCACAATGAGGGAAAGGGGCTTAGTACCAGTTCTTACCCCTCAGATTTCATGGGATAAGTTGCGGTTCAATTTCGTTCATGAATATATTTAACTCACTGCAGCTAATGGTATTTGTTATCGCAGAACATCCGGGTAAGAATAAAATTCCTTTCGAACTGGTACAGTGTACTATTGCCATCATACCCCTTCCCCGCGTAACTGGTTCGTTATGGGGTCTGGCTACTCAAGACTAACCCCTCATTATAGGTTACACACATTTTTATATGTTCTTTCAGAATCTAGAAGAATTGAACAAAACGGGTCAATGCACTTGTCCAGATCCTTCACACGCATAGCAGTGAAGGGTCAGAAAATGGTCTGGCTTGCAAGACTAGCTTATTAACGTACTACAGATGTTTGTTTTTTTAAAAAGCATGGGAAAACAGGGGATACGGCTCCTCACCCCTCTATTAAGCGAAAGGACCTTACATAGTGCACACATTGTATCTATTATTAATGGATTCAGCTTTTTCTCCAATGACACAACAAATTCTAGTGTAAACTTCAACAGTACACAAGACAAATCATGCAAACATACCGTCCACTGTTCCGATGGTCATCAGATAGTCTCGCGCGGGCCACCTTGCGTAGAGCGGTTTTTGATAGGCAAGGGTATGGCGCGCGCGAGACTAGTCATCAGAATGGTCACCACTGTATACACACTTATAGGAACTTCCACAACCGTAGCACCCTGGTGGTGTAAATCTTCTCTTTTAACAGAACCACAGGCTGACCTCCTAGTGGGTTTCAGGGGAGCAAGAGTAAACGAGCGTCGAGCCATACTCTTCAACAAAATCTAATCAACTGCAGTGATATGTGGGTGGAGTCCAATAATTTGTGCTCTGCCGCTGGAAAATAGGAATGTAAACTGGTAGTTTTACGGTTTACATTCCTTTTTTTTCTCCATACACGTGCGGCGCTACATTCCTGAAGCGGGTGCACGGGAAAACATTAGGCAAAGATCGACAATAGTGGAATTCCCCCTACGGAAAATTTCTACTTGGGAATTTCCCAATTAAATAACGTGTCCAGCCAAAACCAGAAAACATTTACCGCTTATTGGGTAGGTTATACGCCTCATTACACATACGTACGTCTCATTAATTTAACACATAAGTATGTACACACAAGTCTATCTTGTATATACCAGTGTATGCTCATCGTAAGTGGACTGTAAATACTTTACTGTGTATTACATTAGTATACACAGGTGTATACCAGATCTATTATGTACCACACAGGAAATTAATTAACGTAAACAGGATGTGGCTTAAGGCAATATTGTCCCTTATCACCACAGTGTTCATCGTTATCACGTCCCTCCAAGTTATGCAAGTGCTTACTGCACATGAAACCGGCACTATATTCACACATCATTCATTGGATACCGCAGAATATCACTCGTCTGATTGGCCGTATTTACGCTCTTGCCTGCAGTATTCGTGTAAATACTAAGCCAGCAGACTTGTAATTCTCCTGTATCAAATGAATAATATACTAGATGTGTTGCTGGAGTACACTCTGTGCATTCTTCATGATCCCTTGTGGCTTACGGTGTATAACCTGTGTACATATACTAGACGTATTCCCAGTGTATTCTTAATGTTGCTACAGTATTCATCAGTATATCAATAGCATTTAGACAGAAATGTTATTGTTTTATAGATTATGTAGTCACTAAAGTAAACAAACAAAAAAAACAGTCAAACAAACAACACATCAGTCAAAAATTAGTTCCGATGAGTGTGATCAATCCAGGGCCAAGGTAGTGCTTGATGTGATGTCTGTCACGATCCCAGACTCTCTGGTTGGTAACTGTCCAGTGTCTTCAAATTCCTACCATTTCTACAATCCTTGCCTATAATGTGTTGTTCTGGCAAGTTTCTGAGGGATAAAAAGAATACACTATCAGTTTAGAACAATAAAACTATCCTTCAAAACCTAACATAAGAAATGAAGCTGGTAAATAATTAACACCATAAAAAAAAATATTTGTAGAGTTTCTGTGAAAATTGTGCTGCAAAAGAGTCCTACAAGAGGCAGGTCACAGTAAAAAGCACAATCATAGTGTTAAAATATCAACACAATATCAAACTTTTTTCCCGATCACTCGATAATGTGAAGTAATGGCCAATGACTTAGGTGACACTATGAGAGTTGTGCATTATTTGGAAGATATAGTAACACCCGTAGTGTGGGCTACAGCCAGCAAGTCACAAGTTTGATCTACATCACTACTATCAATTAGTTATCACCAGAGAAAGTGAATGAAAAACACGAGGGAATACCAAAGTGATGATATGCACACCATGACACAATTGTGATAATGCCACAGAGTTTAAGTTCCACTACACACTAAGCCTAAATCAATCCCAAATATTCCAGCTTCACTACACACAAAAGAATCGAATATGAAATTTGGTTAATTTCTAATGACAGTACAGTAAGCGTCCAAAAAACAAACAAACCAAAAACAACAACAACAACAACAAAAAACAAAGTGCCGGTTTTGACATCATAAAAAAACTGTAGTACAACACAATTGTAGAGAAAACGCTTAAAAAAAAACAAAACAAAACGAAACAACAACACAAAAAAGAAAAAAAAAGAAAAAAAAAAGGATTAAGGGTGGCCACACATAGCAATGCGCACAGGACATTAATTTATTCACCGCCTATCGTTAATACGTGGGCAGAAACTATCGCGCAGTAGTAGCTGAAGTATACTTTGCTGCGATTTGTGGTGTTTTAGTTTAGCTTCTTGTTGTCTCATAGCCATTTACAGCAACTCCATACGTTGTCTGAACTCGCGAAGGTGCATCAGGCTGCCGCTCCTCCTGTAGCCGTTCTCTAGGCTCTGCGCACCTGAACTCAAGCGGATAGATCCAGCAGGCTCGATTTCTGAGGAGCAAAGACTTCCCAAGCTGCGCAGACCTAATACCTTCACCTCTGGCTATCTCCAATAAACTGCTCTCTCTTCTGACTCTCTTGTTATTGTTGTATTGACGTTTGTTTACTCTTGATATAGGGGGCTCTTTTTAGAACCAATACAAACCAATTAAAAAACAACATTTGCTCGTGTACAAGGAGTACGAGACATGGGGGGGGGGGGCTATTTCTTAAGCATTGCGAGTAGAATTAAAGTTCCAAATTTTTTATCAGTTTGTCTTGAAATCTAATATGAGAACGACAAATTTTTATACACACAGGTAAACCTAAAAAAAAAAGAACTGCACCACAATGAGAATCTCAATATGGAAAACTGCAAATAAATCATAAAGTAATATTGAAATGGAAAAGAACTCGTTGTCTTGCAGTTGAGTATCGGCTTGGCTGCAGAGCTCCAACTTACTGCACCGCTCCAAAAAGTGCTACGAAATTTTATAACCAGGCCCCGATATTTCTTCTTCGGCAGGCACTTTGTCCTTGTGTTGTAGTGGAGAAGCCCTTGTAAGTATACAATTGTAGTAATCGTGCATAGCAACCATCAACAAAAAATTGCGTAGGCGGTGTGTGGCACCCTTAAAAGACGCCAGTAATATGATCGTAATACGCTTAAAACAGAAGTTATGTTTCAGTGATTGAACAAAAAAAAAGGGTGTATGACAAACAACTTAAAAAAAAAGCCTTGTAAATTAGCACCTCCATGCGCATGCTTTAGCACGTGAGTTTTTAATAATTAGCTACCATAGCAAGTAATTGCGGACAGAACTGGAAGCTGTGCAGTCTTTTCTGTTATGATAAATCTAGCCTGAATTCACGGACTTATCCAGTAAGTCTCATGACAATATTTTGTGAGGTGCATTATATAGAAATTGCTTGAAGGTGATATCAAAAAATGTAAGAGCATTATTGATGATTCAGTCATTCTCGGCTGAAACAATTATAATAATAGCACATTTTCTCGTTCTAACAGCCAATATACATTAATTGAAGCTTAACCCGACGTTTTGTTTTCTTGTTGAAGTCCTCTTCAGGGGTCAACTGAGGTCGAACTCTCCGTGGTGTTATAACAGACATAATGTAAACAGCAAGCTTTGTGGAGGGCACCTTACTGATGCTTGCTGCATACTGCGTGCAAATCACCCTTCAAGATATACTCCAGTGACCTTGCTGTTTGCATTGTGTTATTATATCACGTTGGAGAGTTCGACTTCTGGTTGATCCCTGAAGAGGAGTTCGGCAAGAAGTTGCAACGTCGAGTGAAGCCATAATCAACATAATATTGGCTGTTAGAACAAGAAAGTTTGCTATTATTAATTATAAGAGCATTATGTAGCTTTAGCCTATGTTACATGATTCTTTAGTCAGAATACGCTTCAGCTGTAATGAAAATTTTTTTTTGTTACGTTAGTTTATATTTGGGCAATTCCGGCGTGACGTATGTACAATTTAGACACTTTATTGGGTTTTTATTATAAACTAGAAGATTAATTCAAATTTCATTATATATATACTGTTAAGGTTTGACCTAAATTAGATATCAATCCCACTTTCATGTTACAGGGGAAGGGCAGGGGTTACTTAAAGGTGTGTGACGGATATATTCAGAAAAAGTAGAAAACACTGTTTAAGAACATTCACAGCTAATACTCTGTGAAGTTGGGAGTTTTTTCTAATTTTTTTTATTATTCCTCTAACTTATACACAGAAGTAATGTTTGAAATAGAAAAAAAAATTTTTTTTTAAATTCAGTAGTTAAAAAAAAGTTATTAAATTGTGTGACAGACGTACACAATATCGTGATGGACGTACATGTGTGACTCCAGAAAAGAAAACACTGTGAGTACAAAAAAAGACACTGACAGATTACATGAAAAGATCAAATGTTTTCAAATACGAACTGTCCTTGACTTCCAGCAACAGTAGGTGGGTAAATAACTCGTACAATTTGTGTTGCTGGATAGAAGATCTTGTCTTCAGGTCTTGGCCACTTCCAGGCATTGGCACTCTTATGCATGACAGTAAGTCTTTCAACAACTAAATGTTGCTTATGAGGAGATGGTGGAAGACTCTGCTGGAGTCATTTCTTGGCTTTTCCCAAGGCTTGCCGTGAGCGATGATGCTTCCTGGCTTGTGGTACTTGCTGTGGTGCTCACTGATTTCATAGACTTCTTTGCTCGATAAGCTTTGATTCATCTAGTTGCTGTTCTGACATACTTTCTCTTCGAGCTTTGTGTTGGCACTTCTTTCGTTCCCGTCTCTCAAGAGTTGAGCTTGATAAAATTCAGAATCAGCCCGTATCTGAGTATGTCTTTCTTTAGCAGTTGACATATTTCGAGGTCTATTCTAGCTATGCAGTCTAACATTACATGCTTCGAAAGTTCTTTATATACATGTAGCATGCATGACATTAAGCAAGCCACATAGGCTAGACTTATTGTCACTACTAAAGTAGAATGCAACTGAGTATGTGCTTCAGGTGAAAATGGCAAGAAAGTCAGCCGGTTGTCGCTACTTATCTGTCATGCAGGAAGCCTAGTTGACTAGACTATTGTCAGCATTACTGAAGTGTGTAGCATGCAGATTTTTAAAAATGGCATAAAAAGTTAGTGTGGTGGTCAAATTCCAGCTATAAATTTGCTTATGCTAAACAATAATTAAAGTAAATTGTGGTTGTTTCCCTAATCAATGTATGGTGTAGCAATGTAGCATGTAGCACCACAACAGATCTGACATTATATGTGACCGTCTACAGGAAAACCGGGCACAGCGCGGCACCCTTCGAAATTTTTTTGTTGCACTTACAGAGTTGTCGGCGTCCAGATATTGAGCTCTCCAAGTTTTATCGTCGTAGCTTAAGTCGTTTCCACTATAATAGACCTAACCGTTCCCTTCCGTCGGCTTGAAATAATACATTTTTAAGAAATCGATCGATCTTTTCTCGATATTTACGCACGCCGCGTTGTGCCCGGTTTTCCTGTAGACGGTCACATATAAGGGTGACTGGTGAAGATTGTTTGAAAGTGACGTATGTACGTGAAGGGCGTACGATAATACGTCCGTCACACATTTCTTGTGAGTCATGGTGGTTGTAGTCTCCAACTAAAAGGTGAAAGTTAATGTTACTATTGAACTAAAAAAGAAAATGAAATATAATTATCGAGCAACTTCATGTGAATGAGCTATCTAAAAAATATATACTTTTTGTGTGACCGACGTACAAGATTAATTATATCTGGGAATTGCGAGCTGCGAAATGTTAAAAAAAAAATTTTTTTTTTTGGGTATTGAATCACCTCTAAAGTTCCAAGATTGATTCAAAAATATGAAAAAGGGAATAAAAATGTATTACTATTAGATGTAGGAGGTGCCAAATCTAAACAATCCCTCATACCGCACCGAAATACTTTTATGAGCAACTCTATTAACAAGCACTGTAACTCCTCCCCCTTTTATCGTATTGAGTTAAAACTTTCAGTAAATGAAAATTTCATTGTTTGGCTTTTAAATGATGTATAAATACATGATCTTAACCTCTTTTTAAAATTTACCTCTTTGGTTGACCTTTTCACGGAATTGCCCATTTTGGTATTGCAAATAGCTATATAATTAACACTGTCTATATTTAGTGCTGATTTTTACAACTGCAATTACTGGATTATAAATAAAACAAACAAAAAACAAACAAACTGAAACTGAAAAAAAAGGTTGCTGGCTTTGACCACTGGGGAGACAGACAAAAGATTTAGCGTGCTTCCCTTCATACCGGGTGATGCCGTTCTGTAAAAATGGAACGTGAATTTTACAGCTGATTTATGTTAGCACGATTGGGACAAAAAACGGCCATTGTACGGCAATGATGTCTTTTGTTTTACAGGTTACGATGTCAAAACCAGCACTTTTTTTGATACGATGCCTACAGTATATAAACAGAATGGTTCAAGCAATATTAAAAACGTATGAATTATTATGACAAAATATGATGCACGAGGTCACGTGAATTTTTTTCCTCATTTAGTATTCCGTCCGTCTCCAATTTTTTTGGCAAATTAAATTTTATCTATTTTCTGCACATGCACAGTTTGTGGTAGGTGTGCATTAATTAGAAAAAGTTACATCATTGGGATAAGTAATTATGGTGTTAGTACTGTACTCCTAATCTTCCTTGAAGCAAAAAATCAGAAGTTAGAAAAAATCTCACTGGAAATTCACTGCTTGTGGTGATTCACTTACTGATGTGGAAGGTGAAAACAAATCTGTATTAATAATTTATAACACAATTAATCTGTCCTGCAATATAGAGATTCCTTACTATAATTGTCCTGAAAACACATCCCTTTGCTTTTATAGTGCTTTTGAAGAGTTTAGGGACCATTTTAAACTAATCCTATCTGTACGAGTTACTATACCAGTAGAATGAGATCACCAGAACAATAAACATGTCAATTTATACCAAAAAGAATAGTTTTCCTGATACAACAATTTTTTCATGACCAATTAACTTCATTTTATAATTCTTTGTTTCACGATTTAAACTCATTTTAAGATTTATGCTAATTCATTTCATGACAATAAAAAATAAAAATTCTCCATCCCTCTCCAAGTTTTAAAATTTATTGGACGATCAACATGGTATTATTTTTGATAAGGAGGAAAAGAGCAATTCTAATTGTACAAAACTAAACAGGAAACTATGGCATCTACTGTACATGGTCAAAGCATACCTTGTTAGCATAAGCTTGGAGTTCAATTCTACTAGAGCAAGTTTTCATCTAAGGTATTACTGTACACTTGAAGCTCTCCTAAAAAAACAACAACAAAAAACAACAACAACAACAACAAATAGCAACATAATATCAGTGATAAACAAAAATGCAACCAAAAATACTTACATTTTAATATCCTCCAGTACCACCAGTTGGAAGATCATGGGACATAAATGACACCAACAAAGAGGTACTCGCAGTACCAGTTCTGTAAAATTATAGAATATAAGAATGGAATGCTAAACTATAGTACAATAATTTATGGTTTGTTAAGGCTCGTTGGTCTAGAGACAGAATCTAAATTCACTGCCATCATTAACCTAAGGCAGTTCAATTAACCATCCAAAGCTAACCGACCAACACTGTTATTGTGCCTAAGTTAGCCGAAGTGAGAGCTAAAATTCCGATGAAATTTTTAACCTTCACTTAGAATCAACGTGTAAATAACTTTGACAAGTCAGAACTAACAACAAAAATATGGACTGGCCAATATACATCAGGTTTCATAGAGAAGGGAAGGAAACCTGGAATTTCCAACCCCAAGCAAACGTTCCCCCACCCCTCCAATAATTGGCAAACATAATCGCTTAAAATCAGCTATAACAACAAAAAATGGCCATTGCCATAACATGATATATTGAGTATTCTACACTTTTACTTGCCTTCTAATTCAGTAAAATTATTCTTATATATTTTTTGAAACTTTCAATGGCAATTCTTTAGTCATGTCAAGTTCTGTTCAGTTAACTGATTTGGTAATCTAAAGTTCTTAATCACTGATCAAAATGAAGCACAAAATGTGCAAACCTTCAGCATTACTATACACTAACTAGAAAGTACAAAAAATTATCTTTAACCAAAAGAGTAATCATTGGCTGTTCTAATCGGGTATCAATACAGCTCTAGCAATGGAAACAATAGATGTAAACACTGTCTTCATAAAAGAAGAAACTAAACAGGTCAGCAACACTTACAGGTATATATTTTCAACATGAAACTTCACCTCTGCACTTGTTTAAAAAATGCCTACCATAAACAAACTATGATGGGAAGCATGAGTAATCTTCACTCACGTGATTACGACACAAAAGCTGGTACCTACACAGAGCTGAAGATTCGCGTTTTCTTAAAAATCAGCCTGAAATTAAAAACGTAACACAATAAAAGGAAGTAGGTTCATACCTAAATCAAGGGTTACAGCTTGCTGAGTGTTAATAATAGGTCAAAAAGTCTAATCGAAGCTATTCAGCCACAACAAAAGAGAACGTATATGAGCCTACTAATAAACTAAAAACTAATACTATTACTGTTCCATCCACACTATGGTTATATTGATCTATTCTCTCTCTCTCTTACTGGCAAAAAATGTTTGGTCGCCACGAGGATGTTACCCTTCTTCACTGTGATATTAATGGACAACGCACCCGATTTCTACTAGCAATTTCTTTCCTCTCCCCGGAGTAATAAACAGCAGAAAGAGAGTGAAAGCTGCCTAACACACTTTTTTCCCTCTCCAGTCTGCACCGAGTCCTAGTAGAGGGCCGTACTTTACCTACGTAGGCAGTTAATTAGAATACCGTATGTCTTCATTGATTTTTTTTTTTTTTTTTTGTGGTTCGCTGGTCAACTATTGTTCTGTGATGTAAATGTGGCGGTGAGTCTGCGCTCCAATAGAGCTAAATTATTGATTTAGCTCTTGGTTACTGTAATCTGTAATTTCAGATTGTGTTATAAAATACTATTCATATAGATGCAATTTATATAGCAACCTCAGCAGTTACGTTACAAATCTGTAATGAAAAAAATTATAGCTAAACTGGGAATGTTGTTCTTTTTCCAAAATTGTCAATGGAATTGTCTCCTTTCATGGGGGAGCTTGATCAGTGCTCAGTTACAGAGTACTTTGAGGGAGAGAAGAAAATAAAAAACGAGTAACTTTAATATTTACACCTAAAGTAACCATTCTTTTACTAATTATGTGAACCATTAATACATTAATAATATGTCAAGTTTTAGGAATTTTAACGGATAGGTTGGAATAAAAGAATTATTTATTAAGGGGGAATCTCCAACACACAATAGTGGAAAACTGGGTTCTTAATGCTGTTGCTTTTGTGATACTGCCATGAATACATAGTCTGACTAAATTATTCTAATAACAGTAAACTAACAGTAGAGTCTTTCCTGTTAGTGGTTTACTTGCCATGATGCTGAGTACCATGAACGTAAGTATTTTATATCAGTTATTTGTTATTTGTCTCAGCTGTAGCTAACCTAAATTAATATTAGTTGTCTTCACAAATTAATATCATGCAAATTATATTGCAGTTCTAACCCATAATAATCTGCTGCTTAATTTTTCATGAAAATTATTGGTTATAATTTCAGTATTATTGAAATTAATGTAAATCTGCCTACAGCAATAGACTTGCTATTATATATTTGTTCAGAAATATTTACAAGAGAGCAAGGGGAGGTGGTGGATTTGCAGGTGCACATTTTGTGCATATGAATTCACTGTTTCTTGGATACACTTCCAGAAAAACAAATGAATTTCAAGAAGTAGCTACCCACATAGTCACAGATGAATATACTTAACCAGAATTAGGTGGTTTTTATCGAGACACATGAATCAACAGTTAATGAATAACAACTAAAAAAAGCTAAGAATCTTTATCCTATATAGCTTGTAACTTAACCTTTACCCACTTCTAGCCAGCCATATTAATAGTATTGCTGGTTTATTAGTTACTTTTACAAAGACTTAAGATACATTATTGTAATACTATTTTCAAAACCACATAATCTAATAGACAAATAGTTATCTTAAAGTTTCTTATAAAGCTGTAGCTATCTTGATAGATTTCTAAATGTGGATAGAAATAGATAGTAGTATCCCTTTTATTATTGCCCCTCAGTGCGTATGCGCGAGAGGGTTACAGTAGTCTGTTTGTCGTTCACTCATTTATTCTGTCACTCTGTCAACAGCAGATCTCGAAAATGGCAGACATTTATGCCTTGAAAGAAGAGGAACTCCGACTAGATGACGATTTAAGTCCCTTTTATTTGCTACTTTTGTTTAAATTCCTTCTTAGTTTTTGAGAAAACGAGAGAAAAGGAAAAGTAGGGAGTAGTGTAGCGTGCATGTCAGAAAGTCCAAATGTTCTTGTGGAAATTTTTTCTTACCAAGCCAAGGTTAATATGTACTAAAGCCAGAGAATGCTATGAAGGCCTCAGAAAGTCGTAAAACGTATGGTTGAGTATCAAGCTCGTAAAACAGATTTAGAAAGTATGGATCAGTCCCAGGTATGTATAATATGAGCTTGTTCTATAGAAGCCTTTGAAATGCCTGATGAATCCCAGAGTTGTAAGCAGGCCCATTTAAGATGCTAGACAACTTAAAATTTATATTCATATACAGAGCAATGCTATTATTGTTATAAGCTGAAAATTTAAGAACTTGGTAATTCAACAATAGTGACTTCTTTGCAAATTATTGAATTTTTAACTAAAGCTGAGGGTTTGCACTCTTAGTGTTCTAGTTAACCCTCTTCGCGCATGCGCGAGAGGGTTATAGTAGTCGTCCTATGTCTGTCTGTCACGCTCTGATTTTGGAGATTACTGACAAATAACAGTTGACTTAGGCATGAACTGACCTTTTATCGTGCTACTTTTTTTAAATTTCGGGCTAATCGTTGAGAAAACGCGAAGCTTCAACTCCGCGTAGGTACCAGCTTTTGTGGGCAACGCCCCCTAGCTTCACGTCGTAGTCACGTGAACAAACAATTTCTTACAGCCATCGCATGCAGTGTAGTTGGCTTTATGCTCAGGGAAGTTCCGTTAAAAGGAGTGAAGTTTCGCGTTGAAAATATATACCGGTGAGTGTTTAGCGCTGATGGTTCCACCTTTGGTGCTTCATTAGGATAGCAGTGCTAAAATAGGACTCAGGGTTAAGCAAACATGATTTTAAAGTATTTCTTCATTATTCCATGATTCCTATTAGCTATATATTGTATACTTAGAATATACATTATCTAATAAAAGTATGAAAAATATCTCATCTTCATAAATGTTGGTCTACATAACTGTCATTTAATCAGGAACATCTTAATATTATGTGACTTATTTTTTTACAAAATGTATACTGTATTTACAGGTAATAAAACTGATCATTTTGCTCACTTTGCATGGTCAAGCTTTTTCTTCCAGTATATTCTTAGAATACATTCAAAAAATTGAACGTTTTCAAGTAACAAATATAACTGATTACTACTTCAGCTGTAATCTACAAGGAAGAATACTTCAATGGGCTGTAAATTCAGAAAATCTGGGAGGTTTTCATGTTAACAGTTCAAAGAGAACTGTGGTCAGTAAAAGAAGTAATTTTAATTACACTAGTACACTCCTTTCTGCTCGTTCTTTCATGTTCAATTCCATACTCGTAGTATCTCTCGGTAAAGACCAAAACCAAACTCTGGATGTCATCTGCACCAATAACATTAATTTTAATGTCACTAATAATGAAAACAATCCGAAATATGAAAGTCCTAACGTTCGAGGCAATTTTTCAAGGGCTATTGGTCTAGAGCACGTGTTAACAGCTCCACTAATTCATAATAGCAATCAGTTAACACACATATTTTTATGTGGTACTAATGGCATGTCGCAGCAACTAATTGTAAATTCAAGATCAATTGGATTTAGCCCTGCTGATACAATTGGAGTCACTCGGTCAAGCGATATTCGTAATGGTATTGTAAACATACAAGCTATCCTTAATGCTAGGCAACCATATCAAACCACCTCAATAATTTTTGTCACACATGGCTCTGACTTCAATATCACCTGTGCCTATGGTTTGATAAAAGAAAGCTTGCCTATTACAGATGATAGCTTTCGGCCATATACAGGTCAGGCTAATGTAGTATCCACTAATCCTTCAGCCATGGATGCCGTCTCTAGCAGCCCAACCATATGGAATCCCTGTAAGTTTTATAAGTAACACCAAAAAGAAAAGAAAATGAAGATCAACTCATTTAGTACAGATTAAATTACACTTGGCATATTGTATAACTAAATTGTACATATTGAACTTGCTTCCCACATTATACAAATGGACTAATATTAATGATATGTATAGTATTATTCATAAATATATTAATATATAGTTTTGCCAGCCTATTAAAGTAATGTATATTCATACAACTATGGTGGTATGAACAAATTGTGAGTGAGCCAGCCTAAATATAATATTTTAAATGTACCCAAAACAAATTAGACAAAAAAGAAAAGAAAAAAAAGCAACCATAAAAAGCTAGCTACAACTTTGGTAAAATGATGATAATGTATGCAACAATAGCTGAGATAGATAGGTAATGTGTAGTTAGTAATGACGAAGATTATGATGACAATGGTGGTGATGTAGTCTGGCTAGCTAATCTCTTTACCAAACCATAGGCAGGGAAAGTGTAGCACATGTAGGCGACTCTTTACTTTCCCATTATAGGTGTGGCTCTACTAACATGAGTCTTTAATAATTGCATGCATTAAAATAAAAATTATTATTGCCATTATAGTAATAATATTAAGAATAATAATAATAATTATTATTATTATTATTATTTTTATTACTATTATTATTATTATTTTTATTATTATTATTATTATTATTATTATTATTATTATTATTATTATTATTATTATTATTATTATTATAGCAATAATAAATAATTCAGGCCAAAACAATAGCACTAATCAGATGATAATAAATGATGATACTGGCTGGTCCATGATGGAAGTACTTGTAAACCAAAATTTACTATCACAAGAGCCATTTTTATATTTATCGCAACATGCAACTTAATTATAACTGAACTAAGTAAACTTTGATGGATAATTATGTGATGTAAAAATATAATAATATAATGATTTAATCAACTTAATAGCAAATTTTTCTCGTTCTAAAGGCTAAAGTTTGTTAATTAAATTTATACCGATGTTTCGACTTCTTGCTGAAGTCCACTTCAGGGGTCAATTGAGGTTGACCTTTCCTAGTAGTCTGGCGGAAAGAAACCAGCTTAGTGCGCACAGCGCCCAGCATAGTGGTTAGGTATAAGATCTGTCTGTGCCAGACTACTCTCTGTGGTGATATAGTGTAAAACAGCAAGATTTGTGGAGGGTACCTTATTGTTTATTATATCATGAAGGGTGATATGCACCCAGCATAGACAGCCAGTGTCGAAATGTCAGGTGAAGTTTTAATTAATATAATATATTGTCTGATACAACGAGAACAATTTGCTATTATATTAACTATTTTAGCATGGAATGAATTAATTGATTTGTTCCTTATAAGTTTCTCCACTTATTGTAAATTCCTTGCAATTTCTGCCAGTTCAATGTTGTCTGCTTTGTCTCTAAAATACGGATCAAAATAACACGATAAAAGAGTTTTACTTTGACCATCAATTTTTTTATTTTTATGCAAGACGCTAAAAACAATTGTATTGTTTGAAAAACAGGTTGATTTTCTACAAATCTCCCTGTATTCTTTAACATGTCTGCGTATTGATATATTGTATATGTATATTGTTACATTGACCATTTTTTTCTTGAAGAAGTTTTTCGGTAATGTTAATGAATTTTATTCTTTTTTGCTGTCAACGTTCACAAACATCACCTTTCTTCCTGCACAATTAAAAGGATTTCTTTTCCATAGATTCAGAGTTCTGTATTCCTAGAAGACGTATAATTTTTAGCATTAGCTGAGCAAATCAAGCTAAATAGCTAAAGAGCTGCTGCCGATGAAGCCTTAGTTCTGTTAAGCTGTGAGTGAGCTCACATGTCAGGCATGATAACGCTCACTAAATAATGCAAATTAATTTACTTGGCCTTTAAACCGAATTTGTCCAGCCGAACATACAAAGTGGCAGTCAATTATTGTTAGCAAATACCACTAATGGCCCTCCTCAACCACAAATTGTAATTCCTGTCCGTGTCCGCTGTCCTTCAGGTAGGTTTAGTAGAAGCTCAATATAACCATGCTCGATTATCTAGCCTGGTTATGTCCGTCTACTGAATTGACCGTGGAAATGATCTCGATCTAACTGGAAATGAGACAAGCAAAGTAAAGGTTTCTGCCATATTTGGAAAAATTCCAAATACCGTTCTATCAGCCACTTAAGCTCCACCAGCAACTTCTTCAACTTGTCACAACCCAGTATAGTCTGGCAGTAAAACTACAGACACGTCACAACGATCAACAGAAAAAAACAAAACCCCAAAAATAATGGCAACAAAGTCTGAACTACTGAAACTAGTTGTCATTTGTCGTTTTCGTTTTGAGAATTTAACCAAGGTATCATTTGTCACAACAATCAACTGATTTTCATTATAAACACTCCTAATATTAACTCACTCATTTGTTTCTCTCATTATCCCACTACACATAATTAAGACATAACTACTGTCATATAAACATCCTTTTCATTGTTTCCTTGCTAATTAAACTGAATTGAAAACATTTTAAATAATGTATCTATTATTTTGATTGGCTCAAAACATTTACACTGCCTGAAAGTGTACATTGACAACCATAACAGAATAGTAAATTAGTGCATAATGTGTTTTTAACTAGTTTTTTAACCTCTATAGCCTTGTAAATTTTAAACTCTAATTATTAAGACAGTTTACGGATTTTTTTATGTTTATAAAAGGACACTTTTCACCCTGTATTAATCTTTCTATTGTTATGTAATTTTTTAGATTGTCAGCTTCAATTATTTCTACTCATCTTGAGTTACAGGATGTTAATGATGGGCTAACAACATTAATTAATAGCAATTGTTTGGCATAATAACTATATGTTTGTTATTTGCACTTGTATTGTATTTATGTAAAAACTATGAACCCAAGCTCCATTACAATTATATATTATAATTATGATATAAACTTTAATATGAAGCAAATGTTAACACAGCAGTTTAGCTTAAATTGCTAAAGCTATATAGCTAGTTGCCATAGTAATTTAGTTGATTGTCCAATTAAGTGGAGATGCAACTGATCTTATGGAGAATGGAGAATCAATTGACATTATTCATGAGTTTACTTCTGTCTAGTTGTCAATATTTTAACAACTTGAAAATAATCTGTTGTTAACTAAAGTTCAAGTAAGGGCTAGTAAAAAAACCACAACCTCAAATCTAGAGTCCTAAACAATTGTACTGGAACATCTGTAACACACCTCATCAAGTATAAAGTCAAACATTGAAATATGGAAACAAAAAAAATGGTTGATACTAACACAGACTCCATTGTTAAAGCAATTCTTGCCACAGTATTTTGTGGCAAAATCTATTTACTGCAAGAATGATCAATTCTTCTTCCTCAAGTTTGAGAGTTTTCCTTGGTAACTATCACCATTGACAAGTATCAGCTTAGAGTGTTTCCAGATGATATCAGTAACTGTAGGAGATTGTATTATCATTACTTGCCATCGACCCATCCTGTGACACCACCTTGTAGCAGAAAAGTTGAAGTGGACGACGGTACCTCATTCGAGCCTAGGCTAAGGTGCATTTGTTGCAGCTGACACAAATGACAGGCTAGTAACTAATGTAGGCAATTAATAAAGAATGGACTGGAAATTGTCACTCAGCATTTTCACTATAGCTAGTGCTGATATTATAGATTTTACCCAAAAGTGAGGTAGCTGTGTACTGCAGATATTAGTATAGAAGTTGTCATGGGACAACTATCCAATTTGTTCAGCCTGTACCTTCTCAAAATTTACATAACTCTTAACCCATCTCAAACAACAAATGTATTATCTTCAAATGAAACAACAGTTGTATGTATCACTTATCAAACTAACATATTTTCAATCACCCTCCATAGGAAAAAGAACAATACATGTTGTGGGGGCTGAGTCTCAAATTCGCTCCCAGCAGGGTTCTAGACATCCTACCCCTCACAGATGCTCCTGCAGGCTCATGATTAACACCGTCCATGATGTTAATCATGGCACCAAATTACCACAAAACTTGAATTAGAATCGTTGCGTTTATTGCTCTGCTCTCACAGTTCGCTGTTTAACTGCCTCTGTTTATCTAGCTACTCTACTTTATACTTGAGCGAGTCAGTTTCAACTGAACAGGAACTTCAGGACTCCACTCTAACAGCACTTGATGATGGCACAGAGCCCCATTCCTGCTAGTGTCACGAACCAGCCGTTCTGAGTGCGTAGAGAGGCGTGGCACAGGGGAAGGAGAACAGCTGGTTAACGAGACTACATTCCTGCGATACATCGGGACGCCAAAAGAGCACCTCACTGCATCTCCATTCTTGGCTAGACACAGGAAACCTGACTAGAGAGATGGGTACCAATAGGCATTGTTAGCCAGTCAATCTCCAGCTCCACATCCTCATGTGATTATGTATTGAAATTGTATTTTATTTTCTAGTATACCTGATCAGTTGAACCCACTTTACTCCAGTCAGATTAAATTTGAGTGTGACATACTTCACCTTCTTCCCCATATCCATCATCATTTCTTTTAATTACATAGAAAAATCTATTCTTTTCCCTTTCTTTCATTTAAGCACATTAAAGCATTTATTCTGTTAGGATATTGCAGCCTTCTCCCTTTCTTTCAATTAACTAAATTTAAACTTTTATTTTATTAGGATATAGTATCCCTCTCCCTTATTTTTTTTAAATACATTGATTGAAATATCTATTCTATTAGGATGTTTTTTCCCTCTCCACTTGTGCACTACAAATTATTCTCCCATAGCCTCAAACTTACATATTATTTACACTGTTTTCATCAATTCACATTTGTGTATTCGGTTTTAGAGTTTTTATTAAATTTAGTTGGGAATTTATAAATTAGCTACCTGCTATTAAAATCACGTGATTTTTCCCCCCTAAAGTTGGAGGTTTTATGCTTGCTATATACTATACAAACTTGTGACTGCAATAATAATAAAAATAAAAACAACAATAATAGGTATTTGGGGAGGCATATTGTAACTCAAGCATAATTATAACAAAGATTCTTTTTAAGTTGCTATACAATTCCTAATTGAGTTTGGATAAAGGGTAATTGAATAGCAGTTAAGTCTGAATAGATAACTAATGGGTAGCTAAAAGGTACGTATTTGCAGCTGTAGGCAAGTTTTGGTAAAGTGTTTTTAACTCCAGTCATAGTTTTGCTGCAATTCATACTGACCTGGCTAAAATGTAATTAGTACACAACTCTCATCTTATACAGGCCAGGAGAACAGTAGCTAGCTATAGGCTTAGTCCACAGTTGAATTATAGCTTATGTAACTACTTTCAATGTTAGCTAGAACGTCCCACTAGTCTGGCGTCGCCGACCCTTTTCCTTCCCTATATTGGTGCGGGGAGTGTCACGCGAAATTTGGTCCCCCGATATTCACACCGATAAGGACGTGCTTTGTTGTTGTTGTTGTTGTTTTTTACTGAGTCTCATTGTTGAATAATTAGCCAATACTACAAGTCAATTGATAGTATAACTAAAACTACTAATAATATTGAAGAAAAACTAAAAAAATTAGCCTAAATCTTCAAGGGAAAAAACTAAAACTAAGCATTTAAGATACTTTTTAGTACTAGAATCTCTCAACTAAACCACACTAACAGTATTATTGGATGACGACTAGATTATACTGGAACTAAAAAGGAGATGCTTCAGTTTGGATAGACATGAAGGCATTTACAACTTTCAAAGATTATTTACAATTGTAAATTTGCAATAGATACTATACTAGCTTTTTAGATAACTGGGTTCCAGAGTTTCTAACAGGAATGCTTGTTGGAGATATAGCTATAAGTTTTTCCACACCAAAATACATCATCTAAGTTTATAGTTATTGAGGCCTGATTAACCAAGGGCTATTCAGAACATTAAAAAAAAGAAGCTTTAGTTAGTTACTCTTCCTGTTAAATGTTACTATTAAAAATTGTGAATAAAAAAGGAGAAAACATCATAATGACTTTCGTAACTTACTTCGTTACATTACTGATTTGGATGAGAGCAGCATGCCACAATAATCACCACTTCTGGACATTTAGGCATGACAAAGCCTGTCAAGAGTTAGTGAGCGGTTTATGAGGCAGGGAATGGTCAATGATGTCAATAAATTGACAAGCAAATAAATAAACTCATACAGAAGTGAGTGTGGTCAACTGATGACAAAGAGTGTTGTTCTTTTTTAATTGTGATATATCCAGGTTAGTAATTGTGATCTATGCCAAAAGATTCGTGGCTAGCATATCTGAATAAGTGTAGCCTATCAGTGGATGTATTACTCTTTTAGCTCAGTTGACGTGAAAATGAATAGAAATTAACCGAAAAAATCACTAATAAAACCTCAGTAGTGCATGTATATAAAATTATGGCAAATAAGGGTGGTCTGATCCAGTTTAGTTAGATGAATATGGTTCGCCAAATTTGTCCATTGTAATGAATATAGCTAATTAACATTATTCATAATACATAGTGTATTAAGTCATATATAAAGGCATTTGTTTTCTTTTGAAATTTATAGTAATAATGAGCAAACAAAATTACATTTAAATTATATACATTTGAAATATTGTGTACAGAGTTGTGGCTAGCATCCTCTGTAGCTAAATAGGGGGAATGATGTGATGCATACTATTGTACAAAAATTGTTTTTTAATAGACTAGATGTTAGAGCAGGTCACATGATAAGGACAAGTAAGAGGTAAAAAAAAATGGTTACCTCATTTGTCACCACCCTACGTTTGCAAATCCTGCTATTAGTTGTGTCGAAATTTTGTGGTTCAGATGGCTCTATCAGCTTAGAATATTTGCAGAAAGCAAATCGTTTGCAATCTCTTAATTATACTGATCACTATTTTGGCTGCTCTCTCATGGGTCAAGTTATTCTATGGCAAGTAAACGGTGAAAGCCTCGGAGGCTTCCTTGCCAATAGTCTAACAAGAAGTATCGTCAGCACAGGAAGTAATTTTAAATATACAAACACAGCACTCACTATTCGCTCTCTTAATAAAACTCTTGGTGAAGCTGTTTTTGAATCCATCCTCATCATATCGATCACTGACCGTCAAAATATATTCTTGAATGTCAGTTGCTCTAACAATATCAATATTACAAGTACAACCACTAACGTTACTCCTCTCATGCGCGGCATCACTTACTCCTCCGAAGTCGGTCCAGAATCAGGCCTAGAGCATGCATTCACCAAACCACAAGATTCTATTACCAATGGGGGGCAACTAATATTTGTCTTTGTGTGCGGTACAAATAGTTTAAATCAACAGATAGGAGTGGATAACCGTACGATTGGATTTAGTACCTCGGATGAAGTTGGTGAGACAAGGGGCGATTCTTTAATTAATGGTACTTTAACTTTTGAGGCCGTTTTAAGTTCTAGGCAGCCATTCCGAACGACTTCATTCGTATTTATTACGCGTGTTGCTGATTTTCGTTTCACTTGTGCTAATACGTTTATGAAAAGGGATATAAATGTTTCTGCTGAAGGTCATTCATTGTATCATAATACATGTACATCAATGATAACATCACAAATACTAATAACTTCACCAGGAATACCAAGTAAGAGATCAATTGCACTTCTTAACATTATACTTATTTGTTCTCTGTTGTAATAGATAAAGGCATCCAGGTAGATGGAAAATTCTTAGTTGTTGCAGTATCAAGTTTGTATGTGTTTGAGTTCGTGTAAATATTTTGAAATGTGACTATGTAAGCCTAGTATGTTATAAATTTTTATAGCTGTGTAAAACTTATTGCTTGTTATAGATCTAGTACTCACACGCATGCCCTGGTAAAGTTATTGACTTGTTTTTAACTTTCTATTATTGCACAATTTACGAGACGATCTGGAGCGTCTGACCATTGCTGCACCAATTATATTAACCTAAGGGGGAGGGTCTATTTAATTTTACACTTTACTGGATCTCGAAGTCATTGTCAAAATTGAGCAGTCGAAAGCCTAGGTTTCCTTAGTCGAAAGCGAGTTTCCGATAAATTAGTCATTTTGAAAAAACAACAACCGGTGAACACCACCAGCTTAGTCCTTTTTCTCTTCTTAAGGGATCTATTGGAAAAACAAATGTGGTTCAGGATTTTCCAGTTGTTGGTTTCTAAGCTAGACACCGCGTTAACGTGCTGTCAGCGGGTATAGTGGGTGGCCAACTAGGTAGAGCTAGCTAGCTCGACTAAGGTTGGTACGATACTAGTGGTGTGCTTGAGCACAAATGGCGAGCGAGCCTTAAACTACACTATTGTTAAATGATTGATTTTAACAACTAACACTCAAGCTACTAAAATAAAGTCGAGTTTTTAAATTACATATGCGTTAAGGGGGATGCAATGCCATAGTAACCGCTCCCGCAACTGTTTGAATTGAAAAAGAAGCAACAAAATCAAATCACGTTATTTGAAGTTTTCTTTGTGATATTCTTAATAGTAGTTGTAGCTAACGCACAATACTTTCACACAACTGAACATACCTACGCAAGACATACCTTCGTGGTTCGTCTAGTGGACAGGGAAGTCGAGTGGAAAGAAGTGAAGTTTAGCGTTGAAAATGTATACAGGTGAGGATTTATGAGAGTTTAGCTTCTTCTTTTATGAAGGCAGCCCTTTTATGCAAATAAAACAGCAACAACAACAACAAAAAACAAAAACTATGCACTCTATCATACTAGCATGAAACTTGGTACAGGTATAGAATATGGTACTAGAAGCAATTTTAGGTATGGACCCAGCCACAAAATGTCTAATAATGAGTGTGGCTTTTATTATTAATTATTCATGTTGCTTGATACTTTTAAAGTAATTCTGTGCCACACATGTATAAATAATATAATTATGATTAAGTTTAACATGCACTGTAATAACAGATGTGTCATCAAACCATGAAATTAACCCTAAAAATAAATGTGCGAATTAGGAATCAAAACATTTTCATAAAATAATCATTAATCATTCATTTTATTGATATATTCCATGTCCAGAATGATTTAAGCATGAAGCTAATGTGCCCTTAAATAAGTGTATTAGATATGTCATAAGGTTCAAATAAATTTGTCATTTTTATTTAAAATTAAATATACAAGCTAAGGAATTCTGGGGGAGAAAATGCGGTGTTAATCATAGCACCAAATTACCACAAAACGCAACTGTGTGAGCAGAGCAATAAGCGCAACTCTTCAAACTCACGTTTTGTGGCAATTTTGACTTTGATTAACACCGCATTTCCCCCAGGAATTCGTGGGTCAGGTACAACAACACAACCTCCCTCACTGGACCAGACCTTTTTCTAGCTATGGGTATGGTAAAGAGTCTGGCCCCTGCGAGACTATGCCCTGCATTCCCGATACTATTACCGCTGTCTCTGGAACACTACCAACTAAACCGGTTGCTGGCAGATTGAAAGAAGTATCTGAGGCCTAATTGGCGAGCGAGGGAAGGTGGACTATTGAAAATCGGGTATCTGTTCGATGTTTATGTACGGATTGAATGTATGTCCCTTAAATGCACGCCTGGGCTCTTTTTACTCCTAATAGGCCTAATTCAAACGCAGACACCAAATTGTGGGACAATTCCTACAGTACGCTTGTTTTCAAGTTATTAAAAGTTACTGCGACTGGTTACCAGGGCATTGAAAACCCTTTACCAGACTTAAATTCAAAGCCTGCTAAGTATACATACTGCTTGTTGGTTGTCAAGAACCACTGGTAGTCAGAATGACTTAGTAAGGAAGCTACCACTACTCAGGGGGGGGGGGGGGAAGGAACTGAGGTAAGTATTAATTCCATATGTCGTATAAAGTTACAAAAAATAATTCTAGCTAAAATATAAATTATGTATAGTAATAATACAGTAGTTTCATGTTACCTAACTCGGCAGGCTCCCTCAATATTTGCCTCAAGCACACCACTTATTATCGAGTGAGCCAAATTTATGTATGAATTGTACATAGCTATGTCCCTTAAAGCACGAGCGGGCTCCTTCCCTCCCCCCCTCCCCCCCTCCCCCGCACACACACACAAGAACAAAACAACAACAACAACAACAAAACCCCCCCCCCCCCCAGTTTTTGGGGCTTACACCAGGTTTTTTGGTACTACAGCTCAAAACTATAGGATTGGTCCCTAGAAATACTTGCGCATTAAGTTGTTGGGAGTGGTTACTGTGGCATTGAAACCCTTTACCAGACGTTAATTTTGAGTAAATATTGTTAGACAGTTTCATTATAACGAATATTATTCCAAATAGTGTATTTGAGATATCATAACTTAAGGAAATAGTATAGATTATCTTCATGTTGGGTATTTAATAATGACAAATCTTATTCAGAACAGTTTCAGTATTGATATAACAATAGTTTTCTGAATAGTTTCAGTCGTGATAAGCTTAAAAATATCACAAGAGGAACCAGCTCTGAAGAAACGACAATCTTAAAGACAGTTTCCAGTATTGATTAGCTGACCATCTATAGAACATGCACAGTATGAATGAAGTGACATGTTCAACACAATTTCTAACAATGTTCACATCCAGCAAGTGTTCAGGAGATAATAGGATGGGTCTGGTGTTGATGGTTCAGAACAAGTGATCCAGCTGGCAGAATTCAGAAGAGGTCTCAAAGAGCTATATTTAGTATGGAAGTATTGACAATATTCAGTGCATAAAGGGTATCATTTCTATTTGTCTTTCAGGTTTCCAGTTTAATTTTATCTATTTGTAAGATTATCCATCACTCTAGTAGTTGTATTACAAGTGTTACATTTATTTTTTTGTTTTTGAAACACTTAATTTCTATTAGCTACATCAGTATGTATGGTTATATTTAGCTAATTGCATCTTCAATATTTTGAGATTTCCCAATAACTTGATCAATCAGAATTATCTGAAAATGTATAGGATTATTGAAAATAAGACAAATAAATACAACAAACCAACAAATAAATGAATGTTTAAAGTAGCTAAAATTTTTGTATTTCAAAACCACTGTAGTTTGCTAGCTATGTTTGCTGCGTAAAAAAATGAATCAAACAACTATTTAAAAAATTGCTTGCTCTATGGCGCGAGATTGTTTCTTATAATACGCAATGTTTTGATAAAAGCGTTCCCCGTTTACCCGCGTGAACAACTGAAAGTATTTTTAACCCAGGCTTGTCTATTTATAACTCTTTTTTTTTTTTTTTTTTTTTTTTTTTTTAAGAAAACGAGTTCTAAAGAGTGAAGTACTCAGCCAGTGATACTTTGCCGGTGAACTAGCTATAGCTAGTTAGGTTTGCCGGTTTACGTTAAGATTATCAAGTTTTATAAAATCTACTACTTGGAAGATATGGCCAAAATTGTAAGCTGTAACTTGTACATAGTTAGGGTATTATAAGCCTGATTGAATATCACTAGCGCTATTAGCAAATGAAATTATTATTATATCATAGTACGTGCATGTGCAATGCGACTAATGACAATAATAGTCTACAAAGTGAATTCTACCAGCACTGAGGAAGGGTGGGTTAGGCCCCAAATATTGATGCCAAACTTTGGTTGTCAATTGGAACATTGGTGTCATCTATAGTATCCAAGTTGACCGCAAGCGCGGTAATTGAGGATAGCATTTAGTACTTTACCGGAAGCAACTTAGTCTTGTGAATCTAAGTCAATTAAGCGGCTGCTGTACATTATCTGCGAGTAAGAAACAAATATAATTGAAAACCGACGAGATGAGCTGTACAGTACCCGATTCCATAAACTTCACTAAATTTCTTTCTTTCAAAAGTTTCCTATTCCCATAGACTTTTGTATTGAGTTTTGGAATAGCACGCTTCGACGTGAGCTTTCCAATGGTACAAACCCCGGATGCGTAGCTGTTTCCGTTCTAAAGTTATTCAAGTTTTTCTTGCGGCCAACTCAACTTGGACGTACTATAGAATATCAAAGATTTATTGTTTGCTTTTTTCATACCAGAGGACATTAAAAATTAGTTAGCTGAATTTCTTGTTCTTTATTAATGACTAGACGTATTTGGGGCAATCCCACTAGTAACGTTATTACAGACTCGCCTGTACCATAGATAATATTAGTTATTGGTACCGCTGGCTCTATATCTTCAGGCACCTAGCTTGCAGCAGAGCCAAACAAAATCTAGATTATTCTCAAGTGCTCATATTATACCAAGTGGCATAATTAATCTGGAGTTAACTGTCTCCACAAATAAATTGCAACTGAGAAAACATTTTCAATGTTAGTTATTTTGAGCCCGATAATTTATGTACTTATTACTACCTATGTCCATGTTCTAAAAGCATCAATTGTTGATTTATTCCCTTTCATTTTCATTAAAGAGCTGTTCCTTAATTGGTTTCAAAGTCTCAGTTATAGTGGGTGTGGTTTATGAAACTTTGAGTGTGGCAATATCCTGCCTACCTAACCTTCCTGTAGGTTGATGTTTATGGCAGGTGTTTAACATTTGTTTAGTATTTAAAGATAAATCTTGTATGTTGGTACAATTCAACAACTCAATGCTTATTTTACATTAAAATGTCTCTTTACTTTCTAGTTCTGGGTACGCTTAATGGTCATCTGTGTTGCATTGTCAACATTATCATCAGCATTGTCATCCGTTGATGTTCTATATTTGAGAAAAGTCATGTGGCTACAGTTTAATATGGAGGCAAAATACATTTTGTGCAATGCAGTTGGTGATGTTTTACAGTGGGGAGGAGCCAATTCAACATCAATAGGTGGCTTTACAAAACAAAGCTTAGTTGGAAGCTCCAGTGTTAGTACGAAAAATACAACAACCTATATAATCACACTACTTTCGTTGAGACCATCAGTAAGGTCTAACACCATGTTTACTTCAGTTCTGGTATTATACTCAACATTTGGAAATATAAATGATATTGAAATATCATGCTCTAATAATATAGACATAAATCGTACTAGAATCGAAGACAAGCCTATATATACTCTATTGCAATATCCTATAAATACTAATAATGTCTTTGTGGACTACGTCTTATCAGCTCCACTATTTTCAAATAGTTCTTTACATCTGCATATTTTTGTTGGTGGGACTAACAATCGATATCAGAATATTGCAATTCAGGGTAAATCAGCAGTAGGATTAGATGGTGATGATGCCTTAGGCACTACTAGAACATCACTTTTTATTGGAAACAACTTGATTAACTTGCAGGTTATTCTGATTTCTAAACAATCAAATGTAACTGCTACAATCATTTTTGTTATTGAAGATATGAATTTTACACTAATTTATGGTTACCAGTCAAATGTTGTTGAAGTTCAGTCTCGACATAAATTTACTTTACTTTCGGAAGTAGATGCAATGGCAACTCCTGAGAATCAAATGAACTCAAAATGTTCGTTGGGTATATTACTTAGTTCAGAATGTTAGGAACTCTTATATATTGTAATATTTACAAAATAACTTTAATATAATAATTTAACACTGACATTTTTAAATGCAAATTATTTCATCTTGCATGCTATTTTATTTTGAGAGTGTCTAAAGAAATATTTAATAATTTCATGATTGCTTACATAATTTAGAACCCGTTGCTATATTGTTACTAGGTGTACTAACTTGGTAAGTGTGCACTATTTTTTGCCTTTAGGTATATAAACTGTGCATACTAACCACCCTTGGGGTATTGCTATTTTTGAGTTTTAGTTTAATAGAATAGGCCAGATAAAGCTGTGTGAGGCCTGGATATGATATGTGAGGGTCTACTACCCTCTCATATCCGACCTATACGGGACCAGCCCTAGTTTGGACAGCTCTCCTGACAACTCTCCTGCTGACCGCTCATCGCTCATACCTCATACCGCAGGAATTTACCATAGCTAGCTGCTTAACTGTTTACCACAGAGCAGAGCAGCCCAGGGTAGAGTTAGATCTGGAGATAACAGCTGGCAGCTACAATGCTAAAGTAAACCTGCCAGGTGTGCTTCAATTGAATTTTAATTGAATTTTAATTTTCAGCTTGACACCCCATATTTGTGCTGTGGGCCGGCTTTGGGTAAACAGACGGGTTCTAAAATAGTTAGAGCATGCGCTCAGGTACTGGTGGTTTTAGTGCACAAAGCCCTCGGCCTACGGCCCTTGGGCTTCAGTGCACTAAATCCACCAGTACCTAAGCGAGTATGCTCTAACTATTACTGAGATTCGTAATGATGTAATTATATATCCGTATTTCTGCTATTGTTGTGTATGGGTATTTACCAATTTTTTTTATATGATTTAGATGAATTGACTTCACAGTCATTATCAAACATAATGTCTACTTCAACAGAGTTTGTTATTACAATAACATTTATCATATTAGTATTTCTGATTATTTCTATTTAGCTAATGGTCAAATATGTAGTAAGTTGTAAGTGTTATATATCCTTAAAATTCTTGTTTGATACTGATCATCATTTTACATTAGCACCATGATTCAGAGAATTTTGTCAAAATTAGCTAATATTCCAAATATTAGAATCCCAAAATTTTATACAAATTTCATCTTGTATAAACCTGATTTTGGACCATAAAAATAAGATTTTTCTATTGTCCACTGATCTTAATAATTATGATAATATTTAAAAGGCATGCACAAAACTTTGTGACGATTCACAAGAACATTTTTTTGCAAGCTTCTGTAGCTTTGCTGTTGCAAAGACAATGAAGATCTAGACATCTTCTGCTGCCATAACCAGTCCTAGTAAATACTAACTTTTTTATTTTGCACTCCCCCACATTGTACACCCCCACATTGTACACATTAAAAAAATATTGCATTGAAATATTATTATACTTGGTTAGCTTAGTTGAATTAACAGTCTGGCTTCAGACTAAGTCAACCACATACCACAATTATTTGTTTAGGGGTTTCAATGTTTAGAGAAGGTCACAACAAAGGTCATACATCAGTATTATGTCAAATCCAACTAGTGTAAAATTTGTTTATGTACACATTGCTACAAATCTATTCAGTCACTAAGCCACGAAATTCGTCTCAGTATGGACTTCAGGTAATATTTATCATTGCTTGGTAAACTACACTGGTCATCACTACAGTGACAGCTGAAATTTCATGACTTGTGTGTAGACTACTGGTAGAATAAATTAGAAAACTTTAGATGCCGCGTTTAGCCAAATCCGGTCACAAATGTTCAGATCATGCACTTTCTCTAGCTGACCTTGCATCTTGTGGTAATTCATATAGCAGTTTAATTAACCTATTTGCACCAAAGGCGGCTGTGGTTGAACAGCTCAGTGGACTACTGCCCAGTCATCATTACCAAAGAATAACAATGAATTCAGGTGGTCAGCCAAGTAAAGTGATTGCTAAACTAACCTGAAACAAAAATTTAGAAGTTGTCAGTGATTATGCTTATCAAGACAAATTGATAAACTAGCTAATATGCCATAAATTCTATCACGGGGCCTTGGGATGCCTTCCTCCTAATTTGGAAGCTGTAGCACAAGCCGTCTTCGCCCTACGCACTACAACACTTCATTATAGCCCGTTACCCGAGCGACCGCGCTTGTCGTTAAGAACTATAAATCTGATACAGTCTGGTATGCTCGTAAGAAAATGTATTAGCGGGGAAAAGTCTGATATAGTTCTTAGCAACCATAATTATGGTAGAAGGCAGATCGAAGCAAAATAGAATAATGAAGAGTTTGGGTACTTTAATACAATTACTAAGATAGCTAACGCTATACTTTGCTCGTTGTTTATGTTTTGGCTATAAAATAGTTATAAACCAAAATCATTAGGTTTGTATTTCGATTTATAAATCCTCGCCACTCGGGCTGCGCCCTCGTGTCTCGGAGTTTATAAATCGCATACAAACCTCAATTATAACTATAACGTATTTTTGCTAAACTTATTATAGCTGATTTCGAAAAAACGCCGGGTAAAGGTGTTGCTAAGGTCAGGGGGCGTGCCTTGTGTCCGTATTCTATTACTGCGTGTCTCCGGGACACTATGGAATAAACCGGTTACAGGCGGATTGAAAGAAGTCTAAAAGGCTTAATGCAGGGCTCCTTAAGAAACTATGATGACGAGAATTGCGTGAGTACGTGAATTATGTAGAATAGTAAGTGAATTAGTTAGCTACAGTTTTTTCCCGGCAGTTAGTGAAAAGCCCGCCAAAAATTTCTTAGCAACTCTCCGTTCACGAGTCCAACCGGCTAGTGTTTCTAGCCTCCTAGTGTGAGTTCTAGAGCACGCCAGAGCTTACAACTGCGTCATAAGCTAGAGCTAACTGGTGTCTATCCATTTCTGCCAAAAAAAAATTTTCGAAAAAAATCGACCCATAAGGCTTTACCCGGTGATACTGAAAAAAATTGTTTGCCGCGTTTAGGCGGATTTTCCCAAATCCGGTCACATTTTTCGTACCGCACAGGATGGCGATTTTCGGAGCTAGATCACTTGCAGACGACTTGAAAATAGGACGGGGGAAGTCATGGAAGTTGCTTAGTCTCGCTTGCCAGACCCTTTACCATACCGCTCCGCTTTCCCCGAGCGGAGGGAGGGGTCTGGCCCGCAGGAGACTAGAAGTTGCAGAAAGTCACAAACCATACAAATTTAGGTAGCTAACCAATATTAAATCATAAGGTTTCATGTCCATCGAATTGTTTTAGGAAATTTATAGCAAGCTAGAACAATAGTGTAAATAGCTAAATGCAGAATTTTATTTTAATAGCTAGGTGTAGTTCCAGTTAGTTGATTTATATTTCAGGGGTGTGATCAAAATGCAGCACTGAGGGTAATGTTTCTAAGTGGGCATTATTAAGACCTTGCTAGTTTGAATGACTGGCTATCTCTTAAAATCATTACCAACTTACACATAACTAACTAGAGCTAGCTAGGGTGAGCAGGGACAGCGCTATAGTCATGCTGGTTAACAGTTGAAACTAGCTGTAGGGGTGCGTTCAAACCTAACAAGAATCACAGCCACACTCACATACAGCCACACACAGCCAGCCTCACTGGGTCGGGGTAGGTATATTATTTAGTCCGTGGAAAGGCGTGGATATATGGAACGCCATCGGTGACTAAATTCAATGACAGTTTTTTACTAGTAAATGACTACGTGGGAACCGCTTGGGGAAAAACGACTTTATAAAAAACGTTTTCCAAAATTCGATTTTTGAACAACGATTTCAGAAAAACGATTTTATAAAGTCGATTTCCGATTTTGGAAACGCGTAAAAAACGCGATTTCAGAATCATAGATAGGACAAATTTAGAAAAATACATCCAAAAAGAAAAAAAGAAAAGTGTACTGACGATCATTTCCAAATACGACTGTTTTTACGATTGAAGAAGGTCTCGCCATGGCGCTGTCATCCTTGCTGTCTTCATCTCATGAACAAGCTGCAGTCCTTTCTTTCCTTGAAACGTCCGTCCATTACTTGAAGGAGGTTTACCTGTCCTGTACTAATGAAGTACTAGATGATATAATCGAGCTTTTTGAAAATTGTCTTCAATACTTGGTCTTAGTTGACATTGATGATTCCAGCAGTGCTCTGTTTCAAAGTTTGAGAAGTTTACTGGCAGCACTCATTTCTGACAAGGAAGAGAGGCTAAGAAGTGTTAGAAGATGGAGGCCAGAAATAAGGATCTGTGAAGAACAGCTACTTTATTTGGTGGAGCAAGGGTTTACGCAAAAGAAGTTGGAGTTATGTTTGGTTGTTCCAAGAGAACAATCTTGAGAAGAGCTAAAAAATATCATATTTCACTTAGAAATTATAGCTCGATAAGTGACTCTGAATTGGATGAAATGGTTGCTAGAATTATATCCTTGTTTCCTAGAAGTGGGGAGAAAACAGTTAGCGGTAAACTAAAAAGGGACATTTACTTCAGCGTGAGCGTGTGAGAGAATTATTAAGAAGGATTGATCCAGATGGAGTTCGAGAACGTTGCCAAAATGTACTACATCGTCGTAAGTATAGTGTAAGGTCTTCTAATGCCTTGTGGCACTTAGATTGATACCATAAACTTATAAGGTGGCGTTTTGTAGTCCATGGAGCAATAGATGGCTATAGCAGATTAATTACCTTTCTGAAAGTTTCCACAAACAATACATCTGATACAGTTTTGAATGCCTTTCTTTGTGCTACTGAAGAGTTCGGATTACCCTCTCGAGTAAGGATGGATATGGGAGGTGAAAACCGAGGTGTAGCTAGCTACATGATAGGACACCCAGAGCGAGGACCAGGACGAGGAAGCGCAATAACTGGTCAAAGCATCCATAACCAACGGATCAAGCGCCTATGGAGGGATCTTTTTGCTGGATGCATTTCTTACTTCTATTCATTGTTTTATTCTTTAGAAGATATGAATTTGTTGGATATCAATCGTGTTGAAGATTTATATGCCCTTCATTTCGTTTTTTCACCCATTATTCAACACCATTTGGATGGTTTTAGAAATGGATGGGCCAATCACAAACTTAGAACAGAGAATAACAAAACACCAACACGATTATGGATTAGTGGGTTTTCTAATGTGGATGAAAATGATCGAGCTCGAACAGGACTTGTAAGTATTAGCTGGTTCTAGTAGATACCCATTTAGATATATACTTTTATCACGTTTATTTTTCACCCCGAACCAATCTAATTTTTGTTAGGGTAGCTACTACTCACTTAATATTCTAATGAATGTGAGCTAGCTACAAAATGTAGCTGTCTGTATCTACAGCAAGTCATAATACTCTAGATACTTCACCCTTCGTCTATTCCCAAATGAGCCATTATAAAGCTAATTTGGGATTATATTTTATTTATCTGCGCCATAACTTATTTTTATTCTGCCGCTATGCTAGAAAACTCAGCTAGCTACATCATCTATTGTTAAGTTGTATTAGCTCGATATTTATATGGTTTATATCCCTTTAGGAGGATGACAACTTATTAGGCATTGACTTGGATGGGCCTGTATCCTTAGAAAATGATAACACCGTAATTGTTGATGGATTGCCAGATCTGCTTAGTGCCACACAGAAAATAGAGCTTCGTAGTTTTATGTCATTGTCTGACATAACTTTGTCTCAAGGTGATATGCTGAACTGTTTTTTAATAGCCAAAATATGTCAATGCAAACGGTCCAGTTTAATTTTTAGTAGAATTTTTTTTTCTATCCATTTTTTCTTTGTAAACAAGATTGGATCATTGAAGTTTAGAAGTTCATAGGCTTAATATTTTTAGGGTGTGGCTAGGTGCTAAATGTATGGTGATTCATTTAGGATTTGATAAGTTATGCTCCAAATTTTCCCACATGTTAGCTAAATCCAACTATAATGAAGCATTTATGGTTTGCTTAGACTTCAACAATATCGTTAATGACCATGAATGTTTGTTTAAAGTAAGCTAGCGATAACCAATTTTCTTTTCAATTCAATTGGCTATACAGGTATGTTTATGCGAATTTGATCAATAATGCTGTAACAGGCTTAAGAAAACACTCTAAATTGCTATTGCTGGAAGAGGTAGCTTTGATTTGCCTTATAGCTATTGGTAAGGATAACTATAGCTTATTTGGCTATGACTACTTGCTTGTACTATATACTTTAATTCATAGCTAGCATGCCAGCACAATTACGTTCATTATTACAGACTTATTCTTTATCCTGAACTTTTCAAATAAAATTTCTTTGGAGTGACCTAGCTATTCTAATTCTAGCCAAATAGTTCTGTATAATGGCCAAGTAACAGTTGATATTAAAGCTGGTGAGGGAAAGATTTCACCTAGCGAAATGATGGCAATTTATGGTTATATCTAATCCATATCAATAAAGGAAATCACTTGACACATCAATAAAATCCAATATTATAGTTACATGCATCACAGCTTGCAACTTGCAAAATAGCTAGAAATGAGTTAGTTATTTATATAATAAAAGCCACCAGCTGGTAGCTTTATTCCTGCACCATCAGAGCTAGCTATATAAAACTCCCAAGAAGCAACTGGGCTATTGTATTACTGAAAAGAAAAACACAGCATTAGCTTAAATCTCCAATGATCTCTTAAAATCAAATTCAGAGCCAAAGTGAATATCATACCAGAAAGTAAAAACACGTAAGATAAGTAGTTGAATTATCACATTAGCTAGCAATGTGTAATAAAATTGTAGCCAAATGTTGGAAACTTCTCATACACCTCCAAAACCGTCATTCCCTTTAACTCCCAATAGAATTGCTTCCTTGAATGCCTCAAAATCTTTGTGATTAGCTGGAAGTCGCAGTTGGAGGTCACATGTTGAAGCTGTAGGGAGTTTAGCAGAATCTCCATGAAGAAATACTAAGCTTGGCTGCTTCTGAAACCCCAACGGGGGAACTCGGTCAGCACCAGAAAAGAAAACCAACACATCACTAAGTGTGCACTCTGCTCCACCATCTATAATAATAATATAAAGATATAAGAATCAAAGACATGTAGTTAGCTATTAAACTTATAAATATTTTGTTACCATAATATTCATCCAAAACATCTACAAAAAACATATAAGTTTGTTCCTCCTGCTGTCGATAAATGCTTCCTTTTGTTGAAAATTTCGAGTCAAAAGAGACTTAAGACACTCTATATTCATATAATAGATATATATAATCACCAAATCATTAAGAAAACTAAAATTCTACTCTTTAAGCCGGTGGCACTGTATATAAAGCACACTAAATAATTCATGAGCCTAAGGCGAGTCAAAATGTGGCGTGAGTGCAATATCATTTTCATATTGTACAACGAGTGTAATAAGTCATTTCTTTCTTTCTTAATATTTCACTCAACCAGTTGCAATACATTTTCCATTAATTTTACTCGCTATATGTGCTCTATTTGGAGCATTAAATAGCTAGTAAGCATACAATAAGGAGAATACAGAACACTTGAGTGATGCAAAAAAATTCAAGTAAAAATATCAAGGCTGCTAAATATATATAGCTACAGAGTAGTCCCCAGAAAAAAAAGTAGAGCGGTGTTTTTTACCACACCCTAAGCCATGCCCACCAATCATTAATTAAAATTTAAGAATAATTCTTCTTATGATACTGTTTGATGTTATTATATGACAAAGGGAAAGAAGACAAAATGAAATGATGAAAACTGCACTTAGTTATGTTATTCTTGTATTTTTTAGTTATGCCCATGCATCAATACTCTTTTTATGCAACAGAATACTGAATCAGATGCTCATTTGAATCTACCAGTCTGCCTGTTTTCTTCCTTTTTTCAGCCCTAGCTACAATAAAACCTATACAGCCTCCTATAAGTGCTCCTCTCCCATGCATTCTAGATTTCTATCTGTGACCTGCTGGGCATTGTCTGCTTGGCTTTCTACTTAGACCTGATCTTTCTCTTGTTAGCAAACCGCCAAACTCACAATAAAAAAATAAAAAAATTGTTTTTAACTTAGAGAAGCGCGGCGCCACGCCGCGTGTCCACGCCCTGGAGACAACCCTGTAGCTATATAATATAGCTACAAATAAATTGGGAATTGTATAATAATTGTAAGCTACCCATAATAGCTTAAAGCCTACCTGGGGTTAAAACATTACATTGGTACACAAAAAAATGGTTTCCACAGTTCCGAGTCTTTCTTCAGTTTTTCCAACAAACCAAAAGTACGTAAACCCTCTCTATACTGGTCCATCTCAGATTTTACTTTAAACAAAAGATGATAATCTATTAAGCTGTTGATGATACTTGAACAATCATACTGGGTTAATGAGCACACTGCTTTCCGGTAACCAGTTACCAAGAGCAAGTCCAATGCGTCATCCATTTCAAATATCCTTCTATTATCATCGTCATCTTCCACTGTATTCAGCTAAAGAGAAAAGCATAATAATTCCTCCTGTTACGTACTAATGCGTCTGCCAAACCCAGCAACTCTTACCAGGTTATATAGTTTCATCTTAACTTACTTTTTGAACAAAAAATTTCAGGAATGCATCTGGAATATCTTGTGCTTTAATTTTCACACTGTCATACTTGTCTGTGACCAGGTATCCATAAACTGACTCAGCAAAGACAGGCATACCACTACCTCCATATACAATTGACAAGACAGTATAAACTCCAAGCGAATAGAAATCATTGTTCTGAAACACAAGGAGAGAAAAATGGTATGGCCACAATAAATCGGCAATAATGGAATGACTACAAAACACTACTAAAAATAATAGTCATGGGTGATGCGTAACAACTTTTTGCTTGGAGCTATATGCAAGCCATTATAGTTCAAGTATGGCCATATACTCTAATGACGATTCCTAATCACAAAGAACTACAAAGATATAGAGAGACACTATACTATAACAAAGCAAGATAAAAGATTAGATTTGCATTCCCCCCCCCCCCCCCCCATAATGAAAACATAAAAAATGCACAAAAAACCCCAGACCTATGTAATTGTGGTCAGCTAATCGGCCAGAGGTGATACTTAAAACAACATTATCATTAAAATAATATTATCTCATACCGGCCTATTATGTCATTCCCTGGAAACTTACTTGAAAAGCTACGGTGTTATTAGCCATAAAATTGGGATTAGATGGGCCACCTTTGAATAAACTTGTACAGGCTACATAGGCCAAAAGTCTAAAAAACTCTCGCTTTGGACCGCCCTCATCAACAGCACTTTCACCAACAAAACCAACCTAAATATAAAAAAAATAATATAGCTACATAAAATTGGGTCAATCTCAATTTTATATATTATACCTTAATCGTTTTTGAGGATCAAATCGTTTCTTGTGACTATATTTGAGGGCATCATCTAAAATAAATTGCCGTCGTACTTCAATCAACATGGTTTCAGCTTTGATATGAGCCGATAACTGATGAATCTCGGAACCCAAATCTGTTTGCTTAATACTATAAAATAGAATAAATTGAAAATTTTTTGAAAAACACTCAACCAATTGCAACTTTATTTTAATGTCATCAGACCTTTCTGAAACTGCCACATTTAACATCTCTTCTTCAATTTTCTCTGCCTATATAATAGTCATCAAGATTATAACTTCCAGTAGTTAATATAATGTAATTTCTACCTCTTCAATTTCAGCACCCCACTAAACTTTTGGTAAATCATCACTATCACTGCCACTTCTACGATATAACATATCATGTTAGCTACTGCCATTAGTAATTCTTTGCATAATAGTAAATTACATCTCTATTGTTGCTGTAGGAGAAGTAGCCTCATCTTCACATACATTAGGTCTATAATATTATTAAGATAAAATTGCTAAGCATCATTCATTAATGGAGTTGCCTACTACTTACCCACAAGAAGAAACATGGTCAGCAAGTTTTCCAATACTGAAGAAAGTACCACACTTAAGACATTCTTCCATGGTCTAGAATATGATTCCATATAATTCAGCAACACATAGCTACCAATGGTTAAAAGAATGATTAGGATTACTAAATAATCCAAATTTATAACAATCAATTGATTCTATGCCCTTAAATCTCTGCCACGTAGTTTAAGAAAGTAAAATGAGAAATTTGATATTTTTTTGAAAAAATGGTCTGTCAGAATTGTTCACTTTCGAACATTTCTCGGCTAAATTTATTCCAGCTTAATTACAACTAAATAGTTTCTAAAATGCCTCTAATAGTACAACCACTCTCTCTAAATGCTAATATCTTACCCCTCCTGGTAATTCGCAGATGGGTTTTAAATCTAGATTCTGTTGGATTGGACGAATGTACGTCTTAGAACACCCTACACGCTGCTTCAAAATTGCTGGCGAAGACAAACGAGTAGATGACAGCTTCTCCAGCAGGCGAGAATTCGGGAGGCACTTAAAGAATTCATATCCTCCCCCATCTTTTAAAGTGGGAAAATGATCAAACAAAACTTGCTGAAATTCCTCAGCCCCTATATCGAACTCATCAAAAGAAATTACTTTGTCTCCAAGGCCAGCTCTCATAAGGTCGTCCTTATCCACTTCTTTTGTACGAATACGTGTCTGGTTACATAATGCCAGGCACACAAATGTATGTTTCCAGCCGTTTATAGACGGTTTACATCTCTTTCCTTTGAATAGACCCTGTATTTCCTCCTTAGCCTTCCTTTCAGAACGTTTTCCTTTTCGTTCCAAACTCAACAGAACTTTGTCAGCTGCTTGCAGAACTATTACAACAAAAGAAAATACTAGCATAACAAAGAATAATATATAATTACTTGAACTAAGGAAGCCATTAGATAGTCTGGCATGTCATGTCAATCATTTACCTACTCAATATTAGTGGATGGGGATGAAAAACTGGTGAGATAGAGGATAGGACAGTTTGTGACCATTACTAGCATAAATCCAGTCACAACTGCAGTTTGTAAATTATAAGTGATCAAGACAGATAGAAAATGCAGCAATAAAACAGACTGAAAATATACACTGAGTAGCTATGCCGCTTGAAGATCTTGCAGTTGGAGATGGCATCATTGACTTGCCTAAAGGCATAGGATTTAATTCCGGAGGCAATGGGGCTTTGCCCCCTGCTTAATTAATAATTGATGCAAATTGCTTTAAAATTCATCAGAAAATACACGGAGAATTACACAGAACAATTAAATGACAAATGAAGTAAAAACAAACAGTTTTTATTAATTTTTCCAATGCTTCTTTTTAAATCCTAAATTATTCATTAGTCCCTCCCTCCTGTGTACTTGAGAAAAGTTCATTGTGCTATTATTTTGTTTCTCTTCTCTCTGCTTGTCTACTTACAAAACTATCCTAATTTGGGAGGAAAAAAAATTCAAAATCATATTATTCAAATCAAGCATTTCTTGATCTAATATAAATTTTGAATGATTTGAAGTCGCATGCACGTGAGAGTCCTCCTCTCATTCATTTTTTAAATTAATGAACTTACCTGCCTCTCTACTGCTACTGGAAGCTTGAGCTAGTGAAAAAAAGAAATCAAATAATAGATTAATCACTGATCCAAACTGGTAATTTCTACTAACAATTAATTAATAATTAATATTTTCAAAGAAAAAAACAAACAACCAAATGATCTACACTTTTTTTATTTAGTTTTTGGTCTCAAACAAATTAACCATTGATAATTAATGAAAATTGCTTTAAAAATAATCAGAAAAAATATACAAAGAATTGCACACAACATTTAACTGACAAACGGAGTAAAAATATAGCCTGTTTTTATTAATTTGCTCAATGCTCCTTTATAAATCCTAAATCCCTTCATTAGTCCCTGCCTTCCATGTACTTGAGAAAAGTTCACTGTGATATGACGTTTCTCTTCTCCCTACTTGTCTACTTACACAACTATACTTGAAAAAAAAAATTATTATTCAAAATAACCATTTCTTGACCTATTATAGTATGTATTTTGAATGAAATGAAATGGTTAACAATGAATACGTAATTGAATAGGTTATTATTTTAATGGATGAACTTACCATCCTCTCTACTGCTACTGGAAGCTTGAGCTAGTTGCAAGAAGAAAGAAAGAAAAAAAACAAAAAAAAAACAGATTGCTAAATCAGATCCAAACTGGAAATTTTCTACTTACTGTCTTCAGTTTACTATAGTTAAATAATCGATGGCTTTCTTTGCGTTCTCCAGTTGACGTGGAGTAGCGTAAGCCCTCAATTGTCGACCACCTTATTTATAGTCCGTGTACTGTTCTTCCTGTTACAGATACGACCCTCAAGTGACAGCGACAGAAGACTTCATTAAAGGCACCAACTAGACCTTCGCTGTTCATCTTCTATATACGGGACACTACTGAGAGAGAGCGCCTGAAAAAGAGGCACTACCGCTGCAATTGTCGACCACGCGTATTTGAAGTCGTCCAGCAATTGTCACTAATGTTTCTATTGTCGACCATTACCGCATACTTTGAGTTGTTATTCATTTATTTTCAATCCTATGCAAAAATCCCTTAAACACATTTAACATAAATCTGTAATGCCACAATGGGGAATGTTATGAAGTAACTTAAGCTTCCATTGTAAAAAACCCACACCATTTTAGCAGGTTCAGTTAGAAAAAATTGGATTGATTCAAGTTGTAAGGTATCCATATTATTACCATATCATTAAAGAAGCAGTCAAAATGGCATGACTCACTTCTGAACCAACTTCAAAATATAAACTCATTTTTTTTACCTACTCAATTACACTTCTCAAGGAAGAAACCCTTTACGTAACCAATCATAGGTAAAGGGTCTCACCAACAGCATCCACTCCTCCCGGATAGGGGCGTGCACCCATGCTTATTACCATGGCAATAATGGTTGAATGAACGCGCACCTGATGTGACTGGTTCTTCTTGTTCCTCCCGTCTCCAGCTTCTCCAGTGGTAAGACCAATGAGTGGGAAAGACTGAACTGTGATAGTCGTTTTTTCTTGGGGGGATTCTGGCTGATTTTGTGGTATTAGCTTGCTAGGTGGATACATGAAATGGGGGAAAAGTCTAGCTATGATGAATAACAAGAAGGCTGTTGCTTTTCCTACATTGTGGGGGTGTGGGTTCAAGCCCGTTGATTCAAGACTTAGCTCATTTCAGTGAGCAATGTTTCTAGTCAATTTAGGCAATCTATGCAAATTGTCGATCCTCTTTGCTACTTTGCAAAAGAGTTAGATTGTTGCATTTTGTTTACTGATCCTCAACCTTAATAGTGTCACACCAGCTTCACAATAAGTATTATATACAATCAATTGTAATAACTTTCATGATGAACGTATTACCTATACAGTATTAGAGAGTGGAGTGAGTGTGTCGATTTGAAATTATTAGGTTATGAGGAATAATGTGGGGATCGGCTTCAGCTCCCTCAACCCCTGCACCATTCTTAGATAGACTTTGTATATATGTGACCATCTACAGGGAAAATCTGGCACAACGCGCCACGTGTAAATGTCGGGAAAAGGTCGATTTAATTATTAAAATGTATCAAATAAGCCGGCGGTAGGGAACGGTTAGGGTGCATATATCGACAACGGTTGAGGCTATGACTTTAAAACTTGGAGAGCTCAATATATGGATGCCGACAAATTTTTAAGTGCATAAAAAAAATTTTAGGGCTCGCTTTGTGCCCGATTTTCCTGTAGACGGTCACATCTCTATTATTATTATTATTGTTTTATTATTGTTTATTATTATTAATGTTATTGTAATTATTTTTGTTAGTATTATTATTATTAGTAGTAGTAGTAGTATAGTAGTAGTAGTATGAGTAATAGCAAGGGTAACCGTGGTATTCAGGAAACATGATTAAAATGAGCCGAGTACTGCTTATTTCTTTACGAGTGTTATGTATAGAGGTAATCACATGTTTAGGAGAGTGACTTGGGAAAATTGCACAACAGCAGAAAAAACGCACGGGGCAAAGCCGAGTGCTATTTGAACTGTTGTAAGTACCATTTTCTCCCAAAATCGCACTTGCACGATCTCTGCGTCTGGGTTTTGTATTGTACGTGGAAATAGTCATACGATTACCATCCCTGATAACCACGACTTACCCCGTGCCAATTGAACAGCGATTATCCCTGTACATTTGAATGGGCAATTTACGGTGTGTATTATTATTATTAGTATTAGTATTATGAGTAATAGCAAGGGTAACCGTGGTATTTGAGATGGCATGAGTAAGTAAGTGAAATAGCACTCGGCTACGCCTCGTGCTATTTTTTGCTTAACGAGTGCTATTAATCCCTAATATCACGGCTTTCACTTGCTAGCAGTATACCTACATTTAACAGCCACCATTACTTTAACACAACCCTTTCACTAAAAACTACTGCATTTCTAAGGCTAATTACCCCATACCTGCGTACTTACCCGTACTATTTCACTTCGCTAACTGTACTATTTCAACTCCAACCATGCTAATTCAATTGAACAACGATTTTCTCTGTTCATTCTTAATGGCTAATTTGCGCGGAGTACTATTAGTATGAGTAGGCACAGGTAATCGTGGTATTCAGGATTAATAGCATGAGTAATGCTATTGATAATAGTACGAGGCGAAGCCGAGTGCTATATATAGCTTTACTCATGCTATTAATCCCTAATATCACGGTTACCCGTGCTGTCACTCGGTAATAGTACACTTAAATCTTACTGTAAATAAACTTTTCAGCGAAAACTATGGCGTTACTAAGGCTAACGCATGCACACTTTTACCCATGGTATTTCACTTTGCTATCTGTAGTATTTCAACTCCAACCATGGTATTTCACTTTCCCCATACGATTTCAATTGAACGGCGATTTTCCCCATATATTTTTTAATGGGCAATGTACGTGGTGTACTGTTAATATTAGTATTAGTTTTAGTATTAGTATTATTATTATCAGTATTAGTTTTAGTATTAGTATTAGTATTATCATTATTTGTTTTGGTATTAGTATTATTATTACTATTATTATTATTTATTATTATTATAAATTATTATTATTACTATTATTATTATTTATTATTGTTATAAATTATTATTATTACTATTATTATTATTTATTATTGTTATAAATTATTATTATTACTATTATTATTATTTATTATTATTATAAATTATTATTACTATTATAAATTATTATTATTACTATTATTATTATTATTATTAATTATTATTATTATTATTAATTATTATTATTATTATTAATTATTATTATTATTATTGTTATTGTTATTATTTCTATTATTGTTATTATTGTTATTATTGTTATTTATTGAGCGATTTTAATGGCAGGACTTGCACAAAGCTGTATGAGGTCAAGAACACAGTAAAGGAGTTGCCAGACGACGCTGAGTGCAGAAAGACTGCAGGAATGAAGGGTGCCAAGCTACAGAGGAGAACACCACAGGACAGGACAGGACACAGTTCACAGTTTGTGATGCAGGAATGAAGACCTGACTCAGAAGGTAAGCAAGCTATTTCAGTGTGATGGGAATGACGGACTCGAAAACAATTGTCATTCAATTTCGTGGTTAATTACATTTAGTGGTTAACTTGTAATGTAATAATAGATCATAGCCTACTCTCATGCTATTTTGTATTTGGTATTGCAATAGACTGATGTATGTAATTGTGTTTTTGTGTACAGTATTAAATTGATGTATGGAAATGTGTGTATGTGTTTGTATGTGCATGTGTGTATGTGCATGTGTGTATGTTCCCTCCTGTAATGGTTACTTGGAGAACTACTCCAGCACAAATACTCTTTGTGACGTTTATGTCCTCGCCAGAGCAAGTCTCCTCCATTTTTTTTTTAAGAATACCAAATTTCTCCCAGATAACTTCATTAATCAAGGCACTTCTGGCTAGTCTGGAAGCCATACTATCTTCTAGCTTAGCCCTCTAAGTTTCTTTACCTCAACAGTGCACTTTTGGTTGGGGAAAGCAGCAAGAGATGTCAGTGCTGCTGTGTCTGATCCCTTGCTTGTTGTGCGCGCACTTAATAGGACCTAGTAGTTAGCAATGATCCCTTTCTCCTTTTGCAGCAGAAACAGGGTCCGGCTATACCAGAATATTTTTGTCCTAGCAAACTGGATTAGGTGGATGCAAGTCCAGGTCATTGCGTGATGGTACTTGGAAGACTTGAAACTTTCCTAGCATTCTCACTTGCACCTACAGTGGGTCAGTTTAACCTGCAGCTCAGTGCTGGTCACTGGCTGAACAGAAAGATTCTGCATAGGTATTGGTATAAAGTTCATGAAACAGTGATTTTTTATTTTTACCTCTTGAGCGGAGTGGAGTATGGGACGCTGGTGCCAGTGTTGTTACTGTTGGGTATTTCAATTCAACTCCCCCCCCTCCCCCCCCCAATTTTTGTATCTTTGAGGTGTGCTGCACGGTGCTAGTTTGTGTGCTGTTTGTGTGTGTGTTTTGTGTGAATGGCAGACTGTCCAACCTTAGGATGTCCTAAAGTAGGGACACACAGTACGAGATTCAAGATTGAACGTGCACAACCAACATTGATATATGTGACAGTCTATGGGAAAAGGGGGCACTTCACTTAAAAATTGAAATTGAGATATAGGCTCCAAAAGTAAGTCATAGGAAAAATTCTTTCTTTCTCCAATTTTTGTTTTTTGCAGAATTAGTCTTAGTGACCCTTACTCTATGTCTATGCCAAATTTCAAATGCCGAAACAACTTAAAAGACCCCAAGCGTGCCGTGGAAAGACAAGCTACTTTTTATTCTCTCTCGTTCTCGAAGTACAATAAACGGGGAATGGGCGGAGTTTCAAACAAGCAGCTAAAAAAACTGCATAGCTTTGAGAATAGTGCATGCAATCTACAGCTTACCTCTGATTGAAAGTTTACCACTACATGGAGTAGAGTAGCCAAGGATTCCGACAAGACAGGCTGTGAGACGCTCTGAAAGCTAAAAAGAACTCTACGCAAACTTCGTTAGTCGCCGTTAAAAAGCGGCTGTATGATTTAATTGCGTATGCGGAGTACGCCGTTAAGTATACGGAAACATTGATTATACCGGAAGTGGAAATTCAATTTATGTTTTCTCGATTTCTAGTTCAATTGCTTTGCTGAATACAGCCCAGTTCAACTGCCAGTTTCTCTACACGGGGAGGGTTTTACCCTCCAGTATTTTAGCACTAAGTTGTGATAAATTGTAGCTTTTTATTAGCATAAAAAACTCAATTTTTTTTGTTTGAGTGAAGTGCCCCCTTTTCCCAGCCAAGTAGTTTCATGTGTAATCTTAAACTATGTAAGACAGACCTTACAACTTTAAGTCTCTTCTAGTGTTGTTCTATATTAATAATTAATTACATACAAGGAAAAATTTGCTAAGAAAATTAAAACAGCATTATAAAAAAAAACAACATATAAGCATGAACTAAGGTTGGGCGATATACCGGTATATAGTCATGATCGCGGTATCCGTCAATAACCGTCTGGCGGTATCGTGTTGGCTAGCAATATTGAAATATTGAAAATCTAGAAAAACCGCCGAACTTACCTGCGCGCGCATAATGCGCGGGAAGTGACGCGCACGCAATAGTCTAGCCGCTGTATTTTTATTCTCTTGCAAGAAGTAAGTACGGCAGACCCTGCGACGAGAGTACCGGAGCTACACAAGAAGCCTGGAAGCAAGAGTCAAGTGTGGAACTATTTTGGCTTGGAAAAAAAGGATGGAGAGTTTCAGAAGGGGACTGCAATTTGTCGCACTTGTTATCGAAGAGTGGCAACCGAGAATGGGAACACTAGTAACTTGCTTGCACATTTGCGCACTACCCATAGCAATCTTCACTTGCATTTAAAGGAGGCTATGATGAAAGAATCGCTAGCAACACTAGGAGTGTCAACTTCAAGGAAGAGGCCTGCTGATCAACTGTCACTTGCAGAGTCAGTGGATAGAGTACAGGGAGATGCTAACCTTTCTTTCGAAAAACTTGTAATTGGACCCATAATTCTCCATTTTATCCTCATAATTCAAAGTTTCAATATTTTCTTTTCCATTTCAAAGTTTCAATATTTTCTTTTCCCATCCTTCAAAGTTTCAGTAAATTTTTTTTTTTTCCCCTCATCATTTAAATTTTCAATGATATTTTTTTTATAATTTTTTTCCTCATCATTCACAGTTTGGCTTGTCATTAGATATCATCATTAAAAATTCTTGCTGTTAATTTTTTTCCTAAATAATTAATAATATAAAAAATATTCAATATATAGTCATATCACAATATTGTCCTGCCAAAATATCGTGATACAATATACCCCAATATCGCCCAACCTTAGCATGAACAATGAATGAATTAGTTGAATTGACAGTTATTGTTCAATTGTAGCTACCATGTGATCATTGTAATTCCCCTACAAGGTAAAGATCATCATTGAAAAGGACTGAGTGCTGTGTAATTAAAAATTCAATCTGGTGTTGCGGGTATTACTGGTTGAGTACGGGGAATCAAATGCAATATGAAAGTAAACTTGGTTAACTGTATATTGTGATTGAGGGCTGATGTCGGGACATCTATTGTCCCGACCTTAGGTGAGGCGGGACTCGGGACTTGAGTATCATTATCGGGACTTGTGGTAGAATCACCACACTTCAAAACAGTGACTTGTATTCCCATGCACTAGCTAATTAACACTATTTACTGTACTATCTTTAGACATTCTATTTTTAGTTTTATGCCATGTCATCCTCTGAGCATGTGCAGTCAGGCTGTATATATTTGCTTGGCTGTGCCATATGCTGTTCAGTGTTGTATCATATGCATGTTGAAGTTTTATTCTAATAATTCTAAAACCAGACTTGAAACCTCTGTGTGAGGGATTATTGGGAAGCTTTGGAAGGCTTGTGGATACAGCTAGCATTCAACACTCTGGTGGCAGCCTACTTCCCTGGTTGTTTTCCTGACCCCTTCTACCACAAATTGGTGACAGCTCCTCATAGCTTCCACCACACCTGGTGTCCAGCGGTGGTCCAGTTCTTTTCAGTACTGGGCTTGGAAACAACTCACTCCATCGACAGCAACCGTAGCTTCAGCTTTGCAAGTTACTCTGTTTGACTGTTTGTCAGTTTTTTTTTTTTTTGTTTTTTTTTTTCCTTTTTAAAGCCATTTGTTATCATTGCAAGGCTTGTGTCCTTTTTAATTTGGTCATTTTTCCTCTTTTGTTTTTCTTTGTCAGCATTTTGCTATTTTTGTTGAGTCAAGCCCAATCTGTAACTCGGTTACTGCTTCATTGACAGGCATTTCCTGTTTAGTTTAGGTGTAGAGGGTTTCCGCCACATTTTTCTTTCAGTTTCACTTCATTTGTTTCATTTCATTTCATTTCACCATGAATGGTAATCCCAAAGCAAATCACGTTTGCGCCCAGTAGCAAAACTCCCATTTCATTATGAAGAAGATGAGAACACTATTTCTGAACATGTTTCCCTCAAATCACCATCATTTCTTGCTCCTTTGTCATCTTACAATAATGGTGCTTCCTTTCTTGAAAGTGCAGGTTCATTGGCTTGTCCTAACCAGGAAGACGTTGTTCAGCCATTACCAGATACCCCACCTGAGGCAAAACCAGCAATGTCTACTGACAAACTCAGGGAACTTTCGGAAAAGGCTAAATCCATGAACATTGATCCATCACTGCTGTTCCTCTCACAAATGTTTTCTGGGCAACAAATTCAACAACAGCCTCAGCCACTGTACACTCCTCAAGCAGGAAGAAGAATTGATAAAAGCATTTTGAAGGCAATTGGTGACATGAAACAAGGTGAGGATGTGTTTGTTTTCCTTCACCGCTTTGAGTACAACATGAGGCATTATTCAATCCCTGATTCTGACTGGTTACATTATTTGTCTAGTTTGTTGTCTGGAGAATTCAGTGAAGCATACTACAATAATGTCACTAAAGACACTTCATTTTCCACCATGAGGTCAATTTTGCTTAACACGGGAGGCTATTCCTACACTGATTGCTTGAATTCACTTCCATTGAAATACAGACAGAATGGCTCCAAGTCATTGCTTCAGTGGTTCAATAACTGGAGGTATAAGTTTGGTGTTTTACTGGGAAACTTACCTTTTTTGTCCAAATTCCCTGAAGGAGACATTGATGCTCTTGCTCAAATATTTTCCACACTTGGTGTTTTGGCAGGCATGCCGGGTGATGCCAGAGATACTGTTCTGAATAGAGAATACACTGATAACCAATCATTCATCCAAGATTGCAGTACTTTGCTTGCTTATTCTGAACAATCACATAAACCCAAATTTGGCAGTCATTATCAACATGCTGGTCCTGTTCATTACAAATTTTCCAATCCACGTTCCAACAACTTCTCAAATTCTTATTCCAGCCACAACCATCATTCCGAACCTCATTTCCATTCCCACCAATCCTCATTCCAACATCACCATACTCATTCCAACCGTCATTCCCCACCACCAAACCCTGTCCCAAGAAGAGATATTTCCACTGTTACCTGTTATAAGTGTCATCAAACAGGACATTATGCTAACAGATGTCCATCATCCATTTCTGTTACATTCCAATCTCAACCTGTTCCCACTTCCTATTCAACTCCTAATTCTCATTTTGAGTCACAACAACCACAACCAAACAGACCAACACCTGTCCCCAGAACCAGCAGGCCAACTAGAAGAGTTCAATTATCTGGTTCCAATTCTGCATCATTCACTGAAGTATCATCAACACCTCTCAATTGTTTCATTGACGAAGACATAGTTATTCATGGAGTTGTAAATGGCATTGTCACACCCATTATAATTGATTCTGGTGCAAAGTGCTCCCTTGTATCTGCTGATTTTGTCACTGAAACTCTATCACCTGTCTCTCATATTTCAATTCATGGAATCTCACAAATTCCACATTCAGTCCCTGTTTATGAAATGACAGTGGAACTGCCTACCATGTCTGGTGTTTGCAGACTTGCTGTAGAACCCAAACTGCCTATGAATACTGTTTTACTTGGTACAGATTTTGGAAAGGAAAATATTTTGGCACTGTTGCAATCAGTCAAAACTGAGCCACAACCAGTACTTACTGTCACCAGAGCGATGCAGTCTCAAGATAATTTGGCAACGCATGTTGCAGAGGCATTGCATGCTTCTGAAGGTGGCAATCCTTTGTCATTTGACAGCATTTCTGATTTCATTCCTGACACTACTGATTCACATGAAACTGAGCCAGTAGCATCTGTTTCACCTGAAATCATCACCGATTCTGAATTCACTCTCACTGGTAATTCTGATCAATCATTGCTCATTCCTGTGTCACTCCCGACATTATCCTTTGATGGCATAACTAAAGATCAATTTAAGCGGCTTCAACTTTCTGATCAATCATTACAGCCCCTTTGGGAACATGCTAGAAAAGGAGAAAAGCATTTTTTCATCATGAATGGCATTCTGATGTGCATGACCTCAACATTAAACACCATTTCACATGCTTTGGTGGTTCCTCAGCAACTACGACACAAAGTCTTAGTAGCAGCTCATGAGGGTTTGGGTCACGGTGGTGTAAATACCACCAGGTCACTGCTTAATAAACATTTTACATGGCCAGGTCTTGCGAATGACATCAAAAAGCATGTCCAAAGTTGTGACAAGTGTTTGAGGCATACTAAATCTGGTGCGTTGAAAGTGCCATTACTGGAGCCCGAAGTTATTTCCCACAGAGGTGAGAAATTGGCAATTGACATAGTAGGACCTTTACCAACCTCAAAGCAGAAACTAAGATTCATTCTTACAGCTATGGAACTAGCCACTGGTTATCCTTTTGCCGTCGCCATCAGAAACTATACAGCAGAAGAAACTGCAAAAGCAATACTTTCCATTATCTCTATTCTTGGTGCTCCAATACAAATTCTTTCAGACCAGGGTGCAAATTTCCTATCCTCAACTCTCAATCATGTGTACAAGCGTTTTGGTATTGCTAGAATTAAAACATCTCCATACCACCCGCAGTCAAATGGCCGCTTAGAACGTTTTCACAGCACCTTGAAAGCCATGATTTCGAAATGCATAACAGCCAAACATGACTGGCCTATAGTTTTAGATTTAGTTTTGTACTTCACCAGAAACACTCCTCATTCAAGGCATGGTTTCACTCCACAAGAATTGTTGTTCATAAAACCAACTCCTTACATTCTATCATCCTTAAAATCAATTTGGTCTACTCCATCACCAACCAGCATCAATTTACCTCAATTCATTGCTGATTTAGATAACATGTTATCATGTCAACTTCATCATGTCAAGAAAGCTTTGTCATCAAAACACTCAATCAACAGACTCACTAAAGAATCTCAATTAGCATCATCACTCAAGCAAGGTGACATTGTTTTTAAAAGGGCTCCTGGCATCAACAGAAGCTTGGAAGCATCTTGGGATGGACCTTTTGTCATTTGTGACCTCATCCCCCCTGTCAACTGTAGCATCAAGCCACAAGGTTCAAAATCAAAACCAAAAGTTGTGCATCTCAGCCAATTGAAGAAATCAACTTCAGTTAACAGATCTATCATCATACCTAATGAAGATGTTGATGATTTCAATCTTTCGAATAACACCCCACAACCAATGCCACTTTCCTCATCTCAGCAACAGCAACTTGATCATGTTCTCAATAGTTTTCCTTCTGTCTTTTCTGATATTCCTGGTGCAACAATGTTAGCCATTCATTCTATCACCTTGACAGCCACTATTCCAGTTTGGTCACCACCCTACTCAATCCCACTTGCCCATCAAACAGCTTTTAGGGAGGAAATTGAGAATCTCCTCTCATTAGGCATAATTGAGCCATCAACCTCTAAGTACAGCAGCTCACCAATGCCAGTGTCTAAGAAAGATGGTGGCATTAGAATAGTTATAGATTACCGAAAATTAAACTCCATCACTGTCAAAGAACCATTTTCAATGCCATCCATTGAAGAAATCCTGTCTCAGCTTGGAAACGCATCATTTCTTTCAAAGCTTGATTTGTTAAAAGGGTTTCACCAAGTCCCCATGTCCCCTGAATCTAGACAGTATACTGCCTTCACATGCCTACAAGGCAAGTTTCAATACTGTGTAATGCCATTTGGGCTTACAAATGCTCCTGGAACTTTCCAGCTGCTCATGCAGCAAGTATTGAGAGGACTTGAAAAACATTGCTTACCTTACATTGATGATATTGTTATCTTTTCCACTTGTTTTGAAGATCATTTAACTCACATTACTTCTGTGCTCAGCAGGTTAGCTATTTCTGGATTAACTGTCAAAAGCAGCAAATGCTCATGGTGTTTCAGATCTTTTGATTTTCTGGGTTTTCATGTTGGGCAAGGCAATCTCACCATCCCTGCAGCTATAGAGTTTCATATATCACCTCATTTAGAATCAAAATCTGCTCTCAAATCATTTCTTGGTTTAATCGCATTTTACTCAAAATTTATACCATCACTTGCAAACTATACCACCATTCTCAATTCTCACATGCCAAAGGAAAAGCCATTTGTTGTTCACCCCACCAATAATTATGTCAGTGCATTCAACTTTATTATTACTGCTATCAAGAATCACTCTTCATTAATCATCCCTGTCAATTCAGACTCATTAAGTGTGTTTGCTGATGCCTCTCTCAATGGAGTGGGAGGAGCTCTGTGTGTCTATCGAAATTCGTCATGGATTCCCTGTGGATTTTACTCCAGGCAATTATTGCCAAGAGAAAAGAACTATGCAATTTTGGATTTGGAAGCATTGGTCTTACTTGCAACCGTACAACATTTTCACTACTATCTTTCTGGCAAATACTTCAAAGCATTTACCGATCATAAACCACTTGTCAGTATTTTGGATGGTCAACCTCCATCATCACGGCTCCTGAGATGGAAAATCAAGTTATCAGAATATCATTTTGATTTATTACACATCAGTGGAGAAGCAAATCCCATTGCTGATGCCCTCTCAAGGCAATCATGGAATTCTTCACCAGATGAAGTTGTCTCTCTCAAGAAGCTAGAAGAAGCATCTCTGAAGGAAGGGGAGGTGTGGTAGAATCACCACACTTCAAAACAGTGACTTGTATTCCCATGCACTAGCTAATTAACACTATTTACTGTACTATCTTTAGACATTCTATTTTTAGTTTTATGCCATGTCATCCTCTGAGCATGTGCAGTCAGGCTGTATATATTTGCTTGGCTGTGCCATATGCTGTTCAGTGTTGTATCATATGCATGTTGAAGTTTTATTCTAATAATTCTAAAACCAGACTTGAAACCTCTGTGTGAGGGATTATTGGGAAGCTTTGGAAGGCTTGTGGATACAGCTAGCATTCAACACTCTGGTGGCAGCCTACTTCCCTGGTTGTTTTCCTGACCCCTTCTACCACAAATTGGTGACAGCTCCTCATAGCTTCCACCACAGGACTGTCCCGCCAAAGTCGGGACGGTTGGACAGTCTGGAATGGTAATATTGACACATGTGTCTGTTTGTGTAACATGCCCAGATCCTCCTTGTTGTGCTGCACTCGCATTTAGAAAGGCCACTACATGCCCGATATATTCAGAGGGGACTACTCTCCCCCACTCTTCTGTATTGGCAATCTTGTGTAATAACAGGAGAGATTGGATCGAGTTACGGGCGGGTTTTGTGGTATTCTACTGAATCGCTTAATTACCGCAGGTTCCGGTGGTACTGCACCCTTAAGAGAGTTCAGAATTCATGTGAAGGGATTCATATGGCATGCTTGATGCAGGTGAGTGCAAAGTACTTAGATGAAGTTGTGTCAGTGGTATTAGTTTGGATGAACTTCAGTGCAGCTAAAATTTCTTGTTACAGACTTTAATTTCATTGTTAAATGTGTAAGGAGGTGGTCGAGTGCAAAAAGCTGAGTCCCAATGCATCGAGGTGAAGTTGCCTGTATGATATTATTAAGACCTCATGCAGGTAAATGCTCTGATGATATATAAATCATGGTTACTATGGCCATACTGTGTGAATGTTTTATAGAATTGATGTCGGCTTTTTCAAGAAAAACCAATTATGCACTTTAACTCATATTTATATATTCAGTCAAACATTGTCATTTTATCATCATATTATCTGTTTGACATCTATAGCTATGTTGTTACAGTATTGCTTAAGCTTGACTGTGATGAAAATTAACAATTCAAGAGTGAACATAAATTCTTGAAATGGTCGAGAGGTAGTTTACAACCTTGCAATTAAAGTATGTACACAATAGTTCACGTAATCTGAGGTCACTATGTCTGACTATGGTCAGATTTCTACTTCTCTCATCTTCTTCCTTTCCAGTGGACGTTACATCAGGCCACATGATCATCCACATCACCCTTTGTACCTGGTGCATGCATTGCATGGCAACCATCTCACACATATAAGTGTACATAACCACTATCCACTAATTCTTTCAAAGCCATAAGAAATTATAAAATAATATTATATAAATCATTAATAGATTTTTAATGTTGTTTGATTTTATATTCGATTATTATAATTATACAAAGTATAGAATTGGGAATATTGTAATTATTTAAGTAAAGGATACAAAATAAATTCTTTTTTGTTTTGTGACATTAGTTTGATGACACTAAAAATTATAAAAAACGTGCTAACACTATTCGTAAACAATGGTGTTGAAATTCCGATACTATTTTTTTAAACTGAATTTTAGTAGGGATCATAAATTCTATTTTATTTTCTAAGAAGCCAACACATCCGATTCACCATAATGAAAGCTGAAAAAATACCAATCTTGTGATAGTATTAATTAATTCAGTATAACCTCAGGGGTCATGAAAGTGGGGGGCATGGGCACTGGCCCTCAGATTTTATTGCTTAGAGGGTGCAAATTTGAGACTTTGACTCCTGGATTTAATTCAATTTGCAAAATTAAGAAATGTGATGCTTGTCACAATACCAGTACACTGATATGAAGCTCTTTGCACTTAATTTATGTGTAGTTGTAAGACACTCATCATTGGAAAGCATACAAGACATTGCGTTATGTTTTGATAACATATTGGCTGTTAGAACTGAGAAAAATTTGGTATTATTAGCATTATTTGTGTTAATTCTATGTAGGTTTTTGACATCTCTGCACGGATAAAACTGTTTTCATATTCCTTTGTACATGTTCATTGAACTATGTATCTTTACACCTTGTTATCATCCTTAAACCTTTATTCTTGTTTATTTTGTCTGTGTAATGTTGCTTGTATTGTCTATTACTGAATTTCAACATCGAATCATTTTACTGTGTATTTTTGTTTATCATGACCTCCATTTAAAAAAAACTTTTTATCAAGTTTTGTATCATCTACAATTTTTTTAATGCTGATTGTAAATTTTTTATATATTTTACGATTATAAAGTTAGACATTATTATTATATATACGATCTAGTTGAGAGTGACGTAATTTGAATCAGCAATAATTATGAAGAATCATTATAGTGCAGCATGTGTTCGTCAATGCAACTGAACAGATTACTAGAGTGACTTTCTAAATGTTGCATGATGTAGTGAACATCATCTTGAATTCTTTTTCTATATCTGTATATGTACACTTATATGTGTGAGATTGCAAATCAGAAGCTACAAGTAAAAAAAAAAAAGGAGAAAAAGCTATGAATGTACCATTGACAGTTGCCCAACTATTGAGAGCTTGGTAACATTCTGGAGATGGCTATAAAACTCACTTTCTCACTGTCAACCTCTCTGTGATAAACACTCTCCACAACCCTATACTATGCCACTATCAATCATGACGGATGCATACAATGCTGTGTTGGTCAATTTGTTTTGTTTTTATCCGTTATTTTACCTACACACTCTGGACCTGTACAATAAAAGAATAAACATGGTCCAGCATATATTATGTCACATGCACCGACATAGCAAAACATAGACACTCACATTCACACACATGCTATTCTAATTTTCATTCTAAGAACTGAAATTCTGCATATCAGTTGCTATAAAAATCATGAGCAATACAGAAGTTTGAATCTCATTACATGGGTGCCCCACTTTTTATTTGCAAATAATCTCATTTGTCTTAACGAAATGAAAATTCTATTACAGCTTGTTGAAGAGAATTGTACTGCATGCTGAAAAGCAGCCCCTCCCTCTTATGAACAGTTTGTCAATTTAGATTATTATGTATGCATTACTACCGCATAACCATCACTATGATTACCAATTGCCAAAAACAAAACAAAACAAAAACAAACAAGCAAAATGACAAAAAAAACAACAACAACCAACTAAACTGGACCCATTTTATAGTCACAGTACTTCAACAATGCTACGCAATCATAAACTTTTGTCAACATCCCAACTATATATCATTATTCAATTACAAGGAAGTGCATGAATATTGGAGAATACATAGTTGAGGATAGAATTCGTCCGATATTCACTGGCAACAACTTGATATGTGGCTAGGAAGCACCTGGACCGGCACATGATCCGAAGGAGAAAAGCATTTGTGTGCAATCGGGCAATTGCAAGTGTCACAATGTGTTAGCAATTTGAGCACAAACTGTTACACAAACTACTCATTATGGTAAATAGCATCATGGGGTGTTGCAGATGTTTATGGTAGAACCCTCATTATCATTCAGTCCGAGACAACAGCGCCCATAATAGAAACCAGTCCATAATTTTCAAGTGGTGCAAATCTCACACAATGCAGGGCACTAACTCGAGGACCACATTAGACAACACACATACATACACTCTCCTTCATCTTATTGCTATGATCGCAAGAAATACAATGCAACAACCCCAAAATGAAGCCAGCAATAACTTAGTATAGTGCTTCTTTTTTAAAAAAAACTTATTAAGCAATTCATTACAACACAACACTAAAAAATCAACAAGCAATAACAAAAATCATCAAAAGTACAGTACTATACATAAATAATAAACAATAAGTGTCATGCATACACAACAAAATGATAAAGTGAATAATTGGACGTTCTGTGACACAGCCATGGCTATCTGGAGTAGCCTCTGTATGAAAGGACACACCCATCAATCTGCAATCTTGACATGGACACTACATATTAGAAAAGACAGTATCATACAATCTCCACTACAAGTATAAAAGAACAACATCAACTGGACATTTACCAGTTCCTACATGTTCACTGTAGCAACACACAGCCTGTCCAGAGGGGCAGGATGAAAGCTCAAAAGTTGCATGTGTTATGTGTGTGTGTTGCATGTGCTATTTGTGTTACATGTGTGACGTGTGTTGCATGTGTGTGTTACATGTGTTATGTGTGTTACATGTATTAATGTGTGTGTTGCATGTGTGTGTTACATGTGTGATGTGTGTTACATGTGATGTGTGTTACATGTGTTATGTGTGTGTTGCATGTGTGTTACATGTGATGTGTGTTACATGTGTTATGTGTGTTACATGTGTAATGTGTGTGTTGCATGTGTTGTGCATGTGTGTGTTACATGTGATGTGTGTTACATGTGTTATGTGTGTTACATGTGTTATGTGTGTGTTGCATGTGTTGTGCATGTGTGTGTTACATGTGATGTGTTACATGTGTTATGTGTGTTACATGTGTTATGTGTGTGTTGCATGTGTGTGTTACATGTGTTATGTGTGTTACATGTGTTATGTGTGTTACATGTGTTATGAGCCTGGGCCAATTATGCCAGCATAATTATGATCAAAACAAGTGTGCCAAAGCATTGAGCATAATGCCAGCAATAGGTGTTTTTTTTTCTTTTTTTTTTTTGGTGGAAATGTCGCTCTCACTCTCACACACAACACAATACATTTTTGCCCCAGAAGTCAGAAGTGAACATGTTTTCTCTGTCTTTAGTACATCATTTGATAAATCTCCACAAAGCTCATTAGAAGACTGTAGAAACATCTATTATGCTCCAATACAACAATCGTTAATTCATAATATTATACCTTTGACGTGGTTATTGCTGTTGGTTTGAGCATAATAAGTGAACAGGTGCATAATATGACATTTTCTAAGCTTAATACGAAAATTTGAAAAGAATTGGAGCATAAATAATACGTTGGAAAAAAGCATAACTGGCCCAGGCCTATGAGTGGTTACAAATTTTTCCTTGGAGTGTTTCTGGCAGAAGATATATCTTTTGCCACAGTGTCGTCGTTGTGTAAAATTACACTCTTGCAAGCCCCAAAGATAAAAAAGTTCGAACAATAGCTTCACATGGGATGGGTGTGGGCGAGTGCTGTGGGGAGGGTGCATACCGTTTTCTTTTAGATCAATTTAATTTTTAATTCAGTTGATATTGTATTTAAGAGGTAGGTAAGATTCCTCCTCCACTTAAGTTCCTTCCTACCACCCTGCATCATACCTAAATAGACATTACTCTACTAATGTAGATTACAGAACAAATTTATAGCTGCGAATGAAATACAGAAAATCAAGTTTCTTGAGATAGCAGGCGGGCATTCCACAATGTTCTGTGATACTAAACTTGACTCACTTGTTTGTGAGTCAAGATGCACTTAATAATTCTATTTCCCTCCTATTGTGACTCATGCCGCTTCCACCCCCTTACATTTCCAAAACTCTACGTCATTTAAGGGGAGGAGGAGAGAGCGGTGGATCGTAGGGCTTTTATAATCTATATGTGACCATCTGCAGGAAATCGGGCACAACGCAGTGTGCGTAAACGTAAACGTCGGGAAAAGATCAATTTAATTCTTAAAAAATGTATTGAATAAGCTTACAGAAGGGAGCGGTTAGAGTGCATATATTGACACCGGTTGAAGCAACGTTTTAAAACTCAGAGAGCTCAATATACAGATGCCAAACAATGTGCAAGTGCAAAATTTTTTTTTGATAGGGCCTGAGTTGTGCCCTATTTTCCTGTAGACGGTCACATATGAAACTGCATATGAAAGCACCAATGGTGTGAGCCTCATCACTTGGACACTTTACTATCACTAACTATTTCCACCGAAGTAAGAAAGGTAGCTCCAACACAACACAAAGAAAAGGCTGGATGGTTGGAATAATTATTAGTCATGTTATTACAGTTGCCACATGACCATGGGGTTAAGAAATGATTCCCCATAGCAACCAATCCCACAAACCACAACTTGTGTGACACACATAAGGTCATAAGTTTACTCACTTGAAGTGTCTGTGGAGCTGTAGAGTTCAAAATATCCCTCCTGAGAAATTCTTATGAACTAATCCTAAACAACACAGACTTCAGTAAATCACATGTATACATACACATGCAGAAATCATCTTTTTTTATTTTTATTTTTTATTATTATTATTTTTTTATTCTCTCACTAAAATAATATCAATATTAATTGTTTGTTAGGTGGGGGGCAATAAGTCAAAGCTGTATTTGTGATAATTGCATAATCAAGGTACACATGCAATCACAAGTGTTATATATAGATGTCATTATTCAGCTGGACATACTGCCTGTCTAGTGGCGCAGCCTTGGAACCGTAGTCCCGGACATACTTCCTGTAGGAGGAGAGGAGTCCTAAAAAAGATCTCAACTGTCTCTTCGTTACTGGCCGTGGGTGATCACGAATTGCTGCGACTCTAGCATCTGGGATGCTCATGTGGCCATCTCCAATTACATGGCCCAAATAAACAACATACTTCTTCCCAATTTCACATTTCTTTTTCTTGCATCTTAATCCGGACTGACTAATTAATCCCAACACTAATCTGATATGGTCAAGGTGGGATTGCCAATCTTGTGAGGCTATGAGAATGTCGTCAATATAAATCGAGACTATCTCTTCCGTTCCTTGGAGAACTCTCTCCACTAACCGTTGGAATGTGGCCGGGGCGTTCCTCAACCCAAAAGGCATCCTAGTGAATTGGAATTTCCCGAATGGGCTGAGGAAGGCAGTTTTTTCTTGATCACAGGGTTTGAGTTTAACCTGATAAAAACCTTTCGTCAGGTCCAATTTAGTGAGGCATCTACTATTTGCCAATTTCATGGTCATCTCTTCAATGACCGGCATATAAAATGGGTCAGCTTCTGTAATGGAATTCAACTTCCTAAAGTCGACGCACAACCTCACTGTACCATCAGGCTTTTTGACGAGCACAAGGGGACTGGCCCACGGACTACTATGCCGTAATACAAGGCATCTATTGGGGTTCTCACTTTAAAACCGAATACCAAATCGAAGGAACTAAATCCACTATCTGAATTAGGCATCTGCCTCAGTGCAAACAGTGCGAAAGGCAATTGCTGCACCCACTCACTCTTATTTTCCACAGACTTGGTTAATATGGACTTCAGGGTCCTATGAAAACGTTCGATCATCCCATTTGTTTGAGGATGATATGGGGAAGTTCTGAGCTGTTCAATACCGATCAATTTACAAGTCTCTTTCAATGTCCTAGACATGAACTGGGATCCTCGATCACTGAGTAACTGCTCAGGAATTGAAGTCCGACTAAATATGTTAACAAGACCTTCTGCCACACTCTTGGCAGTAATATTTCTCAGCGCAATGGCCTCTGGCCAACGGGTGGCCATGCAAATAGTGGTAAGTATATACTGACAGCCTCCCCTGCCCTTGGGTAGTGGACCTACAAGATCCATGGCAAGAACCTCAAAGGGTTCAGATAGTAAAGGGCGTACAACTGCAGGAACTTTAGGGGGCTTATATTTTGAATACCTCTGACAAACTTGACAAGCTTTACAGTAATTAACGACATCCTGGGACATGGATGGCCACTGAAAATACTTTGCTAACATCTTCTGGACTTTGTCTGGGCCCAAATGACCATTGAGGTCATGGGCTGTACGTAGGATATGTGTTACTCGGGGCTTGGGAATTATTAAAACACGACGGTGGGTATCCCAATCGATCACACGACTCTGGGTAATTATTCCCTTATCCCATGCATAACCCCTTTCACACCTGGTGGCTAACCCTTTGATTGTCTCAAGAGACCTATCAGCTTCTATCTCCTGGACAAACAATGCATGATCATTTCCTGCCTTCACTGGGACAAAACTATCAACAAATTTGCCTAACTCATCACAAACTGGGCTGCTCACCATTGCATCATCCGTTCCCCTGCCAGGTACTAGGTCCATCTCAGCGGGGGTGACTAGATTTGTTCCGGCCTCACTGCCAGACACTCCTCCAGCCACCTCAGCCGTGTTCTCCATCTCATCCGAAGAGTCCAAACTCTCCGCCTCATCTACTACTCCTCCGAAGGCGAAGCCACATCAATACCATTAAGTGCAGACTCCTCATCATGTTCAACATAAGAGTCCGACTCTCCTTCCTCGATCATTCTTCCATCATCTGAACTATCAAATAAAACATCATCATCATTATCTAACAAAGGTGTTACAATTGCATCATCATCATTGGCCAGCCTCTCTTGTGATAAGGCTTGGGCTCTGGTTAAGACACTGATGTTGCCATCAACCATAATTTGGCCCACCAGGAGATAATCTCCAGGGTCAGCTAAGTCCACAGGCAATATGGACCATTGGGGTGGCTCACCTGAGCCATCAACTACAACTCTCTTACGGACAGTTCTACCTTTGACAGTAAATTCACATTCTGCCAACTCATATCTCTTGGGATCACCGTGAATACCTGTGACTATACAATCCCTGCCTAAGTACTGTTCAGGCTTGACTAAGGAACTGGCTACTAAGCCGTAATCTGCTCCAGAGTCTACAAGGATACTAGTGCTAACACCGTTAATTTGACCCTGGATTACATTATTCTTCTTCCGGTTTGTTATGTCAAAATTTACAGCCGTGGTGGTTCTCTCTGTCCGTCTAGTGGGACAATAAACGGAGATATGGCCTTCCTGCATGCAGGTATAACAACGGATAGGTCTCCTAGGAGCTGCATTGTAAGGAGCATTCCTTGTAAATGTTCTTGACACTATGGGGGTGTTAACTGAATTCACACTATTATTATTAACACCGTCTTGCGCCGTGCTAGTTCTCACTTCTTGACTACTATTTGACTGACTCCTACTATTATAATTCGACTGGGTACTGTTACTGTTGTACGACTGACTATTACTACTACCAAAGCCTCTGGTACGGCATTCAAACGATCTATGACCGGGCTTGTTGCACTTAAAACAGGTAACAATGACACCACTACTATTATTGAACTTTGGCTTGTGTGCAACTGCAGATACAGGGTAAAAATAGTTCCCTTGTTGCCTGGTATTTAACCAACCAGCATAGGCCTCTGTAAATTCCTCAATATCCTTAGGATTACGGGTCTCCAAAAACTCTTTACCCGATTGGGGAATGTGATGTACTGCTAGGATTTTTATAAGTGTGAAAATGCACTGCTCAACTGTTTCGGACTTATACAACATTCCTTTTATCACTTTAGATAGGCATTCCACAAACTCATCCGCACTCATACTTTTAAATGACTCACTAGTAAATGACAATAGCTTTGCACCGAAGTGCATGACAGTTTCCCCTACTGAATCTAGGATAACTGACTTGACATTATCATATGACTTTCCTACAGAACTCAATCTATCAATTCTCCCGCATAGTATTTCAGGGAGACGGGGGTACAACTCGTCAACCCAAAGGGCCTTACTTTCCCCGCAATCACTCATAATTTTCTCGAATTTACTAAGGTAAAGGGTAAGGTCTTTTCCCATCTTAAAGCTTCCCAGTGCCTGCAACTTATCTTTTCTCTGATCTTGTAACCTTCTGTAAATTCTATCTTCCTTCCTACTAGCTGCTGTTGCCTCATCTTTCCTGGCGTATTCAGCTGTTCTTCTTTCATGTTCCACAATCTTTTGCGCCTCTTGCGACTCCATCAACTCCCGATGTCTCTCTCGTTCCTGAACTAATCTTTCTGCTTCCAATGACTTTTGTGTTTCCTGGGCGGCCATCAGTTCTTGATGCCGTTTGCATTCCCACTCACGTTGCTGTTGCTTTTCTTGCAACTCTCTCTCAAATCTCTCTTTAGCTTCTTGCTGCTGTTGGTGTCTAAATTCTCTGTCTGACTCATCCTTCATCTGACTCATCTTCATCATATTTGCGAATTGTTGTAACAGGAGGGTTGGGTCTACTACTGGAGGGGGTTGGGGTTTCTCGGGGGATTCAAACTCATATTCAGGGGTCTTGAGGGCAGCAATATGATCACTCGAAGCCTCATTCGTCTCAAGGCTACTCACGGAAACAGAGTGTTCTCTTATTCGGCTCATACGTTCGGAAGTGTGCTCCTGCTCCGCGGCTGACTGCCTACTGGTGTGTCTACGACCATGGGACATGGTAAGGTGTCTGAAGACCGAAAGACGGCTCTACAAATAGAATAATAACAAAGGTAAACAAACGGAAGGGCACACAGGGTGAGAAAAAAAATTCAAAAAAACAAAACAAAACAAAAAAAAGGTGATACAACTACCAAATAACAGTTCTAGACTTGACGAATTTTCTTGACAGGCTGGGGGTTGACCTCTGGTGGATTCTGCAAGGTCACTGCTTCTTTTTCAATTCTTCTGTCTCTTTGTCTTCTTTCGAATGTTCCAAATTTCCTCTTTGCAATTCTCCTTGCTATACCCTTTCTCTTTCTGACTTGCGAAT
>WLWD01001227.1_pt1 | contig 130869 bp, 73 predicted proteins | sample 6712731 | NCBI WGS metagenome assembly WLWD01 (sample SAMN12718690, study PRJNA576275) | sponge metagenome | isolation source: marine sponge | host: Mycale hentscheli | place: New Zealand: South Island, Marlborough, Capsize Point | collected 2014-11-01 | reverse complement strand
AGAGACGGATGCTGCAAGTCTATCTCCTCATATTCATATTTAACAGGCTTCTTATATGTCAATTCTTCACACGTGTTCCCCACCAAATGGAGAGGGCGTTTATTCTTGGCTTGCATGCCAGATTGTGCATTACTTCCTCCATCTGCATTAGGAGTGCACAAAAATGGAGTTGACCCATCTCTCTCAGTTTCCTTGGATCGTTCAACTGCAACTCTCTTGCTTTTTATAGACTTCCTCTGTTTCTTACTTAAGTCTACGACAGCATAAATGGGAGAGGGTGGTTCAGCAGCATTGGTTGGCTGACCTTGAGAGCCATAGCCGGTAATTCTTCCAGCAGTATGTGCACTTTTCTTATCTATATCCTCAACTGATGCCGGAAAAGGGAGAATATCACCTTTACACTCAGATTTCAGTTTATTTCTTCTTTTCTTTGTCAAATCCACCACGGAATAGAGCCCTACTTCTACCGGGTCCATAATCCTTCACAAAAAAAACTACCAACTCACACTGCTACAGCGCTACTGCTGGATGTTTATTAAATTCACTTGATATTGGGAGAAAAAGTTGATTTCTTAAAACGATTTTGTAACCATAATTGAAAGGAACACTTTTGGCTGTTAGCAAATACAACAGTGGATGTCATTGCACAATGTTTGCATTACACATAATGTAAACCCCACGAGAAAAGTCATAACAACATTGAAAGCTAATAATGGCGCAAATAAGTATCCACTCTAAAGCAGTTGTTACACAGCAGCTGAGTTATCACTGTGTCCCAATGATCGCAAGAGTAAGTTGTTTTTACATTTAAAGTATAAAGTGTCCTATACAAATATCAGTGGTTGTACATACATACATCTAGTATGTACATTCATTCTACTGCAATTACACCAGAAATTTCACAATTGCACTGAAACAATAAAAAAAAAAAAGGCACAGCGACAATCTCTTATTGTATACATTACGGCAGTTTCATTACTGAGAAAAATATTATATACTGTATACAGCCCAACACATGAATGAATGTAGTAACAGTTTGCACATTTGTGATGAATGACTCTCAGATGCCAGTTAACTAAATGTTCAGGTTCCAATAGTACAGCAACTCTCTTTGATGCTTGATTCAATAGCTAATATTTATATTTGGCAAACTGACAGCCTTGAAGCTAATTTTGCTTCTTTCATTAAGGGCTAGTGCTCTTTTCTTTAGTTTCAACTTATTTCTTTACAATACAATTTTTACCTGAGCAACTTTTCTACATTATATTTCTGTAAAGTCAAGATTATAAGTGTTAATGATATGTGACGAATACGGATTGTACAATACAACATATACAAACCCTTCCACTGGAGAGACAGCTTGATTTAATTCTTACGTTAAAACAGGGGTCAACTCCATTGTTGTGCACTCCTAAATTAAGGAAATTCTCCAACCATTAATTATTTCTTTCAAAGTTAAAACAAATCACATTTCATAGATATACCCATTTTTGTGTCAGGAGGTTGCATTTCAAAGCAAACAGTATACGCAAGATATTCCACAGGCTTTGCATATAACACAATTTTCATCCAGTCCTCAATTCCACAAACTGACAGGTGCCTTTCAAGCAATTTGACCGGCAATTCTTATGCCCTTGAGACTCGTTTGCAGGAAAGATAATAGTGCAATGCAGTACTTGTGAGGACACAGAATATTATTACTAATCTTACCACTTACTGACATAAACATGTGAAGTGTTGTGTTATCACTTAACAAGCAAACCACTGAAAGGCCTGTCATAACTTAGTAATCTGAGAATATGTATCTAATTTAGAGCATAACTCTACACAAGCTGGTTGATTAACAACAGGCAGAGAAACAAAGAAGAATTGCCATTCAAAGTGTTGTGATACTTTATTGTATTAGATTGTATTTGTATCATTGGATTCAACAAACCATTCATCTTAAAACCAGAACGAGGGAACAAGATAAGTAAGAACTTGAATTTGTTTTTGAGTCACTTACATATCCAAACCATCAAATTAGTGAGTCTACTAATAACATACTGCCATTAGCTTTCCATCAAAAACTCACATTGTAAACTTGCATTGTTATATTTTCAAAACAACCATGACCCAGTTCATCACTAGGCTAAATATTTCGGTTAATGTTTTGCATATGGAGCACCAGATTCTCAGCTTAGGAAAAACAGTGTACAAGTTGTATGACCAACAATTTCAAACAATTGTAGTAAATAAAATGACTACCTTCATACAAATACAATACGCACACATATAAAGCAATGCACAAGTCAATAGACATTGTTAAAAGCATGGTAAAATAATATTAAATACTATACCACTAACAGTAGCTGTAAAAAGTGTGTATACGCATTACATATAACCAATCTCAGTAAGTACCAAATTGGAAAAAAAGAAGACATTATTGCACATATATTTCAACCGATTTAATAGCAACATCTTCGTCAGCTCTATTATCATCAGCACAAGCTCTAAGCTCAATAGGATCTGATGTCAAGGAAGGAAGTTTCTTAAAAAACCACGGAAGTGAGTCATTTTGACAACACGATGGCATAGAACAGTGCTGCCATGGTGCAGTATCTGATGAATCTGCAGCATCACAGAAATAATCGGACCCAACAAATGAAGGGACTCCAGAAATATTATGGCAGGGACACTTGCTGAAGGAACCTGCAGCTGCAAAGGTCCAAATATGAGACCTGCTACCTGGACTCCCGTGAGTGAAACTAATGCCATCCACATAAGCACGATCTATAGTGGCCAGGTGTGGTGCCACTTGAAAAGTATTTGGACGACCATAAATATAGCCAGTGACTCTACCACATACTATGGAAAACTTCATGCTTTCAACTGGCAATGAAAAATATGCAGCAGAGCATATAGAATCATGGGAGCTTGGCGTAATGCCACAGTAAGTAGTCCCACCATAATCCTCTTGAGTAAAATTAGTTGGGCATTGTGTCCCATTGCAGCCAGCAGCATCCCAGCTGGCCAGTCTGGTCCAGCCACCGGTTACGTTCCCGCATGTCCTGTCCATGTCACAGTACAGGCTGACAAATGAACCGTTGGGAACTCTGAACAAGTAATAACCAGAAGGCGAGGATGGCCGAGAGGCATAAATGGTGGCACAAGACCGAGAGAAAAGCTGATTAGGATCGTTCAGGATATTGATGAGTAGTTCCTGGTTCTGGTGTGCACTGTGGAAGTAGCTAAAGAGAGTGTCGTTCAGTTTATTCAACGACTCCTCACATTGGTCATCAACACAACTCAGGTCACCGCCGCCATTTTTAATCTGCTCACTAGTATTGGTCATTCCACTATCATTAGGGGAAAGACGGGATTGAGCGTGTGAGCGACAGCTGTTGGTATCGAGATGATAGCCCAGCATGGCACACATCATCATGCTGACAAGAATGTTAACTAGCAGTGTCACCACTATTACTATCTTCAGTTTCTCTTTCTTGGGTTTCTTGTGACTATTTTTATCGAACTTTGGAATAGCTCGTTCATATTGTTTGGAGGCATTTTCAACAAACATGTTGCTATTTAAAGTAGCTGCAGTGATAGCAGTATAAGAAGACACATTAGAAGAGTGCTTCGTGGATTCTGCAGGAAAAGACAGCCCTTGTGACTCTGCGAAGTTTTCCACTTCACTGATGTCACCTGCACCAGAAGTAGCAGCCTGCTTATAGCTGTTGTGATCCTTAGAGACAGCCTGATCATTTTCGTTCTCCAAAATACCCAGTTTTCCATTATGGACATCACTTGAGGAGCTTATTTGCCCATCATATCCTTTCTCTGCGGATTTTACTAAATTGTTGCTACTACTGATATCTCTGACTAAGCCCACCATGCTCTCTCTAGCTTCATCAGTAGCACTCTCTTCCACTGGCTCCTTTCTATCACTGCTCTCAATTTTTAAAGTAGGACATTCCTTGGCACATTGGGAAGACACATTGCTTAACTCGGTGTCTTCCTGAATGGACACTCCAGTTCCCCTCCTGTTTTGTTTCTTCTTGCTATAGTCTACAGAGGAATACTGAGGGAAAGCTGGATAACTCATGCTGAACTTAGTAATAGTTCCACCTACTTGCTGAAGTGATCTGTTGATGTATCACTGTTTATAATAAAATGTTGGTATTTTGGGATAAAAATAGTCCATTGAGCTATTGGGAAAAACTACTCCATAATTATACCACACAAGATAATAAAGATCTCTCCTGTTGATTGCAGCATTAAATTACATCAATACAGCAAATTAAGTGCAAATAATTTAAAGAATTGATCAAATGTGCTGTCCCTATGCACATAAAGAAAAGCAAAAAAAAACAACGTCTTAGCAGAGCTTTTACTTTCACATATATCCCAGAGTGAAATATACAAAGGCCAACAGTTGAGTACAAAAGTACGCTTTCTCCGAGCTGTAGTGAGAAGTCCTGACTCACATACTCGCATTTAGCAGTCAACTTTTATTATGACATCCGAAAAAGTCTCAAAATAAAAACTTAACTTTGGGTTAAAAGTCAATACTGCCTCTATGGGCACAAACACCACACAAAGCCTTCGTCATTTACACAACAATTAAAATATATACAGATATTCATACAAAGCTCAATTTTGGCATTTCTCCTGTTGATTGCAGCATTAAATTACATCAATACAGCAAATTAAGTGCAAATAATTTAAAGAATTGATCAAATGTGCTGTCCCTATGCACATAAAGAAAAGCAACAGAGCTTTTACTTCCACATATATCACAATGTGAAATATATAAAGGCCAACAGTTGAGTACAAAAGGGGGGGAAAGCAGAAGTAAGTTTAACAGGCCCTGGCAACCGTGGCCTATTTGGCGGGTTTTTCGCGCTCAAAGAGTGTTTGAGCACCCTTAAGCATTATCAGGAGCCAAAAGCAAGTGAAAATACAAGTGTTAGAGTGAAATGTCACCCCATATTGTATGACGAGTGTAATAAATTATTTATTTGTAAACTGGGTATTTTTTAAAACAGTAAAATGTGAGAGTAACTTCGCTATACATCTAAAAAATATAGTTGTCCAGAACTACGCATGGGCGCATTGGAGCATTCAATGCAACGTTCAATATTGGAGAATATTGAATGCTTGCATGATGTGGAAATACTCAAGGGAATATATCCAATGTATAGTATATATACTAGTGATGTGCTTGAGCACAAATGGCGAGCGAGCCTAAAGACTATACTATTTTTATTTTGACTTCTAACACTGAAGCTACTGAAAATAAGGTCCAGTTTTTTAATTTAGCATACAGGGTAAAGGGATTTCAGTGCCATAGTAACAACTCTCTGCAACTGCTTGGAAAGAAAAAAACAACAACAAAACAATACACGTTATTTAAAAGTTTTCTTTGTGATATTCTTTAGCTAAGTAGTGGTTGTAACACACAATGCTTTGACACAACTGGACATGCACCTACACAGACTTACCTTCGCAGTAGTAGTCTAGTGGACAATGTATTTTCAAGTAAATACTGTTGCGCACGGCTTATAACCATGACAAAGAGCGCATTGACTTACCACCGCCACTAACTCGAATAGAAATGGAAGTCCCTTAAGTTTTCAAGTTTTAACTGCAACCCGCAAAAGAATTAAAACGGTAAACAATTCCATTTCTAGGGTGATACGGGTACTGATCGATAAACCAGAGGATTCTGTTTAGTGCAATTTGGGACGGGGTCGAACACGGAGAGAACACAAAAATACGCGAGGGTCAAAGTACAAAATGACATACGTACGTCCAAACATATATACAAATAAACATCCCCGATTTTCGATTGTGTTACCCCTGTAAGTGTCTCGCTCGTTACGCTCGCTCGCAAATAAAAATTCAATGCAGCTACAGTACATGTATAAATATCTCATGAATAAGGTTGGGCGATATACCAGTATATAGTCATGATCGCGGTATCTGTCAATAACCGTCTGGCGGTATCGTGTCGGCTAGCAATATTGAAATATTGAATGAAAATCTAGAAAAACCGCCAAAACTTACCTGCGCGCGCATTATGCGCGGGAAGTTACGCGCACGCAATAGTCGAGCAGCTGTATTTTTATTCTCTTGCAAGAAAAGTATGGCAGACCCTGCGACGAGAGTACCGGAGCTACACAAGAAGCCTGGAAGCAAGAGTCAAGTGTGGAACTACTTTGGCTTGGAAAAAAAGGATGGAGAGTTACAGAAGGAGACTGCAATTTGTCGCACTTGTTACCGAAGAGTGGCAACCAAGAATGGGAACACTAGCAACTTGCTTGCACATTTGCGCACTACCCATAGCAATCTTCACTTGCAAGTAAAGGAGGCTATGGTGAAAGAATCGCTAGCAACACTAGGAGCGTCAACGTCAAGGAAGAGGCCTGCTGATCAACTGTCACTTGCAGAGTCAGTGGATAGAGTACAGAGGTATGAACGAAAGGGCAAAAAGTGGAAAGAATTAACTGATGCTGTGATGTTTTATATTGCGGAGACTGTTTGCCTCTCTACACTGTTGAAAAGCCAGGATTTAAAAATCTTGTGTCCAATTTTGACAGTCGTTATGATCTACCTAGCAGATCATACTTTTCAAGAACTGCCCTTCCTGAGCTGTATGCTGAAGTGAGAGACTAGATAAAGGCCGAGTTACAGCCTATCACATATTTTTCAGCAACTACTGATCTTTAGTCCAGTGATGGTAGTCTGACCCCATACATTAGCTATACAGTACACTTTTTGAACAATGATTGGAAACTTCAAAGTCGGTGCCTTCAGACAAAGTTTCTCCTTGAAGATCACACAGGAGAAGTTTTATCAGATTCGTTGGAAGATACTTTGAGTACATGGAACTTAGCAGTAGAGTGTCAAGTATGCATAACTACTGACAGTGCTGCAAGTATCATCAATGCAACTGAACGGCTTGACTGGTTGAGACTTTCCTGTTTTGGCCACAACCTTCATTTAAGTGTAACCAAATCACTGGCTGATGATTCACGGTGTAGCCGAGCATTGGGTTTATGCCACAAAATTGTTTCGGCATTTTCTGGTAGCTGGAAGAGGAAGAGAGAATTAAGTAAATCTCAAATAAACTTTAAACTTGAACAACGTTCTTTGATATCAGTAAGTTAAATACTCTTTTGATAGTTAATACAATTTAAATGCAATAACAATAATAGAATATTAATTCAAAACTATTAATGAAATAATATATATACAGTAATTAGTTGGTAACAGTTGTGTTAAATGTATTTAGGATTGTCCCACAAGATGGGGAACGACTGGAGCTATGGTAAAGCGTATTCTTCAGCAAGAACAAGCCATCCGTAGTGTGTTGAGTGCTGACAGGAAAACCACACACCTCATTCCAACATGGCAGGACATAGATGTTCTTCAGTCCATTGATGCAGCTCTCAATCCCTTAGCATCTCTGACTGATCTACTATCTGGGGAGACATATGTAACTATATCTGCTGTACTGCCATTGCTTCACTTGATAGAGCATGATCTTTTAAAGAGTAGCATCTCCGACTCAAAGCTTACTGGTGACATAAAGAAAAAAATTATTGACGACATCAGTAATCGGTACACAGTAACTAAGTTGGGTGAAAAGTCCAGTATGCTCTTGAAATTTGCTTCCTTTTTAGACCCACGCTTCAAATCAAAATACATCTGTTCCGACCAGATTGCCAGTATTGAGAGTAAACTGGAAATGGAGAGTGTCCAGATACAACCTCGTGTTCCTCCTCCTGCTACATCTAGTCAAGATTGCCATCCTCCACCGAAGAAGAAGCGTAATTTAGGCAGCTTGTTTAAAGATGTAGAAGAAAAAAATGACACAGAAGATGTTCGGCCAGTAATATCCCCAGAACAGAAGTTCAAGGAAGAATTGGAACGCTACAAGTCTTCCATCAGCCTTGATTTTGAAGAAGATCCACTGATCTGGTGGAAACAAAACTGCCTCAACCTGCCCATTTTATCTCAACTAGCTCGCAAGTATTTGTGTGTGTGTGCAACAAGTACTAGCTCAGAAAGATTGTTTAGTGCAGCAGGCAATGTAGTGACGCCTCTGAGAGCTCATTTGAAGCCAGACAAGGTTGAGATGCTAACCTTTCTTTCGAAAAACTTGTAATTGGACCCATAATTCTCCATTTTTTCCCCCTCATAATTCAAAATTTCAATATTTTCTTTTTCCCATTCTTCAAAGTTTCAGTCCCCCCCCCCCCCCCCTCATCATTCAAATTTTCAATAATCATCATTAAAAATTCTTGCTGTTAAATTTTTTCTTAAATAATTAATAATATAAAAATATTCAATATATAGTCATATCACAGTATTGTCCTGCCAAAATACCGTGATACAATATACCCCAATATCGCCCAACCTTACTCATGAAGTTTACCAAGTAACAGGAATTATCACCATGCACAATTCATATCAATCTCTGCAGAACTCTGACTCTATTCAACAACTTGAAAACATACATAGATAGCTGTTGCAACTTTTACGCACTATTGTAAACATCAGATAATAACAAACGAGTGCTCGAACTACAAATAGCTTAATGTTATGAAAAATGATTAATATCACATGATCGCATTTTCAATATGTACAGCAATCAACTGTATCTAGTAGAGCATTAAATAACGCACGCACAACTATGAGCTGCTCACACATACTGTCAACTACAAACCAGTATTCATACGAGTGTTCTTATTCATATAATTAACCCTCAGCACACTTGCGAGAGAGGGTTACATAAGTAGTAATCATGTCTTGGTTAAATTACAAGATTACTGACAATAAAACATTAAATTAGGTACAAACTCACTCACTCATTAGAATTTTTATTGTGCCACTTTTTTCTCTTTAAATTTCAAGCTGATTTCAGAGATAATTTGAAGCTGTCAGCTCCGCATAGGTACCAGGTTGTATGGGTAACATCCCTATCTTTATGTCATAATCACATGAGGAAATAATTTCTTATTGGCTGTGTGGGTGTTTGCTCTACACTGGAGAAGTTAACCAAGTATTGGAGTTTGAGTTTCGCATTGAAACTATATACCGGTGGTGAGTGTCTCTTACATGTTAGCATTTTATATGAAGACAGCACTTACATCTAATGTTTTCATCGCACCAGATTAGAAATAGCCAAATAAATTATTACTTAGGCCAGAAATGTAATTGTAGCTAGTATATAGTGGCGCTCAGTGTTCACACCTTTGGTGCTTCGTTGTATAAGGCAGTTGAACTACACACACACACACACACACGCAAAAAAAAATTGCATATTCGCTGCCACTAGACGGTCATGCAAACCTAGCAGAGCCAGGATGCCTGTGCACTAAGCGGGCACTGTGAGCCGTGCAAGCAAAACTCCCGGAGCCGGGCTAGGAACTCACAGGAGAACAGACCTTTCCTTACAGCAAGTGGTGTGGGCATCCGAAGTCCCACCTGGACCATTGCTGTTTTATGAGAAAAGGCCTTGAATTTCGACCATTGCATCACAATTTGCCGGTTTTAAGAGATATGTACCTATTCCAAACAATAATAGCAACAACACCAAGCAAGCAAGAAAGAAAACAAAATGGTTTCCTAAACCATAATTGGTAAAGGGTATGAAAATCATAAACTAAAGTTTAACTCCAATACAGTAAATGTGGTGTGCATAGCAAAACAAGAAGAGAAGATGCTTACAAACAAGTTGTTCCATTCATGAGGGATATTTAGAAATTGTGGGTTGTACAAATATCACTGACAAGTACATGTACAAATAAAAAAAATTAAAAAAAACTCTTATATGGACTTAATAAGAAGCCAAATATAAGTTATGTAAAAAAACGACCTTTATTCATAATTTTGTGAAAAAATTAAAATACCATTGTACAATTATGTAATGACCTTGCCCAAAAATTATAAAGTGCCGAGTGGGCAGTGTAGGCGCTGTGCAGTGTAGTTAAGTATCTAAAGTTTGTTGACCAAGAGAAACTAAACACACAAGGAACACTCACTGGTACAGTTTTAATGTGAAACTTCAAATTCCAGCACTCAGTAATTTAATTACTCAGTATAAAGCAAAACAACCATGGCCAGCAAGAATATTTGCTCATGTGATTATGATGTGATGACAAGAGGAGACACCCACACAAGCTGTCATGGAACTGACTTACCCCGCCCAAAAGAAATAAAAAGAAAAAAAGTAGCACAATAAAAGACTTGGTGTTGTAAGTTCATATCTAATTAAACAGTTATTTGTCAGTAATCTAAAAATGAGAGCATGTAGACAGATAGACAGACAAAGAGACAGGATTGATATTATTATAATCTCTCACACACAAGCAATGAGGGACAAAATGAGAGGAATGCGCACAGCAGAGCAAACCATAACCATAAATACATTGATGTCCTAGCATCTCACATCAAGAAATTATACTTCTCCTTGTTGTGTGTGTGCCAGAAAGAGAATAAAAATGAGGATAAAAATAACTGATAGTAGGACAGCTGGAAAAATCTCTCTTACACAACCAACATACCGGTAAGACTAAAAGATAGTGTCTCCATAGTGTAGTGATGGCAAAAACAAACCAAATAAACCAAAAAACAAATAACAATCATTTTTAAGTTGTACCAGGGGCATAAATTCATGGAGTAAGACCCTTTACCTATCCAGAATAGATGAACATATACAGAAAGTAAGCATGACTAAATATAACCTACAGTAAGGGGACAAAAAAAAGTTGTCGCTAGAGAAAAAGTCGCAGTAAAAGGTCGCTACAAAAAAAAATTGCCAAAAAAGTTGGCTAAAAGTTGCAAAAAAAAAATCGTGTTAAAAGTCTTCCGTACAGACTTTAGAAAGTCCTTAAAACGACTCAATGGGAACTTTTTTTTGACCACTACTGTATCACACCCATGAGCTAAGATTGGGAAGTGGGTTTGGTAGTACATACATACACAGGAACTCACTGGGCCCTTTTAGGTCCAACTGCCTCTAATTCAACTAGGCAATAAGTTAGCTTACTTTACTATTGAGACTAGACAGAAATGGATGCTCTTATACTTGTACAGGGATTTATGTATTTACACCTTTTAGGATGGCCTCTTGTCCTCCCATCGCTGAAATTATCATGACCTCATGCCCCCAACATTTTCATCAATTTCATGATAATGACAAACCTCTGTTATTAAAACTAAGTCGATTGGACATCCCTAAAATATACCACTTACACATTGTATGTACTCGTGCACTATTGCGGCAAAATTGTAGTTACATTACTATGACTTGATAGTTCACAAATTTTGACTCATAAATATACATTGCAATATACACGAGGTAATTACCGGGGAAAACAATGGTGCTCTTTGCGGTCATTTTATTCCTTTTAAGATACCTTCATTGGTGGGATCTGGTTAAAAAAAAAAAAAAAGAAGGGAGGGGGGGGGGGGGGGGGGGGGGGGGGGGTGCTTTAAACCGTAGATGAGAAAAATAAGAAAAGAAACATTAATCATGGAGTACATACACAACAATAAAACAAATTCCGCAGTCTGATTTCCGTTATTTAGCAGGTTAATCGCTTGAGGATAGGGTAGTATTATACAAACTAGAAGTTGAAATCATTATCGGGCACTACTTTTTCGATATCGGCCATCGGTCGTCAACATTCATTAAGGTTTAAAAGCAACCCCCCCCCTTTTTTTTTTTTTTAAACCAGATCCCACGCAATGAAGGTATCTTAAAAGGAATAAAATACAGCAAAGAGCACCATTGTTTTCCCCGGAAATTACCTTGTGTATTGCAATGTATATCAACTGCAACTCTCTCGCTTTTTATAGACTTCCTCTGTTTCTTACTTAAGTCTACGACAGCATAAATGGGAGAGGGTGGTTTAGCAGCATTGGTTGGCTGACCTTGAGAGCCATAGCCGGGAATTCTTCCAGCAGTATGTGCACTTTTCTTATCTATATCCTCAACTGATGCCGGAAAAGGGAGAATATCACCTTTACACTCAGATTTCAATTTATTTCTTCTTTTCTTCGTCAAATCCACCACGGAATAGAGCCCTACTTCTACTGGGTCCATAGTCCTTCACAAAAGAACTACCCACTCACACTGCTACAGCACCACTGCTGGATACGTTTATTAGATTCACTTGATATTGGGAGAAAAAGTTGATTTCTTAAAACGATTTTGTAACCATAATTGAAAGGAACACGTTTGGCTGTTAGCAAATACAACAGTGGATGTCATTGCACAATGTTTGCATTACACATAATGTAAACCCCACGAGAAAAGTCATAACAACATTGAAGTACCCACTCTAAAGCAGTTGTTACACAGCAGTTGAGTTATCACAGTGTCCCAATGATCGCAAGAGTATAAATAAACTACATTTAAAGTATAAAGTGTCCTATACAAGTATCAGTGGTTGTACATACATACATTTAGTATGTACATTCATTCTACTGCAATTACACCAGAAAAAAACTACAATTATTTCAGAGTGTTAAAGTCTTGTGGTTTGACTGCTTACAATTTTTGTGTCAGGAGGTTGCATTTCAAAGCCAACAGTATACGCAAGATTTTCCACAGGCTTTGCATATAACACAATTTTCATCCAGTCCTCAATTCCACAAACTGACAGGTGCCTTTCAAGCAATTTGACCGGCAATTCTTATGCCCTTGAGACTCTTTTGCAGGAAAGATAATATGCAATGCAGTACTTGTGAGTAGACAGAATATTTTTACTAATCTTACCGCTTACTGACATAAACATGTGAAGTGTTATCACTTAGCAAGTAAACCACTAAAAGGCCTGTCATAACTTAGTAATCTGAGAATATGTATCTAATTTAGAGCATAACTCTACACAAGCTGGTTGATTAACAACAGGCAGAGAAACAAAGAAGAATTGCCATTCAAAGTGTTATGATACTTTATTGTATTAGATTGTATTTGTATCATTGGATTCAACAAACCATTCATCTTAAAACCAACGAGGGAACAAGATAAGTCAGAACTTGAATTTGTTTTTGAGTCTCTTACATTATCCAAACTATTTGGTTTCAAATTAATGAGTCTACTAACAACATACTGCCATTAGCTTTCCATCAAAAACTCACATTGCAAACTTGCATTATTATATTATCAAAACAACCATGACCCAGTTCATCACTAGGCTAAATATTTCGGTTAATGTTTTGCATATGGAACACCAGATTCTCTGCTTAGGGAAAACAGTGTACAAGTTGTATGACCAACAATTTCAAACAATTGTAGTAAATAAAATGACTACCTTCATACAAATACAATATGCACACATATAAAGCAATGCACAAGTCAATAGACATTGTTAAAAGCATGGTAAAATAATATTAAATACTATACCACTAACAATAGCTGTAAAAAGTGTGTATATACATTACATATAACCAATCTCAGTAAGTACAAAATTGGAAAAAAAGAAGACATTATTGCACATATATTTCAACCGATTTAATAGCAACATCTTCGTCAATTCTATTTTCATCAGCACAAGCTCTAAGCTCAATAGGATCTGATGTCAAGGAAGGAAGTTTCTTAAAAAACCACGGAAGTGAGTCATTTTGACAACACAATGGCATAGAACAGTGCTGCCATGGTGCAGTATCTAATGAATCTGCAGCATCACAGAAATAATCGGACCCAACAAATGAAGGGGCTCCAGAATTATCATGGCAGGGACACTTGCTGAAGGAATCTGAAGCTGCAAAGGTCCAAATGTGAGACCTACTACCTGGACTCCCGTGAGTGAAACTGATGCCATCCACATAAGCTTGATCTATAGTGGTCAGGTATGGTGCCACTTGAAAAGCATCTGGACGACCATAAATATAGCCAGTGACTCTACCACATACGATGGAAAACTTCATGCATTCAACTGGCAATGAAAAATATGTAGCAGAACATACAGCAACATGGCCATGTGGCATTATGCCACAGTAAGTAGTCCCACTATAATCCTCTTGAGTAAAATTAGTTGGGCATTGTGTCCCATTGCAGCCAGCAGCATCCCAGCTGGCCAGTCTGGTCCAGCCACCGGTTACGTTCCCGCATGTCCTGTCCATGTCACAGTACAGGCTGACAAATGAGCCGTTGGGAACTCTGAACCAGTAATAACCAGAAGGCGAGGATGGCCGAGAGGCATAAATGGTGGCACAAGACTGAGAGAAAAGCTGATTAGGATCGTTCAGGATATTGATGAGTAGTTCCTGGTTCTGGTGTGCACTGTGGAAGTAGCTAAAGAGAGTGTCGTTCAGTTTATTCAATGACTCCTCACATTGGTCATCAACACAACTCAGGTCACCGCCGCCATTGTTAATCTGCTCACTAGTATTGGTCATTCCACTATCATTAGGGGAAAGACGGGATTGAGCGTGTGAGCGACAGCTGTTGGTATTGAGATGATAGCCCAGCATGGCACACATCATCATGCAGACAAGAATGTTAACTAGCAGTGTCACCACTATTACTATCTTCAGTTTCTCTTTCTTGGGTTTCTTGTGACTATTTTTATCGAACTTTGGAATAGCTCGTTCATATCGCTTGGAGGCATTTTCAGCAAGCATGTTGCTATCTAAAGTAGCTGCAGTGATAGCAGTATAAGAGGACACATTAGAAGAGTGCTTCTTGGACTCTGCAGGAAAAGACAGCCCTTGTGACTCTGCGAAGTTTTCCACTTCACTGATGTCACCTGCACCAGAAGTAGTAGCCTGCTTATAGCTGCTGTCGTCCTTAGAGACAGCCTGATCATTTTCGTTCTCCAAAATATCCAGTTTTCCATTATGGACATCACTTGAGGAGCTTACTTGCCCATCATATCCTTTCCCTTCGGATTTTACTAAATTGTTGCTACTACTGATATCTTTGACTGAGTCCACCATGCTCTCTCTAGCTTCATCAGTAGCACTCTCTTCCACTGGCTCCTTTCTATCACTGCTCTCAATTTTTAAAGTAGGACATTCCTTGGCACCTTGGGAAGACACATTGCTTAACTCTGTGTCTTCCTGAATGGACACTCCAGTTCCCCTCCTGTTTTTTTTCTTCTTGCTATAGTCTACAGAGGAATACTGAGGGAAAGCTGGATAACTCATGCTGAACTTAGTAATAGTTCCACCTACTTGCTGAAGTGATCTGTTGATGTATCACTGTTTATAATAAAATGTTGGCATTTTGGGATAAAAATAGTCCGTTGAGCTATTGGGAAAAACTACTCCATAATTATACCACACAAGATAATAAACATCTCTCCTGTTGATTGCAGCATTAAATTACATCAATACAGCAAATTAAGTGCAAATAATTTAAAGAATTGATCAAATGTGCTGTCCCTAAGCACATAAAGAAAAGCAAAAAAAAACGTCTTAGCAGAGCTTTCACTTCCACATATATCCCAGATTGGAATATACAAAGGCCAACAGTTGAGTACAAAAGTACACTTTCTCCGAGCTGTAGTGAGAAGTCCTGACTCACATACTCGCATTTAGCAGTCGACTTTTATTATGACATCCGAAAAGTCTCAAAATAAAAACTTAACTTTGGGTTAAAAGTCAATGCTGCCAACGGGCACAAACACCACACAAAGCCTTCGTAATTTAAACAACAATTAAAATAAAAACAGATATTCATACAAAGCTCAATTTTGGGAAATGTTTACTTCTACTAACATTGTGTAAACGACTACACTTTGGAAGATTCTAAATACAATAGCCAATCCTGTATAAACTATTGCAGTAAAAGGGCTGGATCAAATATACAGATATTACATACAATAGGTGTCACTGTTGCTAGCTCAGCCAACTTCTCAAAGGTAAACAGCTACATCTCCCCTATGTGGATTAGCCAGCCTAAACTGACATTAACTTAACTATTAAGAATAAAAAAAACTCATGAATAATTGCATTCCAGAAACTATGGAATCCATTTTACATAATATATTAATGACACTACTACTTCACCATTTCATAAGAACACAGTGGCACAGCGTAATAATCTCTGACCTATACACTACAAGCTATGAGAGACCTTATGCTGTTCGTTTTTTAAATCTACTAACAGACTTTGAATTATTTCAACATGTCCTAAATATTAAAGACTGCTGTATATAATAGACACTACCATGTGGACTTCATCTGTTAAATTTATCATGGCAATATATTACCAATGCTGTGCAATAGTCACATAGTCTAAACCTAAATTTACTTGAGGTAGTAAACCAACAAGAATAGCATAATTATACAATACAAGATAATAAGAAGTTGATTGTAGCATTACATTACATCAATTAGGTGGGCATTGTGTCCTATTGCAGCCAGCAGCATCCCAGCTAACCAGTCTGGTCCAGCCACCGGTTACGTTCCCGCATGTCCTGTCCATGTCACAGTACAAGCTAACAAATGAGCCGTTGGGAACTCTGAACCAGTAATAACCAGAAGGCGAGGATGGCCGAGAGGCGTAAATGGTGGCACAAGACTGAGAGAAAAGCCGATTAGGATCGTTCAGGACATTGATCAGTAGTTCCTGTTTCTGGTGTGCGCTGTGGAAGTAGCTAAAGAAAGTGTTGTTCAGTTTATTCAACGACTCCTCACATTGGTCATCAACACAACTCAGGTCACCGCCGCCATTGTTGATCTGCTCACTAGTATTGGCCATTCCACTATCATTAGGGGAAAGACGGGATTGAGCATGTGAGTGACAGCTGTTGGTATTGAGATGATAGACTATATACAAAGTGTATCCCAACATTGCACACAGCATCATGTTGACAAGAATATTAACAAGCAGTGTCACCACTATTACAATCTTCAGTTTTTCTTTCTTGGGTTTCTTGTGACTATTTTTATCGAACTTTGGAATAGCGCGTTCATATCGCTTGGAGGCATTATCAGTAAGCATGTAGCTCTCCAGAGTAGCTCTCCAGAGTAGCTGCATTGATAGCAGTATAAGAGGACACATTAGAAGAGTGCTTCTTGGACTCTGCAAGACAAGACAGCCCTTGTGCCTCTGAGATGTTTCCTACTCCACTGACTTCACCTGCACCAGAAGTAGCTGCCTGCTTATAGCTGTTGTGGTCCTTAGAGACAGCCTGATCATTTTCGTTCTCCAAAATACCCAGTTTTCCATTATGGACATCACTTGAGGAGCTTACTTGCCCATCATATCCTTTCTCTGCGGATTTTACTAAATTGTTGCTACTACTGATATCTTTGACTGAGTCCACCATGCTCTCTCTAGCTTCATCAGTAGCACTCTCTTCCACTGGCTCCTTTCTATCACTGCTCTCAATTTTTAAAGTAGGACATTCCTTGGCACCTTGGGAAGACACATTGCTTAACTCGGTGTCTTCCTGAATGGACACTCCAGTTCCCCTCCTGTTTTTTTTCTTCTTGCTATAGTCTACAGAGGAATACTGAGGGAAAGCTGGATAACTCATGCTGAACTTAGTAATAGTTCCACCTACTTGCTGAAGTGATCTGTTGATGTATCACTGTTTATAATAAAATGTTGGTATTTTGGGATAAAAATAGTCCGTTGAGCTATTGGGAAAAACTACTCCATAATTATACCACACAAGATAATAAACATCTCTCCTGTTGATTGCAGCATTAAATTACATCAATACAGCAAATTAAGTGCAAATAATTTAAAGAATTGATCAAATGTGCTGTCCCTATGCACATAAAGAAAAGCAAAATAAACCCCGCCTTAGCAGAGCTTTCACTTCCACATATATCCCAGAGTGAAATATACAAAGGCCAACAGTTGAGTACAAAAGTACGCTTTCTCCGAGCTGTAGTGAGAAGTCCTGACTCACATACTCGCATTTAGCAGTCGACTTTTATTATGACAACCGAAAAGTCTCAAAATAAAAACTTAACTTTGGGTTAAAGGTCAATGCTGCCTATGGGCACAAACACCACACAAAGCCTTCGTAATTTAAACAACAATTAAAATAAAAACAGATATTCATACAAAGCTCAATTTTGGGAAATGTTTACTTCTACTAACATTGTGTAAATGACTACACTTTGGAAGATTCTAATACAATAGCCAATCCTGTATAAACTATTGCAATAAAAGGGCTGGATCAAATATACAGAGATTACATACAATAGGTGTCACTGTAGCTAGCTCAGCCAACATCTCAAAGGTAAACAGCTACATCTCCCCTATGTGGATTAGCCAGCCTAAACTGACATTAACTTAACTATTAAGAATAAAAACAACTCATGAATAATTGCATTCCAGAAACTATAATTGCATTCCAGAAACTATGGAATCCATTTTACATAGTATATTAATGACACTACTACTTCACCATTTCATAAGAACACAGTGGCACAGCGTAATAATCTCTGACCTATACACTACAAGCTATGAGAGACCTTATGCTGTTTGTTTTTTTAATCTACTAACAGACTTTGATTATTTCAACATGTCCTAAATATTAAAGACTGCTGTATATAATAGACACTACCATGTGGACTTCATTTGTTAAATTTATCATGGCAATATATTACCAATGTTGTGCAATAGTCACATAGTCTAAACCTAAATTTACTTGAGGTAGTAAACCAACAAGAATAGCATAATTATACAATACAAGATAATAAGAAGTTGATTGTAGCATTAAATTACATCAATTAGGTGGGCATTGTGTCCTATTGCAGCCAGCAGCATCCCAGCTGGCCAGTCTGGTCCAGCCACCGGTTACGTTCCCGCATGTCCTGTCCATGTCACAGTACAGGCTGACAAATGAGCCGTTGGGAACTCTGAACCAGTAATAACCAGAAGGCGAGGATGGCCGAGAGGCGTAAATGGTGGCACAAGACTGAGAGAAAAGCCGATTAGGATCGTTCAGGATATTGATCAGTAGTTCCTGTTTCTGGTGTGCGCTGTGGAAGTAGCTAAAGAAAGTGTTGTTCAGTTTATTCAACGACTCCTCACACTGGTCATCAACACAACTCAGGTCACCGCCGCCATTGTTGATCTGCTCACTAGTATTGGCCATTCCACTATCATTAGGGGAAAGACGGGATTGAGCATGTGAGTGACAGCTGTTGGTATTGAGATGATAGACTATATACAAAGTGTATCCCAACATTGCACACAGCATCATGTTGACAAGAAAATTAACTAGCAGTGTCACCACTATCACTATCTTCAGTTTCTCTTTCTTGGGTTTCTTGTGACTATTTTTATCGAACTTTGGAATAGCGCGTTCATATCGCTTGGAGACATTTTCAGCAAGCATGTTGCTCTCCAGAGTAGCTGCATTGATAGCAGTATAAGAGGACACATTAGAAGAGTGCTTCTTGGATTCTGCAGGAAAAGACAGCCCTTGTGCCTCTGAGATGTTTCCTACTCCACTGTCTTCACCTGCACCAGAAGTAGCAGCCTGCTTATAGCTGTTGTGGTCCTTAGAGACAGCCTGATCATTTTCGTTCTCCAAAATACCCAGTTTTCCATTATGGACATCACTTGAGGAGCTTACTTGCCCATCATATCCTTTCTCTGCGGATTTTACTAAATTGTTGCTACTACTGATATCTTTGACTGAGTCCACCATGCTCTCTCTAGCTTCATCAGTAGCACTCTCTTCCACTGGCTCCTTTCTATCACTGCTCTCAATTTTTAAAGTAGGACATTCCTTGGCACCTTGGGAAGACACATTACTTAACTCGGTGTCTTCCTGAATGGACACTCCAGTTCCCCTCCTGTTTTGTTTCTTCTTGCTATAGTCTACAGAGGAATACTGAGGGAAAGCTGGATAACTCATGCTGAACTTAGTAATAGTTCCACCTACTTGCTGAAGTGATCTGTTGATGTATCACTGTTTATAATAAAATGTTGGTATTTTGGGATAAAAATAATCCGTTGAGCTATTGGGAAAAACTACTCCATAATTATACCACACAAGATAATTAACATCTCTCCTGTTGATTGCAGCATTAAATTACATCAATACAGCAAATTAAGTGCAAATAATTTAAAGAATTGATCAAATGTGCTGTCCCTATGCACATAAAGAAAAGCAAAAAAAAAACCGTCTTAGCAGAGCTTTTACTTCCACATAATATATCCCAGAGTGAAATATACAAAGGCCAACAGTTGAGTACAAAAGTATGCTTTCTCCGAGCTGTAGTGAGAAGTCCTGACTCACATACTCGCATTTAGCAGTCGACTTTTATTATGACATCCGAAAAAGTCTCAAAATAAAAACTTAACTTTGGGTTAAAAGTCAATGCTGCCTATGGGCACAAACACCACACAAAGCCTTCGTAATTTACACAACAATTAAAATATAAACAGACATTCATACAAAACAGACATTCATACAAAGCTCAATTTTGGGAAATGTTTACTTCTACTAACATTGTGTAAACTACTACATTTGGATGATTCTACATACAATAGCCAACCCTGCATAAACCATTGCAATAAAAGGGCTGGATCAAATATACAGAGATTACATACAGTAAATGTTACTGTTACTACCTCAGCCAACATCTCAAAGGTAAACAGCTACATTTCCCCAATATGGAGTAGCCAGCCTAATCTGACATTAACTTAACTACATGTATTAAGAATAAAAACAGTATCAGTAAAAATAATGCATGAAGAATTGCATTCCAGAAACTATGGAATCCACTTTACATAATATATTAATGACACCACTACTTCACCATTTCACAAGAACACAGTGGCACAGCGTAATAATCTATGACCTCCTATACACTACAACCTATGAGAGACCTTATGCTGTATTTTTTTTATTACCTACTCACAGACTTTGATTGTTTCGACATATTAAAGACTGTTTTATACAATAGACTCTATATACGGACTTCATTTGTTAAAGTTATCATGGCAATAGTAAATTTACTTGAGGTAGTAAACCACTAAGAAAAGCAGCACAAAATATTTTCTAGTGAATAGGTTTGTATTTGTCCACAGTTTGTCCTAGAGAACACAAGGCAAACAGATACTATGTATACACATAGGTTTTATGTTGTGCCCATATACTGTGCACATATACATACAACATATATAAAGCATGAGTCAGCATAAAATATAGGGAGTTACTACAATCATCATGCTGAAGCACTATCAGGAGCCAAAAGCAAGTGAAAATACAAGTGTTAGAGTGAAATGCCACCCCCATATTGTATGACGAGTGTAATAAATTATTTATTTGTAAACTGGGTATTTTTTTAAAACAGTAAAATGTGAGAGTAACTTTGCTATACATCTAAAAAATATAGTTGTCCAGAACTACGCATGGGCGCATTGGAGCATTCAATGCAACGTTCAATATTGGAGAATATTGTATGCTTGCATGATGTGGAAATACTCAAGGGAACATATCCAATGTATAGTATATATATGTATATATATATATATAAATTCAATGCATCTACAGTACATGTATAAATATCTCATGAAGTTTACCAAGTAACAGGAATTATCACCATGCACAATTCATATCAATCCACAACTCTGACTCTACTCAACAACTTGAAAACATACATAGATAGCTGTTGCAACTTTTACGTATACTATTGTAAACATCAGATAATAACAAACGAGTGCTCGAACTACAAATAATTCAATGTTATGAAAAATGATTAATATCACATGATCGCATTTTCAATATGTACAGCAATCAACTGTATCTAGTAGAACATTAAATAACGCACGCACAACTATGAGCTGCTCACACATACTGTCAACTACAAACCAGTATTCATACGAGTGTTCTTATTCATATAATTAACCCTCAGCACACTTGCGAGAGAGGATTACATTAGTAGCAATCATGTCTTGATTAAATTACGAGATTACTGACAATAAAACATTAAATTAGGTACAAACTCACTCACTCATTAGAATTTTTATTGTGCCTCTTTTTTCTCTTTAAATTTCAAGCTGATTTCGGAGATAATGTGAAGCTGTCAGCTCCGCATAGGTACCAGGTTGTATGGGTAACATCCCTATCTTCATGTCATAATCACATGAGGAAATAATTTCTTATTGGCTGTGTGGGTGTTTGCTCTACACTGGAGAAGTTAACCAAGTATTGGAGTTTGAGTTTCGCATTGAAACTATATACCGGTGGTGAGTGTCTCTTACAAGTTAGCATTTTATATGAAGACAGCACTTACATCTAATGTTTTCATCACACCAGATTAGAAATAGCCAAATAAATTATTCCTTAGGCCAGAAATGTAATTGTAGCTAGTATATAGTGCGCTCAGTGTTCACACCTTTGGTGCTTCGTTGTATAAGGCAGTTGAGGTACCACTAAACTACACACACGCACACACAAAAAAAAAAATATATATATATATGCAAATTCTATCTCCTCATATTAATATTTAACGGGCTTCTTATATGTCATTTCTTCACACGTGTTCCCCACCAAATGGAGAGGGCGTTTATTCTTGGCTTGCGTGCCAGTTTGTGCATTACTTCCTCCATCTGCATTAGGAGTGCACAAAAATGGAGTTGACCCATCTCTCTCAGTTTCCTTGGATCTTTCAATTGCAACTATCTCGCTTTTTATAGACTTCCTCTGTTTCTTACTTAAGTCTACGACAGCATAAATGGGAGAGGGTGGTTTAGCAGCATTGGTTGGCTGACCTTGAGAGCCATAGCCGGGAATTCTTCCAGCAGTATGTGCACTTTTTTTATCTATATCCTCAACTGATGCCGGAAAAGGGAGAATATCACCTTTACACTCAGATTTCACTTTATTTCTTCTTTTCTTCGTCAAATCCACCACGGAATAGAGCCCTACTTCTACCGGGTCCATAGTCCTTCACAAAAGAACTACCAACTCACACTACTACAGCGCTACTGCTGGATACATTTGTTAAATTCACTTGATATTGGGAGAAAAAGTTGATTTCTTAAAACGATTTTGTAACCATAATTGAAAGGAACACTTTGGCTGTTAGCAAATACAACAGTGGATGTCATTGCACAATGTTTGCATTACACATAATGTAAACCCCACGAGAAAAGTCATAACAACAGTGAAAGCTAATAATGGCGCCAATAAGTATCCACTCTAAAGCAGTTGTTACACAGCAGCTGAGTTATCACTGTGTCTCAATGATAGCAAGAGTAAGTTGTTTTTACATTAAAAGTATAAAGTGTCCTATACAAATATCAGCGGTTGTACATACATCTAGTATGTACATTCATTCTACTGCAATTACACCATAAAATATCTACAATTATTTCAGAGTGTTAAAGTCTTGTGGTTTGAATGCTTACAATTAGAAAGACAAAAAATTAACATATGTAATGTACATCTTGTATAGCAGCCACCAAAAAAAAGTTCCAAATTATATACCACAAAATGGCCATAAATCAAAATTCACAACGCACAGCGACAATCTCTTATTGTATACATTACGGCAGTTTCATTACTGAGCAAAATAATATTATACACTATATACAGCCCAACAGATGAATGAATGTAGTAACAGTTTGCACATTTGTGATGAATGACTCTCAGATGCCAGTTAACTAAATGTTCAGGTTCTAATAGTACAGCAACTCTCTTTGATGCTTGATTCAATAGCTAATATTTATATTTTGCACATTGACAGCCTTCAAGCTAATTTTGCTTCTTTCATTAAGGGCTAGTGCTCTTTTCTTTAGTTTCAACTTATTTCTTTACAATACAATTTTTACCTGAGCAACTTTTCTACATTATATTTCTATATTTCTATAAAAAACATAAAGTCAAGATTATAAGTGTTAATGATATATGACGAATACGGATAATACAATACAACATATAAACCCTTCCACTGGAGAGACAGCTTGATTTAATTCTTACGTTAAAACAGGGGTCAACTCCATTGTTGTGCACTCCTAAATTAAGGAAATTCTCCAACCATTAATTATTTCTTTCAAAGTTAAAACAAATCACATTGTATACCCATTTTTGTGTCAGGAGGTTGCATTTCAAAGCAAACAGTATATGCAAGATATTCCACAGGCTTTACATATAACACAATTTTCATCCAGTCCTCAATTCCACAAACTGACAGGTGCCTTTCAAACAATTTGACCGGCAATTCTTATGCCCTTGAGACTCTTGCAGGAAAGATAATAGTGCAATGCAGTACTTGTGAGGACACAAAGTATTATTACTAATCTTACCACTTACTGACATAAACATGTGAAGTGTTATTAGGGACCAGCGGATTATGCTGGCATAATTTTTGGCATAATCGGTTCATCATATCATAAGGCATAATTTGGCATAAAAATAGCATAATGGGCCATTTTTCTAGCTTGTAACTAAATATATTCTCTATTCAGTCGGAAAAATAAATTATAGGCCTGAGCTTGCTGTTGTTACTCAGCACTGTAAGTGTCACGACTCACACCACACATGACCCACTGGCCAGCCCACTAACCACTGCACTGATAGGTAAAGCCCATCACCAGCCCACTCACTCTTCCCTTCTAGCTCTAACATCATGGCAGAAGCTGAATCTGCTCTGAGTCTGAGTGTGAGCTTCAGCTTGACAGCACAGAGAACACTCCAGTTTTAACTCTGTTGGACAAACTAAAATCTCCAAAGCCCTCTGAATTGGCCAGGAAACGAAAATCTAACCCTGCAAAAGGAAAGAGGAAATCTACTGGCAGTAATGCACTGAAATGTAAGTTAAAGGTGCACCTGCTACTAGAATAAATGAATTTCCTAATGAGCACCTTACAGTGTCATTTGGTAAGCTCTTTTGTTCAGTCTGCCGAGAAACCCTTGCTGTTAAGAAGAGTACTGTTCTTTACCATGTCAAGAGTTCAAAGCACCTTGTGAGCAAAGAAAAATTGAAGTCCCAAAGGGCACGACAGGAAAGTATCACTGTGTCCCTAAAAAAGTATGACTCGTCTGGTCGTCATGAAAGCGATACTATCGGTGATGCTCATAGGGTGTACCGAATTAAAGTTCTAATGTCTTTTATGAGGGCTGGAGTGCCCATTTCTAAATTGAAATATTTCAGAGATATTCTGGAAGAAAATTCTATGCGATTAACCGACCCATCCCACATGCTCCAGCTAGTTCCATTTGTCCTTGAACAAGAGAAATCTTTAATAAAAGAAGAAATTAAGGGCAAATATTTATCAACAATATTTGTTGGCACTTCTAGATTGGGGTAGGTATTGGCAATAGTAATTCGCTATGTTGATCAATGGAATGTTCACCAGCGTTTAGTACGACTTGAGTTTCTTGCTAAGAGCATGACGGGGGAAGAGGTTGCTCGTCAACTTATTAGTACTCTTTCAGTTGCCTATGGAATTGAATCATCCTTTATACTTGCAGCTATGAGGGATGGAGCCAGTGCTAATGGTGTAGCTATGGATGTTGTAAAGATTATTTATCCTAAAATAATGGATGTGCGATGTTTTTCCCATACCTTAGACCTTGTTGGAGACAAATTCAAAACACCTCTTCTTGCTAGTTTCTGTTCTTATTGGATATCTCTTTTTGCACATAGTCCTAAGTCTAAAATGCTTTGGAAGAATCAAACTGGCAAGTCTGTAGCCTCTTATAGCAAAACACGATGGTGGAGCAAGTGGGAAATCCTCCACCAAATAATGCTACAGTTTGGTGACATCGAGCCTTTTTGACTGCTAATGAGATACTTCTCACCAACAAGAATTCAGGAACTTCAACAAATAGCTTCAGATATTGATTCATTGAGTGCTATACCATTCTTCAATGACACAGGTGTTATTACTGGCCTTAAAGAAGAACTCCCAGCTTATCTTGCCATAGCTAATGGAGTAAACCCTCCAGATATTTGCGAGTGGTGGAAGAATAATAAAACTGTACTTCCAAACTGGAGTGCTGCAGCCAAGAAGTCACTATTAGTGCAACCCTCTTCAGCTGCTTCTGAAAGAGTATTTTCCATTTTAAATAATACTTTCGGACCAAAGCAAAATAACACTTTAGAGGAACACTTTAGAGGACTACATAGAATCATGCATAATGCTACAATATAATAACCACTAAACAACTCATCATCATCATCATTATTACCCTAATATATCATCACTCTTCTTGTCTAGCTGAACCAAAAATCAAACAAAAATTAGATTCGTGTATAATATCAATGCAAAAATTATCTTTTTGTCAGCATAATTGGGCATAATATTGGGCATAATAGGGCAAAAAATGTGGCAATGCCAAATAGCACATTCGGGAGAAAAATTGTGTCATAACTTAGCAATCTGAGAATATGTATCTAATTTAGAGCATAACTCTACACAAGCTGGTTGATTAACAACAGGCAGAGAAACAAAGAAGAATTGCCATTCAAAGTGTTGTGATACTTTATTGTATTAGATTGTATTTGTAGCATTGGATTCAACAAACCATTCATCTTAAAACCAGAACGAGGGAACAAGGTAAGTAAGAACTTGAATTTGTTTTTGAGTCTCTTACATTATCCAAACTATTTGGTTTCAAATTAGTGAGTCTACTAACAACATACTGCCATTAGCTTTCCATCAAAAACTCACATTGTAAACTTGCATTATTATGTTTTCAAAACAACCATGACCCAGTTCATCACTAGGCTAAATATTTCGGTTAATGTTTTGCATATGGAGCACCAGATTCTCAGCTTAGGAAAAACAGTGTACAAGTTGTATGACCAACAATTTCAAACAATTGTAGTAAATAAAATGATTACCTTCATACAAATACAATATGCACACATATAAAGCAATGCACAAGTCAATAGACATTGTTAAAACATGGTAAAATAATATTAAATATTATACCACTAACAATAGCTGTAAAAAGTGTGTATACACATTACATATAACCAATCTCAGTATGTACCAAATTGGAAAAAAAGAAGATATTATTGCACATATATTTCAACCGATTTAATAGCAACATCTTCATCAACTCTATTTTCATCAGCACAAGCTCTAAGCTCAATAGGATCTGATGTCAAGGAAGGAAGTTTCTTAAAAAACCACGGAAGTGAGTCATTTTGACAACACGATGGCATAGAACAATGCTGCCATGGTGCAGTATCTGATGAATCTGGGGCATCACAGAAATAATCGGACCCAACAAATGAAGGGACTCCAGAATTATTATGGCATGGACACTTGCTGAAGGAATCTGCAGCTGCAAAAGTCCAAATGTGAGACTTGCTACCTGGACTCCCGTGAGTGAAACTGATGCCATCCACATAAGCATGATCTATAGTGGTCAGGTGTGATGCCACTTGAAAAGCATCTGGACTACCATAAATATAGCCAGTGACTCTACCACATACTATGGAAAACTTCATGCTCTTAGCTGGCAACGAAAAATATGCAGCAGAGCATATAGCATTATGGGAGCTTGGCGTAATGCCACAGTAAGTAGTCCCACCAAAATCCCCTTGAGTAAAATTAGTTGGGCATTGTGTCCCATTGCAGCCAGCAGCATCCCAGCTAACCAGTCTAGTCCAGCCACCGGTTACGTTTCCGCATGTCCTATCCATGTCACAGTACAGGCTGACAAATGAGCCGTTGGGAACTCTGAACCAGTAATAACCAGAAGGCGAGGATGGCCGAGAGGCGTAAATGGTGGCACAAGACTGAGAGAAAAGCTGATTAGGATCGTTCAAGATATTGATGAGTAGTTCCTGGTTCTGGTGTGCGCTGTGGAAGTAGCTAAAGAGAGTGTCATTCAGTATATTCAACGACTCCTCACACTGGTCATCAACACAACTCAGGTCACCGCCGTCATTGTTGATCTGCTCACTAGTATTGGCCATTCCACTATCATTAGGGGAAAGACGGGATTGAGCGTGTGAGCAACAGCTGTAGGTATTGAGATGATAGACTATATACAAAGTGTATCCCAGCATGGCACACATCATCATGCTGACAAGAATATTAACTAGCAGTGTCACCACTATTACTATCTTCAGTTTCTCTTTCTTGGGTTTCTTGTGACTATTTTTATCGAACTTTGGAATAGCTCGTTCATATCGCTTGGAGGCATTTTCAGCAAGGATGTTGCTATCTAAAGTAGCTGCAGTGATAGTAGTATAAGAGGACACATTAGAAGAGTGCTTCTTGGATTCTGCAGGAAAAGACAGCCCTTGTGACACTGCGAAGTTTTCCACTTCACTGGCTTCACCTGCACCAGAAGTAGCAGCCTGCTTATAGCTATTGTGGTCCTTAGAGATAGCCTGATCATTTTCATTCTCCAAAATACCCAGTTTTCCATTATGGACATCACTTGAGGAGCTTACTTGCTCATCATATCCTTTCTCTGCGGATTTTACTAAATCGTTGCTACTACTGATATCTTTGACTGAGTCCACCATGCTCTCTCTAGCTTCATCAGTAGCACTCTCTTCCACTGGCTCCTTTTTATCACTGCTCTCACTTTTTAAAGTAGGACATTCCTTGGCACCTTGGGAAGACACATTGCTTAACTCTGTGTCTTCCTGAATGGACACTCCAGTTCCCCTCCTGTTTTTTTTCTTCTTGCTATAGTCTACAGAGGAATACTGAGGGAAAGCTGGATAACTCATGCTGAACTTAGTAATAGTTCCACCTACTTGCTGAAGTGATCTGTTGATGTATCACTGTTTATAATAAAATGTTGGCATTTTGGGATAAAAATAGTCCGTTGAGCTATTGGGAAAAACTACTCCATAATTATACCACACAAGATAATAAACATCTCTCCTGTTGATTGCAGCATTAAATTACATCAATACAGCAAATTAAGTGCAAATAATTTAAAGAATTGATCAAATGTGCTGTCCCTATGCACATAAAGAAAAGCAAAAAAAACAATGTCTTAGCAGAGCTTTCACTTCCACATATATCCCAGATTAAAATATACAAAGGCCAACAGTTGAGTACCAAAGTACGCTTTCTCCGAGCTGTAGTGAGAAGTCCTGACTCACATACTCGCATTTAGCAGTCGACTTTTATTATGACATCCGAAAAGTCTCAAAATAAAAACTTAACTTTGGGTTAAAAGTCAATGCTGCCTATGGGCACAAACACCACACAAAGCCTTCGTAATTTACACAACAATTAAAATAAAAACAGATATTCATACAAAGCTCAATTTTGGGAAATGTTTACTTCTACTAACATTGTGTAAACGACTACACTTTGGAAGATTCTAAATACAATAGCCAATCCTGTATAAACTATTGCAATAAAAGGGCTGGATCAAATATACAGAGATTACATACAATAGGTGTCACTGTTGCTAGCTCAGCCAACATCTCAAAGGTAAACAGCTACATCTCCCCAATATGGAGTAGCCAGCCTAAACTGACATTAACTTAACTATTAAGAATAAAAACAACTCATGAATAATTGCATTCCAGAAACTATGGAATCCATTTTACATAATATATTAATGACACTACTACTTCACCATTTCATAAGAACACAGTGGCACAGCGTAATAATCACTGACCTATACACTACAAGCTATGAGAGACCTTATGCTGTTTGTTTTTTTAATCTACTAACAGACTTTGATTATTTCAACATGTCCTAAATATTAAAGACTGCTGTATATAATAGACACTACCATCATTTGTTAAATTTATCATGGCAATATATTACCAATGTTGTGCAATAGTCACATAGTTTAAACCTAAATTTACTTGAGGTAGTAAACCAACAAGAATAGCATAATTATACAATACAAGATAATAAGAAGTTGATTGTAGCATTAAATTACATCAATTAGGTGGGCATTGTGTCCTATTGCAGCCAGCAGCATCCCAGCTGGCCAGTCTGGTCCAGCCACCGGTTACGTTCCCGCATGTCCTGTCCATGTCACAGTACAGGCTGACAAATGAGCCGTTGGGAACTCTGAACCAGTAATAACCAGAAGGCGAGGATGGCCGAGAGGCGTAAATGGTGGCACAAGACTGAGAGAAAAGCCGATTAGGATCGTTCAGGATATTGATCAGTAGTTCCTGTTTCTGGTGTGCGCTGTGGAAGTAGCTAAAGAAAGTGTTGTTCAGTTCATTCAACGACTGCTCACATTGGTCATCAACACAACTCAGGTCACCGCTGCCATTGTTGATCTGCTCACTAGTATTGGCCATTCCACTATCATTAGGGGAAAGACGGGATTGAGCATGTGAGTGACAGCTGTTGGTATTGAGATGATAGACTATATACAAAGTGTATCCCAACATTGCACACAGCATCATGTTGACAAGAATATTAACAAGCAGTGTCACCACTATCACTATCTTCAGTTTCTCTTTCTTGGGTTTCTTGTGACTATTTTTATCGAACTTTGGAATAGCGCGTTCATATCGCTTGGAGACATTTTCAGCAAGCATGTTGCTCTCCAGAGTAGCTGCATTGATAGCAGTATAAGAGGACACATTAGAAGAGTGCTTCTTGGACTCTACAAGAAAAGACAGCCCTTGTGCCTCTGAGATGTTTCCTACTCCACTGACTTCACCTGCACCAGAAGTAGCAGCCTGCTTATAGCTGTTGTGGTCCTTAGAGACAGCCTGATCATTTTCGTTCTCCAAAATACCCAGTTTTCCATTATGGACATCACTTGAGGAGCTTACTTGCCCATCATATCCTTTCTCTGCGGATTTTACTAAATCGTTGCTACTACTGATATCTTTGACTGAGTCCACCATGCTCTCTCTAGCTTCATCAGTAGCACTCTCTTCCACTGGCTCCTTTCTATCACTGCTCTCAATTTTTAAAGTAGGACATTCCTTGGCACCTTGGGAAGACACATTGCTTAACTCGGTGTCTTCCTGAATGGACACTCCAGTTCCCCTCCTGTTTTTTTTCTTCTTGCTATAGTCTACAGAGGAATACTGAGGGAAAGCTGGATAACTCATGCTGAACTTAGTAATAGTTCCACCTACTTGCTGAAGTGATCTGTTGATGTATCACTGTTTATAATAAAATGTTGGTATTTTGGGATAAAAATAGTCCGTTGAGTATTGGGAAAAACTACTCCATAATTATACCACACAAGATAATTAACATCTCTCCTGTTGATTTCAGCATTAAATTACATCAATACAGCAAATTAAGTGCAAATAATTTAAAGAATTGATCAAATGTGCTGTCCCTATGCACATAAAGAAAAGCAAAAAAAAACAACGTCTTAGCAGAGCTTTTACTTCCACATATATCCCAGAGTGAAATATACAAAGGCCAACAGTTGAGTACAAAAGTACGCTTTCTCCGAGCTGTAGTGAGAAGTCCTGACTCACATACTCGCATTTAGCAGTCAACTTTTATTATGACATCCGAAAAAGTCTCAAAATAAAAACTTAACTTTGGGTTAAAAGTCAATACTGCCTCTATGGGCACAAACACCACACAAAGCCTTCGTCATTTACACAACAATTAAAATATATACAGATATTCATACAAAGCTCAATTTTGGCATTTCTCCTGTTGATTGCAGCATTAAATTACATCAATACAGCAAATTAAGTGCAAATAATTTAAAGAATTGATCAAATGTGCTGTCCCTATGCACATAAAGAAAAGCAACAGAGCTTTTACTTCCACATATATCACAATGTGAAATATATAAAGGCCAACAGTTGAGTACAAAAGGGGGGGAAAGCAGAAGTAAGTTTAACAGGCCCTGGCAACCGTGGCCTATTTGGCGGGTTTTTCGCGCTCAAAGAGTGTTTGAGCACCCTTAAGCATTATCAGGAGCCAAAAGCAAGTGAAAATACAAGTGTTAGAGTGAAATGTCACCCCATATTGTATGACGAGTGTAATAAATTATTTATTTGTAAACTGGGTATTTTTTAAAACAGTAAAATGTGAGAGTAACTTCGCTATACATCTAAAAAATATAGTTGTCCAGAACTACGCATGGGCGCATTGGAGCATTCAATGCAACGTTCAATATTGGAGAATATTGAATGCTTGCATGATGTGGAAATACTCAAGGGAACATATCCAATGTATAGTATATATATAAAAATTCAATGCAGCTACAGTACATGTATAAATATCTCATGAAGTTTACCAAGTAACAGGAATTATCACCATGCACAATTCATATCAATCCACAACTCTGACTCTATTCAACAACTTGAAAACATACATAGATAGCTGTTGCAACTTTTACGCACTATTGTAAACATCAGATAATAACAAACGAGTGCTCGAACTACAAATAGCTTAATGTTATGAAAAATGATTAATATCACATGATCGCATTTTCAATATGTACAGCAATCAACTGTATCTAGTAGAGCATTAAATAACGCACGCACAACTATAAGCTGCTCACACATACTGTCAACTACAAACCAGTATTCATTGAGTGTTCTTATTCATATAATTAACCCTCAGCACACTTGCGAGAGAGGGTTACATAAGTAGCAATCATGTCTTGATTAAATTACGGGATTACGGACAATAAAACATTAAATTAGGTACAAACTCACTCACTCATTAGAATTTTTATTGTGCCACTTTTTTCTCTTTAAATTTCAAGCTGATTTCTGAGATAATGTGTAGCTGTCAGCTCCGCATAGGTACCAGGTTGTATGGGTAACATCCCTATTTTCATGTCATAATCACATGAGGAAATAATTTCTTATTGGCTGTGTGGGTGTTTGCTCTACACTGGAGAAGTTAACCAAGTATTGGAGTTTGAGTTTCGCATTGAAACTATATACCGGTGGTGAGTGTCTCTTACATGTTAACATTTTATATGAAGACAGCACTTACATCTAATGTTTTCATCGCACCAGATTAGAAATAGACAAATAAATTATTCCTTAGGCCAGAAATGTAATTGTAGCTAGTATATAGTGGCACTCAGTGTTCACACCTTTGATGCTTCGTTGTATAAGGCAGTTGAGGTACCACTGAACTACACACACACACACACACGCAAAAAAAATGCATATTCTCTTGCTGCCACTAGACGGTCATCACACCTGGCAGAGCCAGGATGGCTGTGCACTAACCAGGCACTGTGAGCCGTGCAAGCAAAACTCCTGGAGCCGGGCTAGGAACTCTCAGGAGAACAGACCTTTCCTTACAGCAAGTGGTGTGGGCACCCGTAGTCCCACCTGGACCATTGCTGTTTTATGAGAAAAGGCCTTGAATTTCGCACCCCAGCAAATGCCAGGTACCCAATCACAGCTGGTGGAATGGAAAACTAGATGGAGACTTGCCAGAGTTGGGCTTGAACTCGGGTACCTCAGGCCCTGAGCCAAGGACACAACCACTATACCACACAGCCACCATACACACACACACACACATACACACACACACACACACACATACACACACATACACACACACACATTCGAGATTACACTGAACTTTTTAATTTCTAATATGTAGTATGGCAAGTTAAATGCTGTTTCACTTCCCCCGTGTGATGAAATAGCAAGGTAGCAAAGTGAAACAGTACGGTTAAGTGCACATGAGTTCAGCACTAGCCTTAAAAACACATAATTCGAGCTGTTTCTGGTTGGAGACTGACATTATTTAGTGCAGAAGTTCTACCCGTATTAAATGGAGTTTTTTTTTTAGGTTAAAAACAAAGTTCCAGAGCTAATCCTAAAATACTGAAATAGTGAGTGAAGATACAATGTAGCTACAGTGTGAATATCTTCTTCTTTTTTTAAGCTGGCTTACTATTAGCCAGTGATAGCACGGTTACCTGTACTATTAGGGATCAATAACACTCGTAAAGCAATTGAAACATCACTCGGCTTCGCCTCGTACTATTTCAATCACATTACTCGTGGTATTAATCCCAAATAGCACGGTTACCTGTGCTATTACTTGTACAAATTCATAAAGCCAAAGTACAGTGGAGTCAAAAAAAAAGTTTTGAATTCCGTTCCGTAGTATGGCCCTAAAACGGTAGTTTATAAACCGTAGTTTTTATCGTTGCGTTCCGTACCGTTTTGACTAAACAGCCGACACCGTTTACTAAAACGGTAAATTATACCACACAAGATAATTAACATCTCTCCTGTTGATTGCAGCATTAAATTACATCAATACAGCAAATTAAGTGCAAATAATTTAAAGAATTGATCAAATGTGCTGTCCCTATGCACATAAATAAAAGCAAGAAAAAAAAAAGTCTTAGTAGAGCTTTCACTTGCACATATATCCCAGAGTGAAATATACAAAGGCCAACAGTTGAGTACAAAAGTATGCTTTCTCCGAGCTGTAGTGAGAAGTCCTGACTCACATACTCGCATTTAGCAGTCAACTTTTATTATGACATCCGAAAAAGTCTCAAAATAAAAACTTAACTTTGGGTTAAAAGTCAATGCTGCCTATGGGCACAAACACCACACAAGCCTATGTCTACAAAGAGGTCACCAATTTGGCACTACTTTGTTCCTGACACTGAAGACTCTAGATTTCTGTACCGATTATATTTAAAATTATGTAAAAATTAAATTTTCAAAATTCAATGAATATATCTATCTGTTATCGGTACTAGCCTTGATTTTCTAGATACAATATAGGTTATTGGTAATCGGTAAAATCTTCTATTGGTGCAACTCTAATACATTGTACATTACATCACACATTGTTAAAGTAATGCAACATGGAGTTCTGAGGTTCCACCTACTCATAAACAAACTCCCTCCTCCTCTCTCACTGACAGTGAAATTACATATGTCACTCAGTTGTCAATAAATTCACACAAACAATGTAAAAAAATCAAAGAACATGATGGTGAACAAGAGGAACGATGCATTATCTACAACACGTACACTTCTACAATATTCAGTTTCACTGCAGTATCCAAAATATCAACTTGAATAGGGTTAGAAGTCGCAAATGGCGACAAATCTTTGAAAAACAGCACTGATGCATTGAAGGAAGCACATCTATTCCAACTAAGGGCGGAATCTGGAACAGAATTATTGCAACATGAGGGACTATTGTTTGAATTAAAACATTGTTGTATATAAATGTCATCAGGACAAGTATCAATACGTGTTTGATTAATCCCATAAGCCAGGTATACGCCCAGAGAGCTGGAACTACTCACATTCACAGGCAAAGAATTGTTGGAAGTGGCGGTACCATTCGATTTCACTCTCACGCACAGTTTAGAATAATTCAAATTGTCCGCCAAAGAAAAGTTGAGACTTAAATTCTGCTCTGCTGATGTACAAGTATTCATGCTAATGTCAGAGTCTACAAGATTCCACAGGCAATCGGGTTCCAAAACGATCCTCTCCCATTTATAAAGCCTGGCCCAACCTCTATGAATATCTCCACAACTGAAATCTAAATCACAATAAACTCGGACAGAACTATTGGAGATGCTTGAAGAGAGCAAATAGTAGCCAGAGAGAGAGGAGAAAGGAAGCAATGTTAAACAGGAGTTGACACGCTTGAGCTGAGCCTCGTGCAATAACTGAAAACTAGATCTTATTTCATCGACTGAATATAAACACTTGCTAGTATTGTAGCAAGAGTTATTTGGTAAGGAATAGCTCTCCACTTGACGCCTCTGTACATGTAGTTGTGTTGAATTGTCTGATGCTCCCAATGATAAATTTTGAACGCGATAGAGTAAAGTAAAGACCAAAATGCACATCAGAAAGGTCAGTGTGGTTAATAACACAGTCAATATAACTAAACCTTCAGTACAAGCCAGTTCTACCAATTTTCTATCTACTGCCTCATCACACTCATCCAGCTCTTTTCCCTCAATTGGACATTCAGTATCTGAATCAATAACAATTTCTTGAAGCACGGGAGATTTAATAACTTCAGCAGCTTTGCACGGTACCGAATGGCTCGTGCACAAACCAGAATGAGAAGATTTCTCCATGCCTGACTCAGCTGGTGCACTGGATGCTACCAAACATGAAGAACCTGATGGAATACAAGGTTCCAGTGGATTAGAAACCACTGGAGTATCAAGATGTGCCGATGATGGTGTTGAACTAGAAGTCAGAGACGGATGCTGCAAGTCTATCTCCTCATATTCATATTTAACAGGCTTCTTATATGTCAATTCTTCACACGTGTTCCCCACCAAATGGAGAGGGCGTTTATTCTTGGCTTGCATGCCAGATTGTGCATTACTTCCTCCATCTGCATTAGGAGTGCACAAAAATGGAGTTGACCCATCTCTCTCAGTTTCCTTGGATCGTTCAACTGCAACTCTCTTGCTTTTTATAGACTTCCTCTGTTTCTTACTTAAGTCTACGACAGCATAAATGGGAGAGGGTGGTTCAGCAGCATTGGTTGGCTGACCTTGAGAGCCATAGCCGGTAATTCTTCCAGCAGTATGTGCACTTTTCTTATCTATATCCTCAACTGATGCCGGAAAAGGGAGAATATCACCTTTACACTCAGATTTCAGTTTATTTCTTCTTTTCTTTGTCAAATCCACCACGGAATAGAGCCCTACTTCTACCGGGTCCATAATCCTTCACAAAAAAAACTACCAACTCACACTGCTACAGCGCTACTGCTGGATGTTTATTAAATTCACTTGATATTGGGAGAAAAAGTTGATTTCTTAAAACGATTTTGTAACCATAATTGAAAGGAACACTTTTGGCTGTTAGCAAATACAACAGTGGATGTCATTGCACAATGTTTGCATTACACATAATGTAAACCCCACGAGAAAAGTCATAACAACATTGAAAGCTAATAATGGCGCAAATAAGTATCCACTCTAAAGCAGTTGTTACACAGCAGCTGAGTTATCACTGTGTCCCAATGATCGCAAGAGTAAGTTGTTTTTACATTTAAAGTATAAAGTGTCCTATACAAATATCAGTGGTTGTACATACATACATCTAGTATGTACATTCATTCTACTGCAATTACACCAGAAATTTCACAATTGCACTGAAACAATAAAAAAAAAAAAGGCACAGCGACAATCTCTTATTGTATACATTACGGCAGTTTCATTACTGAGAAAAATATTATATACTGTATACAGCCCAACACATGAATGAATGTAGTAACAGTTTGCACATTTGTGATGAATGACTCTCAGATGCCAGTTAACTAAATGTTCAGGTTCCAATAGTACAGCAACTCTCTTTGATGCTTGATTCAATAGCTAATATTTATATTTGGCAAACTGACAGCCTTGAAGCTAATTTTGCTTCTTTCATTAAGGGCTAGTGCTCTTTTCTTTAGTTTCAACTTATTTCTTTACAATACAATTTTTACCTGAGCAACTTTTCTACATTATATTTCTGTAAAGTCAAGATTATAAGTGTTAATGATATGTGACGAATACGGATTGTACAATACAACATATACAAACCCTTCCACTGGAGAGACAGCTTGATTTAATTCTTACGTTAAAACAGGGGTCAACTCCATTGTTGTGCACTCCTAAATTAAGGAAATTCTCCAACCATTAATTATTTCTTTCAAAGTTAAAACAAATCACATTTCATAGATATACCCATTTTTGTGTCAGGAGGTTGCATTTCAAAGCAAACAGTATACGCAAGATATTCCACAGGCTTTGCATATAACACAATTTTCATCCAGTCCTCAATTCCACAAACTGACAGGTGCCTTTCAAGCAATTTGACCGGCAATTCTTATGCCCTTGAGACTCGTTTGCAGGAAAGATAATAGTGCAATGCAGTACTTGTGAGGACACAGAATATTATTACTAATCTTACCACTTACTGACATAAACATGTGAAGTGTTGTGTTATCACTTAACAAGCAAACCACTGAAAGGCCTGTCATAACTTAGTAATCTGAGAATATGTATCTAATTTAGAGCATAACTCTACACAAGCTGGTTGATTAACAACAGGCAGAGAAACAAAGAAGAATTGCCATTCAAAGTGTTGTGATACTTTATTGTATTAGATTGTATTTGTATCATTGGATTCAACAAACCATTCATCTTAAAACCAGAACGAGGGAACAAGATAAGTAAGAACTTGAATTTGTTTTTGAGTCACTTACATATCCAAACCATCAAATTAGTGAGTCTACTAATAACATACTGCCATTAGCTTTCCATCAAAAACTCACATTGTAAACTTGCATTGTTATATTTTCAAAACAACCATGACCCAGTTCATCACTAGGCTAAATATTTCGGTTAATGTTTTGCATATGGAGCACCAGATTCTCAGCTTAGGAAAAACAGTGTACAAGTTGTATGACCAACAATTTCAAACAATTGTAGTAAATAAAATGACTACCTTCATACAAATACAATACGCACACATATAAAGCAATGCACAAGTCAATAGACATTGTTAAAAGCATGGTAAAATAATATTAAATACTATACCACTAACAGTAGCTGTAAAAAGTGTGTATACGCATTACATATAACCAATCTCAGTAAGTACCAAATTGGAAAAAAAGAAGACATTATTGCACATATATTTCAACCGATTTAATAGCAACATCTTCGTCAGCTCTATTATCATCAGCACAAGCTCTAAGCTCAATAGGATCTGATGTCAAGGAAGGAAGTTTCTTAAAAAACCACGGAAGTGAGTCATTTTGACAACACGATGGCATAGAACAGTGCTGCCATGGTGCAGTATCTGATGAATCTGCAGCATCACAGAAATAATCGGACCCAACAAATGAAGGGACTCCAGAAATATTATGGCAGGGACACTTGCTGAAGGAACCTGCAGCTGCAAAGGTCCAAATATGAGACCTGCTACCTGGACTCCCGTGAGTGAAACTAATGCCATCCACATAAGCACGATCTATAGTGGCCAGGTGTGGTGCCACTTGAAAAGTATTTGGACGACCATAAATATAGCCAGTGACTCTACCACATACTATGGAAAACTTCATGCTTTCAACTGGCAATGAAAAATATGCAGCAGAGCATATAGAATCATGGGAGCTTGGCGTAATGCCACAGTAAGTAGTCCCACCATAATCCTCTTGAGTAAAATTAGTTGGGCATTGTGTCCCATTGCAGCCAGCAGCATCCCAGCTGGCCAGTCTGGTCCAGCCACCGGTTACGTTCCCGCATGTCCTGTCCATGTCACAGTACAGGCTGACAAATGAACCGTTGGGAACTCTGAACAAGTAATAACCAGAAGGCGAGGATGGCCGAGAGGCATAAATGGTGGCACAAGACCGAGAGAAAAGCTGATTAGGATCGTTCAGGATATTGATGAGTAGTTCCTGGTTCTGGTGTGCACTGTGGAAGTAGCTAAAGAGAGTGTCGTTCAGTTTATTCAACGACTCCTCACATTGGTCATCAACACAACTCAGGTCACCGCCGCCATTTTTAATCTGCTCACTAGTATTGGTCATTCCACTATCATTAGGGGAAAGACGGGATTGAGCGTGTGAGCGACAGCTGTTGGTATCGAGATGATAGCCCAGCATGGCACACATCATCATGCTGACAAGAATGTTAACTAGCAGTGTCACCACTATTACTATCTTCAGTTTCTCTTTCTTGGGTTTCTTGTGACTATTTTTATCGAACTTTGGAATAGCTCGTTCATATTGTTTGGAGGCATTTTCAACAAACATGTTGCTATTTAAAGTAGCTGCAGTGATAGCAGTATAAGAAGACACATTAGAAGAGTGCTTCGTGGATTCTGCAGGAAAAGACAGCCCTTGTGACTCTGCGAAGTTTTCCACTTCACTGATGTCACCTGCACCAGAAGTAGCAGCCTGCTTATAGCTGTTGTGATCCTTAGAGACAGCCTGATCATTTTCGTTCTCCAAAATACCCAGTTTTCCATTATGGACATCACTTGAGGAGCTTATTTGCCCATCATATCCTTTCTCTGCGGATTTTACTAAATTGTTGCTACTACTGATATCTCTGACTAAGCCCACCATGCTCTCTCTAGCTTCATCAGTAGCACTCTCTTCCACTGGCTCCTTTCTATCACTGCTCTCAATTTTTAAAGTAGGACATTCCTTGGCACATTGGGAAGACACATTGCTTAACTCGGTGTCTTCCTGAATGGACACTCCAGTTCCCCTCCTGTTTTGTTTCTTCTTGCTATAGTCTACAGAGGAATACTGAGGGAAAGCTGGATAACTCATGCTGAACTTAGTAATAGTTCCACCTACTTGCTGAAGTGATCTGTTGATGTATCACTGTTTATAATAAAATGTTGGTATTTTGGGATAAAAATAGTCCATTGAGCTATTGGGAAAAACTACTCCATAATTATACCACACAAGATAATAAAGATCTCTCCTGTTGATTGCAGCATTAAATTACATCAATACAGCAAATTAAGTGCAAATAATTTAAAGAATTGATCAAATGTGCTGTCCCTATGCACATAAAGAAAAGCAAAAAAAAACAACGTCTTAGCAGAGCTTTTACTTTCACATATATCCCAGAGTGAAATATACAAAGGCCAACAGTTGAGTACAAAAGTACGCTTTCTCCGAGCTGTAGTGAGAAGTCCTGACTCACATACTCGCATTTAGCAGTCAACTTTTATTATGACATCCGAAAAAGTCTCAAAATAAAAACTTAACTTTGGGTTAAAAGTCAATACTGCCTCTATGGGCACAAACACCACACAAAGCCTTCGTCATTTACACAACAATTAAAATATATACAGATATTCATACAAAGCTCAATTTTGGCATTTCTCCTGTTGATTGCAGCATTAAATTACATCAATACAGCAAATTAAGTGCAAATAATTTAAAGAATTGATCAAATGTGCTGTCCCTATGCACATAAAGAAAAGCAACAGAGCTTTTACTTCCACATATATCACAATGTGAAATATATAAAGGCCAACAGTTGAGTACAAAAGGGGGGGAAAGCAGAAGTAAGTTTAACAGGCCCTGGCAACCGTGGCCTATTTGGCGGGTTTTTCGCGCTCAAAGAGTGTTTGAGCACCCTTAAGCATTATCAGGAGCCAAAAGCAAGTGAAAATACAAGTGTTAGAGTGAAATGTCACCCCATATTGTATGACGAGTGTAATAAATTATTTATTTGTAAACTGGGTATTTTTTAAAACAGTAAAATGTGAGAGTAACTTCGCTATACATCTAAAAAATATAGTTGTCCAGAACTACGCATGGGCGCATTGGAGCATTCAATGCAACGTTCAATATTGGAGAATATTGAATGCTTGCATGATGTGGAAATACTCAAGGGAATATATCCAATGTATAGTATATATACTAGTGATGTGCTTGAGCACAAATGGCGAGCGAGCCTAAAGACTATACTATTTTTATTTTGACTTCTAACACTGAAGCTACTGAAAATAAGGTCCAGTTTTTTAATTTAGCATACAGGGTAAAGGGATTTCAGTGCCATAGTAACAACTCTCTGCAACTGCTTGGAAAGAAAAAAACAACAACAAAACAATACACGTTATTTAAAAGTTTTCTTTGTGATATTCTTTAGCTAAGTAGTGGTTGTAACACACAATGCTTTGACACAACTGGACATGCACCTACACAGACTTACCTTCGCAGTAGTATAGTGGACAATGTATTTTCAAGTAAATACTGTTGGGCACGGCTTATAACCATGACAAAGATCCATTGATTTACCACCGCCACTAACTCGAATAGAAATGGAAGTCCCTTAAGTTTTCAAGTTTGAACTGCACCCGCAAAAGAATTCAAAACGGTAAACAATTCCATTTCTAGGGTGATACGGGTACTGATCGATAAACCAGAGGATTCTGTTTAGTGCAATTTGGGACGGGGTCGAACACGGAGAGAACACAAAAATACGCGAGGGTCAAAGTACAAAATGACATACGTACGTCCAACATATATGACCAACTAGTGGGTGATTGAGCAAAAATGGCGGTGGCTAAAACTATAAATATTTTTATTGATCTAACACTGAAGCTAACTGAAATAAGGTCAAGTTTTCAATTTGCATACAGGGTAAGGGATTTCAGTGCCATAGTAAAAAATCCTGCAACTGTTGATTGAAGGAAAAAAAAACAACAACAAACAATACAGTTATTTTTAAAAGTTTCTTTGTGATATCTTAGCTAAGTAGTGTTTTGTAACACACAATGCTTTGACACAGTGGAATGCACTACCTCGCAGTAGTCTATGACAATGATTTTCAGGTAATATACTGTGCGCCACGGCTTATAACATGACAACGAGCGCATTGACTTACCACCGCCACTAAAGCGATAGAAATGAAGTCATTAAGTTGTCAGTTTAACTGTTAAGGCAAAAGAATTCAAAACGGTAAACAATTCAATTTCTAGGGTGATACGGGTACTGATCGATAAACCAGAGGATTCTGTTTAGTGCAATTTGGGACGGGGTCGACAACCGAATTAACACAAAACCGCGAGGGTCAAAGTACAAAAATGCCTTACGTACGTCCATACATATATACAAATAAATAAACAAGTGGTGTGCTTGAGCACAAATGGCGAGCGAGCCTGATGTTAGGTAACATAAAACTAAGTATTGTTACTATGTTTTAGCTTAGTTCATGCAAACACTATAATAGCAGTTATGACCTTTTATTTTAGCAAACAAATACAAAATCACTCTCTTACCTGATTAATGGTAACTTCTGTAGTATCAAACATCAACCATTCTGATAATCTCAATCACCAGTAACTCTTGTTCCTCAGCTACGATAACAAAATAAACCGGTGTTATTATTTGTAATTTTAGCCAACAAATATGGAATTACTACTTACATCATTCTTGAGTATTGATATCTTCTGATTGAAGTTACTTTGACCATCTGAATTACCTTGAATCCTTGACAACAAGCTCTCACCTACAAAAACAAAAACAATAGATTTGAGCACACAAATACAAAATTATTTTCTTACCTCATTTCCTTGAGCAGTGGTAACTTTTGTAGTACCAAATTTGAGCCAATCTGACTATTTGAAATTACCAGTCACTGTTGACAAGCTCTTAGCTACAAAAAAGAAAAGCCAGAGTTATTTTGCATATTTAGCTAACAAATATGGAATTACTACTTACCTCAGCTTCCCTCGAGAAGTAGTAGCTTCCTTAGCATTAATACTGCGGCATTCTGACTACCAACAGCTCTTGACAACCAACAGCTCTTGACAACCAACAACCGGCACTCCGTATCCCCCCCCCCCCCCCCCCCCCCCCATAAAACGGCGAAGTAGAGTTTTATTTTTGAAATTTAAGTCAAAAAAGCCGTGGTTTTTGGAGAAAAAGTTCCCAGGAGCGCGTTGGTTTAAGGGCTACGTACCATCCCACATACATATATACAGATAAACAATACCCGATTTGCTTATCCACCCTCAATACTGTTCGCTCGCTACGCTGCTCGGCCAATAAATAACATCCCCGATTTTCGATTGTGTTACCCCTGTAAGTGTCTCGCTCGCTACGCTCGCTCGCCAAATCACTTATCACACTCGTCGTACAATATGGGAATGATATTTTACTCTCACGCCACATTTTCACTCGCCTTTGGCTCGTGAAAATATTTTGCGTGCTCGTAAAATATTTTCCCATATTGTACTCTGACTCGTGCTATAAGTATTATATATTGTATATTGTAATATATATTTTTCTGCAAGTTAAATGAAATAGCAAAAAAATTTCTATGAAATGTAACAAAAACATTTTTTTTGCACTTCAGCTGATGATTTTAGCAAATGATGTAAGGACGTAGTATTAATGCTGGATTTTAAATTAGGGTAAAATAGAGAAATCTTGGTATGAAATTGATTTTAAATATAAGTGCCATAATATAGTTATTCAGATGCAACAAGCAAATGAAGGTGGATTTCGCACAAATGAGACAAGTCTAGTAATGTGTTTTGTAAACTGATAAAAAAATAGTTCAAATATAGTTGGTGAGGCAACACTTGCTCTATTAAGATTTAAAAGTTTTTGGATGATCCAGACACTTATAGGACATTAGTGATTAGTCTTGAATCTATTCCAGTAGTTTCATGCTCTGCACCATTCAGAAATTGATAAAATCATATGCTTTTTGCTATGCTCTAAGCTTTGTCATCATGAAGTTTCTTGTTAGTTTCTGTAGGTTTTAACAGTTGCTACATTCTGTAACAGTTAGATTTGAATATCATAAATGCCTACATTTAAACATTTTTGGCCTCGAATAGCATCCAAGCGTAATATTCCTAAATGCGGCATATTCACTCTAACCTTTATCATTATATATGTGTATTATCAATTGAACGGAGCAAGTGAACAATATGAGTAGTATTTTAGTAAGTACTTTTATGTGTGTTGTTTTACATAAAGACGAAAGACAAGCAATGGTTTCTCTTTGCCTTCCTTTATCTTCCTCATACTGCCAGCTATAGAAACAAAATTGAGGGTTACTTCACACATGTATACACACTGCAAATATACTCACACATGTATGCACAAACGCCAACAACCACATACATGATCAACTACACATTGACATACACATGATGACATCTGTAATGTTTCCATTTTGCTTAGTACAGAAATAATATTAAAAAATGATTTAATAAATCATAGGTTGGCCCGACATATGGTCGAAAGATGATGACTGGATTCCTTGCTAGTCAAGGATTTAGAGTCTCTCAGAATCGTGTGGGTTTGGCACTTCAGCGTGTTCATCCATATCATCATTCCTGCAGGAGAAACACTGTGCATCGTCAAGTCAATCCTATTCCATACACTGCTACATATTTTGGCGAAAAGCTTCATATTGACCAAAATGAAAAGTTAATTATGTACGGAGTGACACGTGTGTGCCATCGATGGTTTCAGTGGAAAGATTGTAGGCTTCGTATCTATGGCCGTCAAAAATAATTCCATCATTTACGAAAAGTTATACAAGTAAGAGCACAGAAAAATATCCAGCATATCTGGACCTTAATAAACCAAAGTCTGGTTATTTGTTTGAATGTTTAGTTCTTCTTTCTACACCTAAAAATGTGTAAAGTTCTTAACACGATCATTATGGTTTCTGTTTGTAAAGATGTTTAGTTTTACCGCATGCCTTCTATGAGGCCGTCTCATTACTTGGAAATAGTGTACATGTTCTGACGTTCCTACAACAATAAATGACAGCAGTGTGTGTAGGATGTGTGAAAGTATTGGTTGGACTGTGTCTAATCTTTAATGTCCTCTTTATGTTCACTTACTTTTTTGTTATCAAATTATTAATACTTTGCTGTGATTTTTGGTTGTGCTTAAGTTAGTGAATGACCATCACCCAAAGCTCTTGTTCAAGTTTTGCTGTCACCATCTTGCTCATTTAAGAATTTTATATAATACATGATATGTGCATACGTACATAAATGTATACTATTACAATATTATACTACAAACATATACTATACTTGCATATATAAATATGTACATGCTAACCAAGATAAAATGCATACATGCACACATTTCTACTTATGTGTGTTTTTTAAACTGGTTACTTATATCCATGTTAAGTGAATTTACCAGCATTATTCTCTGTCTTGCACATTCAGAGAAATTATCCTCACATTTGGTTTATGGGACCAACTTCGAGTGGACAAAGGAAAGGAGTGGTACCTGTCTCTGTTTGTCAATGAGAAGCTATCTTGTCATCGCTACTACACAAGAAAACTTCCTCATTTACAGACATCTTCTAAAAAGGTTGCGAAATGTTTGTGTGGTAGAGATGCAGGTAATTAATCCATGGTACTATTGTTACAGAATCATACCATTGAAAGGATATGGGTAGAAGTCAATAAAAGAATTAACTACCCTATTAAAGAAATTCTTGCAAGGATGGTGCAGAATGAAGAAATATTCTTAGAAGATCCACTTCATCAATACTGTTGTTCATGGCTGTCACTACAAGTAGCTAATGTGGGAACTTCTCTCTTTGTAGCATCCTGGAATGCGCATCCAATACCAGGTACATGTAGAGTTCACCTAGTGGCAGTATGTGTAGTTGCACACCATAACCAAGTAAACTACCACAAGTTATAGCTGATAGTTGTGATCTAAACCACAAATTACAGCACATTACAGAGAGCAACCAGTAATAGCCCATTCTATTTTGTTGGCACACTCATAGCCACAACTAACTATTAGCAACACTAATTAGGAAGGAAAAAAATCATAGGAATAATTTTGGTTCATAATCCACAAGTGTTACTGAACTAGTGAAAAGCCACTGCATTCTGAGCTTCTTAGCTGTAAGTATCTTATGACTTCCTCCACCCCAGCTGAAAATTGAAATAAACATGTATGTTTATTGTTAATTAATTCATTAATTTTGCCAAGTCACTCAATTTTGTCACCTTACTCCAACTTTGAATCTTAGAGATGCCAGTTTACACAAGGTGCTGCTAGATGGGCGTTTATATTGCTTCATTAATTTTGATGTAAATGGAGAGCAATGGCGTGTATATAAACCAATTGTTATTGTTGTTGTTGTTGTTGGGAAAAGAATGACAGCAACTGGTTTATTCATACTAGTATAAGATCACAATTTATTTTTCATGGTAGGTGGTAGGAAGAGAGCTATGAAGAGGGGAATTCCCAATGTGGTTATGAATTTGGACAACAGGGCCAAAAAGATTAATCCTCAGTTGCTGCCTTCTGCAAGATCTGCTGTGCAGCGGTATCAGTCTCAAGGTGGTATAATATCTGAACCATGCTCATTTGGAAGAGACCCTTTGGAAAGTAATGATGTAAAGCAAGGTACAGTATTAGATACGAAACCTTCTGCTCACGCTATTCATTCATGTCTTTGTTCTGTGAAGTAAGCAATGGAAGTGAAACTACTTTTAAGGATGCTTTGAAGTTTGTTATTGACGTCACATATAGATTGGCTCATAACACATGAATAATAACAACTCTGTTATCAATTGCTCATCAGTTTGTTTGTTTTGAAAGCTCAAAAAGTTGTAGTCATTTAATATAACAGCAGTGATTAATTATTTTGAAAACTGCAGACAATATGTAGGTTTCCTCCCACTCCCTTCCACTGGTTGGTATTGACAAGAATTTGCAATTTTTGTTTGTATTCTGGTGCATACTGACTGATGTGATTAATTTCCTTCTGCTGTGGGAAATATTTCACCTCTAGCTAGCTGGTACATGTTGGGTAAGTGCCTTTAGGTGGTGGTACTGGTCTCCTGTGGTTGGCCAACTCTGGCCAATAGATTAGAAAATTGACTGGTGATCTTTTTAGCTTGGCTCCTCCTCGTACACCACACACACACACACACACACACACATAAACTTACACACACATACATACACACACCTTGTCTTTGACTTCCACTTCCATTAAAAGTGGTCATGTGGCCCTCCCAATGTAAAGAAAGGGCACTGAGGATGAGTCATATCTTGCAACTGTGTAGGAACTGGTCTGCATTATGTACTGCTAGGCCGCCTCTGCTCCTGAACCATCCGTCCCATTCCTTGCATTGTACTGCACCTTCTGTAGATGAATTGGTTTCAGTCTATCCTCCCAACACTTGTGCCTCTTAAGAACTGCCTGCCTACTAAAATTACTCATGTTATTAATTACCTGCTGGTTAATGTTTGAGTCATTAAACAGTTAGGGCACCATGGAGGAATCAATTACAAAAATATTTAAAACAATACCTTGGCACTCAATAATTTGTTATTTAATTAGCTCTAACTTTGTCTGCTTTTGGTCAAACTACCTGCCAACCTCAGATATAAGCTTTTATCATTGCATCTCTTTCAGCTGAAGTTGTGTAGTAAGATGCCTGGTTTTGTATGTATATATGTTTGTTTGTATGGTTCATTGAAACTCTGTAATTAAGGCACATTGAATACACAGTTAACTCTTTTTTGTATAATTCTGGTTTTGTTTTTCTATAGGGGTTGGGGTTGCATGGCAGAGTAATTAAATCAACTACATGTTGATTTTTAATAAATAAATTGTTAATTTGATGCTGGAGAATACTATAAGTCAGTTGGCTTATAAGTCAGTTTGCTTAGTATTTACAAGTGCCAGGCATGTGTGTGAATATGGCTAATCACACAAATGATAAAGGTGTAAAAATGAAATAAATTTATTATGTACTGCATGCATCATACATGATCCAGGTGGGGGGTGGGGGAACTCACTCCATGGGTGACATGGGGAAAAAATGCCCCAAGCAAACTCCTAGATAATTGTCTATGGGAAGAGAGTGGACATAATTCAATGTATCTTGAGTCACAGTTTGATCAGACTTTGTGAGTGTCAAAATGTGTCGATGATTGTATGCCTCTGGCACAATTTTCCATATTTCTCCCTCTATTTCCTGCCCCCCCCCCCACATACACACACACACATAGTCCACATGGGTGTGGTTATTCCAGATGCTATAACACCAGGTAAAGTATTTTAATATAACACTCTGTGTGGTGTTAGCTTATACATTGTGCCGAGTTGTATTTGGAACACTTTTCTTAGAAGGTATTAACTATGGTATTTACAAATGTGACCGTCTACGGGAAAACCGGGCACAACGCGGCGTGCGTAAACATCGAGAAAAGATCAATCGATTTCTTAAAAATGTATTGTTTCAAGCCGACGGAAGGGAACGGTTAGGTCTATTATAGCGGGAACGACTTAAGCTACGACGATAAAACTTGGAGAGCTCAATATTTGGACGCCGACAACTCTGTAAGTGCAAAAAAAAAAATTTGAAGGGTGCCGCGTTGTGCCTGGTTTTCCTGTAGACGGTCACAAATATTGATCACACCTCATTCTAATAACAATAAAATTATTGATACATAAATAAAATAGATAAAAATGACAATGCGCACAAGCCCCACCAACAGTAAAACTAAAGTTACCAGTTTTGAAGCTATCTTTCCAATTAGTAGTAGAAACACGATAATGTTGTGCACTTCTTTTCAAACCCATCGCGTTTAAGGCACAGCTGGATACATGACAACAAAACAAGTACCAAATTAACAAGTATAAAATAATGCACTCTTTAAATACTCCATTCTAAGCCCAACTAAACGATCATGAACTTTTGGACAACTCAAAAAGATTGCAACAAGGATTAGATCGGTCAATCAGTCATACCCAGTTACTAAATTACTATAACACCATAAATAAAGCCTTCTATTTCTATAATACACCCAATTTTTTTTAATGTATTCACGCAATAGCTAAGCTGGATTCCGCATTCACACTCAGTTTCATATTTTACAAGAATCAATGCAACAACTGACAAGAATGGTAATCAATCAGACAAGAGGTGAGTGAACATATGATTGCATCACCATTGTGGTTTGATGTAAGTGATTGGAACTGTGGGCTAGAGGTGAGCCCATGAACAAATGTAATTGCACTAATAATAACAATGAAGCACCAGCACTAGTGAACACTACCTGGCTATTACAATATTATAATCTCCTTCCAAGCAATCTGTTTGCTATTGTAATGAGGCATCAAAATAGCTCGAGCAATGAAAATGGTACATGAAAACCTATCTTCATAAGAGAAGAAGCTAAACAGGCCAGAAACACTCACCGGTATACATTTTCAATGTGAAACTTCACTTCTTCCAACTCAATTAACTTCCCTGAGCATAAAGTGAACTACACCGCTGGCTGCAAGAAATTATTTGCTTACATGATTATGATGTTATGCTAGGGAGAGTTGCCCATAAAAGCTGGTACTATGTAGAGTTGAAAGCTTCAAGAGGTCTTAAATCTTCGTCCTGAGTAAGTTCATACTTAAATCAACTGTTAATTGTCAGTAATCTCCAAAATCAGATCATGACAGACAGACAAACAGACAGGACGACTGCTATAACCCTGTTGCGCATGCGCGCTGAGGGTTAATAATAATAATAATACAAGATTACAACACATATCTTCAGGATTTAGCCTACTATGTTCTTTAATCATGCACACTGACAACCATGAGAATTCCTGTGCCCACTAACAAGATCTCACTGATTACAATCATAATTATATATTAGGCCATCATCACCTGCTGAATAAATTTTTTTGAATGATATTAGCATGTATGTAGCCTAGTTTAAAAAAATAAATCCCTAAGCGGAATCTAAAAGCACAGCAAAACAACAGTATTCACAATGTAGTATTTACAAAGGAATACATCACTTCCATTACATGTACAGTACAGGGAAAAAAGTACAGCACAAAGCAACTGAGTTTTGTGATGACAACATTAAAAGCATATGGGAATAATTAGAATAATAATCACTCTTACATAGGAAAGGGAGGAGAGAGAGCCCTGGGGTTTTGCCATCCCATTACCACAATCCTAAGTGTTATGTCCTCAGAATTTTGGAAGTTGTACATTGCCAAATTTTGAATTTTATGATGAATAAAATTATACAACCCTGCAGTATGGAAAACTGATCTACATGAAATATACACTTCCCTAAAAGCCCATGCATTAAAGTAGTGTAGCTCAATCAATGTGTAGGGCCAGAGTGGAGGGGGGCTTTGGCTTTATTATGTAAACTTGTGGTAAGATACCCACTCATTTCACTGGAAGGCTGCCTAGGAGCCTACCAAAATATGTTAACTAACCATTTCATCCCAAATTGTTGGCTCTGGACTAGCCACCAAGTAAGCGGTTAAGTAAAGGGTCTGGCTATGCCAGACTAAACTCTGGTATGGCCGCAGGTGGAGGACGCACAGAATTTCGTCCACCGCTTCTTCAGCTCATTGTTCACTGTACCAATTTCATTTCACTTATGTGACAGCACGCTCTATAGCCTCTTAGAGTTTCTGCATGGTCCAGACAGCATGACACCAAGGAAAATTTCAAGTATCCAAAAGCATGGAAAAAGTATGGGTCTCCACCCTTAAGCGCCACTTGGATTGGTGGTCCAGACCGCACTCCGTATTACGGCCACTGCTTACAACGGACAGTTAGCTCCACCCCCAACACACCCTTCGGTATTTCATATACAACATGCATTCATTCAATAACAATAACACAATGAAAACTACAACAATCCATCAGAACGCTGCTTGTCCACAATAATTTTTTAGTCTTTCTATGATCCAAAGAAGTGGTACTTGCATGGAATCCAACCCGTAGCCAGCTCCACGATTCACTCTGTTTCCTGTTACCTCAGCCATTCCCTTGTTTATAGGCCTCCTCAGAAACGCTGACATAATAGGAGCTAAGTTGAAGGGTATATGACCGACTATTCCACTAGCATTGATTATCGCTACAGCATTGATGTCCTCCTGGTTGGTTGGATCTCGCTCCAAACGTAGCACCTCCCCTACCAGGGCTCCCATTGCGCTCTATAAGCATGATAGCCACGTATGAACGATTCAAAACTGAAGCTAACAACCTCTGTCTGGCTATGGGCTGGCTAGTCATCGCTCCTGTTGAGATAGCGGTGGGTGGAGCTTGACCACATAGTCGACCCTTTACTCTCTATGGGGTTGCCTGTTGTGCTGCAATTTGGAAATAAAAAAAACCTAGGTGTTTTAAAGGAATTGATGTATCAAAGCTTCCAGTACAATATTTCAACCCAATGCATGGATGACCGGCGAAATATTAGACGAGTTGCTTTCGCAAGTTAATCGCCGTTTGTCATCTTCCTCTAGATATATTGTTCTTCTCATGGACAATGCTGGATGTCATCCTCACGAGCTGAAGGAAAAATACTCTAATATTAAGATGATTTTTCTCCCTCCAAACACTACATCGCATCTACAGCCACTAGATTTAGGTATTATACATAATTTTAAAGTGTTTTATCGAAAGCTTTTTCTAAGATTTGTGCTTTCAAAGATTGACCAAACCACAGAAACAGCATCCCAACTAGTACAATCAGTCAATGTTCTTCAGGCCATTCGTTGGGCAGCTCAAGCCTGGATTCAGTAAAGGAAGAAACGGTCATGAAATGCTTCCGGAAAGCAGGAGTTACTCTTTCTGATTTCTCTGTTGTTGGCCGCCAGTTTGAAAATGAAGACCCGTTTGCTGATATGGAAGAACAAGGCTAATCAAATTTCTCAGACAGAAATGTGCTGTGGAATGGAGGAGTATATCAGTGGAGAAGGTGACATGTCCATTTGTATGGAACATGGTGATGACTGGGAGGACAGGTTTTATGCTGACCTTAATGCAAGTTCTGCTTCTCCTCCACAAGTAACTAATGAGGAAGAAGAAGAATTTGACTTGGAACCACCTCCACCTAAGATAACAAAATACGAGGATGCAATAGCTGCTCTAGAAGATGTTAGAGTGTTTATGGATAATAAAGGGCATCTTGAAGAAGCAACACGACTTACATTCACGGTAGATAAGCTGATTCAGCTTCATACTGCTAGCTTTTGTCATGGTAGACAGAGCACTCTGCAAGAGTTCTTTCAGCCTCGTGATATATGATTTTTATAATCAAACTTTACAGCAAACAGTAGTAACACCTAACTATTGTCATTATATTCGACACTATTATCATATTTATTCGACACTTTTATATTTATTCGACACTATTATCATATTTATTTGACACTATTATCATATTTATTCGACACTATTATCATAATTTATTCATAATTGAAAACCATTGAAATAAGGCCACCTTTCTATAAAGGCCAAAATTTTATTCCCGACGTTGGCCATTATACAGAGGTTCTACTGTATGAGACAAAATTAAAGCTACCGTTGGCATACAACTATTATTCTGTAAACAACACTCCTGTCTTGATCTGCAGGACTGAACTTTGTCCCCAGTAAGATTCACTTGAGTGGAATTCACTTACAGTGTCATCACTGTTGTTTCATTTATATTTTATTCACCTCCTTGTAATTCATCATGCATTATTGTTCATTATAATATTAAATTATTAACTTTACAATAGTCTTGATGGGTTACTCTAGATGATTTAAATGTATAGTGTTAGCTGTTTCTTACACATAATCAGCATTATACTTCTGTATTGTATCAAAGTCTCATGTATGACAGGTTAAAATGTTTTGAATTTCTATATCGTATGGTGACATAAATATCGTAATAAAGCTTTAACGGAGTAAATTTTAGCTCACTTTATCTACATTGAACTTAATTTCACTAGTGCTAGAATTACCACCACTAGTTTTGCTATGCATGATATAGCTAGCTACTAGCAATAAGTCAGTCAGCTCTGTCACATATGCACTTGAAAGACTGATTGCTTGGTCAAATTGGTATGGCTGGTAAGTATAGTATTGTTTCACATAATTTCAGTAACATGGATGTGGCACTGTAGCCACATGCATCCATGTGAATTACATATGTGCACTTATAAAATAGATTACACCACTCTTGATACATTAATAGACTGTTAATGCATAATGCGATACTGAGGTTGCATTATATGCAATAAAAGTCCTCGTGCTGTCTGCAACTCTAACTAAGCAGCATGGCTTGCAAAGTTAAAAAAAAAAGTTTGCAGGCATTTGGAATAGCTACATACTACTGAAACAGGTAGCTAGCTATTCACCCTGTAGTTGAGGCATGATGCAAAAACATTAATATTTTTTGGCACACAATGAATGTGGCATTAATGGTACTGATAAAGCATGCTTGTAATTTAAAAATAAACTCTACTGCAAATTTTTTTGAGGAGAATTGTCCATCAAGTTATAATGAATGGAACATTTGGTAAAGGGTTTTTCTACTTAATACACATTTAGTAATGATAAAATTTTTGGGTAAACATCGTCATTATTCAATTATTCAATTACTTAAAAAAATTGAAAATTGATAAGTACAGCAGCTTTTTCTTCAAACTTGTAGAAGTGATTTATTAATTTCTCAATGGCCCAAATGTTCACTCACCCTATATACAGAATGATGTTCATTATTACAACAATAATGTAAAAAGATAACATTGTTTATATTCAGACAAGGCATAATAGTATTATATATACTTGGTTACTTTCTGGTAAATATTAGATATAGTATTTAAAATAAGTAAAGCATAGTAAAATTGAAGCAATAATTAAATATAAATACCTCAGTAGAATGTCTGCTGTCATAATACTTTTTTTGTGCACTCTGAGACTTTGCAATTGTTAAAGAAGCAGCTTTTTTACATCTTCACAAATTAGCATCATGTTATCAATAAAAGCCTCCACGTCCGATTCACCATCCTGTACTTTTTGCAGCAATTCAGAATCAATTGGTAATAGCGGTTGCCGATGGAACATCATGAAGAAGGGAGAATATCCAGTGGATTTTTGCTTGGACACACGATACGCGGATAATACCATTTCAGAGGGACACCCAAATCGGCAGAAAAGCTATGAATAAGGAAATTAATATATTTATCTCACTGTAATCTAAATGAATAGTTATAAATAAAGTGCCACAAATCATCAGTTATTCCACTCTAACCGTGTAAAGAAAATCAGCGACAGAAGCTGCAGATTTATCATGAAGGGGGTGTGCCTCAGCCCATTTCGAATAATAATCAATGACTGTAATGATATATTTATTTCCTCTTGGAGTTGGATGAAGTGGGCCAATTAAATCCATACCAAGTTGCCTCCAAACTTCACTTTTTACAGGAATTGGATGCAAACTAGATGTTGTCTTCTTCAATTTGTAATTATGTCGTTGGCATATATCACAGGTCTTGATCTGAAGTACAATCACATATTCTTTATTCATTATTCCTCACACTTTCAGACATTAATCAAACTAAAAAAAAAATTCACTTAGCTATTTTCCAAAAGGAATTCATATCTAACTCACACTAAATAATTAACTGGCAGAGTGTAAGCCATATGTATAGTTGGTCCTATACAAGTATAAAATAAGAAGTCATGCAACTTTAATTGCTTGTCATTATGCTGCTAACTCATGAGTATGAATGTTGATATTGATTCCAATTATAATAGGGAACTATATAAAAACTTAAATACACTTACATATTCACACACTTGGCTATACATAGCTGGCCAGTAGTATTTTTCATTTAGTTGTGATAATACTTTGTCCCTCCCTAGGTGAGCGGCATTATGAGTGACCTTGACCAATCTATGCTGCTCTTGCTCACTTTGTACAACCAGCCTTGGTGTTTTTTTGTCCTTCCCTCCTACATAATGCAAATGACCACCTCCTAAAACAAAAAATGTAGATCTCTTTCGTAATCCTGGCTTGTACACTTTGTCTACACCATCAGGATATACACCAGATTTTAAGTAATTTGTAATTGCAGAATCTGAGTATTTGCTATTAGCAGGTTTAGAGAAAGCTTTAGCAGAAGGTGGATCCAGGGAAGCCTTAACAAGAACTGGATCAGGTGAAGCCATGTAAGAAGGAACTGGATCAGGTGAAGCCACGTAAGAACAATTTACCAGGCCACCACATCCACGAGACATTAGCGGGGGAACCCCAAATCGCTGGGGGTGTGCTCTAAATCGCTAGCGAATCGGGGGCTCCCAGGAGTCACCGATTCCCTAGCGATTTAGGGATGGGGGTGCGCGTATCGCTGGGTTCCCCATATCGCTCCTACACCGGTTTATTCCATAGTGTCCGGGAGACACGCAGTAATAGTATATGGACACAAGGCACGCCCCCTGACTTTAGCAACGCCTTTACCTGGCATTTTTTCGAAATCAGCAATAATAAGTTTAGCAAAAATACTGAAGTGTTGTAGCGCGTAGGGCGAAGACGGCTTGTGCTACAGCTTCCAAATGAGGAGGAAGGCATCCCAAGGCCCCGTGCAGCCTACTGGTAGAGTAAGTTAGAAAACTGTAGATGCGCGTTTAGCCGGGTTTTCACAAATCCGGTCACAATTAATATGGGAATGTTAGAATTTTTGAGGAGCTATATTTTTTTTACCAAATTCATCCACAACACATTCAGTTTCTCTTTACGACATGTTCTTCTATTTCTCCATCACATGTTCACATTATAATTAGCATCATCAAAATTTTTGCTGTACTCAATTATTTTATTCAGGAGTGGTTGTCATACATTGTGCTATTGAATATGATATTTTGTGTCACCATTATCAACAAAACTTCCTCACATTGTGATTGTAGTGCCGTATTTTATCAGCACACATCAGAACATTTTGATGCTTTGACAATTATTGGGCTAAAAACAAGTGAGGCGAATTTTAGTCACGGGGCAGTAGCAAGTGCTATATACTGATGTGTGGATTCCTCCATTCTGGACTTGGGAGTCATTAAATTCAGTTCTATAATTATGCTGTCTTCGCAGACTATTTGGCCATGTGGAAGCTTGTGTGCAAATCTTGTCCATAGCAATTGCTCTTATGCTATGTATAAAATAAGACAGACGTTTATCACTTAGTGCCATTGATTGACCAATTCCGAACAGATTGTATAAAACTGAAACTTAACTTTTAATAGTCCAGTGTGAAATTCACACTCAAGGGAATATCATGGACCCTTTACCAAACATTAATTATGTTCATGTGCAGGCAAAAACCAATGATATTATCATTGTAGTCTGCCTTATAAATGTTTTGTACACTTGTATACTAGATAAAAGTGTTGACTAGGATTATAGTCCTCTGATTAATGAGATCTGGGATTACACCAGTATCTTTTTGAACAATAATGTTGATATGTAATAATTATGTAACCGTCTACAGGAAAATCGGGCACAACGCGCCCCGACGAAATTTTTTTTTTGCACTTACAGACTCCTGGGCAAGTAGATATTAAGCTCTCCAAATTTTATCGCCGTAGCTTTAGCCATTCCCGCTATATATCGCCTAACCGTTTCCTTCGTTAGGCTTAATACAATTTTAAGAACTAAATCGATCTTTTTACGACGTCTACGCATACCGCTGCCCGATTTTCCCGTAGACGGTCACATATTAGAATCAATGTGACTTAAAATAATGCAGCATTAATGTAAGTAAGAGTTCATACCGATTATGGTGTGAATTCACACTGAATTTGATGTGTACTTCACACACAAAAATAATAAATTACATAAATAGTGATTAACTAAAGTGACGGGGTAGTGTTTGTTCGGCCCAAGACACTACATCTGGCGATGAGGATTTTCCAAAGTAACGAACTCACTCTACAGAAGGAAGTGAGATGTCTACTCCTCCACCCCAATTCGCTGCAGTTTGAACAATAGCTGCATTTCAGCCAGAATCTGAGCAGATAGACTCTTATCTTGAGCGTCTTGAGCTGTATTTGTCTGCAAACAATTTTCCTGCAGAGAGGAAAGTGCCAGCTCTACTCACATTGGTAGGAAGCACAGTTCCGAGTGCTTTTTCCCGATAGCTCATTGCAGCAGTCAAGAGTCACACATCACACTTATAATGGGGAGCTGATGGAGATCCAGGGAGAAGTTGTGATGGAAGTTCAGTATGGTGAACAGAAGAAGTCTTTACCACTAGTCATTGTAGCTGGCAATGGACCTACACTTCTCGGAAGAAACTGGCTACAACATATCCAATTGGACTTGACGGAGATGGGGATAAGAGCAGTTAAACACAGTTCACCAGCTGAGTCTCTGGAGGCCATTAAAAAGAGGTATGAATCATCTGTATTTAGTGAGGGGTTGGGTCTCATAACTCCATTTAAAGGTAACATGATATTGAAATCAGATGTCCAACCAAAGTTTTATAAACCTCGACCAGTACCATTTTCTATTAAAGAGGCTGTGGGAGAAGAGTTAGACAGATTAGAGAGTGAAGGAATAATTGAACGAGTCAACCATAGTGAATGGGCGGCCCCCATAGTAGCAGTACCCAAAAAAATGGGAAGTTTCGTATTTGTGGGGATTATAAAGTAACAGTTAATCTAGTCTTGCAGGTCGACAAATACCCGTTGCCTTAGCCTGAAGATCTGCTTGACATTGGCCGTTGGCAAGAAATTTACGACGCTGGATTTATTGCAGGCTTATCATCAATTTGAGTTGGATGAGGGGTCGTCACAGTACACAACGATCAATACACACTAGGGGCTTTATTGTTACAAGAGACTACCCTTAAGCCCCTGCATTTTTCCAGATACTATATTGCAGGACATACCCAAGGCCATGTGTTACATTGATGACACTATGGTCTCGGGCTCTAGTGATGCAGAGCACTTGGCAACGCTAGATATCAGGTGCTAAATCGTCTCAAGGAACACAATATTAAAGCCAATCTTCAGAAATAGTTCCTAGCGAAATCGGTAAAGTATCTGGGACACATTATCGATGCCAAGGAAAACATGCTCTCACCGATAAGCTCGAGGCGGTACAGAATGCACCTGTTCCAAATAATACAACCGAACTGCGTTCATTTTTAGGCCTTCTAAATTATTACCGAATGTTTTTGCCTAACATTGACGGTGCTGCATCCACTCAACAAATTGTTACAAGGCAAACGTACATGGAAATGAAATTCTGATTGCCAGTCAGCATTCCAGACAGCCAAAGATCTACTTATTAGCTCTTCAGTTCTAGCTCATTACGATCCTGAACTCCCGATACGCTTAGCTGCAGATGCTTCAGCATAGGTATAGGAGCTGTACTGTCTCATCTGTATCCAAATGGAGAAGAGAAACACATTGCTTTTGTATCGAGGACACTAACTGCCAGCAAAAAGAACTATGCCCAGATTGACTTAGCTTCTGTATGGCAGGAAATTTACACTTTTGACCGACCATCGTCCACAGACGACTATTCTGGGTCCAAAATAGGGAATTCCACCTATTGCTGCTGCCAGACTTCAGCAGTGGGCAGTTCTACTAGCAGCATACACATAATATGATATTGAAGTCAAGTCTACTCGTGATCAGATGCCCTCTCTAGTCTCCCACTTCCCACTACAGGTCCGGGATGTTCACGTGAGCCAAGTGATTTTAATATATGTCAAATTATATCTTTGCTTGTAGCCTGCATGGATGTTCAACGTGCTACCAGAAGAGACCCTGTCATTAGCCAAGTACTGAGGTATACTCAGACGGGTTGGCCTGAAACTGTTCCGGAGTCTCTAAAACCTTTCTCAAGTCGCAAAAATGAGCTCACCACGGAAAAGGATTGTCTATTGTGTGGGACACGTGTGGTTATTCCCTCCAAATTGTGAGAAACTGTCCTGAAGGAGTTACACCAAGGACATCCTGGTATGACTCGCATGAAAGCCATTGCTCGGAGTCACCTCTGGTGGCCAGGTCTTGACAAGGGTCTGGAGAAAGTTGCACGTACTTGTGTGTCATGCCAAGCAGTCACGCGGCTCTGGCAAATTCCAGGTGGTCAGGCCAGAAAGTGGGTGTGGCTTAATTGTGATTATAATATAATTTAAACTATATAAATGAAATTGAATTGAATAAAAGCAAAGGAATTTGACAGTTTATGTGATGATATAATTGGTGTTTAGAAGTGCCCAAATACTTGACTTCTACGATCACTTCGGCTAACAAAATCATTTGCAACTTCTGTCAAGTTAATACTGTCAGTATACTCTTGGTGTACATGAAGAATCATAAGATTATTTAATCGGTCTTGCGTCATAGTTGAACGTAGGTAAGATTTAACCCGTTTCATTGCACTAAATGAACGTTCACTAGAGCTATTCGTGGCAGGCATAACCAATATGAGTTTAGCAATAATGCAAATTTCTTTAATAAGCTCTTTATCTGCCAAGGATAATTTCTGAAGGTATGAAAGAATATCGTAAATACTATTTATTCCATCAGGGGCAGTGGTACAAAAAAATTTCAGCTGAGTTTCAAGATTTGAACCGTTCACGTCATCTTTGTAAACCTCCAAAATCTTTTTTAATTATTCGGTGTAGTCTTCTTTATTGATTGACTTGAGAAGCAGTGCTTCCATGCAACTGTACATAGCATAGCCAGCCTGATCAAAACGATCGTGTATGGTCTGCACTAAAAGATCTATTGCTTCAAAATACACTCGCCGATACATGTTCTTTGGACTCGTGTCATAAGTAGGTGGTGCACTCCCATCTTCATATCGCCGTGGAACTTTTCTCTTTCTAGGGAGTACCGGCTCACTAACTTCCACATCTGAAGTCATTCTGTTGATTTTCTCCCAAAATAAGTCAAAGTCTTTGTCATTTCGAATTCCCATAAGTGTCTTCCTTGTCTTCTCTGCAGTCTGCTGACCTTCACATGCAGAAATTTGTTTCTTTTGCAGGGATCTACTGAGATTGTCAGTATGTCTAAGGAGGAGTTCACCTAGTACCAGGCCAAAATAAAAGTCAAACAGCTTCATCTGTGCAGAAACGCCTCCAATACGAGCTACTGTCTCACTATCATGCACGATCTGTGTGGCCTCATTTCAAAGATCTTGCAGTACTGGGTAGTTCTTGATAATGCTGAGCATGGAATCGGCACGCACTGTCCATCTGGTTGGGCATAGCACACGAATACCGACAGATCCTGGTGAAAAATCATCCTTTAACCGATTAAAAATACTCTGCCTGCGAGGAGAATATTTTACTAGCTTTGTCATTTCGTGAGTAATTTCCAAGGCTTTCTTCATACATGCACTCTTTTTAATTGTGTCAGAAACTGCCAGATTGAGAGAATGGCCATAACAGTGAGTGAAATAAGCGGTAGGCTGTTCATCTTGAAGAATAGTTGCTACTCCTCTTCTTATTCCAGTCATATTGCTTGCCCCATCGTAGCATTGTCCTCTCACTTTTGTAAGTGATAGATTTAAACGAAGCAAGCAATCTTTCACTACTGCAACTATGGATGATGCTTCAATAGTTGCAACTTCATAGAGTCCAATGAACTCTTCATGTGGCTGGAGCTCATCATCCACCCAGCGTAGTACAACAACAACCTATATATAGTTATTAGTATATGTTGTTGAAATATGTATTTATGTGAGACAACAAAGGAAGAGTGTATTTAGTTAAAAAATTACTTACTTGTTCTTTGTTAGCTACATCTGTACACTCATCGATCATGATTGTAATGAAGTCAGTAGATTGAAGTTTGCTTGCTATCTGTCGAAGTATATTCACAGCCATTAGCTTAAGAAACTCATTTTGGTTGTCATGACTCATGTACCGTTCACGATCCTTCTTCAACCACTCTTGACACTGCATTTATAATTATTTATTTAGTGATATGATAATAATTGACAACCATTATTACCTTTGAATCATCTTGGCTCATAAGCTTTACCAATTGATAGAGGTTTCCATCACATTTGTCATCATGACCTCTGATGCCACAACCTTGCCTTGCCAAAAATTTCAAGCTGCTCAATATTTTTAGCAGACAGTGCCTGTTAAATGCCCTTTGTGTCGACAACTGCTTACACAGCATTTCTCCAACATCTTTATTTGTTGCTGGTAATGTCAGCAACTGCTCAGTGGCAAGTTTGTGACATGCACTTGATTCATGCTTCCTCAATGCGACAGTTCCATCTTTCCAATTGGAAAAACCTCTCGAAAGCTACAGAAATGAGGCAGGCATATTATTTTTAAATGTTATAGCTATAGGTATTGAAGTTAGTAAGTTAACTTACAAATGCTTCATCTGTAGCACCGGGCTTAATACCAATCTTCTTCTCCTTTATTGCTCTGCAGCAGAGATGACAAAGCAAGGAATCATCACTCTCATTGTAATGTAGCCATCTCCAAGAACGAAACCAGCTTGCTTGGCATGACCGATGCACTACTTTTTTCTTGCCAAAAGCTTTCTTTGGAAATGAAAAGAACTCCGGCTGATGTGGAGACTCCGGTAACAAATCTTCAGCAGTGGTTGAAGAATGGACACTAGAAGAAGTAGAAGAGCTGGAAGCCATAGCTGATGCGCGGTATCACAGTAAGTCGCTGCAATTTTCAACTTGCGCGTGGGGCGTGCAATAGTTTGGTCACGCCCACCGATCCTAAAAAAGTGGTCCGGCCATGGCCGGACTGGCCGTACCGTCAGAGCCGCCTATGAGCAAGCACTAGCTGTAGCACCGTTGCAGCGATGGGTGTGGCCAATGAGTCCATGGCAACGAATTCACATTGATTTTGCTGGTCCCTTCTTGGGAAAAATGTACTTTCTGGTTATTGATGCTCACTCCAAGTGGGGTGAAGTATTTCAGATGAATCACACCACAACTACTAAGACAATTAACATTTTGCGTCTACTCTTATCTTCATATGGACTACCCGAACAAGTTGTTTCTGACAACGGACCACAGTTTGCTTCTGCAGAATTTCAGCAGTTTATGCAAGGTCACATTAGAAGTGCGCCATATCACCCTGCTTCTAACGGATTAGTCGAACATTTTGTTCGTACTTTCAAGGAATCTATGTCAGCAGGAAAGAATGATGGACTGTCTCAGTCACTGGTTGGCAAATTTTCTCCTCACATATAGGTCTACTCCCCATGCAACAACCCAACGATCTCCTTGCTCTCTATTCATTGGTCGGGACATTCGCACACGTCTCGATCTACTCCGTCCCAAGTTACAGGATCAAGTCTTATCCAAACAAGCTGCTCAATAAGACCAGCATGACCATCATGCTCGTTCAAGAAGTATTGAATTCGGACAACCAGTCATGGCAAAGAACATGCTTCCAGGTGACAACTGGATTCCAGGTGTTATTCTGAAGCAGCTGGGGCCAGTATCTTTTCTGGTTGATGTAGGAGAGGGAAGAACATTGAAACGTCACCTTGATCATAAGGTTCGGGACCTCCCAGATCCTGTGTCTGACTTAGTTCCAGAAGAAGTTCCAATACGTGGTGCAGTATTGGAACCTGTTGTTGTGGAGCCAAATCTCAACACACCTATTCCAGTAATCAGCCAGACGGGGAGAATCAGTCTTTGTTATCGAATCCAAGTACACCACCAGCTATACCTAGTACCACATCGCACAGGCCTGTGCAATCTTCTGTCACTCCCTCACATTCCAACACTACTATACGTCGATCTACTCGTACACGGAAACCTCCGGATTATTTAACGTACCAATTAACTCTGTCATTTAGAGTAAGTGGACCTCCAAATTAGTGAGGGAGGAGTGTAGTATAGTTTACTTAGTCATCACATGTGGTTTATGTTCTTATGATGTCATTACTTCCTCAGTACTTAATCATGCACCTTATGCTTTCTATTTATTTTTTAGGATAAGTAACTATGATACTAATAAATTACTAAAGTAGTGATTTACTAAAGTGACGGGGTAGTGTTTGTTCGGCCCAAGACACTACAGTATTCCCCCTAAAACGGCGAAGTTTTGAAATTAAGTCTAGAACAGTGTCTTCAATGCCATAGTAACAGTCTCAGCAACTTATTGTGTCTGGGTTTTCCCCAGAATTTTCTCACACTTCGGAGCTTAAGTATAAAGTAAGGCTTGTTTAATACATTTTTTCACTTAAGGTTGTCTTGCTGTTGCATTTAGAATAAAGAGGTGTAATTTAGAAATTGACTTTGTCAGCAAATTAGTGGGTTCTTGCTAATGAGAGTATGCCCTAATTGTTGTGTTTAACTTCATTTGATTAGAACTCAGACAGATTAGCAAGCCACAGCTAGTGACTGCATCTCTGAACCTAGAATTCATGCAGGTTTCTAGTGAGCTGAAGATTGCTAAAAATTTCCCTGGGATCTTACAACATGTCTTTCTTATACAATAAAATTATACCCAGATTCAAAACTCTAGTCTGGTCAATGTTGTTGAAGCATTTAGCAAGTGAAGAAGCTGTAATTATTAGTGACTATAAAATCATTATTTCAATGTGTAGCAGGCAGCTATAATAAGATGGCAATTTACTACTGATACACCTGCCTTGTCTCAGTCCAATCCTGTAATGTGTGGTTGATTAATTCTATATGTTACATAATAGAGTTAAAAAATATTGGATGATGGTGGGGGGGGGGGGGAGGGGGGGGGGGGGGAACATGCCACCAATCCCCCCTCCCCCAGTTCCTACACCTGTGCTGAACAAAAAGAAGAAAAGCTAAATATTAAGATCTCAAATATAATAAGGCAAATTCTGGGTGTTTTTGTCCTTACAATATTCATTGCCGATTATTCTCGGCAATGAATATGATGATGTTGGCAACATATTCAATAACTTATTCTTTGCTCGACCTGGCCTCATTTGGTTTAAGTTCTTGCACTTAAGGCTATTATGTTTCAATGGATAATTTTGTACGTATGTGACCGGATTTGGGAAAATCCGCCTAAACGCGGCAAACAATTTTTTTCAGTATCACCGGGTAAAGCCTTATGGGTCGATTTTTTTCAAAAAATTTTTTATGGCAGAAATGGATAGACACCAGTTAGCTCTAGCTTATGACGCAGTTGGAAGCTCTGGCGTGCTCTAGAACTCACACTAGGAGGCTAAAAACACTAGCCGGTTGAACTCGTGTACGGAGAGTTGCTAAGAAATTATTGGCGGGCTTTTCAGGGAAAAAACTGTAGCTAACTAATTCACTTGCTATTCTACATAATTCACGTACTCACTCAATTCTCGTCACCATAGTTTCTTAAGGAGCCCTGCATTAAGCCTTTTAGACTTCTTTCAATCCGCCTGTAACCGATTTATTCCATAGTGTACCGGAGACACGCAGTAATAGTATACGGACACAAGGCACGCCCCCTGACCTTAGCAACGCCTTTACCGGGCGTTTTTGTAGTGCGTAGGGCGAAGACGGCTTGTGCTACAGCTTCCAAATTAGGAGAAAGGCATCCCAATGCCCCGTGCAGCCTACTGATAGAATAAATTAGAAAACTTTAGATGTCGCGTTTAGCCGGGTTTTCACAAATCCGGTCACGTATGTAGAAGTACTAGTGATGTGCTTGAGCACAAATGGCGAGCGAGCCTAAAGACTATACTATTTTTTATATGAATGATTTTGACTTCTAACACTGAAGCTACTGAAAATAAGGTCCAGTTTTTTTATTTCGCATACACGGTAAAGGGATTTCAGTGCCATAGTAACAACTCTCTGCAACTGCTTGAATTGAAGGGGAAAAAACAACAACAAAACAATACACCTTATTTAAACGTTTTCTTTGTGGTATTCTTTAGCTAAGTAGTGGTTGTAACACAATGCTTGACACAACTGGACATGCACCTACAGACTTACCTTCGTGGTAGTCTAGTGGACAATGTATTTTCAAGTAAATACTGTGGTGCACGGCTTATAACCATGACAAAGAGCGCATTGACTTACCACCACCACTAACTCGAATAGAAATGGAAGTCCCTTAAGTTTTCAAGTTTGAACTGCACCCGCAAAAGAATTCAAAACGGTAAACAATTCAATTTCTAGGGTGATACGGGTACTGATCGATAAACCAGAGGATTCTGTTTAGTGCAATTTGGGACGGGGTTGACCACATAACTAACACAAAAATGTGAAGGTCAAAGTACAAAATGACATACGTACGTCCAAACATATATACAAATAAACTAGTGGTGTGCTTGAGCACAAATGGCGAGCGAGCCTGATAGTTAGGTAACATAAAATGTTACTATGTTTTAGCTTACTTCATGCAAACACTATAATAGCAGTTATGACATTTGATTTCAGCAAACAAATACAAAATCACTCTCTTACCTGATTAATGGTAACTTTTGTAGTATCAAACATCAACAATTCTGATAATCTCAATCACCAGTAACTCTTGAACAAGCTCTCAGCTACGGTAAAAAATAAACCAGTGTTATTATTTGTAATTTTAGCCAACAAAATTACTACTTACATCATTCTTGAGTATTGATAACTTCTGTAGTATGAAATTGAAGTTACTTTGACCATCTGAATTACCTTGAATTCTTGACAACAAGCTCTCACGTACAAAAACAAAAGACAATCAATTTTAGCACACAAATAAAAAATTACTTTCTTACCTCATTTTCTTGAGCAGTGGTAACTTTTGTAGTACCAAATTTGAGCCAATCTGACTATTTGAATTTACCAGTCACTGTTGACTAGCTCTTGGCTACAAAAAAGAAAGGCCAGAGTTAATTTTGCATATTTAGCTAACAAATATGGAATTGCGTACTTATCTCAGCTTCCCTCGAGAAGTAGTAGCTTCCATAGCATTAATACTAAGGCATTCTGACTACCAACGGCTCTTGACAACCAACAACCGGCACTCCGTATCCCCCCATAAAACGGCGAAGTTTTGAAATTAAGTCTGGAAAAGGGTCTTCAATGCCATAGTAACCTGTCGAATCAACTTTTTGTGTCTTGAAAACAAGCGTTTTAGCAGGAATTTTCTCATACTTTGGAGCTTAAGTATAGCTTAATGCTGTAGTTTCAGAATAAACTGGAGTCAAGCCTAAATAGCCGTGTTTTTAGGAGAAAAACGTTCCCCGCGCGCGCGTTTAAAGAGCATACGTACCATCCATACATACATACATATATATAACATATACCCGATTTTGCATTATCCACCCCTAATACTGTCTCGCTCGCTACGCTCGCCAATAAACATCCCCGATTTTTTTCATTTTTACCCCTGTAAGTGTCTCGCTCGCTACGCTCGCTGCCAATAATGGTTGCTTATGTTTGCCCCATCAAAATTACAGGCATTTTTTAATGTGAGCTATACAGCACACCTTGCTCCTATATAATCTATATGCATTTATAATTAGAATTATATGTGTAATTTGATTAGCTGGCAAGATTAATCAAACATTTTAGTCACTATGTCATGATTCCCAACTATAGTCATACTCAATAGTTATTTTACATCATTGATAAACTTAGGAAGTTTGTTACCATTAAATGGAATATTGATTTGGAAGATTTGTAATTTAGCTTTAAAATTATGATAATTGTTTCAAATAATTACTGAAAACTATAAAAAAGTGTATGAAATGTTTTGCACTCACTAACAATTATTTAAAATATTCATAATGCACATTAATTTTTCACAAGAGACATATTTTGGTAGTACTTAGGAGGAATGTTGTAACCAAATTCATTTACTTGCTATATTACTCATTCTTCAGGTGTACAGTGATGTTCCCTTTGTGTCATGATAAATGCTAGCTACATACTGAAATTAATAGTTTGGTAGAATTCCCAAAAGCAATCAGGAAATCTCAAGATTTGTAATCACATTTTATGAATGAGACCAGCTGTCAGCAAAAAGCAGGTGCCAAACAATCGACTCCAATGTTAAACTATAGGCAGATTAGATTTATTGTGCATATCTGTTTTGTATTTGCTTTCTTCATCATTATACTACATTTATACTCCAGTATTTGGTGTAAAGCCATGTGGGAAGTCTGAATTATTTGCTGTTAACATAGTAGCTTACCATGATCAAGCAGTGCAAAAAGTTGGAGAATATTTCCATAACACTACTGAGAAATACATCTGAAGTATTAATAAAATTATAGTATGGATTGATTCCACATAATGTTATTCATAGAGCCACTACTGAAGCCATACAGGGCCAATTATCTCACTGCCAGGCCACTGTGCATTTGAATGGATTCCCTGAACCGGATCTAATCAGGAAATAGACTGACAGATATTATTGCTCTCAACCACTATTCATCCATAACTATTACATTTATAACTATTACATTCATAACTATGTATTACATTCAAGTTACATGCTGTTTTAATAACATTGGGTATGCATGATTCACTGTGAATTACATTTTATAACTTGCACACTACTCCTTTAAATGCTATTAATTCTTTATAGCAATTCATGCTGCATTTCAACATTCATGTATATCAGGATCTACTCATGCATATTGCAGAACCAAAGATTTTGTAACACATGATTAATCAATTACATGGAATACATGATACATTTACCACATCTAATATGGAAAACATACTAAAAGGTGTAAATGTAACCTGTATTACCCCTCTGGAATTAATGAATTGTATTAAAGTACCTTAATTAAGTGGAATAGGGATAACTGGCACAAGAATATATAATTTAAAATCATTTCAGATTACATTGTACATTCAGTTTGCTTTACACTGCCTAAAAAGAGTCCATAACAAAATCCATAAACAGTGCTAATAATTAGAGTTTACAAAAGATTACAAGGCTGTAGAGGTTAACAAACTAGGTATTAAGTGATTATACACTAATTTACGATTTTGTTATGGTTGTCAATGAACACTTTCATGCATTGTTACATCCAGTAGCATCTAACAAGAAACACATTGACATTATTTGCACCTATGTACACCCACACATGAGATACCAGCATCACAATCTCACTTTATAACCACAGTTGAATATCTGTACTTCTGGTTCCACCCTCCCGTTAATACTCCCACAAACAAGCCAGCACTCTTGTCATGTCCACCCACTTGTTCCCATTGTCAATGAATAAATTAGATATATCTGATAATATGCAATGTTTAGACTAGACTCCAGTAGAACTAAAAAAAAAAAAAACTAGACAAAAACAAATACCATTGAGGGAAAAATTGCACTGCATTGAATTCAAAAGCTCAAATTTTACTTTGTGGCCAATTCTTTTTATTAGTATTTTTACTTGAGTTTCACTTGATCAAAAAAAAAATTACATGAGTTGATCATTATGCATATATATTCTAATGTTGCACTTGAGCAATTATTGTGACTACAAAATGTCGGTGCAATTCATGGCTAAACAGCTGTGATTGATCTCTGTTTAAAAAGCGCATAAATAAAATTAGTGGCGTACTTTAAATCGCAGATCCCAAATATAGTCTCGCGTAGCCAGACCCTTTACCAACCCTAACCGCTACGCGGGGAAGGAAAGGGTCTGGGAACATACAATACAACGACTTGTTCAGTAGCACCCCAAAAAGGGTGCTTAATTATCACATTCCAGCAAGCTTGCGGTATACTGTGTGACGTCAACATCACATCTGGGAGGGTGAGAACGTTGTGTAACTTCGTCAAACTGGTGAAGTTGTTTTCGTAGACTATTTATAAGCACTCCTGGCAAGCAATAAACGTACCAGCATGAATAGGAGAGCTGCTACCCGGCCGTGGCAGTGACGTCATTGGCTACCGCAAGCATTGGAATGTGATAATTGGAGCACCCTTTTTGGGGTGCTGCTGAACAAGTCGTTGTATTGTATGTTCCCAGACCCTTTCCTTCCCCGCGTAGCGGTTACGGTTGGTAAAGGGTCTGGCTACGCGAGACTATCCCAAATACGCCACTATGACGTGATACCGACTTCTCCTCGCCTCTCTCCCCCCCCCCCCCCTCCCCCCCCACCCCAAGCCACTAAAATACAAGGAAAGGTAAGGGTCGGTGACGCCAGACAGCCTACTATGGGTAAATAGCTTAAGAGGGGGAGGAGGTGTGAGTAAAGATCAACTTTGGCGGGTTGATAATGCTCCCTAACACGCCCCTTTTTACTGGACGACAATTCATCCGTTGTTGTTGTATCAATTTTTGGCTTTGTGATCGCATTGAAGTTATATTTGCTCATAGCTTCAGTCAGGATAGCGACAGAGGTATATATTATATAATATATTATATATATATTTATAGATAATTTCCAAAATGCCTGCGTGGAATATGATTGATAAGATAAACAAATCACACCAGTTCTATAAAGATTTAAGTTATGGACTACCTATCGCCGTTTTAACCTTTGGGATAATAATGACGATAATCTGCTTCATAAGTGTGCATTTCTTGGTTTATAAGTGTAAGAAAAATCCTTTCAACGTCCTTATTATTGAGGTACTTAACAAAGTATGGGTAAAACTTACCCTAGAAATAGGTGATCAATTTGAAGTAAAAAAATATGGTGCTGATCTTGTAAGGGCTATACTTCCAGTTCTGTATGAAGTTAAGCACAATCAAAAGGAAGGTTCTGATGTTTCACCTGTACAGGAATGTATTGATGAAATAAAAAAAACAGAGAAATTTTTTAATGAAATTGCACAATCAGCAGAAAAATTGAAATGGAATGTTGAAGTTGATATCAAGATAGCTTTAAAAAAGTTACATGAATTTTTTAATCATATCCATATTGAAGATAACTCATCTGATGTGTTATTAAAACCTAACAATGACATTACTAAATACAATGAAAAAGTCAAGAAGGGTATTACAGAAGCAAATAAAGATTTGGAAAAGGTGAAGAATAAAATTAATACATCAAATAAATTTAAATTCAATTTCCCTAATAAGTTTTTACAAAAATGTGTATTGTTCTATCCTATACTAGTAGTATCTGCATTAATTGTGGCTGCCTCTGTAATCTTTATTTCTGAGCTCTTCATCACAGAAACCACAGGAATTTGTGATACTCACAAAGATTGTTATGCCACAGACTTAATATCAGGAAAAGACTCTGATAAGCTTCAATATGAGTCTTGCAATGATTACTTGGCCAACAACAGTATCGTAATTGTATGTTACAGTGTATCATTCAATTATCTTTCTGCAATAAGTAAAGCTGGGAGTGTAATAACATTTGGACTCTTCTGGCAGACACTTGTTCTTTCTGAGCTGGGTACATCAATGTTTATTGCCAAAGAAGGCACCAAAGGATTAAAAATAGCTACTTACTTTTTCGTGATAGTTAATATACTTACATTTATTTTCTTCATTTTGTCCCACATAGGCATATATGGAGTGTACAACCTTTGTTACCCTTTTGTTAGTAATAAACAGATGATTGAGATATATGTAGGATACATTGGTATGATGTATTTTACAATTTTCGGTCCCATCGTTATTGCAAGTATTATTTTTTGTGTATTTTACCATAAATACAGTAAAAAATTCAAGTTAATTCCCAAAATTGAAAATGACATAATTCGAATAAAGGGAATTAATAATTTATCTGAAGAGGACAAGATTGAAACTGACAAATATTTCAAAGGACTAATGGACAATAATTATAATGTAATGGATTTAATTAAGAAAACTTATATACAAGAGAATCCTCTGGAGATTGTACATGAAGAACCCTTTGAGTATACTAGTCTATGAAAGGAACATAATTAGTCAGAGACAAAACTGTTTATCTTATTCTTCCCCAAAGTAGTCATTATCCATCACTTGCAGTGATTATTTCTTTTCTCACCCATTATTTATGCTCAGCATAATAGCTTCATATTTTTTTCTACTTATTTGACTAGTTCCAATATAGTTTATATATATTATTATTATACATGTTATGGGATGCTTGGCCTAGACCCCCTGTCACCCAGCCACTCCCCAGTTGGTTCCGCTGCCACCAGGATCTATAGACCTAGATTCCCTGGTCTATGTTCGTGTCCACTCGCCAACAACCCTCCCGCCCTTCTCAAGAGGATTTTAGTCGACCAATCGGACATTAAACAAACAACAAAAAAAACAATACACGAAAAACAACTCACGGATAAGTCTGAACAACAACTCGCGATATCAATACATTTAAAAAAAACACAGCTGAGACCACACCTACGGCAATGATGCTTAGTTCCAACGCTGCTTCAGCTAGGCACACACGAACACACAATTAACACTTTCACAGTTTTCACCATACAGTAACAAACATCACTGATAACAAGGTGTTCCGTGGAGGGCAGGCCTCCACAATATCCAAAGTAAGACTGAACTCATATAGTCTGGTAGCTTCTTTTTTTCCTATTGTGGGTGTTAGCTAGTAAGCAACCTGTAAGTTACATTTCTATGTCTCACATTTTGGTCCACCAATATGTTTAAACACTAATTGTTAGGCTTTTTTGATAAACATGATGGCCTTGATAGAAGTGGAGCATTTTTATTATATCATTTTGATGTTGATTCAGTCATTTTGGCTGAAATAATAATAATAATAGCAAATTCCTCTTGTTCTAACCCGGCAATATTGTTAATTCAGCGAGCGAGCGAAGCGAGCGAAGCTGACTCTCAGTCGTGTTCAATTGAAATTTCAGATATATATATATAATACTTATAGCACGAGTCAGAGTACAATATGGGAAAATATTTTACGAGCACGCAAAATATTTTCACGAGCCAAAGGCGAGTGAAAATGTGGCGTGATTCCCATATTGTACGACGAGTGTGATAAGTGATTTATTGCTTCTTTGAAATTTTTCTCAACCGGTTACAATACAATTTTCATTGATTTTACTCGCTACGCGCGTGCTACAAGTAGCGTACAATATAAACCGTACAATATGGGAGAATACAGAACGCTCGCGTGATGCGGAAATATTCAAGTAAAAATATCAAAGCTGCAATAAATATATAACTAGTGGTGTGCTTGAGCACAAATGGCGAGCGAGCCTAAAGACTATACTATTTTTATTGACTTCTAACACTGAAGCTACTGAAAATAAGGTCAAGTTTTTAAATTTAGCATACAGGGTAAAGGGATTTCAGTGCCATAGTAACAACTCTCTGCAACTGCTTGAATTGAAGGAAAAAACAACAACAACAAAACAATACACGTTATTTAAAAGTTTTCTTTGTGATATTCTTTAGCTAAGTAGTGGTTGTAACACACAATGCTTTGACACAGCTGGACATGCACCTACACAGACTTACCTTCGCAGTAGTCTAGTGGACAATGTATTTTCAGGTAAATACTGTTGCGCAAGGCTTATAACCATGAGAGCGCATTGACTTACCACCGCCACTAACTCGAATAGTCCCTTAAGTTGTCAAGTTTTAACTGCACCCGCAAAAGAATTCAAAACGGTAAACAATTCAATTTCTAGGGTGATACGGGTACTGATCGATAAACCAGAGGATTCTGTTTAGTGCAATTTGGGACGGGGTCGACAACCGAACTAACACAAAAACGCGAGGGTCAAAGTACAAAATGACATACATACGTCCAAACATATATACAAATAAATAAACATCCCCGATTTTTTCATTTTTACCCCTGTAAGTGTCTCGCTCGCTACGCTCGCTCGCCAATTATAGGTATGTAAGCGTACGTCAAAAAATTTCGCCCGCGCTTCTAATTAGGTAAGTTAGGTAAAGCGTTCACAGTTCCAGTATTTTTCAATTAACGAGCACGGAGAATCCTGCTGCACTGCCTTACGCAACTTTGTTTAAACCAAAAAGTTTATAGCTACTCTCTTCTTGAAACAATTGTTAAGTCTTTGTCAAGCTGCGCTTTTTTGCCACTGCTTTCGAAGTTTATTCAGGTAATTCTGTGTTAACTCTTCATGCCTAATCATTGCTATTATTTAGCGATTTCCTTCACAAATCATCTTTACCTATACTCATATATTTACTCGCTCGCCATGCATTTGCGCTATTCGAGCGCACCACTAGTTAAAACTTAACGGACTTTTCGCCGTTGTTTACTTAGATTATCCAGTGGTAGCTTAGATTTCTTAAGGGTGCACTACCACCTGAAACCGCACCGTGAAACCGCAGATATACGGGTTATGCTGTGCATCCATATTTCTTTTCCTGTATAACTTGAGCTTACTTTATTGTTGTAGTTGGAAGGGACACTAACAGACAACTCTATAAAGCCAAGTTTGAAGAACAAAGACCAGTCAGAGACGGAGAAACAGCGGTGGATACCTGGTGATACTTTCCGAAATTCTGAGGTGAAGGTAGGAGCTACGGCGGCGATTTTTTTTTCCGCGGTAGCCCGTATGCTTCGAATTACAACGCCATATTTTGAATATCTGTATTTGTCATATTAAAAAAAAAAAATTCTTATTTTATTTTTATTTCGTATTATTAAAAAGAAAAAACTCGTTGTAATGTTGTCCTATATAGGGTGTGTTCCACGTGTGCAAAATCTTACCTTCTTATAATAAACCAGTTCTTCAGAATTTCCATTTTTAGATACCAAAGCTAACTATTAGTCCATAACAATTTCATTCTTCAACCCCGCCCTCTTACTCCAGTTACCCGTATGCGCGCAAATTGTTGGTAAAGTGAAATCTCCCGCAATTTGGTGGCTCTAAAAAGAGCCGGTTTTGTAAACAATAATAACAACGGAGGAGAGCCAGGGGAGCCCGAGTGGGAGACTCCGCGGTGAATACTCTGGGTGCTAAAACGAAGGCGCACTGGAATTCGAAGCTGGTGGAGGAACTGCTACCGAGGCGGTGAAGTTGGGAGTAGAAGATACGCGATGGATGGAGCTCTGCAACTGCCCAGTTGGTGCGGTGAAGTTGGGAGAAGAAGGTACGTGAAGGATGGAGTTACTGCAAATGCTCGAATGCCTTTAGAAGCTTATTTCTCAAAGCTTGACTTCGTACTTCTTTATCTTTCAGGCATTGGAGAAAGCCTTCGTCGGAATGACTACGACGAAGTTCAACAAGCTCGTGTACCCCAAGTCCTAAGGAGTCCAGACGCTTAGCCTGTGCAGAGGTGACAGATTTCTTCCCCAAAGACTTAATGAGAGCAGTAGATCTAGAGTGTGCCCTCTTCTGTTCAAGCCACAGAGAGATCTGCTTGCCTGGAGAACGGACGGTTAGGTTTGACAGACACTTGACCAGAGAAGGATGAGTCAAAACCGCTTCCATAGCAAGCACATCAGGTAATGCCCTGTGAGCACCTAACATATTTAGTGAGCTGTAAATTAAAAAGAAAAAAATATATATAGCATTATTTCCTGCCTTGTATTCCTGTTCCCACAATACTCTCGTGGAGCTTCTCTAATCCTAGTGATTTAAGTCCTTGGAGAGCTGTGTCACCATTTTTCTTCATCTACAAGAGATTAATTAATTTAATTTTTTTTTACACATATTGTGTACATACAGAACGCAGAAGGGGCAATGAATCACTGAAGTGAATGGAGTTGGACGTGAAGAAGGAGAGAGACATGTTACGATTCTCCACTTGAGCCATCAGGATCGGAAAATCAAAGGCGAAACCGTTGTGGGCAACTAAAACTACAGTGGCAGTGTACTTAACTATCAAGGTAAACAGAGGCTATATTTTTAACATACCAGGATAGTGTATGGTACTGGTAGTATCACTAATGTGTGTCACAGTAGAAGTTAGCCACTCTACAAACTGTGGTAGAACCTCGGATAATACCCTCTCCGGCCGTAACATGGTCTGTGTGATTCCTGTCAGCTTTGCGACTACACAAAATATATTATTCAAGCATAATATAAAGCATATATGTGACCGTCTACGGGAAAATCGGGCACAACGCGGCATGCGTAGACGTCGTAAAAAGATCGATTTAGTTCTTAAAATTGTATTAAATAAGCCTAACGAAGGGAACGGTTAGGCGATATATAGCGGGAATGGCTAAAGCTACGGCGATAAAACTTGGAGAGCTTAATATCTGCTTGCCGAGGAGTCTGTAAGTGTAAAAAAAATAATTTTCGTCTGGGCCGCGTTGTGCCCGATTTTCCTGTAGACGGTCACATATATTGTTGTATTTATTATTCTTTTATAATTTTACCAGGCCCAGGGATATTCTTTGCTGTTCTCACAAGACTCGAAAATGACGGATGACTAACAGGAACAGGAGATGCTATGACTTTGGCAGCAATATCTATAATGTGGTCATTATAGATACTGAAACCTGTAGTTTCGCAGTCAAACAGAATAAGAAGAGGTTGTTGATCTTCCATGTCATAATCTGAGCTTTGCTCGTCACCACTGTCTCCTACCTCATCTAATTCTTCCACATGTGAATGAGCCGCGAGTGATCCTGTCTCTCCCTGCCCGTCACCCACATACTCGCCCACTGTGCACCCAGCTCCAGCCAGTCGCTCCATATACAATTTCTCTTGCTCATAACGAGCTTTTTTTGCCTTCTTCTGTAAGTTCCTGCAATTTTATGTAACATAGCTATGTCAGTGTATGCCACACATTTGCAATACATCACAAGCATGGATAGTACCATTAAATTAGGTATGCATAAATAATTAACTGCTTTGATGAAACTGATAGATATTAATTAAATGAATGGTACCTCTTGTGAATACTATCACTGCTGGACTTCTTTTGCTGGCGCTTCTCCCATTGCTGCTGCTCCTTTACAATGGAAGCAACAGCATCTAGTGGCATGTCTACTCCCATTTTGTGGAAGCAGAATACCTTCCAAATAGGTCCCAGATTCTGTTATAGCAATAAGATTTAATTATAAACATTTGCACAGCTATGAAAATAAGTGTAGACATAAAAACATTAGGGAATACCACTAAAACCCCAGCAACCTGCATATGGTATTTGTGGCATATTGTACCTTGTGGCATATGGCCATGTTTGTCTTGCACACATAGTGTGTGTGCCAGAGGTCAGTGCGCTTCCCCCTGTACATCAGTGCCAGACCATGGAAGCCTTCCACTGCGTTAGTAGTAAGACGACCATGGTCTGACACATAGTCCTGGGGGTGTGTGGCCATTTCCTCAATGAGGCTGGTGAATGCAGCCACCTGGGACCTACAAGTGAATCCATGATTGGTTTTGTAGGGAGATCCATCAGAGTTCACCTAAAGAATACAAAATTATTTTTTTTATTATGCATTAATAAAGCTGGAAAATGTTTGAATAAGAATAGTGCATCTACATTTGATCAGCTGATTATTGTGTTACCTTAGGATGATGGCACCAAGAAGAAGTATGACTATTTCTACAATAGTGAGGAACGAAGTTCCGAATGCCATCTGTGAATTCCTGAAACGGATTGTCCGACTGCTGCACTGCGTCAGATGCAATGACATTACTCAGAGCAGCCTTGCAGTGAGTCAGTAAGTCATCTGACATCCGTTTACAGCGGAACTTGTCTGCCTTGCACTACATTTTAAATTAAATGATTTTAATGAGTACAAAAATTATTTGAACAAGTAAAAAAAATGGGGGGGGGGGGGGTGCAATATAGAACTGCTGCTTAATTCATGATTTATTCTTCGTTCAACGTTTTATTTACAATTCAGTACAATTATTTTTATCATTTACCTCACAGTTGTGTCTCTTCACTTTTTCCAGAGCCTTGTGGAAGTTCTTGGCGGTGTGGTTGGAACAGTACGTCACCATTCCTTCAGGAAAATGCCGACAGAAGACTGCATTGGATGACGTATCCTTATCACACACCATTTCGCCTATCACGAATCCAGCGTCCTTGGCTTTACCAAGAAGATCATCAAGCATATCTGTCTCTGCACCCGCGGAAGTCCCACACCAGTTATAGCCTGAACCACGTTTGGTGTGATGCGCAAACCACGCCACCTTCCCTGAGGCGTAGTCGTGCAGTGTGGCAGAAGAGTTGTTGGAGTAGTGGCCCCGGGTCAGGTAAAAACCATCAAAAGAGGCCATCCACTTCTTGCTGTCTCCGCGATTCACAATTTCACGTCTTACCTGACCACAGGACCACTCTGCCAAGTCTGTGACGGATTCCTCCAGCTTCTTGGTGATTCTGCTCCACTGCGACTCACAGCATGGTGGCAAACCAAGGAGACTACTCAGCCTGTCGTACTCACAGTGCAGGTGACCAGATACCATGAATGATAGTACTGGATAGTGTTTGCGCCATGAACACTTAGACTCATGAATGTGCAGCGAGTCAGAAGCACACCAAGAACTGCTTTCGGCAGATATTATCTCCGAAACTGAGTGGACCAATTCTGTGGTGAACCCTGCATCCTTGGCAAAAGTCTGTACCTCTTGGATGACGGAGGTATGTGCTTCAGTGGGCATTACCTATACACCATTATAATTAATTGCAGCGTGCAAGTAGTAGATGTATTGAGAACTATATCAGCATAGTATTTAACATATAATAGCTCGCTGGACTGTTGTTGGTTAATTACAGGTGTAGAAGTGGTTTAGACTTTTTTCAATACTATTTACTAATAACACTTTAGACCATAATATGTGACAGTGCCTAGGAAAAGGGACCTTTTACGTAAAATCAAAAATGTACAGTAGAGCCCAAACACCGACAAAAAAATTTTTTTTGGTTTTCTTTTTATTGGCCCACAGGTATCTCCTACCCTTTAGCTACACTGACACCAAATTTGAGTGGCTGAAACCGTTGTTAAAGGTCCGAGCGCCCTGTTTAAACACAGTCACCTTTTACTCTCTATTTTGACCTTCCGTGCGTGCACGGAAATCCAACCCGCGGGTAATTGAAAATCGTGGGCGAATTCAATTTGTTGCCTAGCAACAAATTACCCCTACCTCGGATAATCGCGGGTAAATATTCTTATAAGTTTTTGTTTGCAGCAACAGAATAGAAATAGTAAATGTGAATAATCAAGCTATATAGGTTGATGTTGCTATTTATGGAGTCCTGTAGTTGGAGCCTGCAGACCTGGAGACTCCTTCACACTATTTCCAAAACAGGCAACAAGCTGGCTGCAAGACAAATATAATCCTAAACTTAGCTAGCCAGTGAACTAACAAACCAAGATAGTTGAACATTTCTAAAAGAGTGACTGTATCAATGACTTACTGTAACTATCAAACTGTTGGAAACAGAAAAAAAAAAAAAGAAGCACAAAACGGCCTGCAAAATTGCATCCAGTGCTATTTAAAGACATACCTGTCTAGTACTCTTACACAATGTAGGGTCTAAACTGAGTAAGGCCTCCCCCATCAATAAGTAAGCGGCCCCAACTATAACTTACTGCCGTTCAGCTGATCGCCACCATTTTCTAAGCATAAGTAACAGTCTTACGTAACCCCTAACGCGGACTTCCGGTTAGATACGGAATTCAACGTTAACTCGGGGAGAAATTGAATAAGAAGTATTAATTGCAGTTTTCTCGAAATAACTGTGCTCAAAGATGGTCAGATTGCCGCTCGTATATTTAGTGAACCAAGGAGCGCCTGCCTATAAACTTGACATCAAAATACTCCATAAGAAGTGCTCTACACAGTGGTATGAATAACTCATTTTTCATTTTTTTACGGAAAAGGTCCCTTTTCCTAGGCACTGTCACATATGGCTTCACAACAGATATAGCGTCAAAATCAACCAAGTTTTTTTGTTTTGTTTTTAAATATGAAATAATACTTTCATGTGTTTGTCAATATAGGAATTCTAACCTCAGATTCAGCTGTCTGACTCTCAGGACTAAAATTCACAACTCCAGCTCCCTGGCTCTCCAGAGGAAAGGATACAGTTTCCTGGCTCATTGGAGAAGACGACATAGCTTCCTGGCCTTCTGAAGGAGAGGACGCAAGTCCAGGATAGAAGATAACCCTGTCACTCTCTGCTTCTAAAACAGAGGCAGCTCCCTGGCTCTCCATTTTGATTTCATCCACCTCAGCCTTAGATTCATGTTGCATTGTAAAATTAATCCTTTTTTTTATTATTATTATTTCTAACCTGATCAACTGTGTGGCTCCTGCCCTGGTGTGGAGCTATAATTGAGTGTTTTTGTTTCAGGTATGTTTAATAAAAAAAAAACACCACAAACTACTTACTTTCACAAAACCTTTTTGACCTGGCTGCAGTTAATTGCTGCTTCCTTTTGTTACTTCTACCCATTATGGCTTCCCTAAAGCAATCACTAGCGGTAGCTGGTGGGCTCGTGGGTAATATAGCTTTTGTGGTAAATTGACAAAGATTTGGCGGCAAAGTTAATTGATACGCGTATGAGTTGCGCTTGAATAGGCAGTTCGGCGTGGACCAATTTAGGATCGAGTTACGGGCGGTTCTGTGGTATTTCTAAATTCTGGTGAGGAAGAAGTATACTCAATACTTCCCTGTCTGTATTTAAAACAAAAAATGGTATAATTATGAATCGTATTGAAAATATGAATGACCAAACTTTGTTGTTTTACACATCAGAAATAATTTGCTCAATAGTTCCAAACATGGCATATGGCACATTTAATCTACAGTTTATACGAATAAAGTATATAACATTATATGGACCTATTTTAAATATAAGTTTACTACCTTCTGTTAACTGCACATATTATAATAGCATTATTGAATGTATTCAGTTACGTAATAATGAAGGATATCAGACATCTCTCATCGTGTTTGATTATGATTCTAGTACTCTATTTAATTATAACTTGTCAAACAAAATCCAGGTGTGGGCGGAGAGGATAGAGTGTTGGAGACAGAGACAGAGACGAGAGAGAATGAGAAAGAGATGAAGTCTAAGAAGAAGAACAAAGAGAAGAGGAATGCATGAACATTGATGTTGTGTCATTGAAAGACAGTTGTGTGTGTAATTATTTATTAGCATAGTGAATCACAGTGTGTGCTTGTAATCTTTAGTGTATGCCATGTCAGGGATGCATTGCCCCGCCATAGCCACTGCCACACACAGGTGACTGGTAGTTGAAGTGGAGTCAGAGGTGCCGCAGCGATTCTCAATGGCCCTGCTGATGTTGGTGATGGTAAGGCAGCCAGCCCACCTGGTGCGTCTCAGCCACCAGAGGGACGAAGTCCGTCCGGGAAGAGCGGCATGCTGAGAAGTTGGCTGCAAGCTTTCTCTGCACACCAAGAAAAACTGTTACAAAATTTAGAACTTTAATTTCACTCGCAATTCTCGTACTACAAGAGAGAGCAGTTTATTGGAGATAGCCAGAGGTAAGGTGGTATTAGATCTGCGCAGCTTGGGAAGTCTTCGCTCCGCAGAAAGCGAGCCTGGTGGATCCATCCGCTTGAGTTCAGGTGCGCAGAGTCCGGAGAACCGCTACTGGAGGAGAGGTAGCCTGGTGCACCTTGCCGCGTGAGCTCAGACGACGTATGGAGAGTTGCTATAAACGAATATATGAGACAACAAGAAACTAAATTAAAACACCACAACTTAGCAAATTAATACTTCTGCTACTGCTGCGCGATTGTTTCTGCTCGCGTATTATCGAATGGTGGGGTATTGGCGGAGAATAAATTAATGTCCGGATCTACAGGCGGTGCGCGTTGCTATGTGCGGCCACTCTTAATCCTAGCAGTTATCAATTGACACGGTAGAAATCTAGTCGGGCGTTGCCGACCCTTAACCTTCCCATTATATGTGGGCGGGGTTGGAAGGAAGAGTCTGGTAGTCGGTAGTCTCGCGTAGCCAGACCCTTTACCAACCGTAACCGCTACGCGGGGAAGGAAAGGGTCTGGGAACATACAATACAACGACTTGTTCAGCAGCACCCCAAAAAAGGTGTGCTCAATTATCACATTCCAGCAAGCTTGCGGTATACTGTGTGACGTCAACATCACATCTGGGAGGGTGAAAACGTTGCTCAACTTCATTAAACTGGTGAAGTTGTTTTTTGTAGGCGATTTATAAGCACTCCTGGCAAGCAATAAACGTACGAGCATGATTAGGAGACATGCTACCCAACGTGGTTGTGACGTCATTGGCTACCACAAGCGTTGGAATGTGATAATTGGAGCACTCTTTTTGGGGTGCTGCTGAACAGTGCATATAAAAAAAAAGACTCATTTAATAAAATGTGGAAATCAATAATATCAATTTTATAATTTTTTTTCTAATTAATTCACTGCTGCTATTATTACTACTATTAATTAGTTCAAAACAATGGATTAAATAATGGTGTGATTAGAACTATTAATGCACATTGCTACAGTGTGTACGATTGTCCAGAATTCTCTGATCTAGTATGCTATACAGAATGATATCAAGAAAGTCATTTAATGGTTAGAACTTCCAACTAATCAAACTTTCAATGATTACAATGTGAACATATTTCCTCCAGTAAATTGTTCAAAGGAACAAGAACTTCTTGTTTGTAAAAAAAATATTTTCTTCACAAAATTACTCAGTGAGGATAACAAGATTATACTTTCAGGTTGAGACAGTAACAGAAGATGTGTTTTTTCTACAGTTTAAAGGTGAAATACATTTCAAATTGGCATCATAATTATAATAAATAATTATTTATGTAATATTTTGCGACAGTTTAATTGTGGCATGAATGAGTATAGATATGCTTATTGTGTGAATATCTTCCATTTTAGTAGCTCCAGTAGCACCAATGATTGTTGCTGCACATTCTACAGATGAGTTGGTTAAAAACTTCACCCTAGTGGCTTTGCAGTGGACAACACCCTACAAGGTAGTTTAATAATTGTATAATTTGAAATTTTAATAAGAACATTCCTCAACTAATTAAATTGTATACTATATTTCATAATATCAATTAACATATAAGACGTATAACTTTTTAGTCATACATAATTGGCAAAAGTTCACTAAAGCATTTAGCTAATATATGTCATAAATTTGTACAAGAATAACTTTACAAATGGCCAAAATTTTTATCCAATTGTACTTCATGTTAACAATTTTTACAGAATGAAGTAGCAAGAATGAGATGTGAATCAAGCAGAGCATATCACAGAATCATCATTAAATCTCCTACAGTAATAACACAAGAGGACCACTTTAATCATTCAAGATGTAGTAATAATATATGTTTCTATTTTGCAATACTAACGATTAGCCCTGTAGGATACAATGTAACAATACAGGCTGGCAATGATGTGGGACTGTCCTCACCAGTATCAGTAGAACTACATGGAGCAAAGGAATTGTTTGTATCAACCAGTGAGATGAAGCAAATAAGTGGTAAGTACCATTAGCTACATTAGTAAGACATTACAATGCTGCAATTATTCTGTAGACATTTGTAATTATGAGTATCAGTTAAAGTACCAATAATTAGCTAGATATTGTGGCCAAAAATTGAGCTATATTATGATGAGAAAAATAATTTTCATTGAAATAAATATGAAAAAAAAAATTCCTTAAAAACGGCATACGCATAATAGATCACACCCATGAAAATGTTAAAACAGAAATAAATAAGAATAGTGATCAAACATATAGTATAGGCTGAACTCAAGTAGACTAGATGTTGTTGATGGTGTAATTTAGATTCTATTATAGATCATTGTTCATTTCATTAATTACCAAGTATATATGTTTTTATAGAGATTATCTCATCAAAAAACAGTATTATTGAAAAGGTATCTTATTGGATAATTCATAGCTGGCATCATATCAGGATTAACATGTGGATTAGCATGTATAATTGTAATGTTTAAGGTTGTATTTAAAAAACAACTTGAAAATAAACAGGCAACATCTGTGCCTATATATGAAGATATAAAGTTACAAGACCATCCTACAGCTGAAGTTGATATTAAAGCAAATGTGGCTTATGGTCAAACAATGAATAAATAAACTAATTTACACTATAACTGCACAGTAGTTATTATTCTTATATTCTATTTCACTGTTTTGAAACATTATACTCTTAGCATTCCAATGATTTAATGAAGGAGTAAACAACAACATTAACGACAATCAGGATCTATCACTTAGCTATAACATTCAAGTAAAACACAATATTAATCAATCCCATTTTGTTCATGTGTTTATAGCTCCACAAGCAAGTCAATGTATATGTAGAGAATAGACTACTACTATATAGCTAGTCAACATTACATCAGTCACAAATACTTTTGAAAGACATGCGATGGTGAGACATGTACGCTGCACACATCACTGCCACATGGTTCTAGAGAGTACCTTGTACCTATGACTGCAAATGATGTATTTTCATTTTTAGCTACCTGGTATGTAAAATTAGAATTAGCTGTGTAAATAAGTTATTTAAGATTATTTACTTTCTTGCTGAGAAAAGATCAGTAAAATAGGCAGACAGCATTTTGTTATTGCTGTTTACCACGTAGCTATCTATGTCTCAAAAAATATTACATTTAAGTTATTTTAGCCTAACAGTTGCTATTTGATAGACTTATTTTCATAGCTGCATCGGACAGGTCACTGTGCTATATAACAACAATTACTACTAAACTGAATCTAATGTGGCTTTATATTTTGCAGTTAAGATAAATTTGACTATACCTTCTGAAGTGGTTTCCTCTCAGCCATCAGTTTCAATGACGCCATCCTCAACAATGCATTCAAAAACATTACTAAATACTAAGAAGACTGCTCCATCAATCAGTAATTATAAACATGTGGTTATACTGACACTTGTGAGTGTATAAAGTATGTTTATTATGATTACTTATTGAACTCATTGTAAGGCTCAAAGAATGAGTGATGTGGCTAGATATTTCACTCTCAGGCATTATTTTCACTCACCTCTGGATCTGAAAATAAATTAGCCTACTAGTGAAATATTTTGTCATATCACACTCTGACTCATGTAATAATGATACCTTAAGTATATTAGTTATGTTTCAGTAGTTTATGGAGTTAACTGAAATATGTGGAGAATCTGCTTCTGTCTAAGATTGGCAGGGCAAATCTCTCTCACACCTCCTGACACAGCAGTTAAGCAGTCGCTGCCACCTGACTTCTGTAGCAATGTGTTTTGCTGTAATGGCCAACCTATAGCAGCTACCATTCACTGTAATCTCTCAAGAATCAGACAAGTGCAGATTTTGGAGTAAATAATATACAGTAGCAAATACAGACACAAGGGTTGCTCGAACATATACAGAGTGTCTCTTGCATGAGCAAACATCAACCTAGAAGTGTGTTGCTCATGCTCACAAAACTTAAAAATGGCATGACTCACAAATAGCTAATGAGTTTAATGGGTTTCCATTAGCTAATGCAAAATGAATTAAGTTACTTGTTTGTCATGACAATGTTCTTTGTTGTGGAGTGTCACTGCTGTTGAGATGGTGGTACTCCACAAAATACACTCACATACTATAGATTTTTCAATTGTTAAGCCCGCCTGCCTTCCCCGTCTCCTCCCGCTTATAACTCCAAACGGTAAGGAATGGGTGCTTAATAATAAATGGGTGCTTAACAGCGAGTGGTATCCCAGAAACTTGGGCTGAGCATCAATTAGCAGTAGACGGACAGTACAGAAAGCTTAATAAAAAGTGTTATAACCTGGGAAGAAAACAGGTGCTCAACAAAAAGCAGCGCTTAACAAAGAAGGGGTGCTTAACTACCCGAATCTATGGTATTAAAATAGTAAGACAGTTAGTGATATTGGATAAGTACACACATTCAATAAAACAAGTAGTTATTTTCATTCCATATCAATAGCTATGATGAAAAAAATAGCAAAAAATAAAAAAAGTAATGTATATGTAATGGATAGTAATGTGTCCATTACTTGTATGAAGTCATGAGTTGTAGAATAAAATATAGAGAACTTATACATATTATTATTGGTATTCGCATATTGTGAAATGGCCAAAATCAAATAAAAAAACTTTACATTTGAACTGATGTTTTAATGATTAAAACTAATTTTGCTACTTCAATACATTTGATATTATTGAGGTCAAATACAAAATACTGAAGGCATAAGCATGCATTTGGATAAAGCAGTAGCTATACATTAAAAAAGAAAATTCCCATTATAAAAAAGATATATGTTTACTATTGATCGTCCTTTTTTATTTTCCGAAGTCAGACAAAATAATCCACCGCTGATATAACAACCAAGTACTATTTGACACGAGTTGATTACTTTAAATCTGCTAAACACAAATCAATACATATGGCATTAATTTAGAAAAACAGCGCTTTAATTCCAAAAATTATTCTTGTAGGTACTCACTATTATTATAACTAGTGCTTTTTTATATCTTGCATTTGCCAGTGATAACTTATTAGAACTATTTCATATTCTGCAGGATTGTGAGAATATTGCAGATAGACTTTTGTTATTTAATTTTTATTCTAAATTCACTAAAAACACTGATAGAACTACTAGGTACTAATTGGCACTAGTGGTTGATTACTTTTAATGTGCTAAAAACAAAACAACACATACAACATAAATTTAGAAAAATATATGTTGTAATCTTCAGGATTATCATTCTATGTACTGTTTTTTTCATAATGAGTACCTTGTACATGTCAGTGACAATTTAATAGAACTATTTCATTCACTGCTTCATAGTGACAATATTCAGAGAGAGAGAGAGAGTAGAGATGTATGCTAAGAGTACACTATACCCATTATCACTATTAAGTCATACATACTGTATAGCATAGCCATTTAGATGTGCTAAAAATACTAGAAGACTCGAGAAATGTGTGTAGGAACATCATGAAGCCTGTAAGAGAGGTAACAAGAAAGTTTCAGCCATTAATAACATGTTTGGCCACAATATCACCCCATCCATGAGAGTATGTATGTATATATTATATATATATAATATATATTATTATACAACTTTTAATAGCTGGGAAGTTATGATCATCCTATATGATAAGGTGATGTTTCCGTCAGGTATGTTTAGCAATGGCTGAAATGTTCTTGTCACCTAGTAAAATTTTTGATGACACTGTAATAGTCTACAATGACTTGGCTTGGATCTTTTTAGATCTTAACTGTACAGTATATGCAACATTCAGGTCACCTAGCATATAGGATATATATTTTAATATATGAACCAAAACCATAGGCATCTTATAAAAAATTGAATACTGTAAAAATGTACACTTTTGCACTGGAAATTTTAAACTATTTTCTTAATTGAAAGTAATAAACGGACCACTTATTAACCCTTAGCACGCATGCGCGATAGGGTTATAGTAGTCGTCCTCTCTGTCTGTCTGTCTGTCTGTCTGTCTGTCTGTCTGTCTGTCTGTCTGGCTAGTTTAGCTTCTTCTCTTATGAAGACAGCATTTCCATGTACCATTTTCATTGCTCGATCTTTATTAATGCCTCATTAAAACCTAGCATTCAGAAATAACCAACCATTACCAAAATTCTAATCTTTAAGCCTGCGTCGCTGAAAAGCACTATTCCGCTAGCTATTGTTATGTCAAATATCTTGTGTACTGAACAAACTGTTTTTAGTAACTGCAATTCTTTTTAACAAAACATAAAGCTGAAGTGAGTACTCAATTATATTCATTATTTTCGCATCTATTTAAAGAGTGATGTATAAAGTTAGCACTAATAAAGTTATAGGAATGTTATTTTATTTTAAGGTGTTAATTGATATTAACTACTTCATATCTGCTAAAAATCTATCAAAACCAAACATTAATAATTTAGTTGTTTCCCCTATAGTATCATTCCTGGTGATTAATTTAAAGAATTGCACCCATGATGTTTCACCTGGTGTTCAGGACGTGTTGCCACAGTCGAACAGACGCAAGACTCCAGCCCTCCAGCAGAGCAAGATTCTGAAGAGCAAGATTCAACTCCACAGAGGATGCCCCTCCAGTGAACTTAGAAACTTTGTTTATGCACATTATCAACCACACGTATAGTATGTATCCCATGATTTACTCTCATAGTAATCAACACGCGGTAATCATATTCATGCAAACCCACTGGCAACGTGCCATAGTCAGTCACCTGATATGTCTTGTAAATATATGTCTGAATTGTTCTATTAGAGTTAAACCTTAAGCAAACAGATCGGGTTACCTGCTAGTGGCTTGTTGCTGAGCGAGGATCTACCATACGGTCATAGTATACCGTCGCCGCTCTCACACTCGCCGCGGGGCCTTAACTTGTGCGCTGCGGGCGTAAGCTTTGATAGAACCTGGTCCTTCGAGATTATTAAAAGGCCACTGCGTTGCGGGATAAGTTACGCGATCCCGTACATGGTCCTTCGAGCCGGATACTGACTACAACCGTCGGACCGTTCCAGCCTATCTCTCCACTCAGCTTCGAGGACTTCACCTCTCAACTTCGAGTTCGGGTCCAGCCTTCCACAGCGCCGGACCTCATCTCTCAGACGTTTTGGGACCAGCTCTCAACAGCGCCAGACGTCACCTTGTCTATTTCGGGATCAGCCATCCACAGCACCCGACCTAGTCTTTCAGCATCGCCTCATCGACGATTGCGGCCATCAGTCATACTTGACAAACTCAAGGCAAGTCTTCAACTTCGCCAACCTAGCAGCTCTGACAACAAGCATCATCTGCATAACTCTCCCACAGCTGACTCATAACGTCACCTATAAGTTCGACTTCCACCATAAGTCATGGATGAAATCACTTCAATCGCAGACATCACTCGTCTGGATGTAGTCAAAGTCAAAAGATCCTGTCGTAAAGGTAGGATCACAAGGCTAAAGACAAAATTGGACGACGCCGCAGGTAAGAGACCCAGTGCTCTTAGCCTCAAGACCCTCACTAACCTTCGAGAAGACCTCTCCCGGGAGATTCGAATCTACGACGCTCTTCAGGCTCGGTATGAGCATCTACTCTCAGAAATGGACTCGCCAGAAGCCCAGTATGCTGAGGAATTAGAGACAGCCCTCGATATAGCCGACTCTCACATCAAGCTACAGAGAAGACTCGAGGACTTACGTACTTCTCAGACACACTACAACGACGCCATCAAGCTACGCTCAGATTGTGACACTTTCTCAGAGGTGGCCAACCCAGACGTGGCTGAGTTTGAGAAGGATTGTTCCCGACTGCAGAAGAAGATCAATACATTTCTTCAACAGACCCTCACCACCGAGGACGAGGACATCACTACTCTTCGAGAATGGTTTAAGGCAAGACTTGAAGAGAGTCATAGGCAGCTCAACAAATGCCGAGAGAAGAGGGCACAGGATAGGCGAGACAGACACGCCGCCGATTCCGACTCTTCTACCGACCGAACCCGATCAACCAGTGGACCCAAGATCAAGCTGGAGCTTCCTACCTTCTCAGGCAATCCCACCGACTGGATGCATTTCCACAAACTCTTCACTTCAGCACTCGACACAAGAGGCAGCTCGTTCAGTGACAGGGAAAAGGTATGCCTCCTCCTCAACGCCATGAAGCATCCAGAAGCGGAAAGAATCGTTCATCTACACTCCTTCTCCGACGACGGCTACTCGCAAGCAATGGAAGCATTAGTCGATAAGTACGGCCTTGCCATGAAGATCTTCCCTCACCTGGTGAAGAAAACTCTCCACAAAGAACCCATCGACTTCACCGAAGAAGGCTTCGCCAGACTCAGAGAACGCATTTTGATACCCTTCCAAGCCATGGAAGAGTGTGGCTGTGCTACTCTGTCCCAGTATCTCACTGCTCTCGTCTGCGAGGACTTTACTCCACGTCTCAGGGATGAATGGACCAAACATTTAGCCACCAAGAAGGACGTTCCTAACCTGAAGGATCTGTTCGAGTATGCCAAGCCATTGGAACACACACTCAGCAGCATCAGCACCATCGCGGGACCTTCAAGGGACAAGCCTTCCCATCATCAACGCAAGCCAGCCTTCACATCGTCCACCAAATCTACATTCTCTAAGAACTGCATTCTGTGTCATGAACCTCATCGTCTTCATCAATGCCCGGTCTTCCTGGGATATGACGTTCAAAAGAGGATCAAGTATGCCAAAGAACAGAAGAGGTGCACTAACTGTCTGAGCGACAGACACTCATGGGCTAACTGCCCGTCCTCTCACACATGCAGAAAGTGTGAGGCCAAGCACAACACGCTTCTCCACAAGGAAGATGCAGCTTCAGGAGCATCGCTACAAATGCTACATACTGCTACTAAGCCCCTTCCTACTTCTGAATCGCCAGAAGACTCTCCTCCCAAGGTTGCCTTTCTCCACACGGCTCTCGTCAAGGTCAAGAATGGCAGTCAGGAGAACCAAGCTCGTATTGCTATGGATACAGGAGCTTCTTCCTCGCTCATCACCGAGGCTCTAGCATCACGCCTCAAGCTGAGACGCTATCCACAGAGGCTGACTCTAGCTGGTGCATACGGCAGTGGAATCAGCAAATGCTTCGTCAAGGCAGAACTCTTCTCCTTGCACAACGAAGACCAGCACGTCACCATCAAGTTCTCCGTAGTGTCCAAACTACCAAGCGCCTATCCTCCAAACCGAAAGGAAGAGATTGCTGCTAACCCTCATCTCAAGGACTTGGCTCTGGCAGACCCTGACTTCGGTGGACCTCTGGATGCCTTAATCGGAACCCTCGACTACGGACGTTGTATACTCGGATCGCTCACCTACAACCTGTCATCAGACATCGCTGTTCAGCCTACACTATTTGGTTGGACAGTTACTGGACCGATGGATTACACACCGCCGGCATCAGCCTTCTACAAAATACAAACCGTCGAAGACACGCTCCATGAAGACCTCAGCCTTCTGTGGGCCATCGACAAGACTCCTGAGACATCACATCTCAGACCAGCAGACGAAGAAATTGTCAACCACTTCAAGGACACTCACTCCATCAAGCCCGACGGACGTTACTCTGTGAAGCTACCCAGAGTTAGCAACCCGCCTGAGTTGGGTCTGTCCCGGAACATGGCTCTTCGTCGATTCCAGCAGAACGAACGTTCGCTATCCAAGAAAGGAAAACTGGAGGAGTTCAACAACGCTCTGAAGGACTACCTAACTTCGGAACATGCCAAGACCGTTCCAGCCGACGAGCTGACCAGGGATCACTATTACCTGCCAGTTCATGGCGTCTTCAAAGATACATCTACCACCACCAAAGTACGCCCAGTCTTTGATGCCTCAGCACGCTCAAGTACTGGCGCCTCTCTTAATGACACCCTACACATTGGACTCAACCTATACCCTCTCCTTTCCGACCTCCTACTCCGATTTCGTCAATACAAGATCGGCTTCTCTTCCGACATATCGAAGATGTTTCGGGAGGTGGAACTGCACGAGAGTGAGCGAGACCTTCACAGGTTTCTGCTCAGGAACGACTCGGGAGCTATCAACGATTGTCGAATGCAACGACTCACCTTCGGAGTTCGTCCATCACCATACCTGGCCACTCAAGTCATACAAGATCTAGCCAAGCGATACTCAGCTACTTATCCTATTGCAAGCAAGGCCATCCTCAACGACTTCTACGTCGACGACTTCGTTTCTGGAGCAGACTCTGTTGAAGCCGCCCAGGAGATCCGAACTCAGCTCTGCGAGTTACTCAGACTGGCTCAGATGACACTCAGAAAGTGGAGGACCAGCAGTGATGCCTTCCGGGACACCATTCCCAAGGAGCTAGTGGAGACAGAGGACCTGCAACTCGTTTCCTCAGAAAAGTCTCTCAAAGCTCTCGGCATCCACTGGGACGTTGCACAAGATTGTCTTCGTGTTCCTTCACCTGAGATCGACAGCTCCGTCACTCCGACCAAGCGCATCGTGGCTTCCGTCACAGCTAAGGTCTTTGACATTCTCGGATTCTTCGCGCCCACGACGATTCTAGCAAAGATGCTGCTACAGAAACTCTGGATCTCGAAAGTTACTTGGGACCAGCCATTGCCAGAAGAACTTCTACCATCCTGGGAGCAGTGGATACACGACATTCCAGCCATCACTAGCCACCCCATCATCAGGAGATACACTTCCAATGATGCTCCAGTCCGCCTCAAAGAGCTTCATGGATTCTCAGATGCCTCCAAGGACGCTTACGGAGCAGTAATCTACCTTCGTCAGCTACATGAAGATGGAACAATCTCCATTTCAATGGTAATAGCCAAGGCTAGAGTGTCACCACTGAAGGGGCTCACTATCCCTAGAGCCGAACTTCTAGCAGCCTACCTGATGATCAAGCTGCTCGACTACGCAGCCCAAACTCTGCATATCACCCCTTCTACAGCTTGGACTGATTCAGCCATCGTCCTGTGCTGGATGAGGAAGATGCCTTCATCACTCAACGCCTTCGTTGCCAACCGAGTCATGGCCATCCAAGAGATTCTCCCAGACGTCAAGTGGAAGCACATCTCGACTACGCAGAACCCAGCTGATCTGCTCAGCAGAGGGATGTCTGCAACCAATCTACAAGCCTCTGCCTTATGGTGGCAAGGACCCCCATGGCTCAAGCTGCCTGAGGAAGAATGGCCAAGACCACAGTTCTCAGTCCCAAAGGACGTACCGGAGGTTAAAGCTATCACTCTACTCAACCCTCCTACCAACAAAACTACTCCAATCTGGGAAGGCATCTCGCCTTTCCACCATCTAGTCCGGGTCTGCGCTTGGATCCGACGCTTCTACTCCAACGTCAGGAAGCCAAAAGACCAGCGCAACCTTCAGCAGACACTCACCTCCGACGAATGCAAGAAATCCAAGGACACGCTTATTTTTCTCTCTCAGCAAGAGACGTTCGAGGAAGTCTTCGCCGCTCGTCGCAGAGGAACTCAACTCTCCAAAGGTCACTCCTTGGCCAAATTCAACCTCTACTACACAGACACTGGACTACTCAAGCTCACCACTCGGGTCAGAGATCCAAGGCTACAACGACAGCCCAAGACGGTGATTCCTTTATCACTCAAGTCTGGACTCACTCGACTTCTAGTGGAATCTGAGCATAGGAGACTTCTCCATGCAGGAACAGCTACTCTCATGGCTATCCTAGGAGACACCTATTACATACCGGCCCTGAGGAATTTTCTGAAAGGGATAAGTCGAAGATGCCCTGCCTGCCAGCGAGCCTACAATCGCAACATTCAGCAGCCTATGGGTCTTCTTCCTTCTGTACGGACAACCCCTTCTCCACCTTTCACCTATACAGGCCTCGACTTCGCCGGGCCCTTCATCATCAAACGAGGACACACCAGACGACCGGTTCTCATCAAATCCTATGTCTGCCTCTTTGTCTGTCTCTCAGTCAAAGCAGTCCATCTGGAACTCTGCGCTGATCTCTCCACTGAAGAGTTCTTGGCAGCCCTGCGACGATTCTGCGGACGACGAGGGAAGCCTGTCGCCATATACTCCGACAATGGCTCTAACTTCATTGGAGCCAACAATGAGCTGAAGGAGATTCGACAGCTTCTAGCAAGATCATCCCAAGGACTATCTCATTTCTGCGGAGACGGCGGTATCTCTTGGAATTTCATCCCTCCACTCACTCCTCACTTTGGTGGAATATGGGAAGCCGGAGTCAAGTCCATGAAGATGCTCATGCGAAAGGTGCTCTCTCCACATGCCCTACAATTTCGCGAACTCGCCTCCATCCTAGTGGAAATAGAAGCTATTCTTAACTCAAGGCCTATGACCCCTCTGAACTCTGTGGAAGCAGACAATCTTGTGCTCACGCCAGGACACTTCCTCATCGGAAGGCCCTTGGTAGCTCTTCAAACCAAGCCAGCAGACACGTCAAAGATCACCACTCTAAGACGTTGGCAACTCGTCCAGCGCCTGTCACAAGACCTGTGGACCACCTGGAAGACACAGTATTTACAGAGCATGCAAGCTCGCTCCAAATGGAGAACTGGAGGTCATCAGCTTCACGTCGGAGACTTAGTCTTTCTCAAGGAGGAAACCTTCACCTACAGACGATGGCCTCTAGCTCGAGTCACAGCCATCTACCCTGGAGATGACCATATCACCCGTGCAGTGGACGTAGACTGTGAAGGCAAGATCTACAGACGATCTACACGCCACTTGATTCCTCTCAACATAGAGGAAACCTCTTCGGGCCCCCCAGTATGTTCAGGACGTGTTGCCACAGTCGAACAGACGCAAGACTCCAGCCCTCCAGCAGAGCAAGATTCTGAAGAGCAAGATTCAACTCCACAGAGGATGCCCCTCCAGTGAACTTAGAAACTTTGTTTATGCACATTATCAACCACACGTATAGTATGTATCCCATGATTTACTCTCATAGTAATCAACACGCGGTAATCATATTCATGCAAACCCACTGGCAACGTGCCATAGTCAGTCACCTGATATGTCTTGTAAATATATGTCTGAATTGTTCTATTAGAGTTAAACCTTAAGCAAACAGATCGGGTTACCTGCTAGTGGCTTGTTGCTGAGCGAGGATCTACCATACGGTCATAGTATACCGTCGCCGCTCTCACACTCGCCGCGGGGCCTTAACTTGTGCGCTGCGGGCGTAAGCTTTGATAGAACCTGGTCCTTCGAGATTATTAAAAGGCCACTGCGTTGCGGGATAAGTTACGCGATCCCGTACACCTGGCATACATTCATGAATGATTGAACTTAACTAATGATGTCACATTATGTTTGGACAATATTTGGGATGAATTAAATATTATTGAGTATAGGAATAATAGCAATAAATGGAAACATGATCTACAATAGTTTTATTATAGTATAGCTAAGTAAAAGTATAATATTTGTCAATGCTAGGATAATTGTAATGAGATGGTATATTATAGCAGAGCAAATTGAAATATCATGGAGTTGAGTGAATTTTAAAGTTTCACATAATTAAGAACCAAACACGACTGTCTCAATGATAGTATTCTATTAAAAATAAATAAGTTATTGATGGTATCATAAAGATTTTGAACCTAGAGAATTTTTTTTACTGCATGACTTAAACATTAACTATATTCATTCCAATTCCACAGAAATGTTGCCTCCAAAACTTCGCACATGGTATCAGTGATTGAAGTGAAGTTTATATTAAATAATTGAAAATTCATAAAATACAATTGAAATTGAGTGTGTGTATTAAACAATTTATTACATAATAAAGGTAAACTTTAGGGTAAGAAAATAAATTAAATTTATGTAATAACTAGGACAGCACTTTCTGTTTCAATGTGTCTCAATAGAAGGAACATACAAACTTTTGCGCAGTGAAAACACTTTGGGGAAAAATCATCTCACAATTTATATACAGTTATGTTCATATAATTACAATAAATAATTTTTGGGAAATAATTTCTTACTATATTAACATGTAAAGATAATGACTTACATAGTCGACTGACAAGATCTCAATGATGACAACTCCGGGTTTTTTCTTATATCTTTGGTTTATGAAATGTAAGTACTACTTTTTTGCAATAGCTTATTATATGGTTAATTTAAATTATAGTAGCTGCAGTTAATGGAAATAACAGAGTGACACTAACATCTAGTCCTAATTCACTCTATTCTGAATGTCCTGGAGATATTGTGTTCACTTGTCAAGCCAACAGATTAGACACAGTATTCTGGTGGATCAACTCTAACACAACTGCAGTAGCTAGATCTCCAACTTATACCAGGAATGATCATTTACCTGTTAATATCACCACTTCTGATTCTCTCCGGCAAGGACTTGTAATAATACTTACTAATGTAGTGTCACATGCTCGTCATCTGAATAACTATACTTCAATAGCATGTACTACTACACAAAATATTTACTATAGAAATATTTCTAAAATCTGGTGTGGAAGAAGTCTACTCAATGCTTCCCTGTCTGTATTTAAAACTAAAAATGGTACAATTGAATCATATTGAAAATATTCATGACCAAACTTTATGTTGTTTTTCTATATAGACACATCAGAAATAATTTGTTCAATAGTTCCAAACATGGAATATGGCACATTTAATCTACGGTTTATACGACGAAAGTATATAACATTATAATATTATGGACCTATTATAAATATAGATTCACTACCTTCTGTTAACTGCATATATTACAATAGCATTACTGAATGTATTCAGTTACGTAATAATGAAGGATATCAAATATCTCTCATCATGTTTGATTATAATTCAAGTACTCTATTCCATTATAACTTGTCAATACATAATTCAGGTAACATATTATAATGTAAGAGTGGCAAAGAATTGTACTTAAATTTGACTCAGCTAAGAAATTTAATGCATATTTTTTAGCGTATACTAAGTGATATAATATTCAGTGTTCAATAATTTTCCTATTCACAGTGTATTAAATTAATATCAGGTGTAATCACCCCAGTTGTTATCAATGGAAATATTGTATCTGACATGAATCTACTCTCCAGCAATATGACACTTCAATGGACAGACATGGTGAATACTTTACTATTACCAAACATTACATCATTTTATGATATATAATTGATTGACTTATTAGGCTAACAGTTCCGATAGTGGTTTATGTCACAGAGTTGACGATTACATAGTGAATATCACATCATTGACAGATTTCTCAGTGATTATCTATAATGCCACAAAAGATATCTATTCATATGGAATACAATATTTTTCCACTACTCTATCCTATAGTCCTTATGGATATTCAGTGTCGATACAAACTGACCATGGCAGTGCAAATACAATTATAGGTATTCCTACAGTAGCACATATAGGTAAAATGTTAAAAATTAATAATTAGGAATTTAATATAACTACTTATAATTTTAATAATATCAACTGACAACATACTGATCAAATAAGTATTTAGCTCCATTGTACATGCCATTTAGTAATTCTTAATACGCTGCTACTATTAGTACTACTATTAATTAGTTCTAAATAATAGATTAAATAATGGTGTAATTAGAACTATTAATACACATTGCTACATTGTGTACTATTGTCCAGAATTCTCTGATCTAGTATGCTATACAAAACGATATCAAGAGAGGCATTTAATGGTTACCTTCAAACTTCCAATTAACCAAACTTTCAAAGATTACAATGTGAACATATTTCCTCCAGTAAATTGTTCAAAGGAACAAGAACTACTTATTTGTAAAACAATATTTTCTTCCCAAAATTACTCTGTGAGGATAACAAGATTATACTTTCAGGTTGAGACAGTAGCAGAAGATGTGTTTTTTCTACAGTTTAAAGGTAAAAATACATTTAACATTAGGTATCATAATTATTACAAATAATTATTTTAATGTAATATTTTGTGACTGTTTAATTGTGGCATCAATAAGTATAGATATGCTTATTGTGTGAATATATTCTATTTTACTAGCTCCATCAGCACCAATGCTTGTTGCTGCACATTCTACAGATGAGTTGGTTAAAAACTTCACCCTAGTGGCTTTGCAGTGGACAACATCCTACAAGGTATATTATTTAATAATATTGTATAACTTCACAATTTTATAAGAACATTCCCCGACTAATTAAACTGTATATTATATTTCATATGACTAAGAGTATGACTCTTTAGTCATTGATAATTGGCAAAAGTTCATTAAAACATTTAGCTAACATATGTCATAAATTTGTACAAGAATAACTTTACAAATGGCCGAATTTTTATCCAATTATATTGTACTTCATGTTAACATTTTTTACAGAATGAAGTAGCAAGAATGAGATGTGAATCAAGCAGAGTATATTACAGAATCATCATTAAATCTCCTACAGTAATAACACAAGAGGACCACTTTAATCATTCAGGATGTAGTAATAATATGTTTCTATTTTGCAATACTAACGATTAGCCCTGTAGGATACAATGTAACAATACAGGCTGGCAATGATGTGGGACTGTCCTCACCAGTATCAGTAGAACTACATGGAGCAAAGGAAATGTTTGTATCAACCAGTGAGATGAACCAAATAAGTGGTAAGTACCATTAGCTACATATTAAGATACTGCAATGCTGCAATTATTCTGTAAATATTTGTAATTATGAGTATCAGTTAAAGTGCCAATAATTAGCTAGCTATTGTGATCAAAAATTGAGCTGTATTATGATGAGAAAAATAATTTTCTTTGCAATAAATGTGACCGTCTACAGGAAAATCGGGCACAACGCGGCCCCGACGAAAATTTTTTTTTTTGCACTTACAGACTCCTTGGCAAGTAGATATTAAGCTCTCCAAGTTTTATCGCCGTAGCTTTAGCCATTCCCGCTATATATCGCCTAACCGTTCCCTTCGATAGGCTTATTTAATACAATTTTAAGAACTAAATCGATCTTTTTGCGATGTCTACGCATGCCGCGTTGTGCCCGATTTTCCCGTAGACGGTCACAAATATGAAAAAAATGTCCTTAAAAATGTCATACACATAATGGATTACACCATAAAAATGTTAAGACAGAAATTAAAATAAATAGCGATCAAACATATAGTATAGGATGAACCCAAGTAGCTATACCAGATGTTGTTGATGGTATAATTTAGATTATATTATACATCACTGTGTATTTTATTAATAGCCAAGTATATATGTTTTATAGAGATTATCTCATCTGAAAACAGTGCTATTGAAGTAGGAATCTCTATTGGATCATTCATAGTTGGCATCATATCAGGATTAACATGTGGATTAGCATGTTTAATAGTAATGTTTAAGGTTGTATTTAAAAAACAACTTGAAAATAAACAGACAACATCTGTGCCTATATATTATGAAGATATAAAGTTACAAGACCATACTACAGCAGAAGTTGATATTACACTAAACGTGGCTTATGGTCAAACAATGAATAAATAAACTAATTTACACTATAATTGCACATTGTAGTAGTTGTTCTTGTATTCTATTTCACTGGTTTGAAGCATTATACTCTTAGCATTCCAAATTTTATTATAATACAAAATTTATACACATTAAAAATACATACCAGTTGTAGTTTTCAGAATGGATTGTAATCATTTTAGTTCACTTTAATAGGAAATTAGATGCAAGTAACTAAACTTCCAAATAATGCTGTAGTATTCTAGCTATAACGTCAAAAAATCTTAAATTAAAATTAGACAAGTTCTCTTGGGTGACTGAGAATTTTTCTTGAAATATTCCTAGATTTATTGGAACATTTATTGGTGTTACTATGATACACTACTCATGACAGATCTTAACACCCACTGGGAATATCAGAATTGTGAGGAGCTATTATATTTATAAAGTTCATCCACAACATAATTTATTATTTTGTCTATAGCAAACAAAAATATTTTATTGCTTGGATTTGATTACAAATAAAAACACTTAAACATTATGATTTTTATTATCAAGGATATTAGCAAAAAAATTTTTAATTATCATAAGAAAGAGTAAATTGATAGTAATGCCTCAAAACCACTTGTACATAAAAATAATGAACTAAGTACCAAATGGATCATTATGATTGACATTTTAAGTTAAAAATACTTATAGTTGTATAACCTACAAGAACATAATGTGGCAGAACCTCCCACATGACAGACCATACCCTTAGCCACTCCCACTTGAACCCTGAACATCTGTCACTATCCTTTATCGGCATGCATTATAAATCTATTATTTCTATCTAGTGAATTTCATGCACTCCAATTAACCCACATCACCATTACCTCATTACTTCCTGCACCTGCTCAGTGTGTTTACTATATATTGGCCTGCTGGACACGTGCACCTTCCAGTGTCAGTTCATGAGTCTTACAATTACACTTAACTCTCTGGTGAACCTTCTGTTCTGCCTTAAACAGCAGCAGCTGGCTAGCTAAGGGCCTGTAATAGGATTGTGTGAGAACTCTTGACACTCTGGTGGCAGCTACTCCCTAGTTGTCTCCCTGACATCCCACCACACATAATAATAGCAAATTTCCTCATTCTAATAACCACTATTATGTTAATTAAAACTTAACCCAACATTTCAACATCTTGAAAATAGCTTATGGGAGTCAGACAATGAATATAATATATAACTTCCACTATCAGAAAAGTGCTTTATAGTGTCATAATGCAATTACCAATGTCTTGTGGTAGATTGAGTTGAAAATTGAAAAAAAAAAGTAAATTATCATGTTAAAAATATAAATAATGCTAACTACTCTTACTTCACAAATAATTTAAATATGGCACAACAATCTGGACACTTTAATGCTAAGTATATGCATGTGAGAAATTCAACCGTGACCTTCATCATTAAGTTTATAACCAAGCTATGTTTGGCAGGGACTTCATTTCATTTGTTTTAGTCAATTCTATAAAAATAGAAGATAATTATAATTTCATGTCCAAAAAACAATTAAAAAATTCCCATTTCAAATACAGTCACCTGGTACAGATTGCACCATAAACATGTTGTTTTACACTTAAGTAACTAATAGTGAACGACATCAAAGTCCTCAGTGTATTTTAGAAAATCTATTGTACTTTTAGTATTGTGTTTCAGTTTAAGCAAATGGAGTCAACACATGTACTAATAATAATTATAGCTACAGCAGAGGTGTCAGTATACAAATTAATTTCACCTTACAAATAATTCTACGTTATTTTTTCAAATTTACTGGCAAAACACTGGTGAAAATGAATAAATTTGGTTCAATAGATCAATTTCAGTTTAGAAATAGTATTTCATAAGTCTCTAAGTTAAAGCAATCTTTAAAAAATCAGCCAGTATTCACTTCACATCCCCCATAACAATACTTATTCTCTCTGTTTCACAGGCTTTTTTAACTATACAGAATTGAAAATATTTGGTCACCAGCGGGAATCACCCTGGACTGCTTTTATAGCTATACAAGTGGTACTGGGTTCAATTCCCAGTGGCGACCAAATATTATTTATTCGGTATTTTTTTAAAAAGACTGTGAAAGAGAGAGAATACATTTGATTGGCTAGCTATTGCGGTCAAAAAATTGAGCTGTATTATGATGAGATAAACAATTTTTATTGCAATAAATATGAAAATAATTCCTTTAAAATAGCATATGCATAATGGGTTACACCATAAAATGTTAAGACAGAAATAAAATAAAATAAACATACCAGATGTTGTTGATGGAATGATTTAGATTCTATTATACATCATTGTTTATTATTTCATTAATAACCAAGTATATAGAGATTACCTCATCTGAAAAAAGTATTATTGAAATAGTTATCTCTAGTGGATCTTAGAAAATGTTTAACAATAATGATTGTTTTTATTATTATCAAGGACGTTATAATAATATTGGCACACATTTTTTTCAATTATCATAAGAAAGAGTAAATATAATAGTAATGTCACTTAGAACCCGTTGCTATATTGTTACTAGGGGTACTAACTTGGTAAGTGTGAACTATTTTTTGCCTTTAGGTATATAAACTGTGCATACTAACCACCCTTGGGGTATTGCTATTTTTGAGTTTAAGTTTAATAGAATAGGCTGGATAAAGTGGTGTGAGGCCTGGATATGATATGTGAGGGATATGATAGGTTTTATTCAATTCTAAAAAAATTAAAGATAATTATAATTTCTTGTCCAAAAAAATTGAAGAATTCCCATTTTAAATACAACCACCTGGCACAGATTGCACCATAAACATGTTGTTTTATACTTAAGTAGCTAATAGTGAACGACATCAAAGTCTTCATTGTATTTTAGAAAATCTATTATACTTTTATTGCGTTTCAGTTTTAAGCAAATGGAGTCAACACTAGTACTAAATAAATGAATAATATAGCTATAGTAGAGGTGTCAATATACCAAATTAATATCACCTTACAAATAACTCTACGTTATTTATTCAAATTTGCTGGCAAAACACTGGAGTAAATGAATAAATCTGGTTCAATAGATCAATTTCAGATTAGAATTAGCTATTCATAAGTAACTTATTTTCAATATGGTATTATATGACGCAAAATCCTGAAGAATGTTCTGAAGTTCTTGATTGACCTTCTGGCTTCTATTCTTTCTTTATCTGACCAGTGATACTTGGAAAGAAAATAACATTAAGTAGAAATGACTTTGCTAGATTTTATGTGGGTAAACTATGAATATAATTAAAATGTGCAGAAGCTAATGGAAAGACCTTAGTATGTGCAGTTATTAATATACAATATATTCCAAATGTTCTTAGCACTTGTTCTATTAATGATTAATATAATTTTTGAGGATATGAGAAGCCTAATATATTTCTAACTTTGCAGTCACCGATAGGATTTGTTTAAGTGAAGTAGAGATTTCTTCTGAAGAGCCACTATTGTCTATCCTAACATGCTCACTGAGTTAAAAAACAAAGTCAGTTGAGGTGTGCAAAACACACTTGGTATTTAACACACCAAAATAAAGGAGTGCTTAACACACTCGGTATCATAAAAAAAGTGTGCTGAAAACACTTTATGTTGTGCACACCTAAGGTGTGCTGAGTATTTCGTGTGCTATGCACATTTCCTCTGTTCAGTGACTGACTATACATCAGCTTTTACCATTTTTTGAAGAAATCTGTTTTTAAGATAAGCCCACTTTAGCAATAGCTCTTCTCTTACATTTAGTTTGATTCAACGAGTGAAGTATTGCACTTCATTTACGACTACCAAGTGCTGATTAGAACAGGATTAATAGCTGTAAATATCAAACAACAAATATTTTTTCTTGATTTTTTTCCCAAAATTACTCTTCTTAGTTCAGGTTTTAATATGTTGTTCACGCCTTGGATAAGTTAGTGTTGAATAATAACACATTAAAAATTATTGTAAAAAGTGAAACTAACAAAATTGTGATTTCACCGACGCTGTGAACTATGATGACTCCCAATGACACTTATTATGGGTCACGACATAGCCCCACTATTCATGCAGGTGCGATTAACAATTGATGATATATACGATTTTAATGGTGTATTTCAAAGACTTATCTCACATGAAATACTTATAAGTAAGTAAGAGGATGCAAGTTTATGTTACATTATAAAGGACTGTACTTTCTATTTGAATGTGGGGAACAACAGTCAATGGCAATAATTAGTCAACCTACTTCTGTTCTGTTAACTTATTTCAAAATCAAAATTTATAAATAATCTCTCAGCTACATCAATACCAAATTGAAAGCACGATATCACTTAGCTAGTATGTCTAAAAAATTCCTCTGAATATAGCACAACTGTTCATCTTTAAAGACCTCTTGGAGCCCTAATACATTTTTTAGTGACTGACTACATCAGCTTTAACCACTTCTTGAAGAAATCTTTTCTATATAACAATAGCCCTCTGTGGCAATATCTCTTTTCTTATGCTTACTTTTATTAGTTTCTTTGTAAATAAACAAGTTTGATCTTGAAATCCCTCCCCCCTGGTTATTGATAACAAATTTAACATCTCTAGGAATGTTTTTTATTCAAATTAGAAAATAAAATAGGCATTCCATCCAGCTGTTTTTCTCAGACTAAATATATTCTAGATAGCTACCATTCACATCTATATATAGCATCCATCCTGTTTACTCTTTTTTTTCAACTTGTTTTAAACTATAACTGATATTGCATTCAAATGCTATACAACATAGTTGATAATGTTTGTGCCCTATATTATCTTTGCAGAACTACTATTAGCAGGTAAGCTAGTGTATTGAACTAAGTGATACTATAAGTGAACTGTAATTATATTAACAAATTTTGTGGCAGTTAATGGAAATGATAGAGTGACACTGACGTCTGGTTCTAATACACAAAACTCTGAATGTCCTGGATATATTGTGTTCACTTGTCATGCCACAAGATTACCAGGAGTATTGTGGTGGATCAACTCTAACACAACTCCAATAGCTGGATATACAGATGTAGGGAATATCCATTTACCATACAATTTAACTACCACTGATTCTTTACATTATGGACTTGTAATAATACTCACCAGTGTGTTACGACATAATCCATCACTGAATAATTACACTACAATAGCTTGCATTACTACAGAAAATCTCTTAACAAGAAATATCTCTCGAATTTGGTGTGGAAGAAGTTTACTGAATGCTTCATTATCTCTATCAACTAATCATGAACGTAAGTCTATTGACAATTATTTGTAATAATAATATTCCTTGATGGTAAAAATAGAGTAGCAATCCAAGAGTAGATAATTATTTTATACTTATTTGCAAATTTTTTAAGATTAAACATGAATAATTATTTAATTTGTTGGTGATAAAGATATGTAGTCCAAAACTATTCACAGGGTGAAAGAGAACATTTACAACCATAACAAAATCTGTAAACTGTCTTGGTAATTAGAGTTAACAAAAAAATGTACAAGGCTGTAGAGTTTAACAAACTAGGTATTAACACATTCTAGTTTACGATTTTGTTTTGGTTGTCAATGGACACTTTTCAGGCAGTGAGTGATTAGATAATTTTGTCATGGCTATTTTACACCAATAGTAAAACAGTGCAGAAAATGTAACTTATTTAATTAGACATATTCTCTTTCTTTCACACCAATTGGTTGTCATAGCTCATAGCAGAGTATGTTTTATGCAAGTGGTCCTAGATTAGATTCCTGGTTTCCTGGTGACAGCCACATATTGTAAAATTCCGTTTTTTTTAACAAAGCATGGAAAAATTAGAGAATGTGTCTTAATAAACAAATTATATATATTAATGAACCTATTTGCTTCTCATTATAATATGGGAAATACTTGTTTTTCTTTCAGATCTGTCAGAATTGCAATGCTTCAAAAGACAAAGTGTGAAAAAACAGGTCACATTTGATATAATAATAGAGATTCAGAACAATTCCAAAGAATACGATATTAAAGATTATGTCATTGACTTTTCTCCATTAGTGAACTGTTCACTATATCAACAAACAATAAAATGTAATGAACTTACCAAAGAAACAGAATATGAAATAAAAATTCAAAAATTTAATATCCGTAAAAACTGGATTATTGTTGATAGGTTATTTTTTAATCCACAAGGTATACACAATGACTTAAAATTAAATACTCATCACGTTACTATTATAAGTAATTCATATTTTTACTTTTGTTTACACATACACATAGCTATTATACCTATACTTATTCATTTATTGCTTTCTAATCAGATCCGAGCAATCATACTATAAGGGTTAATGCAAAATCAAACAACAACATCACCATAACATGGACACATCAGGTAAAAACCATTAAATGTATGTTAAATGATATCACAATTGGTTTATTGTGTATTAGATGAATACTTCAGGAATTACAAGATGTATGTATAGGATTGATTACTACATAGTCAACATTACATCGATCACTAATACAACATAATATAATCAAATACATAATGTATCATCAGAGAAATGTGATAGTGAGACATGTTCATTGTGCACATCACTGCCACATTGTTCCGGAGAGTACTTTGTATATGTTATGACTGCTCCTGATAAATTATCATATTTACCTGGTATGTAAGTACATGAGAGGTTTAATTATTAAATTACAAATTACTGTTTTAGCATCTTGCAGACAAAATAACAATAACATGATATTTATTTTGTCTTATATTTTTATATCACACAATAGTTTGCCAAATACAATAGAAATCATTCATCAAATACCATGAGGCTGAAATATTTTTTTTAAAAAGTTGTAAATATTAATTGTGGCATACTACAAATAAAATGTTATATTTATGTACTGTAGTGTATAATACTAAAATAAATTTAATAGTTATGTATTTTGCAGTTGAGATAAATTTAGTCGGCCCTTTGAAAATGATTGCCTCTCAGCCAGCAGCATCAATGTTATCAACAGAAGACAATTCTAATGTAAGTGCTTCAACTGCTCCCTCAGATTCCTCTGTTGCAAGTACTATGAAGACTGCTGCTATATTCAGTGATATTATATATGTAGTTGTATTGTCCATTGTGAGTATATATAATATATTTTTAATTGGATTACTTATTGAACTCATAGTAAGGCTCAAGGTTTTGATATGCTTAAACAATAACTTCTAAAGTCTTTGAAAGCAATTTTTGTAGTCAGACTAAAAAATTAACGTAATAAATCGTGTGATTAGCTCAAATTGTAGTAATTATTTTACATAGAAATTAATTTTCATTTTGTATAATAAAATCATAATTTCTTATTATTGATAGAATAATTTTAATGTGAATAAATATCACCCAAAAGATCTTCTCAAAGAAAAGTGTGGCAGCATACATTATTTTTAATATTGGATTACAATTCAAGTCAGAATTACTTAACATGTTTTAATAGCTGTCATTTTTACTATAAATTTTATTACATTGAAATAATTAGAAATTGAGCAAAAGCAGATGACATTCATTCAAACTGACATTAACTCCACAATAAGAAAAAAGTTTTTTAAATATAAGAAATGGTGCACAATAAATGTATTCTATAGGATATAAAGTTTTGATTATACAACCTCACACAGTATAAATGATAGTAAAACTTCTCAATTACTTGTCACACTCTGGGATGCTCAGAACCTTAAAATATAGAAGGTTGTGTTTAAAATGCTAAGTGTATATTAATTATATCCTTCAGTAGTGCACAGAATTATCCGAGATACTCTCACATAGCACAATTGATAAGACTGTGGAGGTACTGGATGAGCGTATAAATTCAAACAAAATGTAGCTATCTTTATTCTGAATCATTAAGAGGAACTGCATAATGTAGCTAAACTTGATAGTTTCTGAGATACTTCTTCTTGGAATTTACGAGCTATAGTGAATACGAATCAGCTGTAAATATAACATTTTCTAGCACACAATTATACCTTGCCTCTACATGAGACTCTATACGTGTTTTTGTATTAACAGTAAATACAAAATGTCACACAACTTTGCATTTCTGTTAGCGTGCAAGTATCTTGACACTATGCAGACTTTTTCAGCCATTAATAGCATGCTTACTGCTTCCATGATATACATGTGGTAGTACTCTCTATTATGAATTTGCTTAAATATTTTTAGTTCTTATTGGTCAAGACTTTTATACAAAATAACTTCTGAAGAAAATAGCATTTTATGTTTACACAATTATTTGTGCATGTAATTAGTTAAATGTACGAGCCATCTATTATGAAGCAATACAACAAATTGCTAAATAATTCAATGAATAAAATGTGACCATCTCATGACTCTGCACTATTAATTATAATAATATTAAGAAAATAAGGCAAGCAAATCATAAAAATATTAATTTGTATTAATATTATTTTCAAAATTGGTATATGTGATTGAATGATACCCATTTATTGTCAAGTTCAAGTTGTCCACGCCAAGTTATTTCCCTCGAGTTCTTGAGTTTGTAGCGGTGTCCTAACGGTCTCGTATCTACGTTATTCGTCTCCTGGTAAACTGTATCGTGGTACTGTTCATATATATTTGTACAATTGTTCAGTTAGCATATATGTGTGTAGACATTCCTGCGTCTGGTTGGCCTGTGAATGAACCGGAGAGAGACAAGGGATAGAGCTTGCAAAAAGTGTCCTAAGAATTCTGGTGGTATCGATGCTAGTACGGACGGATCCAGAAGTTGTATACTCCCTGACAAAGAAAAAATAACAAAGAAGGTTGACAGTAGTCCCGTAAGTCTTAACACAGGTCTTATTCCTAGTGATAGTTCAGTCGAAAGTACTACTCCTAGGGTATTTCATTCTGATCAGTTGCTTGATAATTGTTACATTCTAAGTCCCAGTAGTCTTGAAATGGAAGGTGATAATGAAAATGAAAGCGCATCCTTGTTGGATAGTGGTAGAAATGCATTCTCCCACGCTTGCTTAGGTGGTGTTGATGACCATGAGCAAGTAGGTACGGTCCCCGATGAAGCTTCGGCTGGGGAAAATGCCTTTATGAAAACATTTATGCAAATGATGGGAAAGATGGTCATGAGAGAGATGGAGCCTACTCCTGGCGCACGCCACGGTTCCTCCTCCTCTGCGGAGGCGGAGTTGAACAGGCAAATCAATGCCGTGGCTCCCCACAAAGAAGGGGCTGACATAGCCAAATATATAAAGAAATTAGAAGATGATCTAACTGACATTAATTGCCCTCGAGCGCGATTCAAAACGGTGCTACTTCAGAAGCTTCAGTCTGAGACTGCTGCTGACTATATTGCTTCTATAAATCGCTCAGATATTACCTACTCTGAGTTGAAAACTGCTCTCATTAGTACGCTTGGTTCTAGCAAACTGTCTTTAGGTGTCAAACTCGCTGACTTTGTTAGTGATAACCGATCTGCTGACTCGCTCAAAGCCTACTCAAAGATTAAGTCGCTTGTTGATTCTATCGACATGGCAACCACTGACAAATCTGATTTGCTTCTTTTCATTGCTACTTCGGCTTTTCGAGCGTCGCGATCTTATAACCAACGCTCCCTCATGGACGCGCGTGTGATTAAGTCTTTCAAAGACCTCAGTGAAGTTGCTAGTTCTCTCAAAGCCTCAGAGTCTGATAGACATTCTAATAGATATCCTCCTAATGTTGCTGGTAATTTTCAGAAACCCACTTATCCTTGTCACATCTGTAAGAAGTTTGGTCACCGTACAGTTGATTGTCGTTATAGAAACAACCCGTCTAATGATCAATCATCTGCTAGTTTAAATCCCTCTAAGTCCCAGGGTATTGTTTGTTTCACTTGTAATGCTCCAGGTCACAAGTCCCCTGACTGCCCCACTAAGAAGGGTGGTAGTTCTGATAGCAAACAAAATGTGGTAAAGAGAGGTCCAAGGACCTATAGTACTAATTGGGTTGCAGGTCAGAGTGGTGCCCCCCATGTTATGGGTAAGGTCAATGGCATGCCATGCCGGATCATGCCCGACACTGGGGCGGAAATTACCATAGTGCCAGCAGCCTTTGTACATGAGAGCCAGTTGCTGGATGAATTTGTAAATGTCCGTGGTTGGAATTGCGAGCCTAAGTTGCTCCAAACTGCAAAAGTAGATTTTGAATATGGAGATAAATCTTTTGTATCAATTGTTGCTGTTGCCCATGAAGATGACCGGTGCAATAGGGTGTTATTCTCTGTTCCCATGGATGGAGATATGGCATCCCGGCTTCTTAACGCTCTTTCAAAGGTGAATGAGGCAGGGCATCCTGGTGATACCCCAGGCGTCCAGATGTCAGCTGAGTCTGGCACTGGCTCTGTCACTACCCCGAAGGAGGCATGTAAGACCTCCCAGGGCTCTGGTGACATCCAGGGAAGCATGACAGTTTCTGTTGTCACTAGGTCCGAGGCAAAAAGAAAAAGAGTGAGAAAAAGGAATAAGCATGTGAATGATATTGTTGATGCTGATTCATTTGTATCAGAGTGTGAGAGATTGGCCAATATTGATCTTGGTATTGTGCAGAGCGCTGCTGAGGTTGCTGATAGAACTGCTTCTGTTTCTGAGCAGGATTCTTCGGGTTCTGGGCTTGGTGTAGTATCTGAAGTCAGTATGGACGTTGAGCAGAATGGCCACATTTCTCACAACATTAACCCTGAAGTAGTTGCCCAGCCTGTTGAGTCGTCAGGTGGGAGTTCTGTTGGTGGCATGAATGTTACCCAGCCAACTGCTCAGGATGGTGATGACAATGATAATCCTGATGTTGTTAGTTTTGATGTACCCGATTGTAAAGATAACTCTAGTATTGACTCCCTTATTCGTGAGGTTGAGACAGATGATTCCCTCCTGTCAGTGAGAACTTTAGCCGATAAAAATTTAAATGGTTACTCTTTTAATGAGAAAGGTGTCTTGATTCATAGCACTGTTGATGAACTCACAAACACTCACGACAGAATTGTGTTACCTCAGTCTAAAAGACATAAAGCATTAGTTCTTGCCCATGACAAAACTGCACACGTAGGTGTCCGAGGCATGCGTAAGTTACTTAGTTCCCGTTTTGTCTGGCCAGGTATTCATGGTGACATAGTTAAATTTGTTAAGTCCTGCGATATGTGTCTCCGTGTAAATTTCTCTGGTAATAAGAAAGCTCTCATGGTTCAGAGACCTGTACTGACTCAGCCGTTTGAGTCTGTGGCGGTTGATCTAGTTGGTCCTTTACCTAAGGGTAAACGTGGTTCCCGTTATCTCTTTACCTATATTTGTTTATCAAGTCGTTGGCCCGAAGCACTCCCGATGCGTACAGCTTCCGCTCAGGAGGCTGCGCAATGTTTAGTCCAAATTATTGCCCGTACTGGTATTCCTTTGAAAATACTGTCTGATCGAGGTACCATATTCCTTTCTAAATTGATGGAAAACCTATGTACATTGTTGGGTATTGATGCCATACAGTCCTCTCCTTATAGGCCTCAGACCAATGGGGTCGTTGAACGGCTTCATGGGACACTCAAGCCCATGTTGGCTAAAGCTATTGAGGGTGGAATAGACTGGGTCGAGTTCTTACCTATGGCTTTATTCGCCATCCGCCAGGTCCCCGCCAGGTCCCTAATAGAGACCTTGGTTACTCCCCGCATGTTTTAGTTTATGGCAGAGAAGTAGTTGGACCTCTTGATCTCCTTTACAATGGTTGGTCAGAAAAGCCATTTGAGGGCATGGACGTAGAAAGCTGGTTGCTCAATCTTAATGACCAGCTGGGCATGATACATGATATAGCATCTGCTAGGGAATCCACTGAATCTGATAAAAAAGTTGTGTGTTATAATAAAGGGAAGTCTGATCGTGTGTTGAATGTAAATGACAGTGTCCTCATGAGAATTCCGGGGCTCCATGGTTCACTCCAGGCGTCTTGGGCAGGCCCGTACAAAGTCGTTGAAAAGGTTTCCCGGGTCACTTTTAAAGTCAGTAAGGGTGATGGGCATCCCACTAGGTTAGCCCATATAAATAATCTCAAAACTTATGTTGAAAGACCTATAAATGTTTGTGCTGTTACTCTAGTAGCAGAAGATACTGGTATTGATCCTCACTTATTAGATCCTTCTCCTTTGCTTAGTGCTGACAAGTGTAATGGTTATAATACTAAGCAATTAAATGAAGTCCTTGACGGTGTTTCTGGCTCGTTTAGCGACAGGCCAGGGTTGTGTAAGATTGCTACATGTAATATTGTATTGTCAGAGCATGCTACACCTGTCTCCCAGCAGGGTAGGAATATTCCTGTTGGGATAGAACAGGCTGTGAAGACCAAGCTGTCAAAACTTCTTAATGATGGTATAATTGTTGGGTCGAGTGCCCTCTGGTCCTCCCCCTTGGTACCTGTGAGGAAAAAGGATGGGTCAGTGAGAATTTGTGTTGACTTCCGTCAACTGAATGCAGTCACACCACTAGTTCGTTACTGGGTCCCGTCTCTGGATGAGATCCTGCAGAAAGTAGGTCAAAATACTTGCTTGTCTACCCTAGATTTATCCTCTGGTTTCCACCAGATAGCAATGGAGGAAAGATCTAGTGACCTGACAACGTTTGTGTGTCCCTTAGGGAAGTTTAAATATGTCCGAATGCCTTTTGGACTCAAAAACGCTCCTGCTGTGTTCCAGGCAGCAGTGGAAGCAGTGTTGGTACCAGTCAGTGATGTAAGCTGTAACTACATCGATGATGTTGTAATATTCAGTAGTTCTTGGAACAATCACTTACTTGACATTAAGCGTGTCATTGGTTGTCTTAATACAGCAGGTTTTACTATCAAGATGAAGAAGTGCTGCTTCGGCAGAAAATATCTCACTTACCTGGGTCACACCATTGGTGGCGGTGGTTTGTCTATACCTCAGTGTAGGGTTGATTCCCTTTTGGCTTTTAGGAAACCCGTGAATAAAAAGGATATGAGGTCATTTTTAGGTGCCATGTCCTACTACCGGAAGTTCATACCAGGTTTTGGCCAGCTCTCATCTGCTCTCACTCCCTCTGTCTCTCTTCGTGCTCCCTATCAGGTTAACTGGACAGTGGGAATGGATGACGCATTCGGTAAGTTAAAAGAATTGTTGGCTGACCATGTTGTGCTCTGTGTACCCAGACCAGATGAAGACTTAGTGTTATACACTGACGCCTCGGGTGATGGCATTGGTGCCTGTCTCCACGTAATTCGTGACGGTGTCGAATTTCCTGTCTCGTTCTACAGCCGGCAACTGAGACCTTCTGAGAAAAATTACTCGGTTACAGAACTGGAAAGTTTGGCCATCGTGGCCTCGATTCGATATTTCGACCGGCTAGTATATGGTAAAGAGTTGAAGATTGTTACAGATCATATGGCATGTTTAGCCCTGCAGAGTGGAAAGGGGTTGAACAAAAGGCTACTGAGATTTGCTCTCATACTGCAAGATCTACCAGTGAAAATCGTCCATCGTGCAGGGAAAGATCATTCCAACGCTGATGGCTTCTCTCGCCAATCTTGGCCCTCCCATTGTTCGTCAGCTTCGCCCGGAGGTCGAAGCTTAGGCGGGGGAGATGTGGGTCGGGCATAAGAGAGGTGTGGCATCTGCCCCACCTCATCGCTCAAGTGAACTTAGAACTTTTATGTTATTGCTATATTTTATTGTTGTATTATCTTATGTTGTAAACAGGTTTTCCATAGTCCGTTGTTTGTGCAATCACTTGTTTTATATTTTATTGTTGTATTATCTTATGTTGTAAACAGGTTTTCCATAGTCCGTTGTTTGTGCAATCACTTGTTTTGTTGATTAGGTTTTGATCGTTTGTTCACAGAGTCATGTGTTGTTTGTGCCTGCGCTGCAGTGAGAACGAAACGCTGTAGTGCAGGAAGTCACGTCATCGTGTGTCATATTGTGGGCGTGTTCCCAATTCTCTATATAAGCATTGTGCATCATTTTAAGTTTAGTTCTACCTCGTGCCTTACACTTTTTAGACATAAATTTAAAACTCTATTCAGTCAATTGTTGGGGCTGGGGAAGAACTCTGGTGGCAGCGTACCTTGCGCCCTCCTCGAGTCCATGAGTAAAGTGAATCTCCTCTGAGTCTATTGCGAGCGGCGACCCACAAAAGCCCACAAATAATATAAACATATACTAGTGATGTGCTTGAGCACAAATGGCAAGCGAGCCTAAAGACTATACTATTTTTATATGAATGATTTTGACTTCTAACACTGAAGCTACTGAAAATAAGGTCGATGATATTCTTTAGCTAAGTAGTGACTGTAAAGCACAATGTTTTGACACAACTGGACATGCACTTACACAAGGTTTACCTTCGCGGTTAGTCTAGTGGACAATGCATTTTCAAGTAAATACTGTTGGTATGGCTTATAACCATGCCAAAGAGCGCATTGACTTAGCTACCACCGCCACTAACTCGAATAGAAATGGAAGTCCCGTAAGTTTTCACATTCTAACTGCACCCGTCAAAGATACGGGTACTGATCGATAAACAGAGAATTCTGTTTAGTTTAGTTTGGGACGGGGTCAACCACCGAACTAACACAAAAACGCGAGGGTCAAAGTACAAAAATGCCTTACATAAATAAACAAACATCCCAGATTTTCAATTGTGTAACCCCTGTAAGTGTCTCGCTCGCTACGCTCGCTCGCCAATAATTTTTTGGAAATTATTTACAAGGTGTTGAAGCTGGAGTGTATGTAGGCCAATGATAACCAGAAAGTAATTGTATGGATATTCCGAAGAAATACAAGTTGACACTTTGCTACTATCATAGACTCCTTTGTCGTTATAGTGATATTTACATGATAGTCTTTAACATTCATTGATGGCATATCTTTGTTTTGTTTTATTATGGATGTGTTGACAGGTTGCAATTTATTTTGGAATTTTGTTTCTTGGAAAACCAAGAATGTTTGCCACAGCTTGTGCACTAGTGTGTTAGTATATTTGCCAAGGTTTGGTGTTGTTGCTAATTAGTGTGTTAGTATATTATTTGCCACAGCTTGGCGTTGTTGTTTACTAGTGTGTTAGTATCTCTGATCTTCGATAGAGCATTGGCTTGCCTGTTCCTGGGTAATTTTCTTAGATCCTCCAGCCAAGTAAAGTTCTGTAGCAGCACAAAGACATTGATTAGTTTTGTGATCTCTGTTTCCAGTAACTTTACACACTTCTTTATTGTGATATTCTCTCCAATAATTCATATCAAAAGGAATTAATATCACACACATTATCATGAAAAATAATCACCAAGTGTTTATAATGAAGGTTAGATTAAAACAAAATAAATTTATCTCAAATACAGTTATATTTTTATGCAATGAATACAAATCCTATTCAATATAAAATTTGGATACTTCTGTTTTAAGGTTGTTTCGGCAAACCATACATGTCACTATTATTAAAAATTACAATTATATAGACGAGCAGGTTTAACATCATATATTGACATGTCTGCTTCACCATTACTTCACATTTCAACCATTGCCTTCATACTATCACATAGGAAAAGCACACTACAATGAGTATCTTACTCTGATGGTAGATTTTTCACAAGGTAATAAAAAAAAGTAATAAATTTGTGAGCATGAAATTGGTCTCCAGGTAAGAGTGATAAATGAATTGCTGCATATAAATAAAAAAAATGAATACACTGACTACAAATTGTCTTCATTTAGTTTCCATGAATAAAGGTTGAAAATAGCCACCATGAAGAACTCATTTTCTAGCACTGTAAAAATATCTATTTCCCAATTAATCGGTGGCTGCAATCATACACTTCCTAGAATCTGTTAACAGTATCAGTAAGACTAATTATGCTCATTTACGTATGCTTTCTAGCTACCTTCTTCACAATATCTGTCAATTAATGATGAAGACTTCCCAAGCTGGAAAATGCCTTCTTAACAGGTCTGGTCAAGCAAAACCTGTAGAATGCTTCATGCAAAGCATATGTCTCCACTAATTTAGAATACCAGGAGCATACTGCAGCTCAATCCCACAACCCGAGCCATATCGCCACAGCAAATCGACCACTTACCACGACCACGCATATCCACCACTTACAGCGAGTGACGATGTTTACTTATGCTAAGTTACTCTCCTTAGTCGTATTTTGCAATTAGCCCTGTAGGATACAATGTAACCATACAGGCTGGCAATGATGTGGGACTGTCCTCACGAGAATAAGTAGAACTGCATGGAGCAAAGGAAATGTTTGTATCAACCAGTGAGATTAACTAAATAAGTGGTAAGTACCATAAGCTACATATTAAGATACTGCAATGCTGCAATTATTCTGCAGACATTTTTAATTATTGTGGGTCTGGTCTCCGAAAAGGAAAGACGGGAGGAAGAAAGAGAAGACAAGGAAGAAGGAAGAAAGAAGAGGACCAAGAACTGAACTGAACTGTTATTATTATTGTGCATGTCTGTTATTTTGTGTCACTCAGTTAATTGGCGAGCGAGCGTAGCGAGCGAGACACTTACAGGGGTAACACAATCGAAAATCGGGGATGTTTGTTTATTTATTTATTGGCGAGCGAGCGTAGCGAGCGAGACACTTACAGGGGTAACACAATCGAAAATAGGGGATGTCAGTTTATTTGTTTATTTGTATATATGTATGGACGTACGTAAGGCATTTTTGTACTTTGACCCTCGCGTTTTTGTGTTAGTTCGGTTGTCGACCCCGTCCCAAATTGCACTAAACAGAATCCTCTGATTTATCGATCAGTACCCGTATCACCCTAGAAATTGAATTGTTTACCGTTTTGAATTCTTTTGCGGGTGCAGTTAAAACTTGAAAACTTAAGGGACTTATCCATTTCTATTCGAGTTAGTGCGGTGGTAAGTCAATGCGCTCTTTGTCCAATGGTATAAGCCGTGCCACATTAGTTACCTGAAATAGCATGTCCACGTAGACTACGCGAAGGTAAGTCTGTGTAGTGCCATGTCCATCTGTGTCAACGAAGCATTGTGTGTTTACAACCACTACTTTAGCTAAAGAATGATCACAAGAAAACTTTTAAATAACGTGTATTGTGTGTTGTTGTTGTTTTTTTTTTCTTCAATTCGCATTGCAAGAGAGTTGGTACATGGCACTGAAATCCCTTTACCCTGTATGCTAAATTATAAACTAAACCTTATGTTCAGTAGCTTTTCATTGTTAGAAGTCAAAATCACTAGAATAGTCTTTAGTCCGCCTAATGCCAGTTGCTCAAGGCACATCACTATTTATTTGTATATATGTAATGGACGTACGTAAGGCATTTTTACTTTGACCCTCGCGTTGTTTGTTTTAGTCGGTTGTCGACCCCGTCCCAAACTTCTTCACTAAACAGAATCCTCTGGTTTATCGATCAGTACCCGTATCACCCTAGAAATTGAATTGTTTACCTTTTTAATTCTTTTGCGGGTACAGTTCAAACTTGAAAACTTAAGGGACTTCCATTTCTATTCGAGTTAGTGGCGGTGGTAAGTCAATGCGCTCTTTGTCATGGTTATAAGCCGTGCGCAACAGTATTACTTGAAAATACATTGTCCACTAGACTACTGCTAAGGTAAGTCTGTGTAGGTGCATGTCCAGTTGTGTCAAAGCATTGTGTGTTACAACCACTACTTAGCTAAAGAATATCACAAAGAAAACTTTTAAATAACGTGTATTGTTTTGTTGTTGTTTTTTCCCTTCAATTCAAGCAGTTGCAGAGAGTTAGTTGTTACTATGGCACTGACATCCCTTTACCCTGTATGCTAAATAAACAAACTGGACCTTATTTTCAGTAGCTTTAGTGTTAGAAGTCAAAATCATCATATAAAAATATTATAGTCTTTAGGCTCGCTCGCCATTTGTGCTCAAGCACATCACTAGTGTAGGTGTGTCGTGTATTTGCCGTGAGTGATTTGTGTGTTTGTATGAGTTGTGCCCCGGGCGTGTCCGGATGTATGCATCATTTCATCGTGGGAGCTGAGTATTTAACGACCCTGTGCCCACGTGTTCCTCAGTCATGTTAATAATTCAGTTTAGAGTAGAATCTATTCTTTGAACCTCGCGCCTGTAAGTCGGACGAGCCCCAGCGACCCTCCGCATAAAGGGACTGGCGGACTCCGTGACCACCAGCGCCAACTGCAGGATTCTGGTGGCAGTGTACCATTCCGGTTTACGTCGACAGTGGAAGCCTATTCGCCACCTCAGCCGGCATAACCACAATTGGCGGCAGCGGTTGCCTTCACTGCCTTACAACGCAGGAGAAGTCTACGAAGCCCCACTCCATCGTCATCTAAGGCTACAAACTTTTGTGTTTCTGTATTTGTATTTGGTTTTGTGTTTTTCTATTTGTTGCGCACTGTACGTGCTATTGTAATTGTTACCATTATTTTTTTCTTCTGCTTGTGTTTTGGCTGTTCATAGTTTCACTGTTGGTTATTGTCCCTGTAGGCTGTGGGAGTCTCTAACGTCCATTGCTAGTGAATGAGTCGGAGAGAGCAGCCGGACAGAGTGTGCAAGAAGAAGGAAAGAGATAAGATTCCTACTGTTGGTGGCGCCGAAGTGTTCGATTCTGGTGTAGGAGAAATCAGTGTGAGTGACAGTTCGTCTAGTACTGGCAGTTTTGATAAAACAAGGGGAGTGAGTCCCAAGAGTTTGCCAACTGATAGCAGTTTGAGTAGTGGTACTGGTAACCTAGAGGATAGTATTTCTTTGAGTTCAATTGTTAGTAGTGAGACTGTGATAGAAAGAATGGATGATTTAGGTGAAGTTGATACGAATTTGGATGGTTTGGAAGGTGTGCGAGAAGCAGGAGGAAGTGAGAGACGTGACGGGGACGATAGTGTGGTTAGACGGGGTGAGGCTGACAGGGATGAGGATGATGATGCTTTAACCAATGGGGAGCTGAGGCGAATTATTAGGACATTAGCCCGAGGGTATCCCTTATCGGCACCCCCAGTGTCTTCTTCGTCTGATCAGACGAGAAAGGTACAAGGGTTAGCCCACCACAAGGATGGGCTGGACATAGCAAAATATATCCGCAAGCTTGAAGCGGACCTCACTGATATCGGGGTCCCGCGGCGAGAATTTAAATCTATTCTGTTTCAGAAGCTGTCATCAAAGTCTGCTTCTCAGATCGTAGCCTCGATAGACCGTGATGATTGCTCATATGAAGAGCTAAAGCAGACACTCGTCGACTCCTTAGGCTCTGGTCGTACTAGCCTTGGGAGTAAGCTGATTGCTGAGTTTTCTACTGAGTCACGAAGTATGGATCCCCTCCAAAAGTATGTCCATTTGAAAGGTCTGATGGACTCTGTTAATATGACCATTGGAGATAGAAAAGATGTTTTGTTGTTTTTTGCTTGTGCTATCTATCGCCAAAGTTTACCCAACTATCAGCGAGCTGTCATGGACAGCAGGGAGATATCATCTTTCAAAGAGCAAAATAAGCTAGCTTTAACGTTGCATTCTACGGACAATGAGAGAGTGGAGTATGGCAGAGGCAATAGGCGTGGCTATATTGGTGGTGCGCTTAGGTGCTATAAGTGCCAGGGATATGGACATAAGGCTTTTGATTGCCGTGCATCTAGGGAGGATTCCAAGCCAGGCATAGTGTGCTATTCCTGTCAGCAGCCAGGTCACAAAGTCCCTGATTGCCCTAATAAGGCATATCGTGCTTCCACCAGGGAGCAGGGCAAGTCTACCGATGGGGGTAAAAAAGGTCTTGGGTTAAAAGCCGGGACAAGACCCCTACACACCAATTGGGTGGCTGTTAAGGATGGTACTCCAGTAGTGTCAGGCAAGGTGAATGGTACCTTGTGTGAGATTGTGCCTGATACAGGGGCAGAAATTACAGTCGTGCCAGGGTGTCTGGTGTACGAAGCCCAGATCCTTCCGGATACGATAGAGGTCCGGGGGGCAACGGGTGTGCCAGTCACTCTGTGCATGGCCGAGGTCGAGTTTGAGTTTGATGGTAATTTGTTTGTGAAGGAAGTTGCAGTAGCACAGAAAGGAATGTTGAATAATAAAGTGCTATTTTCTGTCCCAATGGACAGTGGTATGGCCAAACGACTCCTTCTGGGTGCTGCTTCCCTTTTGCCTAAAAATGAAAGGGAGGCAGGGCAATCCGGTGATACCCTGGACACCCAGTCATCCCCTGTGGAGGATGCGGATAACGCTGGGAGCGTTGTTGGGGTGGTGGATGCCTCACAGTCAGCTCCCAAGCGATCCGAGGAGTCTAAGGTTAGAGTAGTTACAAGGGCAGGTGGTTGGATGACTTCCCTTGCCCAGGAGACAAGTGATGCGAGAGATGTGGCAGACGCAGACCTTGCTCCATGTCAAGAACAGGGCGGACAGATAACTGAGAGTGAAAAGACTATGAGTAGTATAACGGAAGAAATTCAGAGTGGTGAGAATGATATTGTAAGGGACCTAGATGAACCTGTTAGTCTTGGTTGCCCTGAGGCAGTTGACGCTTCAGATGCAGATGAGCTCAAAAATCAGATGAAGTCTGATGGCTCTTTAGTTCAGTGTCGTGAGCTAGCAAACAAGTCCCTAAATGGTTATATGTGGGCGGATGGCTTATTAATACATAGAGTGTTGGATACTAATGGTGGGTGTGTTGACAGGTTAGTCTTGCCTCAGCAGAGAAGAGGTAAAGTACTAGAATTAGCACATGACAAGACAAGCCATGTAGGGGTGAGGGGCATGAGAAAACTCATCAACTCAAAGTTCACATGGCCAGGGCTGAGCAAGGATGTAATCCAGTATATTAAGTCTTGTGACATTTGTCTCAGGATGAACGCTGCTGGTAATCGATCGGCGAAAATGGTGGAGCGGCCTATAATTACTGTGCCGTTTGACTCAGTAGCCATTGATATTGTCGGGCCTTTGCCAAAAGCCCGACGTGGTGTCAAATACATCCTGACGTATGTGTGCATGGCCAGTAGATGGCCAGAGGCATGTGCCATGCGTTCTTGTTCTGCCAATGAGGTGGCTGAGTGTTTTGTTCAAATAGTATCTCGTACTGGCATTCCAATGAGAGTGCTGTCTGATCGTGGTAGTGTGTTTCTGGGACGTGTTATGTCTAATGTGTGTGACATGTTGGGGGTGGATAGGGTGTCTACTTCTCCTTACAGGCCCCAGAGCAATGGTGTTGTCGAACGCTTTCACGGCACTCTGAAACCGATGCTGGCTAAGGCCGTGGAATCTGGTGTTGATTGGGCATCCTTTCTGCCGATGGCATTGTTTGCCATTCGCCAGGTGCCTAATAGAGACGTAGGATACTCTCCCCACCAGTTGGTATTTGGTCGAAATGTGATAGGACCACTGGATTTGTTGTATTCTGGGTGGGTGGATGAGTCGTTTGAGCAATTTTACGTAGAGGAATGGGTTTTGATGTTACAGGAGAAGCTGTCACTGCTTCATGACCTGGCAGTGACAGAGGAGAGTTCCAATACTGAGAAATGCTGTTTGTCATTCAACAGAAACAAGAGTGACAGATCTCTAGAGGTGGGATCAAAAGTCTTACTGAAGATCCCAGGCATGCATGCATCGCTACAGGCCTCGTGGGAGGGCCCGTATGTGGTGAGTGAGAGAATTTCCAGAGTGACATACCGTGTTTGCAAAGGTGAGGGCCATCCAGTCAGGGTGGTCCACATAAATAACACCAAGGTTTATAAGGAACGGGAGAAGAGTGTGAATTCGGTGAGTGTGATAGCAGAAGAAAATGGGGTTTTGGATGAGGTGCTGGAGAGAAAAGCTGTGCTGAGTGGTGAAATCTGTGATGGGTTTGTGGAGAAAGAGTTGCTGAATGTTTTGGATGAGGTGGATATGTATTTCTCAGAAGTTCCAGGTCTTTGTAGTGTGGGAAATTGTGATATTAAACTATGTGAAGGAGTGGATGTGGTCAACTTACCACCTAGGCAATTACCTGTGCGTATCAGAGATGGTGTTGAGACTGAGTTGAGGAAGATGTTGGAAGCTGGTATTATTGTGAGAAGTGAGTCGGAATGGGCTAGTCCTTTGGTTCCTGTACGTAAGAAGGATGGGTCGATCAGGATTTGCGTTGACTTTCGGGAGCTTAACCGAAGGACCCCACTCAGGAGGTTCTGGCTGCCAACATTGACTGAAATCCTTGAGAAAGTAGGTCCCAGTTCCTGTCTGTCAAAATTAGATCTGACAGCAGGATTCCACCAAATACAAATGGAAGATGCTAGCATGGAGTTGACATCATTTGTTTGCCCGGCAGGTCGGTACATGTTTAAGAGAATGCCCAAAAATGCCCCAGCCATCTTCCAGGCTATTCTGGAAGATGTGCTCAGACCTGTGAGAGATGTGGCCAGAAACTACATCGATGATGTAATTGTGTTTAGTTCAGATTGGAAGAGTCATTTGGTTGATTTAAAGAGGGTAATTGTTTGTTTGGGGGAGGCAGGTTTGAAGATAAAGAGGAGGAAGTGTGAATTTGGGAGGAAGTATTTAGAGTATCTGGGACATCAAATTGGGTGTGGGCAAGTGGCTGTTCCAGAAGTAAGGGTGAGGTCTATGGCAGATTTTATGAAACCAGTTACAAAGAAACAACTGCGGTCATTCTTGGGTAGTATGTCGTATTATCGGAAGTTTGTTGAGGGATTCGCCAAGATGTCAGCATTGCTCACTCCGGCTACCTCCCTCTCCTCTCCATCACGGGTGAATTGGACGGAGGAGATGACTTCAGCTTTCAAACAAATGCGTGAGTCATTATGTGTTCGTGTTGTGTTATTTGTGCCTGTTTGTTCTGATTTGTTTTGTTTATATACGGATGCTTCCGGAGACGGAGTGGGGGCGTGTCTGCATGTCATCAGGGGAGTGGATGAGCTCCCGGTTGCCTTCTATAGCCGACAACTTAAGAAGGCTGAGAAGAACTACAGTGTGACCGAACTGGAGACTTTGGCCATTGTTTCTGCTGTTTTCTACTTTGAATACTATTTGTATGGTCGTCCTGTGACAATCTACACTGACCATAGAGCCAATGTGTCAACCTTATCGAGTAAACACCTCAACAAGCGACTGCTGAGGTTTGCGCTGAAGCTCCAGGACAGAGACATTACAATCAAGTTTCGACCAGGACGCTTGAATGGGAACGCAGATGGTCTCAGCAGGCAAGCGTGGCCAGGATCAGAGACGGAGTCGGAGCCCATCCCCTTGGAGTTTTGTCAGGCTCAAACCGAGGGTTTGGCCTTGGCGGGGGGACCTGTGGGTCTGGTCTCCGGAAAGGAAAGACGGGAGGAAGAAAGAGAAGACAAGGAAGAAGGAAGAAAGAAGAGGACCAAGAACTGAACTGAACTGTTGTTATTATTGTGCATGTCTGTTATTTTGTGTCACTTAGTTAATGTAGGTGTGTCGTGTATTTGCCGTGAGTGATTTGTGTGTTTGTATGAGTTGTGCCCCGGGCGTGTCCGGATGTATGCATCATTTCATCGTGGGAGCTGAGTATTTAACGACCCTGTGCCCACGTGTTCCTCAGTCCTGTTAATAATTCAGTTTAGAGTAGAATCTATTCTTTGAACCTCGCGCCTGTACGTCGGACGAGCCCCAGCGACCCTCCGCATAAAGGGACTGGCGGACTCCGTGACCACCAGCGCCAACTGCAGGATTCTGGTGGCAGTGTACCATTCCGGTTTACGTCGACAGTGGAAGCCTATTCGCCACCTCAGCCGGCGTAACCACAATTATGAGTATCAGTTAAAGTGCCAATAATTAGCTAGCTATTGTGGTCTAAAAATTGATCAAACAATGAATAAATAAACTAATTTACACTATAACTGCACATTTTAGTAGGTGTTTTTATATTCTATTTCACTGGTTTGAAACATTATATATACTCTTAGCATTCCAAATTTTATTATAATACAAAAATATACTCATTAAAAATACATACCAGTTGTCAAAATATAGTTTTCCGAATAGATTGTAATCATTTTAGTTACTTTAATAGGAAATAGATACAAGTAATTAAAATTCAAAAAAATGTTATAGTATTCTAGCTATAATTTCAAAAAAAATCTGAAATTAAAATTTGGCAAATTCTCTTGGGTGACAGAGAATTTTTTTTTTTGAAATATTGCTAGATTTATTGGAAGAGTTATTGGAGTTACTATGATACTACTCATGACAGACCTTAGCACCCACTGGGAATATCAGAATTGTGAGGTGCTATTTTTTTTTAAAGTTCATCCACAACATATTTAGTATTTTATCTAGAGCAAACAAAAATATTTTATAATTTGGCTTAGATTACAAATAAAAACAGTTTAAAAATATGATTCATTTTATAAGGATATATATTGGCTCGAATTTTGTTTGATTTATCATACGAAAGAATAAATAAATAGTAATGTCACAAAGTCACTTGTACATTAAAATTATGAACTGATTTTTTCTTTCAATCACTTTGCAGTTGAGTTGTTATGCATTCAAAATAACAAAGCTAAAGTGCCAAATGGATCATTATGATTGACATATGAAGTTAAAAATACTTTTAGTTAATTAAAACTTAACCCAACATTTCAACTTCTTGAAAAGAACTCACGAAATTCGGACAATATTCATTTTTAAAGTATATATATATTCGTCCACACATAATACATTATATATTTCATGAAGGTCCTGGTTGAAATGCTCACATGCATATAACATATATAAATGTGTCCAGATTGTTGTGCCATATTTGAATTATTTCTGAAGTAAGAGTAGTTGGCATTATTTATATTTTTATATATTTATCATGCTAATTTAAGTGTTTGTTTTTTTCAATTATTCAACTCGATCTACCACAAGACATTGGTAATTGTATTATGACATTATAAAGCAATTTTCTGATAGTGAAAGTTATATATTATATTCATTGAACAGAATTCCCATTTCAAATACAATCACCTGGCACAGATTGCACCTTTAACATTATTGTTTTACACTTAAGTAACTAATAATTAACGACATCATGTCTTCATTGTATTTTAGAAAATCTATTGTACTACTTTTAGTATTGTGTTTCAGTTTTAAGCAAATGGAGTCAACACATGTACTATATAAACTAATAATATAGCTACAGCAGAGGTGTCAATATACAAAATTTATTTCAATTTACAAATAACTCTGTTATTTTTTCAGATTTGCTCGAAACACTTGTGAAAATATATAAATCTAGTTCAATAGATCCATTTCAGTTTAGAATTAGTAATTCATAAATACCTAAGCTATAGCATTTAAAAAAACTACAGCCAGTATTCACTTCATATCCCTAATATTACATTCATCCCTCATAAGTGATCTAATTAAAGTTTATTTGTTGTGTCCATAGTAAGAATTAAGAAAATACAGCAATTTTTTTACCAAATTCCGAGAGTATTTAAACTATGAGGCAACATGATAGCATAGAGAAGGCAGGGAAGCCTGGGATTCCCCACCTTAAACGAAATTGGCACCCCTAAAGAATTACCAATGTGTGGCGTGTCCACAGTGCGTGGTGTGGATTGTGTGTGAACACGGCCAATAGATGGAGTCCTGCTACTCAAGGCGGGAGAGAGGTGTGCGGACTGAAGCTTCTCAGGGATAAAGCTGCACTGATCGCTGCCACCAGAATCTGCCTTCCCCAGTACCCCTAAGTTGTCAAGCCTAGCTCACAATTATTGAGGGAATATTGCAGACTGACTCCGACTTTATATATTTGAGGAAGCTACCATCCCCATCTATATATAGTATCCATCCTGTTTACTCTTTTTTCAATTTGTATTTAACTATCAATGACATTGCATTCAAATGCTGTGCAACATAGTTGATAATGTTTGTGCCCTATATTCTCTTTGCAGAACTACTAGTAGTAGGTATGTATGCTAGTATGCTAGTATAATTGAATTAAGTGATGCCATTAAATGCAATTATATCATATTTTGTGGCAGTAAATGGAAGTGATAGAGTGACACTGACATCCGGTCCAAATTCACTTACTTCTGGATGTCCTGGAAATATTATGTTCACCTGTCATGCTAACAGATTACCAGGAGTATTGTGGTGGATTAACTCTAACACTACTCCAATAGCTGGACATACAGATGTAGAGAATATCCATTTACCATTCAATTTAACTACCCCTGATTCTTTACGTTATGGACTTGTCATAATACTAGACAGTGTGTTACGACATAATCGAGAACTGAATAATTACACTACAATAGCTTGCATTAGTACAGAAAATATCTTAACAAGAAATATCTCTTGAATTTGGTGTGGAAGAAGTTGACTGAATGCTTCATTATCTCTATCAACTAATCATGGAGGTAGTTGTATTGATAATAATATTGGTACTATACTATTCTCTGAAGGTGTAAACTATCTCTTTTAGTAAATAGTAAACTAGTGTAGCAATCAATGAGTAAATAAATAATTCATACTTGCCAGCTGACTAAACATGAATAAATAATTAATTCATTGGAGATAAATATACGTAGTCATTCCAAAGCTATTAATGAAGTAATTTTGTCATGACAATTTTTTACAGCAATAGTGAAACAGTGCAGAAAATATAAATACTCTTTTAAAATGTCAAATAATTCTTCAAAATCATGACTGTATAGTTTTCATCCTTCAATAGCAATTTGTAAGAGTTTGTCTGAGCTTTCATCTAATAAGGTTTCATAGTCATAATTCACCATTTTCATGTGGCTATAATATTTTTGTGACTCCACAAATTTTTCACCCCCTCACGCGCCACCTAGCGTAAAACGTTATATGAATCCCTGCAACTAATCTGAGCTTCCCTATGTGTGGTGGCTTAGAAAAGAAAAACAGTGGTGTCTTCCTGACGAATATTTCTTTTTTTTTTTGTACTCTATATGAGCAAGCATAATTACAATAGAATAAATGTAAAAAAGAATTATGGTGATTGTTGTATTACAATGCCACAGATCAGACAGATCACTCCCACAAACTTGCAGGAGCTCGTGAGAGAATGATATCAGTTAAGTATTATCAAAATTTATTATCAAAATTCAACCAATGACTTGTGGTAGAATGAATCAAAAAATTAAAAGAATATTCCATGACCTTCATGTATGTATAATTATGTATTCAATGTGTACATATATAAATCCTTCATATAGCTGATGAACATTGCGTAACATCATTGTTGGTACAATTTTATTATTGAACTTTACAATTGTAGTATACATCATGAAGTTCATGACTAATTATAGGTACAGTGATTACATCACTAGCTATATATAGCAGAGCTTTCATTTCACTTGTTTTAGTCAGTATATTCTATTTTAAGATAATTATAATTTCATGTCCAAAAAATGAAAGAATTCCCATTTTAAATACAACTGAACCTGGTACAGATTGCACCATAAACATGTTGTAGCTAAACATGAACAAAATCAAAGTCTCCATTGTATTTTAGAAAAGATATTATATTAGTTTGGTGTTTCAGTTTTAAGCAAATTGTGTCATCACATTTACTAAATATACCAATATATAGTCACAGCAGAGGTGTCAATAAATACATAAATTTCACATACAAATAACACTGCTATTTTCTTCAAATTTGTTCGCTAAACTCTAGTTAAAAATTAATAAATCTGATTCACTAGATCAATTTCAGTATAGAATTAGTAATTATTAAAAACCAAAGTTAAAGCAATCTTAAAAAACAGCCAGTATTCACTTCAGATCCCAACTACATATGTAATAATAAAAATGATATTTATACTTTCATCCTTTATTAGTGACCTAATTAAAAATATTTTGTTGTGTTCACAGCAAGAATTGAAAAATACTGTAATTCATTTCCTACATTCTGAGCATAATTTACACTATTACCTAACAAGCTTAAAGAAAAGGGAGGGGAAACCTGTTATTCCCCACCCCAAGTGAAATTCACACTCCCCAAAACAATTGCCAAAATCAGCTACAATATTACAATAACAATAAAAAAAGTGACCATCACAGTAATTTTAAAGCATGATCAAGAATAAAATCTTGGTTAGTGATAAAACATTAAACATCTCTAGACAACATTTTCAGTATATTAAACAGAGTCAAAGTACCTAATGAAATTGGCAATTTGTCCAGCTAATTGCTCAGACTATAATTAATATATTCGAGGTAGCTACCATCTGCATCTATATATAGAATCCATCCTGTTTATTCTTTTTTCAACTTGTTTTTAACTATCACTGATATTGCATTCAAATGCTATACAACATAGTTGATAATGTTTGTGCCCTATATTCTCTTTGCAGAACTACTATAGGCAGGTAAGCTAGTGTATTGGACTAAGTGATGCTATAAGTGAACTGTAATTATATTGACAAATTTTGTGGCAGTTAATGGAAGTGATAGAGTGTCACTGACATCTGGTCCTAATACACAGAACGCTGAATGTCCTGGAGATATTGTGTTCACTTGTCATGCCACAAGATTACCAGGAGTATTGTGGTGGATCAACTCTAACACAACTTCAATAGCTGGACATACAGATGTAGGGAATATCCATTTACCAGTGAATTTAACTACCACTGATTCTTTACATTATGGACTTTTAATAATACTCACCAGTGTGTTACAACATAATCCAACACTGAATAATTATACTACAATAGCTTGCATTAGTACAAAAAATCTCTTAACAAGAAATATATCTCGAATTGGGTGTGGAAGAAGTTTACTAAATGCTTCATTATCTCTATCAACTAGTCATGGAGGTAGTTATATTGATAATAATATTGATATTATGCTCTTCTAATGTAGTAAAATAGCGTAGCAATCAATGAGTAAATCAATAATTCATACTTGCCAGCTCTTTACACTGCTTGCCAGGCCTTGTTTTACCGAAGTTTACTGTTAATTTACTGACTAGTTTACCGTGCAGTAAACTCTAATTCTGGAACAAAATGCAAAACACATGTACAACTTGCTATGTTTTACCAATCCAGTGTAATTTTTGTTCCAGAATAAGAGTTTATTACATAGTTTCCTCTCAAGCACACTACAGATTTTCCAGCAGTACACTTAAGTAAATCATAGGCCTGCAAGCAGCGTTAATGACTAAACATGAATAAATAATTAATTTATTAGTGATAAATATAATATGTAGTCATTCCAAAGATATTGATGAAAGTCATTTTGTCATGACTGTTTTTTACAGCAATGGTAGCTTAATGAGTGCAGAAAATATAAATACTTTTTTCACCTGATGTTGACTCCAAAATAACATAAACATTTTTATTTCGCTATTTGTTTCTAAGCCTTCTTATACTCACTAGATTTTTCTCTCACTTTCACAAATTGCGTATTTGGCCAGTAATCGGTTAATGAACTTTGATTTTCTTTGTGAATTTCCTGGGACTATTGCTTGCTGACTTGTTTAGCCTGCACAACTTTAATACTTGGATGGCTAAACCTTTTCTTTCCTTGGAACCTATACAATTCAGAGAATATGAATATTAATTAATTACAATCAAAAGTGTTTTTTCTTTATTGCCAATAATTCATTAAATGTTGTCTAAAGATTGACTGCCTGTGAAATATTTTGGGTGTGCTGTTCAGGATATGAATGCATGCATATAATTAAGTTCTAATCCAAAGCCTGTGACACTGAAGAGCACTAATCTGCTATTATTATGCGAAAGGTCTCATGCACTGAATAAATTGTGTTATACAATCTTTTCAATAAAAATTAAAAGCTGAAGTGAATACTCAATTGTATTAATTATGATCACAATTGAAATATCACTATAATCTGGTGTGAAAGAGTGCACTCATCAATGCTTCTCTGTCTACTATTTAAAACAACAATTGATAGAATTAAGTGAATTATTAATAAATTAACAATATTAATGACCAATTTTATGTTGTTTTTCTGTAGACACATCAGAAATAATTTGCTCGATAGTTCCAAACGTGGAATATGACACATTTAATTTACAGTTTATACAAAGAATGGGTATACCATTATGTGGATCTATTTTAAATATAAATTTACTACCTTCTGTTAACTGTATGCATAATACTGGAATTTCTGAATGTATTCAATTACATAATAATGAAGAATATCAGATATCTCTCATCATGTTTGATTACAATTCCAGTACTCTCTATCATTATAATTTGACAGTACAACATTCAGATAACTCGTGGTAAAGAATATTAGTTAAATTTAGCAATAAAACTCATCTAAGTAATTTAATGCCTCTTTTTAATTTATATAGTAAGTTAAAGATGATTCAGTGTAATAAAATTATCCTATTCACAGTGTATTTAATTAATAGCAGGTGTGATCACCCCAACTATTATCAATGGAAATATTGTGTCTGACATGAAACTACTCTCCAGCAATATAACACTTCAATGGACAGACATGGTGATTCCTTACTACCAAACATTACATTAATTTATTTTATGATATAATAATTGATTGACTTTTTATAGGCTAACAGTTCTGATATTGGTTCATGTCACAGAGTTGAAGACTATTTATAGTGAATATCACATCATTGACAGATTTCACTGTGAATATCTATAATGCCACAAAATATATTCATTCCTCTGGAATAAACTATCTTTCCACTACTCTATCCCATAGCCCTTATGGATATTCAGTGTCGATACAAACTGACCATGGCAATGCAAATTCAATTATAGGTTCTCCTACAATAGTATATACAGGTAAAATATTAAATATTAATTACAATATAGTTTCTTTCACTTTTAATTACAATGCATATCTACTGGCAACATACTGATCGAGAATGTATAATTAGCTTGATTGCGCAATACAATTCAGTCAATAGAAAAATCGATGCATAGCTATACAATAAAAGACACATTTCATAAATGTCAAAAAACATATCAATTTTATGAATTTTTCAAATTAATTGACAGCTTCAATTATAATAGCTACAGTGGCATAGGAAGTGGGGACCTAGGGGAGAGCCAATGACTAATCCTATAATTTTCAGGGGGAGGGCGCTTGCTTACCCAAAAATTTCCCATGCTCAAACTACATTAGATGCCGTTGAGTTATTGTTATAGTTCAATTACAGATCCAATATAATAGTAGATTGTATGTGACACCTAGCAGATGCTAAATCAGCTACTAATATACTAGATCAGATGTGTCACCTGTGTTTTTTAGCAGCTTCTACAAATCTTGGATTATTAGAGACCAAAACAGAATTTGGTTCAGTGCAGTCATCTTTCTGAGTAATTTTTTTGTCTTTTGTGTGGAAGGCAATTACAAAACACTTTGATCTCAATGGCAGCATTTTAATAGAGCATATTTTGCACATTAAAAAATACAATCTGAAATTCTGCCTAAAATTTGTCACGGGAAAAGATTAGAGTGTGTTAACACACCACCTTATTAGCTAACATGTTTGTGCTATAACAGGTTTCAGTATTGCCTCTCTAAATCATTGTTTGTAGAGGGTATTATTTTAAACTAAACTTGACAGGAGTTGCAAATTAAAACCAGTTTTTTTACTGTAATGTGGTAAACATTTTGTAAGTTTTGTAATGATGAGTTTCCATTATAGTGCCAATAAATTAGCTATAGAGGCAAAAAAATGAGCTGTATTTTGTTTAGTAATATAGCAATAAAGAAGAAAATACTTATAAAATGGCATGTGCAAGCAGCACACTCATACACCATAATCAGGTATATACATGTTTACGATATAACATATACAGTAAGAGATGCCCAAAAATACTATATCAGATGTGACTGATAATGTTATTCAGATACTTCAATATATATATAATTATAATACTTATAAAGTAAGTCAGAGTGTGATATGGTGAAATATTTCAAGATTAGGCTATTATATTTCACCCAGGGGCGAGTGAAAATAAAACCTGATGAGACTGAAATTTCTAGCCATATCACTCTGCTGAGTGTAATAAGTGGTTTATTCCACACTAGAAATCTTCACTACTGTAGTTAGTAACAGGACTGGTGACTCACAGCTTAAAATTGGTTATAGGTGCTCCACACACCCCCAAGGATTATGGGCTTGCGCAAATATGAAATATCACAAGTTATTTCACAGGTCATGTATCTAAAGATATCATTGTGAAGATATTTAGGATGGAATATATAATATATATAATTATATGCAATATTGTTTATACCTTTCAAGTTTATATATTATGTTTTGCTTATAAATTTTTTGCAGAATTTATCTCATCTGAAAACAGTATTATTGAAGTAGGTATCTCTATTGGATCATTCATAGTTGGCATCATATCAAGATTAACATGTGGATTATTGTGTTCAATCATGTTTAAATTAGTACAGAAAAAACAACTTAAATATAAACAGACACCATTGGTGCCTATATATGAAGATACTAGTGATGTGCTTGAGCACAAATGGCGAGCGAGCCTAAAGACTATACTATTTTTATATGAATGATTTTGACTTCTAACACTGAAGCTACTGAAAATAAGGTCCAGTTTTTAAATTTAGCATACAGGGTAAAGGGATTTCAGTGCCATAGTAACAACTCTCTGCAACTGCTTGAATTGAAGGAAAAAAACAACAACAAAACCTAACACGTTATTTAAAAGTTTTCTTTGTGATATTTTTTAGCTAAGTAGTGGTTGTAACACACAATGCTTTGACACAACTGGACATGCACCTACACAGACTTACCTTCGCAGTAGTCTAGTGGACAATGTATTTTCAATGTAAATACTGTTGCGCACGGCTTATAACCATGACAAAGAGCGCATTGACTTACCACCGCCACTAACTCTAATAGAAAAACTGCACCCGCAAAAGAATTCAAACGGTAAACAATTGTGACTGGTTTTGGGAAAATCGGCCTAAACGCGGCATCCAAAGTTTTCTAATTTATTCTACCAGTAGGCTGCACGGGGCCTTTGGATGCCGTCCTCCTAATTTGGAAGCTGTAGCACAA